>Ga0209380_10000382_pt1 | contig 31145 bp, 29 predicted proteins | sample HubBroMetageWFT6_FD_188347 | JGI IMG/M metagenome (GOLD analysis project Ga0209380, IMG submission 188347) | Warmed and freeze-thawed soil microbial communities from the Hubbard Brook experimental Forest, New Hampshire - Hubbard Brook CCASE Soil... | ecosystem: Environmental > Terrestrial >... | reverse complement strand
CACGGAACTGAAACTCGAGCCGAGATTGCGCGTGAATTGTTCGTTCGAGAGCGCGCCACAGGCATCCAGCAGGCGACGATCGGCCCAGGCGTTAAATTGGTACAAGAAACGCAGCAGTTCAGGCGTAACCATAGGAATCCTCCGCAGCGAATTCTAATACATCATTTTGGAATGCGTGTCTATTTGCGCTGTGCAATGAGCGCGGCGGACTGCTCCGCGCGCGCATGGTATGACTCTTCGTCGGACGGAAAAGATCCCTGTTGGACGTCGCGGCAATATTCCGCGGCCGCGCGGGAAATCATTTCTCCCACGTTGGCGTAGCGCCGCGCGAATTTCGGTTTGTGGCCGAAGCTCAAGCCGACGAGATCGTGGATCACCAGGACCTGGCCGTCGCAATCGGGGCCCGCGCCGATCCCGATGGTGGGAATTTTCAACTTGGCCGTGATGCGCGCCGCCAGCTCCCGCGGAATCGATTCGAGCACGATGGAAAACGCCCCCGCGGCTTCCACGGCGCGCGCGTCACGCAAAAGCTGCTCGCCCGCTTCTTCCGATTTGCCCTGCACGCGAAATCCGCCGAAAGCGTTCACCGATTGCGGCGTCAGGCCGATATGCCCCATCACGGGAATTTCGGCATCCACCAGGCGCGCGATCAGCTCCATGCGCCGCTCGCCGCCCTCGATCTTGACGGCCTCCGCGCCCGCTTCCTTCACGAAGCGAATGGCGTGGCGAACGGCTTCCGCCGGATCATCGTGATAGCTGCCGTACGGCATGTCCGCCACCAGCAAGGCGTGCCGCGTGCCGCGCCGTACGGCGCGCGTGCACTGCAGCATTTCTTCCATGGTGACCGGCAGCGTGCTCTCGTATCCCAGCACCACCATCCCTAGCGAATCGCCCACGAGCAAAATGTCCACGCCCGCCTCGTCGAGAAGCCGCGCCGTCGGGTAGTCGTACGCCGTGAGACACGTAATCTTTGCCGGTGAAGAATTTTGTGAGGAACCCGCGGACTTGCGTTCGAGGATGCTGGGCACGGTAATTTTACCGTTGCCCGCAGAAGCAACAACGCTCATAACCGCCTCCGGTGCCGCTCCCTGACATTGGGATGCAGCCCATCTAAAGCAATTCTAGCAGAAAGTGTGCAAGCAGGCTAGTGATTGGCCACGAATCGGAGCACGGTTGCCCTGAACCGGCGCCAACAGGGGCTATTCCCTCAAGTCGCCTCGTTCTTGCCATCAATCATCGTGATACGCTATAGCTCATGGAAACGGAATGTTTTCCATCCTGCTAGTCCAATGGGAGTGGATGCGTCCGCAAATTTTGCGGATGAATCAAGGAGGCTCTCGCAATGATCAACGCACAAAGAAACCTTAAGCAGCCGGTCAAATTTTTCTGCTGCACGGTGTTTCTCACTGTTGCGCTGTTAAGTCTGCCCGTTGTGTGGGCGCAATATCCCCTGCAGTATCCGGCGAGCTCTCAGGTCAGCAAGGACGGAACCGCGATATTGATCGAAGATTATGCGAATCCCCCGCTGTCGAGCCAGTTGGGAGATCATCCGTACCCGCCGCCCATTGATTATAAGGGGATGCTCGCGCGCGTGAACACGCTGCGCTCGGAGCCGGCCAACGCGCCGCTGGCGTCCACGCGGTTTTTCGTCGCCGACATGAACGGCAATCTGTATACCCTGGATAAAGCGACGAAGAAATTTACTCCCTACATCACATTTCCGGAAATTTTTCCCAAGTACGCCACGGAGCGTTTCGGTTCCGGAGTGTCCGCCGTCGTCTTCGATCCGAATTACCCCAAAAACGGAAAATTCTATACCGTTCACGTGGAGGATCCCGCCAAGCCCGGTTCTGCCCAGCCGACGAACGCGCATATGCCCAGCCTGAAGCTGGACGGGTACGCGATGACCCCGGTAGTGAATCCGCCGGCGGGCGACGATCAGAACGAATCGGTCCTCATCGAATGGACGGATACCAATATTAAGAATTCCACGTTCGAGGGGACGGCGCGGGAAATTCTGCGCGTAGGTTTCAACAGCATGATCCACCCCATGGGCGATATTCTTTTCGATCCGCTGGCCAAGCCCGGCAACGCGGATTACGGGAATCTCTACGTATCCATGGGCGACGGCGGCTCGGGCGAGACTCCTGGACCCACGCAAACAACTCCTCAGCTGCTCAGCGCCTTGCAGGGAAAAATCCTGCGGATCACGCCCGACCTCGCCTTACGCCCGAACGACAAACTCAGCGCGAACGGCCGTTATCGCATCCCTAGCACCGGCTCCGACCCGAATCCATTCGTTTCCGTCCCCGGGGCGAGGGGAGAAATCTATGCGTACGGATTCCGCAATCCGCACCGCATGGATTGGGACGCCGCCACCAACACGCTGCTCGTGAATGACATCGGCCTGCATTCCTGGGAAGAGGTGGACATCGTCTCCAAGGGCGGCAATTACGGCTACTCCCAGCGCGAAGGCGACGAGGTGCTGATCGTCCCCGGGGGAGGCAAGACCGGGACGCAATTGAACCCGCCGGTTTCGTTCCCCTCATCGGATCTGCTCACTGTGGAAGGACTTGAGAAACCGGTCGCGCCCATTTATCCCGTCGCCGTTTACAGCCACGAAGAAGGCGACTCCATCGGCAGCGGTTTCGTATATCGCGGCAAGAAGATGCCGCCGATGGTCGGGAAATACATTTTCTCGGATATGACCACGGGCCGCCTGTTTTACACCGATCTCGCGGAAATGATTGCCGCCCGCGGAGAGCGCGGCAAACAGGCCGCGATTCATGAAATCCAGGTCTTGTACAAGAGCCCGTACGACGCCTCCGAAAAAGCCCCGGCCAAGCGCCGAATGTACGACATCGTTGCCGATGCCTTCGCGCACAAAGACGGTGTCGTCGACCCCAGCACTCATCAAGGGGTCCTCCCCGGAGCCGCCAATGCCACCGGAGGCTGGCGCGGAGAATCTTTTGTGACGGCCAAGCCCGATCCCTACGGAGCGCCGTATGGGGGAGGGCGCGCGGATGTGCGCCTCTCAATGGGCGGCGACGGCGAAATTTATGCGCTGAGCAAGACGGACGGAATGATTCGCATTCTTGCGGCCGTCGTTACGCCTCCCCCGGCGGTTTCAAAACAGGTAGCCGCCCGATAGTTTATTTGCACATGGACCCGCGTTTTGTCTGTGGCTCAGTGTCCTCTGTTTTAAAAGCCCTCTGGTCGAAAGGCAAAGGCTTTAACACAGAGGACGCAGAGTGCCACATAGAAGTCCTGACTTGGGCCATCTCCCTTCTTTGCTTTGATATATGGGTGTTGCCATGCCCCGACGATTCGCTCTTCCGCGTGTCCAAACCGTAAGCTGTAACTGATTCCCGAAGCGGTTCGGAAATATCCGGCAACGCATCCTCAAGGTCTCTTAAACTTACAAAAGGAAAACCGTCGGAAATAGGCCCATTCTAGTTCCTTGGATGGAGACACCTAGATGTTGATCCCTCTTCGGCACGAAAACATGCAAGGGCGCCGGTGGCCGGTCATCACGTTCGGAATCATCGCGCTCAATGTCATCGCCTTTCTCGGAACACACTGGACCATGGACAGGCAAGGACCGGAATTGGGCGTGGTCAAGCTTCATCTGGTGTTGCTCGCGGCCATGCATCCCGAGCTGAAAATCCCGGAAAAAGCGCAGGAGTTCGTCACCTCCATCCAAACCAAAAACACCCCTTTGTGGAAGGAAGCGAAAAATCCTAATCGCGACGTGCTGGATACCTGGGACGCCCAACTGCGCTTAAAGGATGACTCGGAAGATTTGCAGCAGGAAATGGATTCTCTCGGCGAGAGCTATGCGCAGATGAACTCCGCTTCTATCCTGAGCAACTACGCATTCATTCCCGCGCACCCCACGCTGGTGGGCATGATTGCCGCGAATTTCCTGCACGGCGGCTGGCTGCACCTCATCGGCAACATGTGGTTCTTGTGGCTGGCGGGAGCGGTCCTGGAGGACACCTGGGGCAGGCTGATCTATCCGGCGTTTTATTTAATCGCCGGCGTGCTCGCGTTTCAGGTGCATGCCATGTTCAACGCGGGAAGCTTCACGCCGACGATCGGCGCTTCCGGAGCCATCGCGGGACTGATGGGCGCGTTCCTGGTGCGATTTCCCACGACAAAAATCGAGATGGGCTATTTGTTTTTTTATCGCTTCTACCGCTTCAAGATGGCCGCGTACTGGCTGCTTCCCGTGTGGGTGCTGACGGAAATTTTCTACGGTTCGGTGTTCGGGCAGATGTCCGGCGTCGCGCACTGGGCCCACGTCGGCGGTTTCGCATTCGGCGCATTGATTGCTGTCGGCGTTCGGAAGTCGGGCCTCGAGCAGATCGCCGAAAAAGGCATTCAGGAAAAGGTTTCCTGGGTCAGCCACCCGTTGCTCGCGCAAGCCAGTGAGCACATGGAAAAAGGGGAACTCGACCCGGCCGCCGCAAGCTTGCAAAAATTGTTGGTGGAAAAGCCGGACTCGATCGACGCGCACCGCATGCTCCAGCGCATCCACTGGCAGAAAAACGATCTCCCCGCGCATCGCGACGCTCTGGCGAAACTCCTGGGATTGGAAATCAAGGCGAACGACCAGGAAGGCGCGCTGCAAACGTACCAGGATTTCAGAAATGCCGGCGGAGAAAAACTCCCCGCGTCTCTGTGGCTTGAGTTCTGCCGGATGCTGGAGACGCAGCCAGACGTATCGCGCGCCGTAGACGAATACCTCGAGTTGGCGCGAGCGTATCCCGCTGAAAAACAGGGGCTGCTCGCGCAAATGGCCGCGGGACGCTTTTATCTGAAGCGGTTGAATCGCCCCGAGGAAGCGTTGCGCTTGTACGAAGCCGCTCGAGCTTCCTCGATCCCGCACGCGGACTGGCAAGCCACCATCGACCGCGGCATCGCCGAAGCAAAGAAGGCGCTGCAGCCGCAGGCATCTCCTGTCGGCCCTGTTTCTTGAAGTTCGATTCAGAACAAACGCCGCGCCTTGGCTTCCGGCGCTGCACGCCCAAGAGTCTTGAATGCAGATTTTTGGCGGGCCGCGGTTTGTTTCAGCAAGGTGCTGCGCGCAGTGTTCCAATCGGAAAATTCAAGGAGCGTTTCATTCTTGAATCGCCGGAAACTGTAGCCTGCTGCCTCAAATACCGGGCTATGTTCGATCCACACTACAAATATTGTGCCCAGTAGAAAGAGCCGGTGCAGTTCGGCGAGCGCGCGTTGGAATGCCTCCGCCCGCGCGGAGGCTACGCGCGCGAGCATGGAGGCTTGAAATTTCAGATGGCTTGCCTCGTCTTCGAGGATTCTAGTGCAGATCATTTTTAAAATGGGTGAACCCGTCGCGCCGCGCAGCGCTCGATAATAGGGCACAGCGATGAGTTCCGCAGTCACCAGAACTGTCAGCGACAATTCCAAACCCGCGAGCCCACGCAATTTGCGAAATATGGTATCGACCCATTGCTTTTGTAGAAGTGGGATCGATTGGGATTTCAGGAACGCCGCCAGGTAACGGCTGTGCTGCTGCTCTTCTTTAATGAAAATTTCGAGCGCGCTGGCAAAGAGTGGATCGTTCACCGCCCGCCCATACTTTTGTCCGCGTTCGAGTAAACGTTGTCCCCTCGAGCCTTCTCCCAGTTGAAACTGCTGGATGGATGGAATAACCGTACGCCGCTCCTTCTCCGTGAGTTGGATGGCCTCGTTGCAGGAGACATGCAGGGCAGTCATGCTCCGCAATGAAAAATGCGTGAGCCATTTTCTGGATTCGGCACAATGGCCGGACTCTCGATTTGTCATGGTGAATGGAATACTGCAATCTTCGTTCCAAGGCGATTTGCGAAATTTCCCGGGTAAGATATATTTTTGTGATGCAAGGTAAGGAGATAGCGGAACGAAAACAGCATACGGTGGAGCGAGGGCTGCTCTCCGCCACAAGGCTATGGGCGGTCTGACTCACCCGTGTTCGCACAAACACGATCTCGCTGACGGAGTAAGTGGCACGGGCTTGAGCCTGTACGGTTTTTTCCTGGAAGTACGAACACCCACAGGCTGAAGCCTGTGCCAGTGATGCCACCGGGTTTGCATGTGATGTCGCTCGGGCGTAAAGTACCGGGGATGATTTGGATCGAGCAGGTTGGTGCTGAACTGGAATCAATGCCCCGCCTTTTCCGATTCAATTCGCATCCCTGATCCATAATTCTTGCGGGCTCCACGATACGGCCAGGCCGGATCGTTCAGCTGGAAAAGTGAGGAGCTCCACTCGGTCTCGAGGAGGCTTTGATGTCCACCTATCAAAAATATTGTATTTACTTTTTTCTGGCAGTGCTCGGGGGCGCGGCGTTCCTGTTGCTCGGGCCGGCCAAAGCCGCCGATCTCAATCCCGCCGCGCTCAAGATGCAGCTGCCGGACCAGATCAAATGGGAAGATGATCTGAAAAGAGGCGAAAGCACTGCGCTCCTGGCGGGTAATCCCGAAATGCCGGGCCTGTACGTCCAGCTGGTGAAATGGCACGCCCATCACATGAGCCATCCGCACTTCCACCCCAATGACCGATTCATCTACGTTATTTCGGGGACGTGGTGGGTGGGAACGGGCACCAAATTCGACCCCGACAGCACCGTGCCGCTGCCGCCGGGCAGCTTCGTCAAACATTTCGGCAAGCAGATTCACTACGACGGGGCCAAGGACGAGGACACGGTCCTGGAAATTGTGGGCGAGGGTCCGGCGACACCCACTCCCGCAGAAGTGAAATAGAAAAAGCGGACGCTGTTGCGTTACGAAATTGTGCGCGGGGTATTTCAGCGATTGGCTCCTCGAAGGACGGAGAAAAACCCCGGATCTGAAGACCCGGGCTACAGCAATTTTCCAAGCCGCGGAGGGTTGCTGTAGCCCGCCTCTTAAGAGGCGAGGATTTTGCGAGGGGGGCAGCAGATTATCGGTAGGCAGCGCCGCGCAAGTGCGGCTCTCAGGACTCGACCACGATGGCATGGTTCAAGCGGGAAAAAAAGAGGATCGAACAGCCCACGCCGCCCGATGCGCGCCGCGTGAAGACGGAAGGGCTGTGGACCAAGTGTGAGAACTGCCGCGCCATCGTGTGGAAGAAAGATCTGGACGCCAACTGGCGCATCTGCCCGAAGTGCCAGCACCATTTCCGGTTGAGCGCCACGCAGCGACTGGAACTCCTGCTCGATTCGCGCTGGGTGGAGCACGACGCCTCACTCGCCTCGAGTGACCCTCTGAAATTTACGGACACCAAGCCCTATGCGGCGCGGTTGAAAGAAGCGCGCCGCAAACTGGGCAAAGCCGACGCCATCGTCACGGCGGAAGGCTTGATCGGCGGGCGCCCTGTGATTTGCTGCTCGATGGAGTTCGCGTTCATCGGCGGCTCGATGGGCGCCGTGGTCGGCGAGAAAGTGACCCGCGCGGTGGAAATGTGCGTCGCCAAAAAGTTGCCCCTGGTGATCATTTCATGCTCGGGCGGCGCGCGCATGATGGAAGGCACGATCAGCCTGATGCAGCTCGCAAAGGTTTCCGCCGCTCTGGCGCGCATGGACGAAGTCCGCCTCCCGTTCATTTCCGTTTTGACCGACCCCACCACCGGCGGCGTCACCGCGAGCTACGCCATGCTGGGCGACATCAACATCGCCGAGCCCGGCGCGCTGATCGGCTTCGCCGGGCCGCGCGTGATCGAGCAGACCATCCGCCAGAAACTTCCCAAGGGATTTCAGACCTCGGAGTTTCTCCTGGAACACGGCTTTCTCGACGCCGTGGTCCATCGCAAAGACCTGAAGGCCTACATCTCCTCCGCCCTCGATTTTTTCCTGGCGTAACCGCATGACCTACGATGAATCGGTTCAGTACCTCTTCAGCCTGGGGCGCGAACTCGCCTCTCCGCGGCAGCCCAGCGCCACAAAATTCGATCTGAAAAATATCACCATTCTTTGTGAACACCTGGGGCAGCCGCAACGGGAATTTCAGTCCGTGCACGTCGCCGGCACGAATGGCAAGGGGTCCACGTCGGCGATGCTCGATTCGATTTTGCGCGCGGCGGGCTTGCGCACCGGCTTGTACACTTCGCCGCACCTGGAGCGCATCAACGAGCGCATTCGTCTGGACGGCAAGGAAATTTCCGACGACGAATTTGCCGCCGCGTTCACGCGCGTCCGCGCAGCCATCGAGGACCTGCTCGCCGCCGGGCGCCTGGCCGCGCATCCCACTTTTTTCGAGTGCGTCACGGCGATTGCCTTCGTGTATTTCGCAGCCGCCCGCGCGGAGTTTGCCGTGTGCGAAACCGGCATGGGCGGGCGCCTGGACGCAACCAACATTCTTCTGCCCGAAGTCGCGGTGATTACACAGATTGATTTCGACCACGAGAATTATCTGGGCCACTCGATCGAGGAAATCGCCGGAGAAAAAGCGGGAATCATCAAGCCGGGGGCGCGCGTGGTCAGCGCCGCCGAGCACCTCATCGCTCGCGTGGCGATCCGCCGCCGCTGCGCGGAGCAATCCGCATTCCTCGTGGAAATCGAAAACGCCTATTTCCTGGAAGACGTCACTGCTCGCGACGGCGCCTTTTCGTTCACCGCGATTTCCTACGATTCCGGCGCGCGCATTCCCATCGCCCTGCGGCTCGCCGGCCGGTTCCAGGTTCGCAACGCGCTCACGGCGCTCGCCGCCACGCGCATGCTGGCCGAGCGCGGTGCCCCCATTGACGACGAAGCCATCGCCCGCGGCTTCGCCACGGCCACCTGGCCCGGCCGCCTCGAACGCATCGCCGAGCGCCCGGAAATTTATGTTGACGGTACGCACAATCCCGCCGGCGCGCGCGAAATCGCCGTCTTCTGGGAACAATTCCTCGCCGGTCGGAATATATATCTGATCTACGGAGCCATGCGCGACAAAGCCGTAGACGAAATCGCCGGCCTTCTTTTCCCCCGCGCTTCCGCCGTGATTCTCACGGCGCCGGCGCAGCCTCGCGCCATCTCCGCCCCATTACTCGCGGAAATGACAGGCCACCATGCGCGAGTGGCGGAAGTCGTGCCCGACCCCGCGCAAGCTTTGGCGCGCGCCCTCGAACTCGCTTCTCCCGAGGACGTCGTTTTCATCACCGGATCGCTCTACCTCGTGGGCGAGTTGCGCAGGGAATGGATGTCGCGCAAAGGCAGCCGCCCGGTTTCTTCGTAGAGATGAAAAATTCCCAGCCAAGGTATCACGCAGGCGTGCCTTTATTTTTATTCTGAAAAGAAGTGAATAACTCTCACCGTGCCGGCATTTGATAGCGGGGTCTCAATTTGCTGGGTGAGCCGGATGGGAAGCGGCCATGGGCGCAAGCAACGGCTCCGAAAATCGAATCGGAATTCCGAAATTCGAGCCCCCGAAACCTTTCAGGATCGCGAATGTGACGCCAATGACTTTCCCCCGACGATTGAAGAGAGGCCCGCCGGAGCCTCCAGATGTGGTTTGCGCGTCGAAGACGATTTTGTCGGGCAGGATGTCTCCGATGTGGCCTTGCGTGATGATCGGATGAATGAGATCGCGGTGCGCCAACTCCGCCAGGACTTGCGAGACGTTGCCGCCACTTTGCGTCAAGATCTCCCGAGCCGTGGCCTCGTCGGTGCGCGCGAGGATGCCGGCGAGCCCCGTCGCATAGCCCATTAGTACGACCGGCTCGCCTGTCACAGCCGCTCCTTTGCCCGAGTCAATCGCCAGGAACGGGCGCTGCAAATCTTGAGTGTCGATCCGCATGGTTGCCAGGTCCGCGTCCTTGGAAATTTCCTGAATCTCGCCGGCGAACGCGCGGGAGTCTCCCGGAAAATAGGCATGAATGGAGGAAATTTCAGCCAAGAAACCCTGGCTCGCCATTTGACTCAGCTCGTCGTTATTCCACCAAGGTTCGGCAACGTGCCGGTTGGTGACAATAAGTCCGGGATTGCCTACCGGGAATCCCGTGCCGAATACGTCCAGCTTCACTTCGGGGCCGGTGCCTCCCACCGTGAGCGTCGGATTGCCGTCGCTATCCTGCACAGGCTCGCCTTGCCGGTTCACGCCTGCGTAACGCAGCCGCTGGCCGCTCTGCTGATCCCGGAAGGCCACCGAAATATGCAGCAGGCAGACGCTTCGCACGTCGTCCCGAATCAGGATTTGCGCGGAGTCGCCTTCCTTCTCAATTCGTTGCAGGCGGGCATTGGTATCGTCCAGCTCTTTTTGCAGCGTGGCTCCCTGGTCGGAACGGGCGCTTGCCATCTTGGCCTTTAGATCTTGCGCTTGCTTTTGTAACTCGTCTTTTCCCCGGGCGCCGAGGGCGGCCTCCGCGGCGCCTTGTTCTTCGTGCAGCTTTCGCGCTTCGGCGATCAAGCTTTGCTGGTGCAGAATTCCACCCTGGAGATGGGCAATCGTGTTCGTGGTAGCTTTAAGGTCTTTCCGTGCAGTTCGCGCAAAAAGAAAATAAATCCCCGCCATCACCAAGGCCAATGCAAACACGGCGGCGAATCCGATTTTCAGACGCTTATCCAGGGAGTCGGCGTTGCTGGCCATTCGCTCGGTGACGGCAAGCGCATCAAATGCCGTATAGGCGATCTGCTGACCCTCGGTGGCAATGTGCATTTCTTCCAGGAGTTGTTTGTCGGCTCGCAGGGCGCGCAATTGCACTCTAGTCCGAGCCAGAAGCTCCGTGGCATCCCAGGGACGCGAGACGGCGTCGTCGGCTCCGAGGTCAAGGCCCGCAGCACGATTGTCAGCCCCGGGGCCGACCAGAACGATGACGCGAACTCCAGCTGTGACGGCCGATCCGCGAATCGTCGCCAGCATTTCACGAGCGTTCGGCGAGTCCGCGGCGGATAAATCCGTGTCCAGCAAAAGCAAGTCTGCTCCGGCATGCTGCATGGCATCGAGACCCTCGCGGGTCGTAGGAAAAGCAGAGACCCCCCAGCCGCCGCTTTCCAATAAAGAGGCCAAGGAAGCGCGGCTGGCTGCGTCCGCTTCGACAATGACGATTTTTTCGCGAATGATTTCCATAAAGTTGCACGGCCATTGCCGGTTTCGGACGAACTCCCATACAGTCTTCAACCGCGTCGTTGCGCCGGGTGGAAACCGGAAATTCCGATTCGGACCTCCGGCTTGCGGATCATAGGCTCCTCCGCCACTCGACACAATTAATTTGCCACAAGATAGGCCTCCCTGGGAAATTGCGAAGGCATTGCGTCTGAGGCCCGAGAATTGCGCCGATCGGAATGCGCACAGGCTCAATGGAATCAAATCCAGTGCGGATCGCCCGAAACTCTGCTAAACTGCTCGCTTTGTTTAACTTTGTGAGAATGGGTGAGGAGTTGTCATGGCTCAGAGATGCAAAATTTGCGGCAAGGGGCCGTCGTTCGGCAACGTGATCAGCCACGCGAACAATACACGGCGCCGCCGCTGGAATCCAAATCTACAACGCGTCCGCGCCGTCGTGGATGGCGTACGCATGCACATTCGCGTCTGCACTTCCTGCATTCGGTCCGGCCGCGTCACGAAAGCAGCCTAGCTGGCGCTATTCCGCATCGGAACATCTAAAGGAGACAGCGTGAGGATACGTGGGCAGGTATGGTTTGTGCTGGCCGCGGCCCTGGCGGTGGTGTCCGGATGCAAGAAGCCGGCGGTGCCCGACGCAGGCGTCTGGGGAATGGTGGACGGCGCGCCCATCACGCGCACCGAGGTGGACAAATACTACCGCACGCAATTGAACCCGGACGCGCCCCAGCCCTCCCAGGACGAAGCGCTGTCCCTCAAGTTGAACGTACTGGATGAGTTGATCAACAATCACATCCTGCTGGAGAAAGCGAAAACGCTGGGCCTGCAGGCCGCCGACGGCGAAGTCGAGGATAAGTTCACCGAGTTCAAGGCCCCGTACACCGAGGAAGAATTTCAGCGCCAGCTCAAAACGCGCAACTACACGGTCGACGATTTGAGGAACGACATTCGTCGGCAGCTCTCCATTCAAAAGGTCATCAACCACGAAGTAGTGGCCAAGATCACCGTTACGGATCAGGATGTTCAGGATTTTTATAATCAGAACCGCGCGCAATTCAACGTGACCGAGCCGCAATACCGCATCGCGCAGATTGTGGTCACGCCGCACAAGGATCCGGGGCTGCGCAATCGCAAGAACGACGATGCCACCACGGATGCCGAGGCGAGGCGCAAGGCCGCGGCCCTGGAGCAGCAGCTCAGCACCGGCGCGGATTTTGCCCAAGTGGCCATGGATTACTCGGAAGATCCCGCATCCGCCGGCTCCGGAGGCGACCTCGGCTACGTTCCGGAATCCTCGCTTTCGCAGAGCGATCCCGCTCTAAAAAAAGCGGTGATGTCGCTGAAGGCCGGACAAATCAGCGGCGTGATCGTCTTGCGGGATTCCTACCGCATCTTGAAGCTCGTGAGCAAGGAAGCTCCCGGCCAGCGGGATATGAATGATCCTGCCGTGCAGCAGTCGATTCGCGACAACATCCGTAACCGTAAGGAACAATTGCTGCGCGCCGCCTACTTGGCCATCGCCCGCAATGACGCAAAAATCTCGAATTATCTGGCGCAGCAAGTGGTGGAGTCGGCCGGGAAGCTGCCCGTGGTTGTCGCGCCAAAAGCGGCGAGCGATGCTGCGCCCCCTACTGCAAAATAAAATTTCTACTTCGTTCGCGAATTTAGTAGCGCGGGCTTCAGCCTGCGGGGTTTGGTCCTTGCAAGGATAAAAATCCACAAGCTGAAGCTTGCGCCACTAAAAAAACCATCCCTTACGTCACAATCGCCAAAACTTCGCCGGCGTTGACCGTCTGGCCCTCGCGGGCCAACTTTTCGACGATGCCTGACTTGGGCGAGCGGATTTCGTTCTGCATTTTCATCGCCTCGATGACCAGCAGGCCCTGCCCGGCTGTAACTTGCTGGCCCGCCGCGGCCAGAACGCGCACGATTTTTCCGGGCATGGGCGCGAGCAACTGCTGGCGCCCTTCGAGTTCGATCCCTGCGCCGTGCCTGCGCCGCCAGGAGCGCGGGTCGATGACTTCCGCCCGAAATTCGCGCCCATTGGTCCGCAAGAGCAAGCCATCGGAGGTTTCCTCGGCCGTGACTTCGAAGGATCTTCCGCCGAGAAGAATGGAATACGTGCCTCGTGAAATCCGTATGGCGTCCGCTTCCACTAGGCGTCCGTCCACGGTGAACGCCATGCGCGAAGCTCCATTCGCTCGCGGAATGAGCTCAACGCTGCGCCGTGCGCCGTTGATTACGATTTCATATTTCATGGTCCCGTTTGCCCGTCAATTTTCAGCGGGCCGTAATTCGCTCCGATCGACTTGCTCGAGACGCGCTTCGCGCTTCCAGCGCGACGCCGCTTCCGCGGCAGTTCCGTTCGCCGCCGCCCTGTCCTTTGCGCCGAGGGAGTGCAACAAAGCCGCGAGAATCGCCGCATCTTCGGCGAGCTGGTCGCGGTCTTGCGTTTGCATCCCGGCAAGGAGTTGAGGAAGCCGTTCATCGAGCCAGCGCGTGAAGATTTCCGCGCGGAGAAATTCCGGATCGCGGAGGATGCCGAGAAGAAGTCCCGAGTTCGTTTTTATACCGGTGACGGAGTGTTCTTCGAGCGCCCGCCGGAGGCGCGCAATCGCTTCCGCGCGATCTTGTCCCCAGGCAATCAGCTTGCCGAGCATCGGATCGTATTCCGTGGAGACAGTAAAACCCTCGTATACGCCGTCATCCAGCCGGATTCCGGGGCCCGCAGGGGCGCGGCGCGAAAGAATCGTCCCGGGCGACGGGAAAAATTGATTGCCGGGATCTTCCGCGTAAAGGCGGCATTCGACGGCATGGCCTGAAAGTTTGATGTCCTTCTGAGAAAAGGGAAGCGGCTCGCCCGCGGCCACGCGGATCTGAAGCTTCACCAGATCGAGCCCCGTGACCATTTCCGTAACCGGGTGCTCCACCTGCAGGCGCGTATTCACCTCGAGAAAATAGAAATTGCGCTGGGCATCCACAAGAAATTCCACCGTGCCCGCATTCGTGTAGCTCGCTTCCTTGGCGAGCCGCACGGCGGCTTGCCCCATGGCGCGGCGCAATTCCGTCGTCATGATGGGAGAAGGAGATTCCTCAATCACTTTCTGGTGGCGCCGCTGCACCGAACATTCGCGCTCGCCGAGGTGCGCGATGTGCCCGTGCGCGTCGCCAAAAATTTGCATTTCAATGTGACGCGGCCTTTCGACATACTTTTCCAGATACAGGCGCGCGTCGCCAAACGCGTTTTGCGCCTCCGAAGATGCGTCGCGCCACGCGGCAGCCGTCCCCGAATCCGCCGTGACCAGGCGCATGCCCTTCCCTCCACCGCCCGCCACCGCTTTCAGCAATACGGGATATCCGAACTCGCGCGCGATTTTTCGCGCGTCGTTCAGATTTTCGATGGCATCCTTGGTTCCCGGAACCATGGGCACGCCGGCACGCGCGGCAAGCCGGCGCGCGGCGGTTTTCGATCCCAGGCGCTCCATCGCTTCGGGGGAAGGGCCGATGAAAGTGATGTGATTTAACGCACAAGCCCGCGCAAGCTCTGGATTTTCAGCGAGGAATCCATAACCCGGATGCAACGCGTCACACCCGGCGCGGCGCGCGGCCTCCATCACCTTGTCGATGCGAAGATAACTTTCGCGCGAGGGAGCAGGGCCGATTGCGTACGCTTCATCGGCGAGGCGAACATGCAACGCATCGCGGTCCGCTTCGCTAAAGACGGCTGCGGAAGCGATGCCCATGTCGCGGCAAGCTCGCGCGATACGTACGGCGATTTCCCCGCGATTGGCGATGAGAATTTTCTTGAACATGCAGCGATGTCTAACTCGAAGCGCATTCTAGCACGGGGGCAGCACTCATCGAATCACGGCCCCGGCCGAACGCGGAGTCTAAACGCGCTGAAATCCTGTCGTGGACACTCCCGTCGCGGCGGATGATAATTCTCTTCCCGGAACCATGTCCCCAAATAGCAAGGCCGAATCGAAACCAGAGCGTCTGCTCGGCGCGTATCTTTTCGCTCTCTGCGCCTACCAGATCGGAATCTACTGCTGGCCGAGCGGGCCGCCGTTCATTCTCGATCCGCGCGCCGGAATTCCCGTGCTGTTGATCAATCACTTTTCATTCGATAACAAGGTGATCTACCCGGTGGAATGGATCACGGCCACGTGGCTGGTCATTGCGGCGGCCATGATTTTCTTCCAGGGAAAATTGTTGAGGGCTTATTTGCTCGCGGAAATTATTTTGGCCGCGCCCACGGCCTATTACATCTCGATCCTGGCAGTCCGCCATGGCGGTGATTTCGCGCCCGGATTCAAAGATCTTGTCTTGACCGCGTTGTTATTCCTTATTTTTTCCCTCGTCCCTGTGGGGCTGGCCGCCAGGCGCGTCCTGGCCCGGAAGCGGTTGCAATCCTGAATGTATCGGAAGTACCTTCCTGCGCTCATCCTTCCAAAGCGATGGTTGACATAAGGAATTCCGCTTAACTAGAATCATTCGACTGCAATACCGGGATCACTGTAGTTTTCACGCTGCCTCACTTCGGAACAGGAGATCGCCATGAAACCAATCGCCGCCCTCTTTGTTTTCAGCGTTCTTTTCGCCCCTTTGCCCACTCGAGCGCAGAACAGCGCACCTGCTGCCCAGCCGGCCGCCAGCGCACCTGGTGCTGCTGTCGCGCAGGCGCCCCAGGGGCGCAAGAAACGCGTCGCGGTCTTCGATTTTGACTATGCCACGGTGAAGACCAACTCGGCGGCTTTATTCGGGACGGATATTGACGTCGGCAGGGGCATCGCCGACCTTCTGGTGAAGAATCTGGTGACGGACGGGACGTATAGCGTGATCGAACGCAAGGCCCTCGACAAAATCCTGGCCGAGCAAAACTTTTCCAACAGCGACCGCGCCAATCCGGCATCGGCAGCCAAGATCGGTAAGATCCTCGGCCTGGATGCCATCATCGTCGGCAGCATTACCGAGTTTGGGAACGAGACCAAGAATACCAACGTCGGCGGCGGCGGTGGAAACTTCCACGGCTTCGGCGTCGGCGGCTTTGGCCATAAGGACTCCAAGGCCAATGTCATGCTCGACGCGCGCCTCGTGGATATCGATAGCGCCGAGATTTTGGGAGTAGCGGAAGGCAAGGGCCAGTCCAAACGCAGCAGCACTTCCATGCTGGGCGGCGGCGGGAACTGGCACGGCTTTGGCGGAGGCGCCGTGGACTTTGGTTCGAGCGACTTTCAACAGACCATCATCGGCGAGGCCGTGAAGGCCGCGACCGATGAGATGACCGCGGGCGTCATCGCCGCGGCGCCTAAGCTCCAGGCGCGCGTCATCAAGGTCGAAGGCCTGGTGGCGGCCGTGGATGGCGAGCAAATCGTGCTGAACGTCGGCGCGAAAACCGGTATCAAGGTCGGCGACCACATGTCCGTGGAACGCATAACGAGCACGATCAAGGACCCGGCCACCGGCGCGGTTCTTCGCAAGATGACCACCAAGCTGGGAGAACTGGAAGTCACAGACGTGGATGATATATCCGCGGTCTGCAAACCTGTCTCGGGCACCGGGTTTAAAATCGGCGATGTGGCCAGGACGGTGACTCAGTAAAGAAGAGCGCGGGACAATTGAATTTCGTTCAGCGGCCGCCGCGAAATCCTCCGCGACCAAACCCGCGAGGCTGCATGATCGAGAAGAAGAACGGATTGCCGATTCGCGCCAGCGGAAGCATAGGAATATCCCATTCCCGGCCAAGTCTGCCGTTCATCCAGTAGTAATCCCCGTAAGTACCGTACCCTCCGTAGGCGCCCGCAAGGGCGGGTATGGCAGCTCTGCGCGCTGCCTCGATTTCCCTGTCCCGTTTCCCGGTAAGAATATCGACGTCGGCGGGATCAAGAGGATGTCCCGGCCGGAGTTCCGGGGGCAAATTATCCTGCGGATTCGGATTCTGCGCGGCCGGCTGAGATGGGGCCGGTTGCCCGGCCTGCGGCTCGGTCTGCGGCGGCCTGCCGCTGGTTTCGGCTTGCTGCGAGCGAAGCGCGGGGACGATCAGGAAGAGAGCGAGTGCGAACTCCAATTTGATCATGGCGTCCTCCAGCTGGCGTGTCCCCACCATTCTACTCCTCTTCTACAGCGGGATATTGCCGTGTTTCTTTTTGGGGTTGGTGTCGCGCTTGGTTTCGAGGGAACGCAGGGCGGTAATAAGTTTGGCGCGCGTTTGCGACGGCTCGATCACGGCGTCGATGTAACCGCGTTCGGCGGCGACGTAGGGATTGGCGAAACGTTCGCGGAATTCGGCGACTTTTTCACGGCGCAGGCGCTCGCGATCGGCTTCGGGGGCGCGCTCAATTTCGCGTTTGTAGACGATGTTGACCGCGCCTTCGGGGCCCATCACCGCAATTTCAGCCGTCGGCCAGGCGAAATTCGCGTCGGTGCGGATGTGCTTGCTGGACATGACGCAATAAGCGCCGCCATACGCCTTCCGTGTAATCACGGTTAATTTCGGAACCGTAGCCTCGGCGAATGCGTACAACAGCTTCGCGCCATGCTTGATGATGCCGTTCCATTCCTGCTGCGTGCCGGGCAAGAACCCGGGCACATCTTCGAGCGTAACGAGCGGGATATTGAACGCGTCGCAGAAGCGCACGAATCGCGCGCCCTTTACGGAGGCGTTGATGTCCAGCACGCCGGCGAGCACCGCGGGCTGGTTGGCGACGACGGCGACGGGCTGCCCGCCGAGGCGCGCGAAACCGACCACGATATTTTTTGCGAAATGCTCGTGGACTTCGAAGAAATAGTTGTCGTCGGCGATCGCGTGGATCACGTCCTTCATGTCGTACGGCTGCATGGGATCGGCGGGGATCATGGAATCGAGCGCAGCGTCCGCGCGGTCTGGAGGATCGGAAGTGGGGCGGCGCGGCGCGTCATCCAGATTGTTGAGTGGAAGAAAACTGAAGAGTTCGCGAATCATGGCGAGGCATTCGTCGTCGTCGCGGGCGATAAAATGGGCGACGCCGCTCGTGGCATTGTGCGTCATCGCGCCGCCGAGGTCCTGCTTGGAAACGTCCTCGTGCGTCACTGTTTTGATGACGTCCGGGCCGGTGATGAACATGTACGAGGTGTCGCGTGTCATGAAAATAAAATCGGTGATCGCGGGAGAATACACGGCCCCGCCGGCGCAGGGCCCCATGATGGCGCTGATCTGCGGAACGACGCCGCTCGCCAGCGTGTTGCGCAGAAAAATATCGGCGTAACCCGCGAGCGAGCGCACGCCCTCCTGGATGCGCGCGCCGCCCGAATCATTCAGGCCGATCACGGGCGCGCCGTTGCGCATGGCCAGGCCCATGATCTTGCAGATTTTCAGGGCATTGGTTTCCGAGAGCGAGCCGCCAAACACGGTAAAATCCTGCGCGAACACGTAGGCCAGCCGCCCGGCGATGCGCCCGAAGCCGGTGATGAATCCGTCGCCGGGAGGGCGCTGCTCCTGCATCCCAAAATCATCCGAGCGGTGCGCGACGAATTTGTCGAGCTCTTCAAACGTGCCTTCGTCAAGGAGCAGCGCCACGCGTTCTCGCGCCGTGAGCTTGCCGGCTTTGTGTTCGCGCTCACGCCGTTCCGCGCCGCCACCCGTTTCCGCTTCGGCGTTGCGCCGCCGCAGTTCCGCGAACGAATCGCTCGATTTCGTTTTGTCGCTCATAGGACGAGGTCCGTACGCGCAATCGCAGCGCGCGGCCTTCGAGACTTTCGCACAAGCCCGAAGCACTATGCCACTAAATTTTGGCGGAGGGGAGCCAGGCAGCTTCCGAGCACGACGCGGCGTGGCAATCCACAACGAGCCGAGAAGAGAGGATTGATATTAGCCGCGGACCGCCGCGGATGCTTAGGCGGCAAGGTTCAGTTTCTTCGCCCGTCTAAGGCTAAGTTGAACGTTAAATATGGTGGCGCTATCCGTTTGGGCCAACTCGGCCAACGCCCGATCAACATCGTACATGTGGATGCCAAGGCTCTTTCCGAGAAAAGCACGAAGATGATCATTGCCGGAGAGACTCTTCGAGGGTATCGGGCCGCCACTGCCGACATAAGGGGCGAAAACCAGCGTGTATTGAGGGGTGCCATTTTTAGTTGTATTCCTGACGATGTGAATGGACCCTTCGTTTGTCCGCTTTAATTCGTCGACCAATTTCTGAGCAACGGGGTCGTCCGGACTTTTCACAAAGAGCCTTCTGATTGGAACGGACTGATACACTCCAGAATCCGACAATGCCTTCAGTATCCGCGAATAGGTTTCGCGAGGCCCTCGTGTGTCAACCAAAGAGGTCACAACGATCAGTTGTGATTCCTCAAGTTGCGCTACCCAATTCCAATCCACAGCAGTGACTGGAATCTGCGCACGGCTGAGAGCCGACACAACCTTGCCCTCGATTTCAATATCGCTATTTACCAGCGGAGTCTGATCCACGGCAAAACTCCATTCGGCCCTGTAACTGCATTGTACAGGTCTCTCCCGTTCAAACCCGAAGTCTGATATCTGCTTTCCGCAGTCCAATCCCTCACCGTGTTCCAATTTGCCGCGAAATCCGGGTTCGCCGCGATTTCTCTCTTAAGTTGTGATTCAAGACCGGCGACATCGAGCAAAGTATCCAGATCGTGACTATACATTTTCTCGACGCTTTTTCTCTTCGGCGGAAACTCGAATCTCTTCCTTTGCTTGGCGATACAGGCCTTCAGTGCGCACTCCACGGCGTATCCAGCGAGGTAGTACGCTCCTAACTGCCTTCTGCTTCTGAGCAAAACGCGCGCTTCTTCAGCCCTCAATTCTGCGAGGGTCCTGAAGTCCCTTCGGTAGATCCGGATATCCGTCACGCAAAAGATTCTAACTCAAGTACGCAGAAAATCCGCAAGCACTTGGCTGTCCGCATGGCTCACCAGATGTCAAATTAGCACTAAATTGGGTCGTCAACTCCTGTTTGGTCTGTTATCCGGAGACTGATCTATTAAATTCTGGCGGAATCGCCGGAACGCACGTCGCTGGAATACTCGTCGATCGGCAGCGCGGGAAATTCGGCATTCCCCACGCCCAGAATGCGAACGGCCAGACGCGTGGCCAGGTAGACGCACCCGAGAAGAAGAAAAGTCCCTAAGAGGACGTCCGCGGAGACGGCGATGGCGCGCAGCGGGATTGAATCGATGGAGACAGCGCGGATCGTGCCTTGCACCAGGGCAATCATGCAGGCCAGCGTCAACGCCGCGGCGCCGAGCACTGCCGTCACCGACGCAAGAATTCTTACGCCCATGCGCGGACTCCGACAGTAAAAGTCATCTGGAACGCCCCACTGGGTGAAATGCAACTTCACACGGGAGTTTAAACCTGGGAACGCCAATCTCCCGATTGGCGCTACGCAAATCGCCAAACAGGAGATTGGCGTTCCCAGGGCATTAATGCAGACCTGACCAGTCGTCCGCCACCAGGATCGAATTGCTGGGATTGGCCGGATCGTACTTCACGCTGGCGGGCTGGCCGGAGGCGATACGTTCGAGGCACAGCCGCTCTTCGAGGCCGGTAACATCTTGCGCGGTTTCGTAGGTGACGCCCGCGATGGAATAGCTGTAGCGGACCAGGCGGCGCAAGCCGTTTCCGCCAGGCTGCGTAGCCGCAGCCTTGCGGCGCGAAAACATGGCCGAATCGGGTGCAGGCGCGGGCGTCCCTTGCGATTCGACTAGTTCGACGACCAATCCTTCCACAATGCGCCCGACTTGATTGAGTTGAGATCGCCGGCGCCGCTCTTCGTCTTCCGGGTTTTCAGGTTTTTGGAAGAGTTGGCGCAAAGCCGCCGCCGTCACAGCCACTACAAGCGCCCCGGCTCCCAAAGCGATTTTCCAATCGATGGCCACGTGCGTCAACGCCCCGCATTGCGCGCGCGAGCCGTCTCGAACACGTCGCCCAGCGTCTCGCGCGCTTTCTCCCAGTCTTTCAGGAATCCTTCCAGCCCCCGGTCGGTGAGCGGGTGCTTGAAGAGCTGCTCAAATACTTTGAACGGCATGGTGCCGATATGCGCGCCCATCCGCGCGGCGGCCACCACGTGCAGCGGGTGGCGCAAGCTCGCGGCCAGGACTTGCGTTGGATAGTTGTAGGCCTGGTAGATGTCCATGATTTCGCGCAGCAGCGTCATGCCGTCCGAGGCAATATCATCCAGGCGGCCGAGAAAGGGGCTGACGAAATACGCGCCGGCCTTGGCTACAATCAGGGCCTGCGGCGCGGAAAATACCAGCGTCATGTTGACGCGAATGTGCTCTTTAGAGAGGATGCTAAGCGCGCGCACGCCGTCGGGAATCGTGGGTATCTTGACGATGACGTTAGGATGCCACGTGGCGATCTCGCGCGCTTCGCGCAGGATGCCGGCCGTATCCGTGGACACCACTTCGGCGCTGACCACTCCATCCTTCAAGATCTTGGCGATCTCCAGAATGTGTTCGCGGAAGGGGCGCTTTTCCTTGGCCACCAGCGTGGGATTGGTGGTAACGCCATCAATCACGCCGAGCGACATTCCCTGCTGGATCTCTTCCAGGTTTGCTGTATCCAGAAAGAATTTCATTTTTATTGCCTCCTTAATCGGAACCGCGGCCTGCGCGGCGGGGAGGGCGCCACTACGGTCAATTTGCGCGATTCACAGCAGGATTTCGCAACGTGCCGATTCCGGGAACCACAACTTCCACCACGTCGCCGGCCTTCATAGGGCCGACGCCCGCCGGCGTGCCGGTGGCAATCACGTCGCCCGGCAACAGGGTCATTACCCGCGAAACCCAGGGAATTATAACATCAATGGGGAAGAGCATTGCGGTGAACGGGGCGTACTGTTTCCTGGCGCCATTCAGCAAGGTTTCAATGGTTCCATGAGTGGCGTCAAATTCGGTCTCCAGGACAGGGCCCAGCGGACAAAAGGTGTCAAAGGCCTTGGCGCGCGTCCATTGTTTGTCGAGGGCCTGGTAATCGCGCGCGCTGACGTCATTGAGGAGCGTGTACCCCGCAATGTAGGGGCGGAGATCGGCGCCGTCGCGCAAGCGGTAACACTCGCGTGAAATAATCACGGCCAACTCGCCTTCATAATCGATGCGCTGCACCTCGGGCAGCAGAACGATGGGATCGCCGGGCGCGAGAAGCGATGACGGAGGCTTGAGAAAGATCAAGGGTTCCTTGGGAGGAGCGTTGTTGAATTCCGCGGCGTGGTCAGCATAATTCCTGCCGAGTGCAACGATCTTGCTGGGCGCGACCGGCGGCAGAAGTTTCACCTCCGCCAGCGGCCAGGAGCGATTGGTCGTCTCCCACTTTCCCAAGATATCGCCGGAAACCTGGCGCACCGTCTCGCCGGAAATAACTCCCTGCAAAATCTCGGGTTGTGCGGCGGCGCCGGCTTTCTGTTTGTCTTGAAAACGGCAGAGTTTCATCGAATGGTTTTTCCTTCTTCAGGGATTTGAGAAATTAGTGCGTGTGGTGCCTGCCGGCGGGGACCGCGGATTCCCTGGATTGAGCCATGTGCTGGTGGCGAACTCCCGCGCACATCAGCAATACCCAATCGAGCACGGCCACGAAGCCGTAGGAAACCGCGCCAAGCACGAAAACGTGCAAGGCCCCCATGCGGCTTTCGAGCAGCGTAAAATTTATTTCCGCCACAATATACGTCATGGTCAGGAGCGTCCAGGCCGTCAGGCCCGCAACGAAAAGCCTTCCGGGACGATTGCGGAAGCGGAGCACCGGAATCCCGAGGACCAAGATCAAGATCGCGCCCGCCACGAAGTTGCGTAATTCGGCAAAGGGCGTCAGCTCGGCGACGCGATTGGCAACTTCCAACCAGGCCACGAAAACGCAAGACAGGTAGATTCCCGTCAAAATGCCGGTGCGCAGCGAGGCGATGCGCATCCACAGAAAATAACGCATGCCTGGTAGCTGGGGCCGGGCTGCCATGTTTCCTTTCTCGAACTTCCATCTAAGGAACGTCCGCCACTACTGCCGAACTCTTGGGGCTTTCGTTGCCTGCGCGGTCCAGCGCGGAAACGCGATAGTAATATCGCTTCCCTGGCAGTACGGAGATATCACGAAACGTCGGGCTGGGCAATATTTCCATGCTGACGCGCTCGCCGAGTGCCTCTTCCGCATCGCTACGGTAAACCGAATATCCTGCCAGGTCGCCTTCTGGACTTATTGCCCACGATAGTTCGATGTAAGCAGAGGCCTGGTTGGTTGCGGGAATCATTGTAATTTCTAGGCCGGTGGGCGCGGCGGGTGGAAAGACGTCACGCGGCGTGACGACGGCCGGCGCGGAGTCCGCGGACTCGACAAAATCCGTGCCGAATTGGGCCACATTGCGCACCGTGTAAATGTACGGCGTACCGAACTCGAAGTGCGAATCGCGAAACTCAGCGGAAGGCGAAGGCCCCAAAAGTTCCAAAGATGTCTTTAGCTTCGCCGCCGAAACGTCCTGTGGCGGATTCTCCTGACCGGATTCGAGTACTCCGCGGTAGACACGGTAGGCGCGCGAAGATGCTCCCGGCGGCAGAGCAGCCTCCGCCCAGGTTACGACCACTGCGGATTCCGTGACCTCCGCATGGACGTCGCGCGGCGCTTCCGGCGCCGGGTAAATCCGCCCGGTGACGAGGTTGGAATCTTCCGAGGCGCGCGCTTTCGCCGCCCGGGTACGAACCTTGTAAGCCACCGATACTTCGGTTGCATGAGAGAAATCGTCCGCCGTAAGAGGATCGTGGAACTCGACGCGATCTCCCCTCAGATAGCGGTCCACCTGCTCGGAAGGAATCGCGTACGCGAGGCGCCACGCCGTCTTTTTGTCCGGGGAGGCGCCGGTCGGCAGCGCGGCTCGATAGATTTCAATTGCGGGGTGTTCGGGAAGGTTTTCGCGGTCCGTCGATTGCGCCGGCAGGGTGAATGCCAGTGCGAACGTGTTGCCGTATTGCCGCGCGGCGAGGTCCGAGACCGCAACGGGAACCACCGGATGCCTTGCAATTGGTTCGCCGGGAGCGGCGCACCCGGCCGACAGGACGCAGGCGACGAGGCAAAACGCGAGGGCGAGAAGCGCGGCGGCGCGGATCATCTCTTCACCATCGGCTTCACCATTGCGTCAGAGGATGTACCGGCTGAGGTCCTGATTCTTCACGATGTCGGCAAGCTGCTTGGTGACGTACGGGCCGTCCACTTTCACGTTCTTTTTCTTCAGGTCCGGCGCCTCGAAGGAAATTTCATCCAGGACTTTTTCGAGGATGGTGTGCAGGCGGCGCGCCCCGATGTTTTCCGTCTGCTCGTTGACCATGACGGCATACCGCGCGAGGGTCGCGATGGCATCCTCGGTGAAATTCAGCTTCAGGCCTTCCGTGTCCAGGAGCGCGATGTATTGCTTGATGAGGGCGTTCTTGGGCTCCGTGAGAATACGCACAAAATCGCCTTCGGTGAGCGCCGTGAGCTCGACGCGGATGGGCAGCCTGCCTTGCAGCTCGGGGATCAGGTCGGAAGGCTTGCTGATGTGAAAGGCTCCCGCGGCGATGAACAAAATGTGATCGGTGCGGATCATGCCGTAGCGCGTGTTCACCGTCGTGCCTTCGACAATCGGCAGAATGTCGCGCTGCACGCCTTCGCGGGAGACGTCCGGGCCATGGCCCGACTCGCGCCCGGCGATCTTGTCGATTTCATCGATGAAGATGATGCCCATCTGCTCGGCGCGCTCCACCGCCAGTCGCGTCACTTGATCCATGTCGATCAGTTTGTTTTCTTCTTCTTGGATCAGGTAGTCGAAGGCCTCGGCCACGGTCATCCTGCGGCGCCTCTTTTGCTGGCCGAAAATTCCCGAGAGCATGTCCTTGACGTTGATGTCCATTTCCTCGACGCCCTGGCTGGAGACGATTTCAAATGCGGGCGTCGAACGCTCGCGCACTTCGACTTCCACCAAACGCTGGTCGAGCTTGCCGTCGCGCAACTGCGCGCGCAGTTTTTCCCTGGTGCGGTCCATCTGGTCGCGCCGGGGCGCTTCGATTTGCGGAGCGGAAGGGCCGGGCGGCTCTGACGGCGGCGGAGGAGAAGCGGGAAGCAGCAGATCGAGGACGCGTTCTTCCGCGGCGTGTTCGGCGCGCTCGGCCACCTCGTCCAGTTTTTCCTCGCGCACCATGTCGATGGACGTCTCCACCAGATCGCGCACCATGGATTCCACGTCGCGGCCAACGTAGCCGACTTCGGTGTACTTGGAAGCCTCCACCTTGATGAACGGGCAGCCTGCAAGGCGCGCCAGGCGACGCGCGATTTCCGTTTTTCCCACTCCCGTGGGGCCGATCATCAAAATATTTTTGGGGAGCACGTCTTCCGCCATTTCCGGCGTGAGTTTCTGCCGGCGCACGCGGTTGCGCAGCGCCACGGCCACGGCGCGCTTCGCGGCGGCCTGGCCGACGATGTATTTGTCCAGCTCGATGACAATTTCGCGCGGAGTGAGCTCGTCGAACGACGGCTCAATCGCGGCTTCTGGTTCGTGCTGCTCGCCGGGAAGATAGATCACCATAGTTTACGTTCCACCTTCCTTAAATTCGTCGCGCCAGCGGCTAAAGCCGCTTTTATCCCAGCCGCTTGAATGTCACGGCTGAAGCCGTGACCCACAAACCGTAGCTACCCGCGAACCGTCTAAAAATCTAACTGACAAACAATCTTTGTGGGTCGCGGCTTTAGCCGCGACATTAAAGTGTCATTAAACCCTGAGCTTTAGAGTCTGTGTGACAACCGCCAAATCTTTGTGGGGCACGGCTTCAGCCGTGCCGTAAAGTGTCCAGAATCAGTTCGGCTTTAGCCGCTGCCCTGTTTGAAATCGAGTCCCCACACAGGCTCTTTAGCCCCTGAAGCCCGATCCCGCTTTACAACTCCTCAATCGTGAAATTCGCATTCGTGAAAATACAAATTTCGCTGGCAATCTTCATGGACTCCTGCGCGATCTCCTTCGCCGGCAGCTTGGTATGCCCGGCAAGGGCCCGGGCCGCGGCCAGCGCGTACGGGCCGCCGGAGCCAATGGCGCAAATCCCGTCGTCGGGCTCGATCACATCGCCGTTTCCGGAAACGAGAAATGTGGACTTGCCGTCCGCGACGATCAGGAGCGCCTCGAGATGCCGCAGCGCGCGGTCCTTGCGCCATTCCTTGGCCAGTTCCACCGCGGACTTCGCCAAATTTCCCTGATGCTCCTGCAGCTTCCCCTCGAACCGCTCGAACAGGGAAAGCGCGTCCGCCGTCGATCCCGCAAAACCCGCCAGGATTTTTTCGTTGAACAATCGCCGCGTTTTTCGCGCCGTATGCTTCATGACGTGCTCGCCCATAGTGACCTGTCCGTCCGCGGCGATCACTACTTTGTTGTCGCGCCGCACGCACAATACCGTCGTGCCGTGCATCCGCGGGGAATTCCGGCTCATTGGCATCAGAGGATTATACCGCGAGCGGCGGTCGCTACCAACGCAGGGTTCAAAATTCTAAGATTGGTCGTTTCAGTTTCCCACTAGTTTGGGGCGTAGGATTCTCAAAGAACTCCTTGGCGTTTGCGGGGAATTACTTCCGAGTAGCCCGTATTTCATTACTTATTCCGTCCTTGATCGAGTAAACTCAGCCGACTCTGTCCCATGCTCCTATCCGCTGGCACCAAACTCGGCACATACGAAGTGCTCTCTGCCATCGGCGCAGGCGGAATGGGCGAAGTGTATCAAGCGCACGACACCAAGCTCGGGCGAGATGTGGCGATCAAAGTTCTGCCGGAAGCATTCGCACACGATCCTGAAAAACTTTCTCGTTTCCAACGCGAAGCGAAACTACTCGCATCGCTGAATCACCCAAACATCGCAACGATCCACGGCCTCGAAGATTCCAACGGCACAAGCTACCTGGTGATGGAGTTGGTCGCGGGCGAGAATCTAGCGGAGAGAGTCAGGCGAGACGGCGCGGTTCCAATTGAAGAAGCTCTCGCTATTGCAAAACAGATCGCCGAAGCGCTGGAAGCCGCGCACGAGAAAGGCATCATTCACCGCGACCTGAAACCCGCCAACGTGAAGATGACGCCCGAAGGGAAGGTAAAAGTGTTGGACTTTGGTCTGGCGAAGGCGTTCGCGGGCGACGCATCGACGGAAGACATGGGCAACTCACCGACGTTGAGTATGGCAGCGACGATGCAGGGAGTAATTCTCGGTACTGCGGCTTACATGAGTCCCGAGCAGGCCAAGGGCAAAGCGGTGGACAAGCGCACCGACATCTTCGCGTTTGGCTGCGTGTTGTACGAATTGCTGACCGGTAAGCAAGCGTTTCATGGTGAAGATGTGGGGGACATTCTGGCCGCAGTGGTAATGAAGGAGCCAGCCTTCGATGCGCTCCCTCGGAACACTCCTGCGTCCGTTCGCGTTCTGCTGCAACGCTGCTTGAGGAAAGACAAGCGTCAGCGTCTTGCCGATGCGACCGGTTTACGGATTGAGATTGAGGACGCGATTGCGGCACCGAAGGAATCGGGTGCACAGCAGGCTGCTCCAGTTTCCACGAGCAAGTTGACGTGGGCGGTCAGTGCGGTGGCCGCAGCACTGGCAATCATCGCGGTCGCTGCGTTGTTTGGCTGGTGGCGGTCGGCGCGACCTGTTGAACACCCACTCGCGCGGCTGGACGTTGATCTCGGACCCGACGTGTCGCTCGGGTCCCCGCTTGGAACCGACACGATCATCTCTCCCGACGGCACGCGGCTGGTGTACGTGTCGCAAGGTCGGCTCTTTACCCGGCGGCTGGATCAGCCCAACGCCACTGAGCTTGCAGGAACGCAAGGGGCACGTGAACCTTTCTTCTCCCCGGACGGGCAGTGGGTTGCTTTCTTCACTATATCAAAGCTGCAAAAGATTTCGGTGGAGGGTGGCTCGGCAATCACCTTGTGCGACGCTACCGCTGGCCGGGGCGGCAGTTGGGGCGAGGATGGCAACATCATCGCGGCGCTCAGCAACAATGGCAGCTTGTCGCGGATTCCATCTTCCGGGGGTCCGCCAACGTCAGTGACCGACTTGCAGAACGGAGAACGAACCCACCGCTGGCCGCAAATCCTGCCCGGAGGTAAGGCCGTGTTGTTCACCACTAGCACAACGACGTCGGCGTTCGACGCAGCCAACGTCGAAGTGATGTCTCTGGCGGATCACCACACGAAAACCCTCGTGCGAGGCGGCACATTTGGCCGCTATTTGCCCAGCGGCTATCTCGTTTACACGAACCGAGGCACACTGTTTGCTATACCTTTTGACGTGGATCGGCTGGAAGTTCACGGGACACCTGCCCCGGTGCTCGACCAAGTCGGCTACAACGCCGGAAACGGTTCGGCACAACTTGATTTCTCCCAAACCGGAACGCTGATTTACCGCAGCGGCGGGGTGACGGGAGGCGGACTCTTCACCATTGCGTGGTTGGATGGCTCGGGGAAGGTGCAGCCACTGTTAGCCAAGCCGGGCGATTATGTGAATCCCAGCCTATCGCCGGACGGCCAGCGGCTGGCCGTGGATGTCGCGGAGGGATCGGGCACAAACACGTGGGTCTACGACTGGCAACGCGACACGATGACGCGGTTGACTTTCACTGGATCAATCCTTCCAGTGTGGAGTCCGGACGGACAGTACATCGCGTTCGGTGCTCCGGGAGAAGGCATGTCTGTGATCCGTTCCGACGGAGCGGGCAAGCCGCAGCTCTTGACTCCGAGCAAGACTTTTCAGCTTCCGTGGTCCTTCGCGCCCGACGGAAAGCGGCTGGCATTCTTCGAACTAGGTTCCGGGACTGGATATGATCTATGGACCGTACCGCTGGAGAGCGATAGCGCGGGGCTACGCGCTGGAAAGCCGGAAGTTTTCTTGCAAACACCGGCGGCTGAGCTGGCTCCTTCTTTTTCTCCCGACGGGCGGTGGATGGCTTATTATTCCAACGAGTCGGGAATCAACCAAGTTTACGTTCGAGCTTTTCCGGACAAAAGCGGCAAGTGGCAAATCTCGAATAGCGGTGGCTGGCTCCCGATGTGGTCGCGCACCGGACACGAGCTATTTTTCGAGACTTTGGATAGACACATCATGGTGACGGCGTACGCGGTGAAGGGCGATTCCTTCGTGGCCGACAAACCGCGGATGTGGTCCGACAAGCAACTCGGGGACCCCGGCAATAGGAAGAACTTCGACCTCGCGCCGGACGGCAAGCGAATCATCGCGTTAATGCCAGTCGAGACAGCCGAAGCACAGAAGGCGCAGAGCCACGTGATCTTCCTCGAAAACTTCTTCGACGAAGTGCGACGCAAGGTTCCAATCGGCAAGTAGCTGCAACCGCGTCTAACCCTGCAAATCCTCAACAAAAACCAGCATTTTGAGGTGGTTTGGGCGGATAAAGTATGGATTGTCGGCCAACCGGAGAGCGCCGGGATAAACCGGCATGTTGTGGGGGATGAAAGAGCCCTACTGGAAAGGAACAGCGAATCCATCCTGGCCTCGAGTCTTGCAGGCGGCGTCGCGAGATACCGCTTGAAGCGTAGACAGAGGGATCGGTGGGCCGGGCTATTGAGCTTCGAAAAGCGGATGGAACAGGACGCCGACTCCGTTCCGATGGGAGGAAGGCAATACAGCAACCACGATAATCGCGAGTGGATTGCTCGGTCCTGCGTAGTCTGAGAACCCGCGCACGCTGAGACACAACATGCACGAGAACCGGGAGATCTCCTGCACGTCTTGGTCAACAAACCAAGACCGGTCCGCGAAGGCCATAAACCGAACGGCGGACATGAACGTACAGGAGAAGTCGGACTGTGCCGTAGTACCCGTGAACCAGCCGAACAAGGAAGGGCAGCTTTCCGCGGAGGCCAGGGAGGGAAGGGCACAGACTGAGGAGAACATCGTTCAATCCCACATGCACCCGACACAGAGCGGGAAAAGCATGTTCCAGGGACTGCACGGTGTGCGGCAAGCAGCCTTTGCCGTCACTCATCCTGGGGGTTCACCCCAATAATCGGTGTTACATCGTGAGTACAGCGCGGAATCGGGCCTTGCCTTCCACAACGCGCTGATATGCCTTCGGAGCCTCGGCCAACGGGTATGTCTCGACTATCGTTTTAACTTTTCCTTGCGCTACGAAATCAAGGGCTTCGTAGAGATATTCGGGGCCGTTTTGCTGGCTGCCAATTATCCGAATGCGTTTCGTGATAAGGTCCATCAGCGAGATCGAAAGCGGCTCCGCGTCGACTCCCATTGTGATGAGCCGACCGTCTGGCCGCAGCCCCTGAATGCTGTCCACCATCGATTTGGTCGAATTGGAAGTACTGAGGATCACGTCTGCGCCACCCGCTGCGGCAAGGCTCTTTCCGTCGCGGACAATTTCATCCGCGCCGAGAGCGCGGATCATCTTGTCTTTATCGGGAGAGTGCGAAATCGCGATGGTCTCGAAGCCCGCAGCTTTCGCGTATTGCACCGCTAGGTGCCCAAGCCCGCCAATCCCGTGCACGGCCACTCGCTCATGCGGCTTGGGATCGGCCCAGCGGAGCCCGCTATAGACGGTGTAACCTGCGCAGAAGATCGGGGCCGCTTGCTCATAGGAAACCTTGTCCGGAATCAGGTAGGTGGCGTCGGCATTCATCAACATGTACTCGGCGTGACCGCCCTGTACATCGATCCCCGTGCCCTTCAGATAGGGACAGAACATCCGGCGCCCGCGCTGGCACCATTCGCAGCGCCCGCACGTGGATTGAATCCATGCGGTGCCCACACGGTCGCCTATCTTTCGCGTTGCGACGTCGGGAGCCACGGCGACGATCTCGCCGACCGGCTCGTGGCCTAGAATTCGGGGAAATTGTCCTGGAATGTGTCCGAGGGTTTCATGCACGTCGGTATAGCAGATGCCGCTCGCGTGCATTTTCACCAGCACTTGATTGGGCCCGGGTTGAGGCTGGGGCACGTCTTTGATCTGCCACGAACTGCTCACAGCGGGTACCACTGCAGCTTGCATAGTGTCTTCCTCCTAACGTGATTCGATGCGGACACCTTCGGGCTTGGTGCATGATTTTAAATCCCCCACCGCTGACCGCACGCACAAGTTGAGGTTGACCGTCAGTTAGCGAATTGTCGGC
>Ga0209380_10000381_pt1 | contig 31249 bp, 24 predicted proteins | sample HubBroMetageWFT6_FD_188347 | JGI IMG/M metagenome (GOLD analysis project Ga0209380, IMG submission 188347) | Warmed and freeze-thawed soil microbial communities from the Hubbard Brook experimental Forest, New Hampshire - Hubbard Brook CCASE Soil... | ecosystem: Environmental > Terrestrial >... | reverse complement strand
ATGGATGTCGCGTACGTTTCCGCGCTGGCTGCACTGGTTGGGTCGGTTGTCGGAGGACTGACCGCCGGTGGCACGACCTGGCTGTCGCAACGAGCGCACGCACGCGCCGGACAAATGGCTCATGAAGCGGGGCTCCGCGAAGACCTGTACAGGGACTTCATCACCGCGGCTTCTCGAGCGTACAGCGATGCTATTCTGAACAGCGAGCCGCAGATACCGAAACTCGTGTCCCTCTACGCCATGATCAGCCGTATGCGCATCGTGTCTTGGCCACGCACGATCGAGTGTGCGGACAAGATCATGCTAACGATCATCGATACCTATTTCTCGCCAAATCGCTCCGTGCTCGAGCTGCGTGAGCTGGTCAGGGTCGGGTCGGGTATTGATCCGCTCAGGGACTTCAGCGAGGTGGCTCGCGAAGAAATGCGCCTGTTCAGGTGCCAGTAGAACAGACGGCGTGCAGTTCTCGTCCGACGAGGGCCGGCTCATTGAGGAGCGCTGCCGACCCTGCGCCTGCTGCGGCAGACGACTATTGCCCCTGGGCTCCCAATTGCCGGAGGAAACTTCGGAAGTCGGTCCGGACCCACTCCTCAACGAGCCTGCCTTGATCGTCAAACCTGAAAATGTTCATCAGGTCCCAGACTACATGCTGGCCGTTAGGAGCTAGCGCGCCTGCCGGTGACTGCGCGAACTCCCGAACAAATCTACCCTCGATCCAGGTCTGGCAGGCGATGTAGTCACCTTCACTGACGATTATTCCTCGCCGAATCGAGCGATCGTCGAACGCCGCGCGAATGGACTTGAAGTAGTTGGCAAGATCTTGGTAGCCGACCTCGAAACCGTCCGGGCCGTGGAAGAGGAATTTCTCGGTATCGAAGTACGAGTCGATCTCAGCCTGATCGCCTCCCAAAACCTCAAGTTCACCTGCCCTTATCAGGCGGGCTACGAGTTCGTCGCGTGTTAAGGCCATAACTTCCCCCTTGCGAGCCGATGCGGTGGCATAGCCTTTCATCGTGGTCTCCTCTGCTGGAACGTTGGTGATAGGACTCGTGCCAGAAACGTTCGTGGTTTACCCACGCCGATAAGTTATGGTTCTTCCATTAGGTTGACAATCCGTCCAATATCGAATGCACTACTGCAGAATTACCATGAATACTTCCCGGCCCTCTCTGGCAGAGCTGATCTCATTTGCGACGGTTGCCGCTCACAAGAGCTTCAGACAGGCGGCCGATGAGCTTCGCGTGTCACCGTCCACACTGAGCCACACGATCCGCGCACTGGAAACGCGCCTTGGCGTGCGCCTGCTGCACCGAACAACCAGAAGCGTCGCGATGACGGAGGTTGGCCAGGCGCTCCTGTTGAGAGTTCAACCACTGGTCAAGGATCTCGACACGGCGCTCGGAGATATCGATAACTATCGCAGCAAACCGAGTGGCACGTTGCGAATCAATTCGAACCTCATCGGAGCCCGTGTATTGCTGCAAGTCGCAGCGCCAGAGTTTCTTGCTCGCTATCCGGAGATGCATCTCGATCTGGTCACGGAGGGACGCCTGGTGGATATCGTGGCGGCAGGGTTCGATGCCGGGATTCGGCTCGCAGAAAGTGTTCCGAAGGACATGGTTGCGGTCGCTCTCGGCGGCACTGATCGATTCGTCGCCGTGGCTGCTCCCGCGTACCTGAAAAAGTGCGGTGTCCCGAGGGTGCCCTTGGACTTGTTACAGCACTCGTGTATCCGCTATCGAATGCGAAGCGGAAGGATCTACCACTGGGAGTTCGAGCGCCGTGACCAGGCGGTGGACGTTGATGTACCTGGCCAACTCACGCTGGACGAGGACAGGTTGATGTTAGATGCCGCGATCGAGGGTCTCGGGATCGCTTTTGTTCCGGAGCGCGCCGCGAATGAAGCTATTGCGAGCCGCAAGCTTTCCGTCGTGCTTGATGATTGGTGCCCCCGGTTTCCAGGGCTGTGCCTGTACTATCCAGGACACCGGCAAGTTCCGGCTGGGCTTCGCGCGTTTGGCGATGTGCTGAAGGAGGTAGCGTCCCGACGTTAGCGGTTTTTTAGCGGCTGCCCACAAAATCGGGTGTCTGCGGAAGGCAAAGCTCGCGCCATAGTCGCGCCCGGCACGCTTTGTCAGGGCTGGTCGGCTTACCATAAATGCGCTTCAGGCCAACCTGCTCGCAGCTGAAACCTCTCTTCTGCAACGCGAGGGGCGCTGGAGTATCCTGTGGTGCCGCATAGAACAACTCGAAGATTCAGGCTGATGGATGCATTCATAGCAATCTTTAATCGGCAACAGCCCTGCAGCGGGTTTCCGGGGTCGCACCCGGCTAAGGTTCGAAAGCAGGAAGGGGAGGGCCCCAGGTGATCGTCTCTTCGTCGCAAGCCGACTATCCATCCCTCGCACGGGCACAGCGCATTTCCGAACTGCTGCGCACGGCGGCGCTCAGTCCAGGAGACGCTGCGCGGGAATTGGAGATCGATGAGTTGACTGTACGCGGGTATTGCACGGGTCAGCCGGTGCCGCGGCATGTCACGCTGGCCATTGAGCGTCTGGTTCATCTGCGAACCATCAAGGTCTATCACATCGCCAAGGCCGAGGACGCGGTCGCCGTTTTGCATAATGGCTTCCGCGACGGCGTGGATGGCGGAGTGCGAGTCTCAAACAGGTTGTTGATCCATCTGTCGCACATGAATCCGAATGACATGGCGTGTTTTCAGATGAAAGTCTCCAAGGAATGGCTGCTGCGGTACGAGTGCAGCGATAAAGGGCACGGTTACCGCGAATTCCTGGTGCCTGCGTTTGAACTCAATGTCTTTCCGCGTCGGCGACTCCCCGACAAGGAATGGCTGTCAATGCCCTGGGGCCGTTAATCCGGTCGGATTAGTACCGCACCATGTGCTCGCCGGAAAGGTTTTGCCGGAGTGTGCGAGCTTCGACTCCTTGACGATCCGCTGGTCGACGGTTCGATTCCGTCACGTCCCAACTCCTTTAGAACTTCTCGACGTGCGCCTTTGTACCTCAACTTCAACTTTCACGTGGCGCACGCCGCTTTCGCTAAGAAGGTCCGGATTGGTCCACATTTCCCTCCGGGCGAGCCGCTTGAGTGCCCGCTCGAGTGTCCTGTCATCTCGGGAGAGGCGGCGACCTGTGTCACTTGCAGGCTCTGATGCTGTGGGCAATGCTGGTGTGCTGTTGGAATCGACCGTGCGGTTGACTTCTTGCTGCACGAGAGACGGGATTGAAGAGTTATCCTTGCTGGCTTCGCGTGCGCGCGTCACCTCTTGGTCGGAAACAGGCACCACAGCCGCGGAGGCGAAGTTCGAGCGCACCTGGACGGCGATCTGCTTCGCAGAGATCGGGTCGCCGAAGAAACCCAGCCGAAGAAAATAGCGGGAACGACCGTCCCGGCGACATTCTGTCGCGTAGAGCGTATTTGCTTTGAATATAGCGAGCGATGGCACACGGCTGAGATCGATCGGCTGCGCCGACCACTGGAGCTGCACGGCAAAGGAGACCGGTGCGCCCTGAACCACAGCCTCCTTCAGAGCGTGCCGAGTACCTGTGTCCTCGGGGCGGACCAACGCGATCTGATCGCAATTCCTCTCATCAACCTCGTCTCGGCCTCGGACAACACCGCGCGTTTCCAGAATTTTCAGGACCTGTGTGTCGCTCAACGATTTATCTTCGGTCGCCGTAAGGTCGCTCTTCTGGGTAACGGTAACCTTGGGTTGAGCATCAACGACCTGAGACGCGGGTGCCTCGGCATTGGACGGTCGCAAGAACGCGGTCGGCGCGATGGTCGCGATCGCGTTCGGGAAACGGCCACGTACGCCTTCCACCCATTTCTCGGCATCCGCCAGCGTCTCGAAGTACCCCATGTGGAGGTACAAATGCTCATGGCCATCCGGCTCACACTCACGACTCGTGAAGAATGTGAAGGGCTTCAGCTGCGGTGATTCGGGCGGCCGAATGGACACAGGTCCAGGCAGCCGGCACAAGGTGAGCATGAAATGGCCAGTAGCAGACCGGACCCCATGCTCTGGATTGGTGTTCGACCACCCAGCGGGTCGTGCCGATGTAGATGACATAAGCTCTCCCTCAAGCGAACGTTCGAATCACGGTCGGGAGAGCGCTCGGACCTAATGCAGGCAGGCTTGCACGCTCACACCTGGGGTGGAGAGTGGCAACCCCGCTGTCTTAGGCCGTTACGCCCTTAGACCGGTGGCTTTGCGTCCCCGTCTTTCGAACGGGTTTGCCCTTGTCGGTACCAGGCGCGGTCTCGGGGGTGTCGCCATTTGGAGTCGTGTTATGACTCGCAGAATGGATCACGTCGCGAGATCGCGTTGTCATAAGAATGGGCGCTTCGGGATCATATGTCTAGCGATATGGCACGAAAAGGTCGCAGCGAGCGCTTCCGAAGCAGCCATTCGAACTCGGACCTCGAACGTGCGCCTCAGTCCTCCACCAGCGGCAGGGCGATGTAGGAAGCTTCCTTGGCCGAGTGATACACCCGCTGCGTGGCCTTCCGGTAGTCCTCAGACTTGGCCGAGAAGATGTTGGGAACAAAGGTCTGGGGGTTTCGGTCGTACAGCGGAAACCAACTTGACTGCACCTGCACCATCAGGCGGTGGCCCGGCAGGAACACGTGATTGTTCGGCGGCAGCTTGAATTCATAGGCGAGAGGTTGGTTTGCCTTGATGGGATTGGGCGTTACGAAACTTTCCCGGTAGCGCCCCCGCAGAATGTCCATGCCTACGGCGAGCTGATAGCCGCCCATCTCTGGTTGCGCATACACCTCGTCCGGATACACATCGATGAGCTTGACCACCCAGTCGCTATCTGAACCGCTAGTGGAGGCCACCAGGTGCACCAGCGGCTGGCCGGTGATCCGCAGGGGTTTTGTTAGCACGGCCGAAGTGAAAGTGATGACATCAGTGCGGCCGGAGGCCTCGCGCTGATCATCGGTCAGCCATTGCTGCCAGGTCTGCCCGGGCGCGTAGCCGACCTGCTGAATGGGCCGCGCGCGGAACGGCACGGGACGCGCGGGATCCGAGACGTATTCCGTAAAGGCCGCTCCGCCGGCCGGCACCTCGAACCCCAGCTTGTTGCCCGGCTGCAGGTACAGCGCCTTTGTGCCGTGGGCACAACCGGACTCGCAGCTCACCGGCCAACGATCCAGGCGGCGCCACTCGTTGGTGCCGGTCTCGAACGCCGTCACCGGGGCCACATCCGCTGCCGGTGCGCCGTCCTTGAGATACTGCGCCAGGAATGGTCGGAGCACGTTCTCGCGGAACCAGCGCGAGGTGTCGCTGCCGAAGCGCAGGTTCCCCAGAGTGCTGCCGTCATCGATGGCTTGGCCGTGATACCACGGCCCCAACACCAGCTTGACCATGTTGCCGCTCACGTCCTTCGGCTTGATTGCCTTGTACACAGCGATCGCGCCGTAGCTGTCCTCGGCATCCCACAAACTGTGAACCAGCATTACCGGGACCTTGAGCGGCTGTGTGGCCAGCAGCTTGTCCATCGCCTGTTCGCTCCAGAAGGCATCGTAGGCTGGATGCGCCACGATCTTGTTCCAGAAGCCGATCTGCTGCATGCCATGGCTGCGTCCCAGCTCGCCGGCAGAGCCTGCCTGCAGAAACAAGTCGTAGTCATCGTGATAGCTCGACCACCACTTGATAGTGTTATCGCGGCTTGCCTCCTGCTCATAGATGTATTGTGCGTTCTGCTCGCGGAAGGCACCGAAGTGAAACCAGTCATCGCCCATCCAGCCATCCACCATCGGGTTCATGGGCACGGAGACTTTTAGCGCCGGGTGCGGATTGATCAGAGCCATCAGCGGCTCGAAACCGTCGTAGGAAATGCCTATCGCTCCCACCTTGCCGTTGCTCTCCGGGACGTTTTTCACGAGCCAATCGATGGTGTCGTAGGTGTCGGTGGCATCGTCGACCGGCGTCGGGTTCTGTGGACCGTGCACCGGGCGGTTCATCACGTAGTCGCCCTCCGAGCCGTACTTGCCACGTACGTCCTGCATGACGCGGATGTAGCCGTCCTCGAGGATCACGTCAGTAGCGTTGTCGTAGCCCTGCAGCATGGGACCCAAGTGACCGCTATGCATATGGCCGGTGAGTTCCTTTGCCTCGTAGGGCGTGCGGGTGAGCAGCATGCCCACGTGCGATGCCCCCTTGGGCACCATGATGATGGTGTGGAGCTTCACGCCATCGCGCATCGGAATCATGACGTCGCGAAGGTCGTATTCCCAGCTGTCGGTGACAGGAGAGAAGTAGCTCGGAGTTTCGCTCGGGTACTGTGGGTAAAGAGGCTTTGGCGCATCTTCGGCGCGAAGACCGCCGCTGGCGACGAGGACAAGAGCGGTGAGTATGGTAGCGAACCTGGTTTTCATGGCATCCCCTGCTAGCCTTGTGGGGATACTCTAGCGGTAAACCGGACCGGCAGGAATTTGAGCCCTCGCCGAACCGGCGATAGGCGTACCGCATTGTCAGGATTTTCATAGCTAGCGCCCTTGGGATGCCAAGAGCTCGCAATGAAGCAACATGCCGCTCGCGCGTACTACTTGCTCATCTGCTGCAACGCGCCGACCCAGTTCGTTCTTGACCCAGTCCTTCGGATCGCAGCAGTTCTGGAAGAAGGCCTGCATCATGTCTTGGGACTCGACATCGCTCGCGTGTGGCCATTCGACGCGCTCCAGGAACCGCCGCACCCGGTCTAACCGGTGCCGATAGCCGGACTTGGAGCAAGTCTCGTGAATGGAAACGCAAGCCCTTCGGGCGCGCAGGTGTACCCCTCGCTGTTTACGGAAACGGAGTGACTACTTTCAAGTCACTGATCCGTTGCCAATGGGCTCGGGCGAGGACTCGAAGTCGGATCTGCCTTGACAGTTTCACTAATAGAATTAAATTATACTGGTGAGAGTGCACTAAAAATAGCCCCGGCCACGGCCAGCGGAAGTACCAGCATGTGGGACTGGCGAGTCCCCAAACGCTCAAAGGCAAACCCCGAGTGTCGCGAATCTCAGCTCTGGAAACCCACGACATCCGCTTTCCGACCTCCCGGGAATTTCACGGCTCGGACGCCATGAATCCAGACCCGGACTATTCCGCGGCGTATGTCGTGCTGCGCACGGACGATGCGAGCGGTCTCGCCGGTCACGGGTTCGCGTTCACCATCGGGCGGGGGAACGAGGTTCAGACTGCAGCCTGCGCGGCGTTGCATCACCTCGTGGTCGGCCTGGATGTCGAGGGCGTGGTCGCCGACCTGGGCGGTTTCGCGCGCAGCCTCACCAACGACTCGCAGCTGCGTTGGCTCGGTCCTGAGAAGGGCATCATGCATATGGCGGTCGGCGCGGTGGTCAACGCCGCGTGGGATCTGGCCGCCCGGCGCGCCGGAAAGCCGCTCTGGCGCTTCATTGCGGACATGAGTCCGGATGAGATCGTCCGCTGCATCGATTTCCGTTATCTGCGCGACGCGCTCGCACCGGCCGAGGCGCTCGCGATTCTGCGGGCCGCCGAGCCGGGCAAGTCGGCGCGCATCGCCTATCTCATGGAGCGCGGCTATCCGGCCTACAGCACGAGTCCCGGATGGCTCGGCTATCCGGATGAGAAGGTCGTCCGCCTTGCCAGGCAAGCGGTGGCGGAGGGCTTTCGCACCATCAAGATCAAGGTGGGTCTCAGCCTGGAGGACGACGAGCGCCGCTGCCGGCTGGCCCGAGAGGCGATCGGTCCGGAGATTGCCATGGCGGCGGATGCGAACCAGCGCTGGGACCTCGATGTTGCGGTCGCGTGGATCCGACGGCTCGCTCCTTACGGTATCGCCTGGGTAGAAGAGCCCACAAGCCCCGACGACATCCTGGCACATCGAGCGATCCGCGAGGCGGTAGCGCCTGTTCTGATCTCTACCGGTGAGCACACGCAGAACCGCGTGCTCTTTAAGCAGTTCCTGCAGGCCGAGGCGGTCGATCTGATCCAGATCGATGCCGCTCGCGTGGGCGGGGTAAACGAGAATCTCGCCATCCTGCTGCTGGCGTGCAAGTTCGGCGTGCGCGTCTTTCCCCACGCCGGAGGCGTCGGGCTCTGTGAGCTGGTGCAGCACCTCGCCATGGCTGACTTCGTCGCCATCACGGGCCAGATCGAGGATCGGGCGATCGAGTTCGTCGATCACCTGCACGAGCACTTCGTCGATCCCGTGCGTATACGCGACGGCCGTTACGTGGCGCCCACGTCAGCGGGTTTCTCCGCCCAAATGCGCCCTGAGGCCCTGATGCGCTACCGCTTTCCTGGTGGGGCCGCCTGGCGAGCCGTGTAATAGACTTGTGGCCTGGCAGCGGACATAGGCGGCGGGCGAGGGCCGATCGCAAGCCCCATGACTGACAACCCGAGACCCAAATATCGTGCCCCCGCACTGGAGAAAGGCCTGGCGGTGCTCGAGCTTCTGGCGCACGCGCGCGCGCCGATGTCGCTGAACGCGATCTCCCGCGGACTGAACCGCTCCGTCAGCGAGCTCTTCCGGATGATCCAGGTGCTCGAGTTTCATGGCTACCTGGAGGTCTCCAGCACCGGCGAGGGCTACGTGCTGAGCAACAAGCTGTTCGCGCTGGGCATGACTCGTGCCCCCACCCGGGACCTTCACGACGCGGCGTTGCCGGTCATGCATCGGCTCGCCGAGCGCATCGGTCAGTCCTGCCACCTGGGCGTCGCGTCCGCCGACCAGATGGTCATCGTCGCGCGCGTCGAGGCTCCGGGCGACCTCGGCTTCTCGGTACGCATCGGTTACCGCCGCTCGCTGGTCGACTCGACCTCGGGACTGGTGTTGTACGCATTTCAATCCGACCTTGTGCGCAGTGAATGGAAGAAGCGCTTATCGGCCTCCGTCAGCCGCCGCGAGTGGGTGAACTTCGAGCGGCGCGGTCATGCCGCGCGCAAGGCGGGCTACGTGACCGCCGAGAGTCATGCCGTACGCGGGGTGATCGACCTGTCCGCGCCGGTGAGGCAGTCCGGCAGCGTGGCTGCCGCTCTGACGGTCCCCTACGTCAAGACCGCGCGCTCGCTGTCTGTGCCTGAGACGGTCAGGCCGCTCGTGGAAGCGGCGCACAAGATCTCCAGCCAACTCGGCGGCAGCACACCGGCGGCGGCGGACTGAAGATCGCCGCCGATTCCTGAGCGCCGAGGGCTTCCCGACCATCGCTTTTCCCGACGGCCGCTTCCTGATGGCCGGCTCCGCGGTACGGGTCCCACGCCTCTTGAACTCCGGTCGTGCTTCCGAGAGCAGCCGCCCGTCGGCCCCATTGATTTTATGGGTGCGTAAGATATCATCTATAAAATTAGAAAAAGCAGGCTACCAATCGAAGGAGGGTGATGCCGATGACTCCAGTGTTCGGTGCACGGCGCTTCTCGCGGCGCCCCCTTTGCAGCCCGGCTCTTCCTTGTGTCCTTCTTGTTCTTGTCCTGTCGCTCGGCCGGATGGAACCCGCCCGTGCGAGCGACGCAGGGAATGAAGTTTCCAATTCCAGTGAGCAACTGCAGGAAGTGGTCGTGACCGCGGAGAAGCGCGAGGAGAACCTCAACAAGGTGCCGATCAGCGTCTCGGTCCTCGGGCGCGATGAGATGGAGCAGCGCAATATCGTGAGCATGGCGGACGTGGCCGCGGTCACTCCCGGTGTAGACTTTCAGAATACCGGTTCGACCGTCGCACTCTCGATCCGCGGCATCTCGTCGGGGATATCCGGCTACTCGACCACCGGCATCTACATCGACGATGTGCCCGTGCAGATCCGCCTGGACAATGGCGTCGTGCCGGGAACCAATACGACGCCCCTGGTCTTCGATCTCGATCGCGTTGAGGTCCTGAAGGGTCCACAGGGCACGCTGTTCGGCGCGGGCGCGGAAGGCGGTACCATCCGTTTCATCCAGGCCCAGCCGAGCCTCACGGAGTACAGCGGTTACGAGCGTGCCGGCCTCGCCACGACCGATGGCGGCGGCCCGAGCTACGAGTTCGGCGCCGCATTCGGTGGGCCGATCATTCAGGATGAGCTCGGATTCCGGGTGAGCGCCTGGCATGAGCGCCAGGGCGGGTACATTGAACATGACAGCGCAATTCCCGGCGGTGCCGACTACGACGATTCCGGCTATCGCGACGCCGACGTGCTGCGCGCTGCGCTGACGTTCGCTCCAATCCCGTCCCTGAAGATCACCCCGTCGATGTTCTTTCAACATATCTATTGGAACGACGTGCCCACTTTCGACCCCGGTTCGAGCACTTATCCCGACACGATGACCAAAAACTGGAGCTCGTTGAATCCGACTTTCTCGAACGTGGATGACGGTCGACTGGCGTTTCAGGGACTGTTGCGGCAGCCCAGCGATGACCAACTCTACCTGCCGTCGCTCAAGATCGACGAGGATCTGCCGGGTGTCAGCCTGACCTCCAGCACCTCGTACCTGTACCGGCGGTATGACGCTCAGCAGGACTTCACGACGGTCATGCCGTTCTTCGTCGGGCTGCCCTGGCCCACCACTGCGCAGGCGGCGGCTAACAGCTACACGCCGGCATATCTGAACGTGTTTGCGCAGGAGGTGCGCGCCAGCTCGAACAGGACCGATCAGCGTCTACAATGGACGTTTGGGTTGTTCTACAACGAGTCACGCCAGACAGGCTATCAATGGGTGTGGTCGCCGTATTGGCCGACACAGATACTTCAGGCCTCCGGCAAGACCATCACCGAGGCATTCGGACAACCTCTGCTTCCGGGTGATCTGTCGATATACGAGAGAGAGCCGCTCAGCGATCAGCAGCTGGCTGCCTATGGTCAGATTACCTATGAAGTTGTCAAGCACGTCAGTCTGGTGGCAGGAGCGCGCGTCGCGCGGGAGACCGACAAGTACAGTATCTACATCAACGGTCCGCTGAACGGACCTGCCGCGACTCAGTTCGCCGGCACGGAACGGCAGACTGTCGTCGATCCCAAGTTCGGCATCAATGTCCAGCTAAATGACAACAATCTTCTCTATGTCAGTGCCGCAAAGGGCGACCGTATTGGCGGCGTCAACCCGCCGCCCTACAACTTCCCGGCTTGCATCGCGGCCCTGGCAGCGCTCGGGTATCCAAATGGCTCCGCGCTGGATACTTACAAGGGCGACTCGCTCTGGAGCTACGAGATTGGCTCCAAGGATCGTCTCTTGGACGGGCGCCTCGAGATGCAGGTGAGCGCCTTCCACATCAAGTGGACCGACATTCAGCAGATCGTGCAGGTCCCGGCGTGCACGGAAGGATTCACCTCGAATCTCGGTCAGGCGACCAGCAACGGTTTCGACTTCCAGGCGCAGGCGCTGATCACCGACTCCCTGAAGGTCGGACTGAGCATGGGCTATACGAACGCCCGCAACGCTACCACGATCGTCTCCGGCGGCAACAACGTGGTCGCCGACGGCCAGCAGATCAATCCCTATTCGGCCCCATGGATCGTCGTGCCGACCGCCGAGTACTCCTTCCCGATCGCCGCGGGACACAAGGGCTATGTCCGCCTCGATGACACCTATCACAGCAAGAACCCGGGGCCCTACAACCCGACGACCAACACTGCGAGCCCGACGTACAATCCGTACTTCATCCCCAACCCGTCGTACAATCAGCTCAACGTTCACGTCGGCATGAACTGGAGCGGCTGGGATACCTCCGTGTATGCGCTCAACGTGCTGAACAGTCATCCGTTGCTCTTCAACAATGCATTGCAGCCGTTCACCTTCTATGGCAGCGCGTTCACTCTTCAGCCGCTGACGATCGGAGTCGCCGTGATGTATCACTGGTGAGGTGCGGGTGTCGGTGCCACCGATGCCGACCGCCGCGACTTCGACTTCGCGGGCAGCGTACGCATTCGTGCTCATCGTCAGCCTGTTCTTTCTGTGGGGCGTGGCCAACAACCTCAACGACATCCTCATCAAGCAGTTCAAGAAGGCGTTCGAGCTTTCGGACTTGCGAGCCGGGCTGGTCCAGAGTGCGTTTTACGCCGGCTATTTCCTCCTGGCGCTGCCAGCAAGTCTCATCACGCGTCGCTTCGGCTACAAGGCCGCGCTCCTTATTGGGCTCGGTCTGTATGCCAGCGGGGCTTTTCTCTTCTACCCTGCGGCCGCTCTTCGCACCTACGCGCTGTTCCTCGGGGCCTTGTTCATTATCGCGAGCGGCCTCGCATTCCTCGAAACCGCCGCCAATCCCTTGGTCACGGTGCTCGGCCCGGCAGAGGGTGCCGCGCGCCGTCTCAATCTCGCTCAGTCGTTCAATCCCTTAGGCTCCATTACGGGGGTCCTGATCGGACAGCACTTCATTTTCTCGGGCGTCGAGCTCACGTCGCCGCAACTTGCAGGGATGGCCGCTAACGCGCGTGCAGCGTACTACGCGTCACAGTCCGCGGCGGTGGCGGGGCCGTATCTCGTTATCGGTGCGGTGGTGCTGGCGTGGATGCTGCTGATCGGCATGGTGTCACTGCCGAGCGCAGCCGGAGGAGGGGCCGGGCACCCTGCTCGCGGTGTACAGATAAGGGAGCTTTTGCGAAATACAAACCTTGTGCTGGCGATATTGGCGCAATTCTTCTATGTCGGAGCGCAAGTCGGGATATGGAGCTACCTCATCCGCTATGCCCAGCAGACGCTGCCCGGGACGTCGGAGCGGCACGCCGCAGACTTCCTAACGGTCGCGCTCGTCATCTTTATGATTGGTCGCTTCGCGGGCACGGCGTTGATGCGCTACCTGCCGCCCGCACGGCTGCTGGGGATCTTCGCATCCGTCGCCCTGGCCCTGGTGACCGTGGCCTTAACTATTCCGGGTCGCGTCGGAACCGACGCGCTGGTTGCAACCGCTTTCTTCATGTCGATCATGTTTCCGACCATCTTCGCCCTAGGATTGCGCGGACTCGATGACAATGATCGCAAGATCGCCTCCTCGTTCCTCGTGATGGCGATCATCGGCGGTGCCACGTTGACTGTTGTGATGGGTGCGATCTCGGATGCGGCCGGCATTCATCGCGCCATGATTGTGCCGATCCTGTGTTTCGCCGTGGTCCTGGGCTTTGCGAGCTACACAGGCACACTTCGCACGCCGGTGTGAACGTCAACATGCGGCGACAGTACTTCGCGCTTGACCTGAAGAATGACCACACGCTGATAGCGGAATACGAGCGCTGGCATTGGCCCGACAAGATCTGGCCGGAAGTCGTAGAGCATCTGCGCGCGGCCGGTATCAAGGAGCTTGAGATCTTTCGTTGCGGCGACCGTCTGACGATGGTGATGGAAGTACCCGATGGATTCTCCGCCGCGGATCAAGCGGCACTCAGGGAGGCCAGCCAATGCGTCAGGGATTGGGAGGAGTTGATGTGGAGATTCCAGCGACCGCTACCGTTCGCAGCGGCGGGTGAGAAGTGGGTGCCGATGAAGAAAGTGTTCTCTCTCACGGAGACACTGCGGGAGCGGGAGGGGGGTAAGTGACACCAACGGGGGTTCTCGGCGGGGTGATTCTCGCCGGCGCCGTGTACCTCGCATGTGGCACGCTCGCGCCTGTCCACGGCGAGAGCCTGGACCCCAATCACGCCGCGCGCGCGTGGTTTCAGGACGCCAAATTCGGCATGTTCATTCATTGGGGGGTCTACAGCGTTCCCGCACGCGGGGAATGGGTCATGGAGCACGAGCACATCCCGGTTCGCGATTACGAGAAGTTCGCACCCCAGTTCAACCCGACCCGCTTCAGCGCCTCGGAGATCGTGACGCTCGCCAGGCGCGCCGGAATGAAATACATCACCATCACCAGTAAGCATCACGACGGCTTTGCTATGTGGGCGACCCGGCAGAGCCCGTGGAATATCGTGGATGCGACTCCCTACAAGCAGGATCCGTTGAAACTCATGGCGGAGGAAGCTCACCGTCAGGGCATCAAGCTATTCTTCTATTACTCGCTCCTCGACTGGCACAGCACCGACTACTGGCCTCTCGGGCGCACGGGCCATTTCGCGCGACGCCCGTCGGGCGGTGATTTCAACCGCTACCTGGATTACATGGATGCGCAGCTGACGGAGTTGCTGAGTCAGTACGGGCCCATCGGCGGTATCTGGTTCGATGGAATGTGGGACAAGCCCAATGCCGACTGGCGCATCGAGCGTACCTACGGGCTCATCCACCGGTTACAACCCGCGGCGCTCATCGGCAACAATCACCATCGCGCCCCGCTCCCCGGCGAGGATTTCCAGATGTTCGAGCAGGACCTGCCGGGCCACAACTCGGCAGGATTCAACCAGGCGAACGTCTCAGGACTGCCGCTTGAGACCTGCGAGACCATCGACCACTCTTGGGGATACACCCGCGACGACAAGGCTTTCAAGACCGCGCCAGAGCTCATCCGGTATCTCGTGCGCGCCGCGGGCGTCAACGCCAATTTCCTCCTTAACATCGGACCGACCGAACAGGGCGAGGTACAGCCCGAATTTGTGGAGCGGCTCGAGGCGATGGGGGACTGGCTCAAGACGTATGGGGAGACCATTTACGGCACTCGCGCGGGACCCATCTCGCCGCGCAGCTGGGGTGTCAGCACCGCCAAGGGCAGAAGAATCTATGTGCATATTCTGGACTGGCAGGAACGGTATCTGGTTCTTCCGCCGCTTGCCGAAGTCAAGGCCGCCTGGGCATTCGATACGCATCGCAAGGTTGACCTGAAGCCAATCGATGGAGCGACCCTGCTTACTGTACCTGCCGCGGTGGTCGGAACGGTCGATAGGATCGTCGTTCTGGAGCTCTAAGGGGCCGCCATGAGGGGCGATCGACATACGATTGGACATCGCGGTGTGCGTGTGTCACCGCTCGGGTTTGGTGGAGCGCCGATCGGCAATCTCTATGCACCGGTGGCGGAGGCCGATGCACAGGCAACGCTCCACATCGCTCTGGAGCGGGGCATCCGCTATTTCGACACCGCACCGTTCTACGGTCACGGGTTGAGCGAGATGCGTATGGGGCGCGCGCTCGCCAGCAGGCCGCGAGACTCCTTCGTGGTGTCCACCAAGGTGGGGCGTCTCATCACGCGCGACGAGTCGCGGGGCGACGCACTCAACGATGTCTTCGCGGTGCAGGGGACTCGGTCGGTTTTCGATTACAGCCGCGAGGGCGTGCAGCGCTCCTTCGAGGCCAGTCTGCGGCGCCTGGGCGTTACGCGTGTCGATATCCTCTACCTGCACGATATCGGCCGGCTAACTCACGGCGAGCGGCATGAAGAGGTGCTGCGGCAGGCGCTGGACGAGGCTCTTCCAGCGATGGCGGCGCTGCGGGATTCTGGCGCTGTCGACGCGATCGGGATCGGGGTCAACGAGCAGGCGGTATGCCTCGAGGTGCTGCCGCACTTCGATCTGGACTGCATCATGCTGGCTGGCCGATACACACTTCTAGAGCAGCAGCATTCCACCGAGCTCATGACGTACGCACAGGCGCATGGCGTGAAGGTGCTGGTGGCGGGCGCCTACAACTCGGGCCTCTTAGGTCCTGCAAGCGCACCGGGAGCGAGGTACAACTACGGCCCGGTCGACGCCGTCACCCTGGAGCGCGCGCGCACTCTCTATGCCGAGTGCGCACGCGAGGGGGTGGACGTCGGCGCCGCGGCCCTGCAGTTCCCGCTGGCGCACCCGGCGGTCGCAGGCGTGGTAGCAGGCCTGCGCAGCCGCCATGAAGTCATGAGCGCCGTGACCCGCGTGCGCGCCCAGCTCCCGGCCGCGTTGTGGCGGCGTCTCGAGGACTCAGGCCTCCTGCCCCAGGGTGCGTACGTGCCCGGTGAAGGCTCATGATCATCGACGCCCACCAGCACTTCTGGCAGCTGTCACGTGGCGACTACGGGTGGCTCAGGCCCGAGGCAGGCGCTCTCTATCGCGATTACCTGCCGGACGATCTCGCGCCACTTCTCAAGGAACACGACGTGGGCGCGACCGTGCTCGTGCAGGCGGCGCCGACCGAGGCCGAGACCCATTTTCTCCTCAGGCTCGCCGGCGAGCATGCCTTCGTCGCAGGGGTTGTCGGCTGGGTGGATTTCGAAGCGGCGGACGTGGCGGCGCGCGTCGCTGCGCTCGCGACGGCCGGCGCCGGCAAGCTCAAGGGCCTGCGGCCGATGATTCAGGATATGGCCGACCCGCACTGGATCATGCGACGCGAGCTCGATGCTGCCTTCGATGCGATGGTGGCTCACGAGCTGGTGTTCGATGCCTTGGTACGCCCCGTCCACCTGAGGGCTCTGCGCGAGCGGCTGCTGCGACACCCGCGATTGCGCGCGGTGCTCGATCATGCGGGCAAGCCCGCTATCGCCAGCGGCGCCCTCGAGCCCTGGGCGGGGGCTCTTGAGCGCCTCGCCCGGGACACGCCGATCTGCTGCAAACTGTCGGGACTCCTCTCGGAAGCCGGGACGCGCTGCAGCGCGGCGGATCTCACGCCCTGGGTTGCACAGGTGTTCAGCAGCTTCGGCGCCGAGCGCATGCTCTGGGGCAGCGACTGGCCCGTGCTCAACGGCGCCGGCAGCTATGCCGGGTGGCTCGGGCTCGCGCGTGAGCTCATCGAGCGCTGCGCGCCTGGCTGCGCCGACCAGGTGCTCTCAGGCACCGCGCGCCGTCTCTATCATCTCCACTGACCGGTCGAAGGGACACATGACACAACCGCTGCGCCTCGCCAACAAGCGCTGCCTGGTTACTGCCGCGGGGGCCGGCATCGGTCGCGCCACTGCAATCGCCTTCGCGCGCGCCGGCGCGCAAGTGCTGGCTGCTGACATCGATGCCAGCGCGCTGCGCTCCCTGGCCCAGGAGGCGAGCGCGATCCGCACGCTCAGGGCAGACATGACCGATACCGCGCAGGTTGCAGGCCTCGCCGCGGCGGAGCCGGCAGCGGACGTGCTCTTCAATTGCGCCGGCTACGTGCACGCCGGAACCTTGCTCGAGACTGCACCTGAGGACTGGCGGCGCTCGTTCACGCTCAACGTTGACTCGATGTACCACCTGTGTCGCGCGGTGTTGCCGGGTATGCTGGCCCGGGGCCGCGGCAGCATCATCAACATGGCCTCGGTCGCCTCCAGCATCAAAGGCGTGCCGAACCGCTGCGCATATGGCGCCACCAAGGCGGCCGTCATCGGGCTTACGCGCTCGATCGCGGCCGACTACGTGGCCCGCGGCATTCGCTGCAATGCCATTTGCCCGGGCACGGTGCGTACGCCTTCGCTGGCCGGCCGCGTTGCGGCCCTGGGAGGCGATCCCGATGCCGCGTGGCAGAGCTTCATCGCGCGCCAGCCGATGGGGCGCCTCGGGGAGGCGGAAGAGATAGCGGCGCTCGCGGTGTACCTGGCTTCTGACGAGTCCGCGTTCGTGACCGGCACGACGCAGATCATCGACGGCGGCTGGTCGAACTAGAGAAGAGGAGGGTGCCGTGAAACTCATGCGTGTCGGTGCGCCGGGACGGGAGCGTCCCGCGCTTAAGGCGGCGGATGGAACGCTGCGCGATCTTGCGGGCATCGTGGCGGACATCGCCGGAGAGACGCTCACCGCCCGAGGCCTCGAGGCGCTACGTGTCATCGATCCTGGGCAGCTACCGCCGCTGCCGGCGGCCATGCGCATTGGGCCCCCGGTCGCCGAAGTGGGCAAGATGATCTGTGTCGGCCTCAACTTCGCCGATCACGCGGCCGAGTCGGGCATGTCGATACCGGAACTGCCGATCATCTTCATGAAGGCGACTACCGCAATCGTGGGAGCGAACGATGAGATCAGGATCCCGCGCGGCTCGCAGAAGACTGACTGGGAGGTCGAGCTCGGCGTTGTGATTGGGGATCCGGCGCGCGATGTGAGCCGCGCGCAAGCGCTCGAGCACGTGGCAGGCTACCTCGTGGTGCACGATGTCTCCGAGCGCGCCTTCCAGCTCGAGCACGGCGGGCAGTGGGTAAAGGGCAAGAGCTGCGACACCTTTGGCCCGGTAGGTCCCTGGCTCGTGACGCGCGATGAGATCCCCGACCCGCAGAAACTGTCCCTGTGGCTCGAGGTGAACGGCCATCGCTATCAGGACGGCAGTACGCGCACGATGATCTTCGACGTTGCCTATCTCGTAAGCCACATCAGCCGTTACATGACGCTGATGCCCGGCGACATCATCAGCACTGGAACACCCCCGGGAGTGGGCATGGGACAGAAGCCGCAGGTCTTTATGCGGCCGGGTGATGTTGTGGAGCTCGGCATCGAAGGGCTCGGCCGCCAGCGCCAGCAGGTGGTGGGGGCGCCATGACAGTGCTGCATAAGCTCATGACCTGCCTCGCGCTCGGGCTCGCCGTCGGCGCCGCGCATGCGCAGACTCCTGCGGGCACGGCCGCCTGCCAGGCGCTCATGTCGCAGGATTTCAGCCACGTGCAGGACGCACCGCTGCAGCTCACCGAGGCGCGCATCGTTGCGGCGCAGGGAAAGACGCCCGCTTACTGTCGGGTGACGGGCTACGTTTGGCCGCAGGTCGGGATCGAGATGCACCTGCCTATGTCGACATGGAACGGCAAGTTCATGGAGGTCGGCGACGGCGGCTATGGCGGGGACATGTACCTGTTTCTGTGCGAGGGGCCGGTGCGACGCGGCTATGCCTGCATCGCCTCCGACATGGGTCACAAGGGTGCGACGACCCTGGGTCTCTGGGGTGAGAACAACCTTGAGGCGCAGGCAGACTGGGGCTTCCGTGCCACGCACGTCACCGCGCTCGCCGGGCGCGCGCTGGTGCACGCCTTCTACGCGAAGCCGCCGTCGCGCTCCTATATGTATGGCTGCTCGACCGGGGGCTATCAGGGGCTGGTCGAGTCGCAGCGCTTCCCGTGGGACTTCGACGGCATCGTCGCCATCGCGCCCGATGCCGAGAGCGAAGCAGACATCAGCATGCGGCAGGTGTGGAAGTTCCGGCAGCTCCTCGATGCGCAGGGTACGCCCCTTTTCACCACGGCGGACCTCGAAGTCCTGCACAAGGCGGCGCTCGAAGCCTGCGACATGGACGACGGTGTGCGGGACGGCCTCATCAGTAATCCCTTCGGCTGCCGGTTCGACCCGGGCGTGCTCGCTTGCAAGGCCGGAGAGCGCCGCGGGTGCCTCAACAGTGCCCAGATCGCGGCCGCACGCAACATTTATGCCGGGCCACATACTACAGCCGGCGTGCCTATCTCGACGCGCGGCGTTTTCCCCGGATCCGAGATGGACTGGGGGACCGATGCGGATGCCAGCGCCGAGGTCTCGCAGTTCTTTAAGTACCTGCTTTTTCGGCCGGCTGCCGGCGGGAGCTGGCGCATTCAGGATTTCGATTTCGATCACGACTACCAGCGGCTGGGCATAGGTGCGATGTATACCGACAGCAACCCGGACCTGCGTCGCTTCAAGGCAGCGGGCGCGAAGCTTCTGGTCGCGCAGGGCGGGTACGACGGGCTGGAGATTCCAGGGGCAATATTCGATTACTACGAAAGCGTTGAGCGCACCATGGGCGGTCGCTCTGCCACCATGGACTTTTTCCGGCTGTTTCTTGTGCCGGGCATGAGGCACTGCAGCGCGGGCGATGGCGCCTTCGCGGTGGACTACCTGGGGTATCTCGAGGCTTGGGTGGAGCAGGGGCACGCACCGGACAAGATGGTCGGCGCGCACGTCGACACCGACTATCTCCTCAAGCAGACGAGCGAGGAGGACGGCAGCCCGCGAGATCGCGTGTGGACGGCGGCCTTCCACCTCGCTTATCCGCTCGATGCGGACGTACCCGTGACTTTCACGCGACCCTTCTACCCGTATCCTGCGTATTCGAAGTACACCGGCAAAGGCGATTCCAAGGATGCGCGCAACTTCGTGCCGGTGATCCCGCCGACGGCGCGCGCCGGAACTGACTGAGTCAGGTGGAACACATGCGGCGTATGACGGTAATCCGGACGTGGAGAAGGCGCGCGCCGGACGGGCGTATGTCGCCGCCTCAGCACCTCCAAGTCACTCGGCGATCCCGCGCTGCCGAAAGAGATCGCGCTGTTGGCCGCCAAGGTCTCATCCGTCACCAGTCAAGGCTGGCAGCGGCCCCGCGAGGTGAGCTCAGCGATAGCCCGTAGCGCACAGTGAGGCAAGTGATAGATGGCTCGGCGGCAAGGTCGCAAAAACGGGATCACGTGAGCTCGGTGCGACCGTCGCCGTGCCAAACAGTACCCGGAACCAGCTACGCTGCGCTACGACTTTCGGGTATGACGCGTCCTAAAGGGGTTTGATGCACCCGGGACTATAATTTTGTTTGTGGTAACCGACGCGCCAAAGAGTCGAGCGCTGCTATGCCTTATCGTTTGGGCAGTCGTTAGCGCGGCGGCGGCGGTGGCGCCCACCGCCCAGGTGTCGGCTGGCGCCATCCCGCAACCGCGCGATGCACCCGAAGTCATGCACGTTCCAGTGGTCGAGGGCAGCGGTCTAAGATTCAGACGCCTTTCAACCGCGGATGGCTTATCTCAGACGCGGGTCGATCAGATCGTCCAGGACGATCGCGGGTTCATCTGGTTTGGGAGCCAGTACGGCCTGAACCGATTCGACGGCTACGAATTCAAGGTCTTCGTGCATGATCCGCGGAACGCGAATAGCCTATCCGGCGTCTTTGTCACGGCCCTCTTTAAGGACCGCTCGGGTGCGCTATGGGTAGGATGCAACCAGTTTCTCGATCGGTTCGATCCTCGCACTGAGACGTTTACGCCGATTGGCAGATTCGGCGGGGCGGTCGTGCATATTTCGCAGGATCGCAACGATACCTTGTGGCTCGCGACCGAGGCCGGTCTGTACAGCATTGACCCCACGACAGGAAAGATCACCCGCTTCGGTGCCGTTCAGAACGATTCCGCTGGGCTACCAACCCAAGTTGTCACATGGACTGGACACGACCGTAGCGGTGGATTCTGGGTCGGTACGACCGAGGGATTGGAGAGGTTTGATCCGTCTACCGGTCACGTGACCTACCACGTGCCCATTGGACACGACGTGCCCTTTAGACAAGGCCTAGCTGTCTCGTTCTTTGAGGATCGGCAGGGTTCATTTTGGATTACCTACCATTTAGCTAACGGACTGGCGTTACTCGATCGTCAGTCAAACACGCTCACCCGGTATTCGTTCTATGAGGGAGAACCGTCGGCCTCCGCCGCCACGGGCGTGATGGGGATTCTGGAAGACAGCGATGGGGATCTTTGGCTGGGGTCTTTTGGAATCGGGTTACTACGATTCGATCGGCAGCGCCGCGTCTTCGTCCACTACGGTAATCGCCCTGGAGACCCTCAAAGCATCGCCGAGGACAAAGTCATCGCATTGTTCCAGGATCGCGACGGCAACATCTGGACGGGACTTCATACCAAGGGTCCGAATGTCTTCGCTCGCAGCACCAGGATGTTCGAGACCTTCAAACACGAGATTGGCGATCCAAACAGCCTCGGCACGGATTTCGTAAGTGCGATTCACGAGGACTCAAGCGGCTCGTTGTGGATTGGCAATGATGAGGGTCTGAATCGAATCGATCGCGCCACCGGGAGTCGCACCTTGCGGACCATGGGACTGGGTCCGAAGCCGACCGTGATTACAATCACTCAAGATCATTCCGGGCTCATATGGTTTGGCACGTACGGACATGGGCTGGTTGCTTTTGATCCGAAGACGGGTCATGCCAAATTCTATCGACACGTTCCATCGGATCCGAAAAGTCTCAGCAGCGATTCTGTGTATCGGGTACTGGTCGGTCGCTCCGGCGTCCTATGGGTCGGCACCGGTGACGGTTTAGACCGCTTCGATGCGCAGACTGACAGCTTCACGGTCTACAAAGTGGACTGGAACAGCGCTGACGCCCAAGTCTACCTGTCAATGGCCGAGGATACGGACGGCAAGATATGGCTCGGTACCCACCATTCGGGCCTGCATCGCTTCGATCCCGCAACCGGCCAGTTCACCGTCTATAAGTCCGAACCCCGTGACAACAGCACGTTACCTGACAACGCGGTCGCAGCCGTGCTCGTCAGTCGCACCGGTGTCGTCTGGGCAGGCACGGAGAACGGTCTGGCCCGGCTGGACCCCGCGACAGCGCGCTTCACATCCTATGATGCGCTGGATGGTCTGGCGGGAAACGCCATCGCCTGCATTCTGGAGGATGGGAGCGGCATGCTCTGGATAAGCACGAATCAGGGGTTATCCCGGTTCGATCCGTCCGCGCGGACATTTATCAACTACTCCGAACTGGACGGGCTCCCCGGGAATGATCTCTCAGGCTGGAACACCTGCTACGAGAGTCCCCGCGGTGAGATGTTCTTTGGGGGATTTCCCGGCGCCGTCGCGTTCTTTCCCGAAAGATTGGCAGATCCCCCAGGCTCCCCCGCGGTTGTGTTGACGGACTTCAAACTATCGGGGAAAAGTGTTCCCATCGCTCCGGATTCGCCACTCACTCAATCGATCACGTATACCGAAGGGATAACACTCTCGCACGCTCAGAATATGTTCTCGATCACTTTTGCCGGCCTGGACTACCTCAGTCCACAAACGACCCGCTACCGCTATCGGCTGGAGGGGCTCGAGCAGCAATGGAACGAAGTCGGCAGCGACCAACGGCACGCAACTTACACGACCCTTCCCGCGGGGCGATACACCCTACGAGTGCAGGCAGCCAGGAGTCGTGGGCCGTGGAACAAAGGTGCCACACTCGCAATTGAGATCCTCCCGCCGTGGTGGGAGACGTGGTGGCTTCGAACCGTAGTCGGTCTGCTAATAATGCTGGCGGCTTGGCTCTTCTATCGCCTGCGGATTCGTCAGGTCTCGCGACAGCTCACAATTCGCATGGAGGAGCGGTTGGACGAAAGGACACGGATCGCGCAAGAACTACATGACACAGTCCTCCAGGGCTTGGCCAGCGCATCGCTACAGCTTGAGGTCGCTGACCGCCAGATCGCCGGAGATGCGACAGCGAAACCACTGGTACAGCGCGTTTCGCAACTCTTGCGACATCTGAGCGATGAGAGTCGTCAGACGGTACGCGGGCTTCGTTTGCGGCAGTCGGAAGAGGAGAATCTGGAACGCGCGTTGACACAAATCTCAAAGGACCTGGCGGCCCCCCGCAAGGTCAAGTATCACGTGGTCGTCGAAGGCACACCGCGCTCGCTGCGGCCGCTTGTACGAGACGAGATCTATCGCATAGGAGGGGAAGCGCTCGCGAATGCATTCAGCCATGCGCGCGCTTCGACGGTTGAGACCGTGCTGGAGTATGGGCGAGATCACTTCCGTCTCCTCGTCCGTGATGACGGCAAAGGAATTGACCCTGAGGTCTTAAAGGGCGGGCGCGAAGGACATTTCGGGTTGTCGGGTCTGCGTGAGCGTGCCTCTAGAATCGGGGCTCGGCTTAAGATCAGAACCGCCCCAGGGGCGGGAACTGAAATTGACATGCTTGTGCCTGCTGCCGCAGCCTTTCAGCGACCCACTCCCCGCGGGCTTCTGCGTTGGATTGGTAAGCTCCATTACCGTGGTACCCGCCCGTGAGTGCCTCTGACCGAATCCGAATCCTCTGTGTCGACGACCACCCTCTTTTCCGCGAGGGGATCGCGACGGTGGTTGCGAATGAAGACGATCTGGAACTGGTCGGGACAGCAGGCACAGCTAAGTCGGCTCTTGAGGAATACAGGAAACACCGGCCTGATATCACGCTCATGGACCTCAGGCTTCCTGATATGAGTGGAATTAGCGCCATCGTGTCCATTCGGGAGGAATTCTCTGATGCCAGGGTGATCGTCGTGACGACATTCGAGGGCGATTACGAGATCCAGCGTGCGCTTACGGCGGGAGCATTCGGCTACGTATTGAAGAGTGCCCCGCTCGACGAATTGGTCGGAGTCATCCGCAAGGTACATGGCGGACGCAAGCATCTTCCTGCCGTGCTGGCCGAAAGTCTGGCTGTCTATGTCGGGGGAGACCCTCTCACGGAACGCGAGGTCGAGGTTCTGAGGCGAATTGCGGAAGGCGATCGCAATCGCGATATCGGTGAGCACTTGGGGATCGCGGAGGACACCGTCAAGGTGCACGTCAAGCGCATCATGGACAAACTTGGAGCCAAGGATCGTACCCAGGCCGTTGCGATCGGAATTCGTCGCGGCGTCATCACCCTCTAGGCAGCCTCATAACTCAATAGAAGTAGTCTGAAGTACCTGCTTGGCAGGACGTTCGTGCCGTTTGCGGCGCCTACACTTCGTTCAATCCCGCGGGGAGGCGGCATGGCCCTGCAACGGACGTTTTCGGGTTTCCCCACAGGTTACCCCGGCCTTGCGTTACTGCTCCTCCGCCTCGTCGTGGGCGGTGCCGCGAGTTCGCAAGCATGGTTGCTTATCACCGCCAACCATGGAGCGATGAGCACTAGCGTTATTGTCGTTGCCGCATTGGCCTTGGTCACTGGCCTAGCACTCATCATCGGCTTCATGACGCCGATCGCCAGCGTACTGCTCAGTGCAGGGGGCTTACTTCTGACAATAGACGTGAGCACGGCCGGGCATTTGCCGCTATTTGAATCGGGCCTGGCGCGTATCCAGTTCATAGCGATCTCGGCCGCTTTGATTTCCCTCGGTCCAGGTGCCTTGTCACTGGATGCGCGACTGTATGGGCGCCGTGAAATCGAAGTGAACGGGAATGGCTCATGAACGCTGCGCTTCGGGAGTAGCCCGGCTCGGCAATCGGAGCGCGTGCCTTCAACTATCGGCTTCGTGTCGCGGATGAAATCCGAAAGAGTTAGTCCCATATTCCCTCTTGTCGTGACGCGGGCTCATCGCCGGCCGAGTAGGTTCGCGTGCTCACGATTTGAGTGGGATCGAATTATGAAGATCTGCCGTTTGGACGGTAACTACAAAGGGGAATCGACATGAAAAAGCGTTTCGGTGTTGCCACGGTCTCAGCGGCGCTGATCGCCACGAGTCTGCTGCTTGGGAGCCCCCAGACGGTTGTCGCGGCGCCGACTGGCATACACAACGTCCTCCTGGTGCACGGAGCATTTGCTGATGGATCCGGCTGGGAAGCAGTCGCGAAGCTCCTCGAGAAGGATGGATACACGGTGTCGGTGTTGCAGGAACCGGAGACTTCCTACGCCGACGACCAAAAGTACGCCAAGGCGGCTCTCGACGCCATGGACGGGCCGGTGGTCATCGTCGGCCACAGTTACGGTGGGTCCGTCATCACCGAGGCCGGCAATCATCCAAAAGTTGCTGCGCTTGTCTACATTGCCGCATTTGCGCTCGATGAAGGCGAGAGCTGTGCATCGATCGAGCAGGCCGTGCCGCAGGCCTCCAAGGCGTTCAAGCCGGACGGCAACGGGAACTGGTGGATAGAGCAGGAACATTTCGCGGCCGACTTCGCGGCGGATGTCCCGCCGGCCGTGTCCCACTTCATGGCCATCGCTCAGGTGCCGATCTCGACTGACGCCTTTTCCCACAAGGTCACAAATCCTGCCTGGAAGAGCAAGCCCACCTGGTACATGGTGGCCAGCGCTGACCGGTCGATCAATCCGCAGCAGGAACGCATGATGGCGAAGCGCGCCCATGCCAAGACGGTGGAAGTCAACTCCAGCCATGTGGCTTACATGTCTCATCCGAAGGAAGCAGCCAAACTCATCGAAGAGGCTGCCACCTCCGCGAACCTCAGTAATCGATAGGAGGAAGATCCCATGAAACCCAGCATCGTTTTTTCCCACGGGATCTGGGCCGATGGCTCATGTTTCCAGAAGCTGATACCGACCCTGAGGGCTGAGGGGCACCAGGTGATGGCTGCTCAGTACGGCCTCGACACGCTGAAAGGCGACGTCGATGCGACGATCCGCTCATTCGGACGAGTCAGCGGTCCGATTGTCCTTGTCGGACACTCTTATGGCGGAACCGTCATAACGCACGCCGGCATAGACAGCCGCGTAGCGGCCTTGGTCTATATCGCGGCGCTGGGGCCTGATGAGACTGAGACATCGCAGGGACAGCAGGACAAATTTCCCCAAACAGAGGTCTTCAAGCATATTGAAGTCGCAGACGGCCGCGTCTGGATGAAGCCGGACGGCGTGTCCTACTTCGCCGGCGACCTGACCCCCGAGGAACAGGGCATCGTCTGGTCCACTCATTTCGCCCCGGCCGCTGATCTTTTCACACAGAAGCAGCTGGATGGCGTCGCGTGGCGGTCAAAGCCGAGTTGGTGCATCGTGGCCACCCAGGATCGCACCGTCCATCCCGATCTGGAGCGCTTCGCCGCGAAGCGCATGGGTGCCAAGACCGTGGAGGTCGCCTCCAGCCATGTCCCCATGCTCTCCCACCCCAAAGTCGTGCTCGACGTAATCCGCGACGCCGCAACAGCGGTGTCGTAGTTGCAACAAGGACGGCCGGGCCATAGCACCCGGCTGTCCGCCCGCCGGGGGGGGGAATGCAATGAAGAATCGCATCACCATAGAAGGCCGGAACGGCGCGTTTGGCGCCTATATCGCTCGCCCGGAGACCGCGCCGGCCCCCGCCGTCGTTGTTCTACATGAGGTGTTTGGCGTGAACGCCGACATCCGCGAGAAGTGCGAGGAATTGGCCGAGCAAGGCTTCATCGGAGTTGCGCCAGAACTGTACTGGCGTCAAGAGCCGGGCGTCGACCTCAGCGTCACTTCGGAGGCGGACTGGCAGCACGGCCTTCGCCTCAATCAAGCCTATGACCGAGACGCCGGTGCCAAGGACATTAAGGACACCGCCAACGCCGTGGCCAAGCTTCCTGAGTGCATTGGTAAGGTTGCCGTCCTGGGCTACTGCATCGGGGGGCTGATGACTTTCTTGACGGCTGTGCGCTACGGCGTCGACGCTGCAGTCGCCTATCACGGTGGTGACACAGAGAAGTATCTGGGCGAGGTCGACGGTCTCCACGCGCCTCTACTGATGCATCTTGGCGAGGAAGACGAGTTCATTTCCAAGTCTGCACAAGTCCAGATCAAGGCGGCACTCGCCGGCAAACCCAACGTGACAATCTACAGTTATCCGGGTCAGTGGCACGCCTTCACCCGGCTTAATGGCGCACACTACAACGCCGCGGCGGCAGCCCTTGCCAACGGGCGGACGAGTGAATTTCTCAATCGACAACTGCGGTAATTTCGGTGAGCCCGTGCCCGAGTTCGAGCGGCGCCGTCACGACAGTCACTCAATTGCGGCCCGAGCCCTCATCCGACGAGTGACTAAATGTAAGCTCTTCGGAAGGGATCAAGCGCGCGCCGTGGAAAGGCCATCACTAAGGTTGCATGATTGGTGTTCCGGCACCTCGGGACGATGGAGGCTCATATGGTGGCTCCGCGGTTATTGCGAACACTGTCGGTGGAGCATCGCGCCTTGCAATGTGCTCGTAGTTTTGACGAGGTGCACAGAGCGTTGATCGACTCTGTGCCAGCACTGAAGCCCGAAGTGTCTGAAATGCTCGTTCGAGGGGAGAGAGAGAAGGTTGCCGTTGCACGACGCGAGTGGCCAAAACTCTGGCTTTTCCTCGTACGAAACCATGGCGAACTTACTGCAGCGGATGGTCTTACTTCCAAGGCGATGCAATATGAGATCGGCAACCCCCTCACCGCAGAACGAATGACCCGACACGCTTTAGCGGCCGGGCTCTACGCGCCATTGCGCGTCATACTTTACGAAGACGAGTCGGGGAAGGCGATCTTTGAATACGACCTTCCATCTTCGCTTTTTGGACAATTCGGCGATGAGCGGATCACACAGGTCGGGCGAGAGTTGGACGCCGAACTCGAGTCAGTCCTGCAGGCAGCGAGCGGTGCTTTCACGCAGGACTAAGCGCGCGTCTTGACATGTTAGTTCGCCAGAGAGCCTTAGCCCCAACGCTGCAGCGAACCATCATCCCAAAGATCACATGGTACGAAAATCGCCGGGCAGCTCAGAACGACGATCAGAATGGCAAGCTCACAGCAACATTTGACGCACCATTGAATCCTCGACGCGATCGGCTGCGTGATCACATAAGGACGGAGGATCGCCTTTGATTCCCCGCACTCAAAACGCCACCCGAAATCCGACTGTGTACTGGCGCAGCATCACGTTGCCGTACGGGCTGGAGAACGCATAGTGGAAATTGTTGATTGCTTCATAGGCCGGCAGCGTATCAAACACATTGTTGATTGCGAAGTTGAGAGACAGGCTCGAGATTCCCTTGATCCGAATCTTGTCCAGGTTATAGACGCCCGAGATGTTGTGGTACACCTGCGCAGGGATTCGTCCGCCCTGTAGTTCCTGAATGTCGGTGTAATAGGAGAATGGCCCCCCGTCCTCAATATAAGTCGGGCTGCCCGGTATGCCCGGGGGAGGATAAGAGCCGAAATACACGCTCGTCCAGTAGAGGTTCCACTGGCGGTATTGCCAACTCAGCCGCAGATTGGCCTTGAGCTTCGGCTCACCGCCGTCGTCGGCGTACCCGGCATATTCTAGAAATGGAGAGCCGATCGAATATTGACGCAGGTCATGCTGGATCGCCGTCCCGGCGAGCCACGCGCCGAACACGCCGTAGGCCGTGCTCCTTTTGTAACTAACGGTAAGATCGTATCCGTTGGTCTTGTACTCGGTGGCATTGATCAGGCTGCAATCGACCGTCGTAATGAGCCCGGTAGTTGGATCTCGGGTCACACGACTGGCGAGGGCCGGGTCGTCTACAACCGACTGAACATAGGGCGACACAATGTAATTCGGTTGGACGATGCGGTAATACTCCAAATCCACCCGTAATCCGTCGAGGACCCTCTCATGGGGTTCCCACACCGCGCCCAGATCCCAGGTTCTAGCTCTCTGCGGCTGCAAATTAGGATTGCCGGTGCCGATTACAGTGACGTCGTACGATTGGCCATTCTTCGGATCCACAATTGTGACACCCGGGCTCGGCTGAGGATTGATGAGCAACTGGTTTGCCGTAGGCGGCAGAAACGCGGTCGAGTAGGAGGTTCGAATGGCGAGTTCATCGAGAGGCTTGTACTTGATTCCGAAGGTGCCGTTGTTCGCGCTATAGCTCACCAGTTCGTTGAGTCCCGATGCCCCGGAATACAGGAACTGGCAGCTGCTTGAATTTGCGTTGCCTATCGTTTCACAGGGCGGGCCTGACGTGACCTGAAAACGCTCGGAGCGGCCGGCGAGCTGCAGCTCGAGACCATGAACGCCGGGCACAGCATTCTTGGCCGTCACCAGTGGAATCAATGCCTCGGCATACAGGCTGTTGGTGTCTTCCCACTGACCGTTGTAGATCGTCTCCACGTTGTTCGCCGGTATTGCAGGCTCCACCAGCGTGTCATCGCTGCTATGAAAACCCTCCTTGCGATGTTCGAGACCAACGGTGAGTGTGGGATCTCCCCAGGAAAATGATCCCAACGGGCCCGACGCGCGCGCGTTGACGTCGTCCAGCGTCGCGTTTCCGGCATAGGAGTTCCCCTGCAGATACGGAGTCAGCTGCAGTGGGTTCTTAAGCGTATCCACGAAGGGATTGATCGCGCCGCTCGCCAAATCGGCGCCGAACGCGGCAGTGTCTCCAGTGTAATAGCTGCCATCGTTTATGTTTCGGGACCACGTGTAGTCGATTTCCGAGGACCAGTTGCGCGGCAGGTGCGCCACCAGGCCGGTCGAGACACGTTGCGTGACGCTGTTGGTGACCTCCGGCGTCGTGAGGGTTATGGGGAAATTAACCTCGACTGTTTGCTGAAATGGATTGTCCGGCGCAGTCGCCGGAACGACCCCGGAGTCGAGTTGGTAGCTGGGTGGAGAAATCGTACTCGTATAGTTACTGAGCGTTGAGAAATCAACGAACACGCTGACGGCGGAGGTCAAGTCGCGGTTGAGGGTGATCATCAGAGACTTTACCGTGGGCGCGGCTATGAGCGGAGCACTTTGACCCCCGAGGTCGGTGGCTCCCGCACCCGGATTTAAGTCCCACCTCCCAGCATTCGCCAGCAAACCCGCGGACAAATTTGATCCCGGTGCCGCGCCGACGGGAACGAACGTCCTCGACGAATTGAGCGGTGTGCCGTTCTTGAGTGTCAGATTGGTAGGGTTGAAAAAGGCATCGATACCGGCGATGTTGGTTGCGCCCGCCCCTATCGGGGCGAGCAATGTACCGTACAGGCAAGAGGCACAATTGGTCAGACCCGTCGATATTCCACGCTCGTAGAGACTTAGACGATCCCCCACCGTAAGCGTCTGCTGATCCGCGTAATTGGCCGACACCATGACGTGCGTCTTGTCGTCGGGTAACGAAAATCCATAGCTCCCTCCGACATTGTTCTGCGCCACCTGGCCGGAGGTGACATTGCCGTAGGTATAGTGAAACTCCCCGCCCTGATAGTTCTTCTTCAGGATGATATTGATGACCCCCCCCAAGGCCGAGCCCCCGTAAATGGCGCTCGCGCTGGAAGGCAGCACTTCGATGCGCTCAATGGCGGCCAACGGGATGCCGTTGATATCGGGCTGTCCCCCATTATTAGTGGACCCCCCACTTTGCTGGACAGCGGCCATTCGCCGTCCATCCACCAGCACCAAAGTCTCATTGGTTCCGAGCCCGCGCAGATCAATGGAACTGGTGGCTCCAAGTGACTGAACTGAAGTCCCTGCCGCCTGGGTATTGGTCATGCTTACGGTATTTTGGGTCAATTGCTGCTTGAGAAAATCCTCAACATTGACCGCGCCTGATTGCTGGATCGTTTCGGCGTCAAAGATCGTGTAGGGCTGCACGTCGTCCTCGGTACGCTTGACATCCAGGTTCAGTATCTTCGAGCCTTGGATCAAGATTTCCGCCAAGCCGGCGGTCGCAGGCTCCACTGTTGTCGAGCCTTCCGCGTTGGGTGGGCCGGCGATCGATTCGGGTTGACTCACCGCCTTTCCCGTTGAATTGCGCAAGGCACCTGCCGACGGAGCCGCGACCACTGTGTACGTGGTACCGTCCTTGGAGGTCGCAACCAGCCCGGTACCCCTCAGGAGGATCGCGAGGCCTTCTTCCACCGAGTGCGATCCCGATACGGCTGAGATTTGCTTTCCACGAACCAATGGTTCCGAGACCAGAATCTGAATCCCGGCCTGCCGGGCGAATTCCGGAATTCCCGTGGTCGCGGATTGAGCCGGGACTGAAAAATCCTTCCCCTGCGCTCGGGCAGGCTGGATGCTCGCCAACGCCAGTAGGATCACCAGCAGCGAGATGAATGTGCTGGTTGCCCCGCAAC
>Ga0209380_10000380_pt1 | contig 31301 bp, 26 predicted proteins | sample HubBroMetageWFT6_FD_188347 | JGI IMG/M metagenome (GOLD analysis project Ga0209380, IMG submission 188347) | Warmed and freeze-thawed soil microbial communities from the Hubbard Brook experimental Forest, New Hampshire - Hubbard Brook CCASE Soil... | ecosystem: Environmental > Terrestrial >... | reverse complement strand
GCCTCGGCATCGCGGTCGCGGTAGACCGTGATGTAGCGATCGTACGTGATGCTGATGTCACTGTGGCCCAGCCGCTTCGAGATAACCTCGATCGGCACGCCGGCTTTGGCAAGCAACGAGGCGTGTGTGTCGCGGAGATCGTGGAAGCGGATGCGCCGCACCGGGCAGCGTTTCATGAAGTTCCGGAACGCGGAGCTGAACAGCCATGACGAGATCGGTGTGCCGTCTGCCTTGGCGAAGATGAGATCCTCGTCGTGATAGGCCGGACGTACGGCAATCCTCTCAGCAGCCTGCACCGCGTGATGTGATTCGAGAATCACGAGCAGATGCGACGAAACACAGACCGTGCGCACCCTCTCGTTCTTTGGCCGTTTGTAGATAAGCCCGTCGCGCTTCGTCGAGCTGAGCGATCGGCTGATTGTGACGATCCGCTGACGAAAATCGACGTCTTGCCAACGCATCGCCATGATTTCGCCGAGACGGGCTCCTGTGTAAAGTGCAAATGCCACGGCAGGATAAAAGGCGCTCTGCGCCGTCAAGTAGTGCCGCGCCGTGCACCGATGGGTTGGGTATTTCGCCTCCTGTAGCAACTGCTGCGCCTCGGTTTCGGTGAGTGCCGCCGATTCGGGTTTTACAGCCCTCGGCAGATCGTCCGCATCGAGCGATGCGGCCGGACTGCGAAGGATCACTTCCCATTTGACGGCGCGCCGTAGCACGTTACGCAGCAGTTCCGCAGCATGATGGACCGTACGTCCGCTGACTGGCCGCTTCGACCATCGAGCATAGGTTGCAAGTAGATCGACAGCCTTTACGCTGCCAACCTTCCTGGCGCCGACCGCTGGGCGCAAGTAAAGCCGCAGCAAACTCTCGTAACGCTGCAGCGTCGTCGCGGCAAGGCGACCTTCTTTGGCTTGCATGAACCGATCGAACAGCTCATTCATCGTCATGTCGGCGCACGGCAAGTACTCGCCGGCGACGACCGCAGCCTTGCGTTTCGCGAGGATCGCTTCGGCCTGCTTCTTCGTCACTCCGACGAGCGTTTCGGTCTTCTGCCGGCGCTTGCCGTTGACGAACACGACGTCATACATAATGCGGAACTTTTTGTCTCCAACTTTCCTGAGATACCCCAAGGATGTGCCTCCTACGGGGTCCCGGCGGACGGTATATTCGCCGCAAGGCCCAGGAATGCTTCGAGTGCCTTCTTCGTAACGATAAGGCGCCGCGGCGTAATGCGGACGGACGTCAGTTTACCGGACGCAAGAAGTTCGTACGTCGCATTGCGCCCGATGCCTAAGAATCGCCGCACGTCGGCCGGCGTAAGAATGTCGCCGAGGTCGGCGAGCGCTATCGAGGTTTTGATCATTTGCGGCCCAAAGTAAAAAGAAAGACCCCGAGCGAACTTGCTCGAGGTTTTTGCACGCATTATTATGCGGGCGTAAATCAGGTGTTATCGTGTACGAAGATTATCCTACGGCGCCGAGAGTGTGTCAATTGCTCGTTGCTGCCTGTCGCGAGGCACCGGTTTGCAACGTTATATGTACGTCCAATCAGGCCTTACATCCGGGCCTGCCGCCCGTTTAGGCTAATGCCTTGGCGCATCACCCGCGCAAGGCGACCGCTAGCGCGGCGGCTGCGCTTTGCTTCGGCCTTGCGCGCGGTCCGGCGCGCGCGATTTCGACGGCGCGCGGCGGCCCATCTGTCGGGCCGCGGGAGGATCAGGCCAGAGTTCCGCCAGTCCGCGCGATCGGTCTTTTCAGCTTCAGGCTGCGACTCGCTCATGGTTGTGACATCCGCGCCAGCAAGTGTTGACACCGAATGCGGCCGGAAAAGAAACGGTAGATGAACTCGGGCGTTTCGTTTTCAAGGCACCCCCGCCGGGAAGCCTTGAGCCTCTAGCAGCGGTTCCACATCTCCGATCGGAACAATATAGAACAATCCGCTGTTAACCGCCGCAATATCGCGGCGCAACTGTCCAAGGACGGCCGCTCGACCTGCGCCGTCCTCCTCGTCCGGGCGTAACGCCAAGTCGTCCTCGGCGAATGGGCAATAACCACCAATCAAACCGATGATGATTGAGCCTCCCCAGCCGCCGCCCTCGTACGCTACCGGACCGCCGCTCATCCCAGCCGAGACTGTGCCGTCACCGAGATAGACCTCCACGAGATGCGCGACTCCAGGGCGAATGAAAATTCTCGAGCGGGGCCTCTCGAACGTTGCGAGGTAGGTCGTTCGCATAATCGTCAAACCGCGCCCGGGCTGCCTACCCCATGCCCCAAAAACCTTTAAGGGCGCACCTTGCGGGAGTATCGCTCCAGGCTTTCGTGACGCCAATTCGGTCACGGGAATCGCCGTCAGATTGTGGTCCTCGGGCAAGGCGTCGACAGGAAAAGGGATGATCGAGACGTCGCTATTCGGGCTATGCTCCCACAGATTACGCTGCAGCGTGACTGGCACTCGATCCTGAACGGCCTTGGCTGGATCATAGGCACGAATCACAAGACCCTCTAAGTCCATGCCTCGCTGCTCCGCTTCGCGAACCGAGTGCTGTGCGCTTACCAGATAAAACGAAGGCTGACCATCAGGCGGCAACGGTCCCACGAAAACGAGAAAACCGCTGGCCATACCCTGAGGAGGATCGCCGGGGGTTTGCAACACCATCGTTCCAGCAAAGTACGTGTAACTCGGGAGCAACGGCGTTTGGAGTAGCTGAATAACCCTCGGTTCAAGCTCTCGCCACGGATGGTTTGGCCCAAGGTCCGGATGACGTCGGTGCTGCATCCCCAAGAGTTCACCATCCCGCGGCCGGAGCATGCAATCGACGGACAGGCGAGCAACCATCGTTGTCAAAAAGAAGCACCGAATGACCGACGCGACCTCCAGGAGCAAGGACTGCGAAGCAAGTTTCACATGGCACGGCAACTCGACATTCGTATTCGAAGCCGATGCGCGCCTCGATCCAGAGCTGTTTCATCTGGCGACACAGGCGTGGAAATTCTTGGACGACGTTCTCAACGGGCTTCGCCTGGATGAACAAGCCGAAGACTGGGCCGCTAAAATGCTCACCATCTACTATGCCGCCCGGATCCACGGCGCCTCTGCGGCTGCAACAATGGCTCTTGCGCACCGGTCCGGGCGCGAAGCGATCATTCTCAGCCGCTGCCAATACGAATACTTCGTCAAGATGCTGTACTACGATCACTACCACGACGAAGCGGCAGAGGTCATGCGACTCTTGCCGTCTTACACCTATCGTTTTGCCGAATCAGTCGGTCTCAACGTGCGTTTCGGACTGACCGATGATGTGATCGACGAACTCGAAGAACTCTCAAAAGCGGCGTACCGCGGCAACTTCCGTGGAATCGTGGATTCCCTCAGAGCGGATCCACTGTTTGCCCAGAGCGCTGAAGATGGAAACCCGTTTGCTGTTGGTTTCCTGCAAAACGCTACCTCGATGTTCGCGACGCACTGGACCTATGGCAGCTCTGTACTGCACGCCGCCGTTCAAGATATGCCCTACGTCCTGCTCCCTCGACCCGACCATCACTGGGATGTTAACGTGGACAGCAGAATGAAAGCTCCCAACAAAACTGTGCTCGACCTAAACCAGCGCTGCTTTTCAGCGACCGGCCTTCTCCGATGGCGGTTCCAGCTTGGATTCGAGGCTCCACATATTGAGTGGGCGACTCGCACCGCTGCGGTCGCAAAGCGGCACGCCGGCGAATCCATGGACATCAAAAGCATGCACGACTAGGGGACCTCTGCGCTCCCGGACTAAAGATCGGCCAGCAAGTAGGCAATTACGAGGTGGAAAGACGCACGGCGCTTTCCCGGGACCCGAAGAGATCGTCGTAGGTGATGAGAGCTACATCGGGCATCTCGTGGTGCAGCTTGTTCTCCAGGACGTCTCGGTACTCGACAGAGCGTCGACCGATAAGAATTGCCAGCTTTGCATCACGGGGAATCTCTCCAAGCGCCTCGATCACATGATTCCTGCTCCGCGGATCCTCGATGAGCCGCTTATAACCGCGGACTTGATTCGCGGCGTGCATCAATGCTGCCGCTAGTCTTGGGTTACCGCTCGTTATCGCTGCCATCAACGATGGAAAGGCCCGCTTGATCTCGAGAATCCACCAGCTTTCGGGCTCGGCGCGATTAACGTACGGCCGAAACGCGAAATCGAGCTCGCGGCGCCCCTGTCCCGCTCCGATTCTTGGGTGGGACAAGATCTCTCCGGGTTCAAGGGTAAGAATATGCGGCGCATCCGCCAGGAAGCGATGAAGGCGATGTTCGGTAGCTCGCGCGGCAGGGTCGATCAGATCCCCGAAGTCGGCGAGATCGTTGGCGTCGCCTTCCGGGCTGCGTGCCAGCGTGAAGATCTTGGTCCGCCGTCTGTCCGCCGGACGATAGTAATATTTCGTACTCGTGTCGGACGGCGGCGCGTATGCGATCTCCACTCGCATGCGGCCGAAATCCTCCGTCACCACGTAACCGATATCCGTATAATCGTCGGCAAGCCGCTTGTAGTAGTTCCAGACGATGACTCGGAGATCTCTGTATGCGGCTGATACGTCGTTTCCAATGGTGATTTCGTGAAAATCATGGTCCGATTCTCCTTGGATGACGTCCGTAGGCGGGCTAGATACGATGCCGCGCTTCATCCATACGAGCGGCACCAGTCCCCATTTTCGCCCGTCCGACATGGCGCTAGTTTCCGGCAGCCGGCGGATCGCGCCGCCAATGCCCATGACCGCCAAGAAATCAGGCGGCCCGCTAATACCCTCAAGGCGGACGTCCAGCAATACGACATCCGCGACTGCGACTGCAGGGGCGTGCTCCAACAGAGTCATTGCCGCGTCAGGGGTAAGCTGAAAGACGGAGGATCCGCGCGCCTTCATTTGCGCTTCGAACGCTCGGTCGTCGAAGTTGGAGATAAGTAGAATCTTCAATTCTAAAGGCGCCTTGAGTAATAGTCGCGCGCGGCGGCGGCACGAACAATAGTCGCGCGCGGCGACGTCACGAACTTCCTCCGGTCCTTCGCCGGCCTTGCGAGCTGGCCATATAGCCTATCGGTTGCTCTTTGGTGAATGGTAGGACAATAGGAAATGGCAAGTAGGAAGGTAGGATTGACACGGCGGGTGCGCGGGTGTAAGCTTGCCCCGTGAAACACAGCTTTAGTTTGTCTGACGACGTGAGCGAGCAGCTGAAGGAAACGGCAAGAGTGATCCCGTCGGCCACTCCGTCGCTTCTGGCGGACTTCGCGCTCAAGCAATTGCTTGATCGTCCAGTAAAGGAGATAACCGAGATGCTTAACCGATATAAGCTCGAGCGCAAAGCGCCCACCCGGGACTGGTGGCAAACGTCATTCTGGACCCTTCTGTCGGAACGTATGGGGACGTTCGACCCGATCACCAACCCGTACGTGCCCAGAGACTACGAGGACTACTACCTCGTCCAGCTCCGCAGCCGGGTGGCACAGGACGATGAAGAAGGCGATCCGTTTTACGTCCACATGGGGCCTCGGGCCGGAACGAGCGGCCCCACCAAGAGTTGGGAGTTCATGCGCACGACGTCGCCGGCTCAAGCGGCCCAAGAAGTTGCAGCCTACCTCAAGGATCTGGGCGTCGTCATGGACTACGAAGGGCGCGTCCAAAAAGTCAAGACGATTCTCGCCCAGCGGCTCGGCGCCGATCCAAACAACAGCGATCGTTTCGGAAACGGACAGTTCGCCTTCGCCATGGATTACGGTCCGGAGGGTCAACGAGGCACCATGATCTGGCAGATCGTCCGGCTCGACAGCCCCGAACGCCCGTCCACGCGGCTAGCCCTTCTCTGGCGCTCCAACACGGCAAAGCAAATCGCCGACTTCCTTATCAATGCCTATGAGAAACTCGAACCGGCGCCACGATGAGCGTGCGTCGACAGACCGCGTAGAGGCGCTCGATATCGGCGCGATTCGTTGACGCTCCCTTAGCCCGCAACGCTTGGCGATCTTGTTGCTGCGCTCGCTACTGTGCAACAGAGCGGTCCGATACGTCAGACGATCAAATGGGCTCGGCGGCAAAACCGGGTTGCACGCATTATTATGCGGGCGTAAGTTCCCCGCTATCGTGTACCACGATTATCCCGCCGCACATCGGGGTCTGTTAATCGTCGTTGTGCTCCGAGCCTCTCTCGGAGTTCCGCGTGCGCTGACTGCTGATGATTGTAGGGCGCTAGACGACGCGATGACCGAGTGCTCGCGATGGACTCGCGGGCATGGTCAGGGGGCAGCGGACGGCACACCGTCGCCCGGACCGGCGGATCTTCGGAAGTAGCATCCCGCGACAACCGGCGGCCAAAATTAGATAAGGCTGGCGCTTACCGACAGCTCCATCGTGCGCTGCTGAGAATCGAGTAGCCGAAACGCGGCAGCCGCCGCAACCGCCGTCTCCGATCCTCGCGCTGCGCGCTGCGGTCTCCGTCTCGGCGCTATCGCGCCGCAGTTGCCCCGGCTGCCCCGCTTCGGCTGAGGTCACTGCATTAGCAGCGTCCGCTGGAGCCCGTTAGGACCTAAGATGTTGGGCTTCGACGCGCCGCTCATACGCCAAGAATTCGCGCGCGATAGGCGCGCGAGGAGGATACGGTCATGATCGAAGGGACTCCACTAAGTCAGCTGGCCCAGCAGCTGATCGGCGAACGCCAGATGCAGCGCGACTTCATCGCAGACACGCGCCGACTCACCCCGCATCCGGTGGGTGCAGGGGTGAGCATCGAGCTTCAGCACGCGACGGCACAACCGCCATCGCGCCTACGCGGTTCGCACTCGGCCAGATTGCGGGCCACTACAAGATTCCCATGGCCTACGTAGATAGGATGACCCAGGCAGGTGCCGGGCCGCTGCTTGCGCAGAACCTCGCGTACTGGTTTGCCGAGCAGCCATCGACGCGGCTCCTGCGAACACGCACTGGGGAAACCAGAGAGCTACGCGCATTTCTCTCACGCCGATACCGCCCGCTGGACAACTACGAGCTCGCCGAAGCCGTGATCCCGCGACTTGAGCGGCCCGGCGTGCACGTCGTCTCAGCCCGGATCACCGACACTCATTTCTACCTTCAGGCGACCAGCGACCGCGTCACCGCGGAAGTCCGGCGAGGCGACATCGTACAGGCTGGCGTGGTAATCGCCAACAGCGAGGTCGGGGCATCGTCGCTGCGGATTTCGCCCATGGTTTATCGATTGATCTGCACGAATGGCTTGATCTCGGGATCCGAGCTTCGCCAGCACCACGTCGGCCGAGGGATCGATCCTGCCGATGAGGGAGCATCGGAGTTCTATAGGGATGAGACATGCAAGGCCGTCGATCGGGCGTTCTGGCTGAAGGTCGTTGACACGGTCGATGCCGCGATGAACGAAGCGCTCTTCGGCCAACTGGTGGACAAGCTTCGCGTCGCGGCGGGCCAGCCGCTCGATTCAAAGCCGAGCGAGATCGTGGAAGTCGTCGCCCGGCGATTCGGGTTAACCGAAGCGGAGCAGGACGGCGTGCTCCACCAACTCGCACTCGGCGCGGACTGGACGCGCTACGAGGTCGTCAACGCCGTAACACGTATCGCTGAGGACTCCGCGACCTACGATCGCGCGGTGAACTCGAGCGCATCGGTGGCGAGGTCTTGGATTTGCCGGCTTCGGCGTTCAGTCATAACTGAAGGAAAGGCGACGGTCTCGGCGACGCAGTCCTGACGAAGGCCGAGGAGGTTTCGTGCTCCTCGGCCTTGCTCATTCGACGCCATGCGCGGGCGATTCGTAGTACGGTGCCCACTATGGGCCGCGCGAAGACGACGCAAATGACGGCCGCGCAGCTGGCTGCCGAATTACGGTACCGTCTCACTATAGGTCGAGACGCGGAGCGAATTCGTGACACCCTCCGTCGCCATCCAAGCTGCTTCTATCAACCGTATAAGGGCGAGTGGCGCCTCGGGCAGACGTTGACGCGATTAGAACGCAGGTGAGTGTCCTTGTCTGGTTCAGCGGGGGCGAACATCGCGGCACCGGCATCGTTGTTTCGGCGCATGATTGCAGATGAGCTGCCTCAGGCCTTTCATGAACGTAACGCTGACCGTGGTGCGCTCGATGCGGTCCGTGCGGTTATTTCGGGGCGAGGCTGACGACCGCACCCTGGGCGTCGCTAACTCCGTCCGTAATTTTCATAAAAGCCTTGCCACCAGTGGGATAATCGAACAGTAAGACGTTGGATCGCGCATGCTTCTTGTAGACATTCGGCGCGATAATTACATCATTTTGAATCCAGAATTGCTTGACGTATCTTGCACCACTTTCGAAGCGAGTGGTACCGACGGCTTTCCCTTGGTATCCACTAATTGCGAACTCGTAGACGTTATTTAGCTGGTCGCCGATCGCGAGGTATTTGCCATCCCACTGGACTCCTCCGGGAAATGTAACGTATTCATCCACCGTAACGTTATGGAGTGAACTTCGACCTTTGCCTAGCTCCGCGACCCCGAAATGCCCGCTTCCTGGTGCCGTTATGCCGTCGATAAAGAGATCTCCATCATCGTACCCGCAGAAGTAAAATTGATAGAAAGCGGAATCTTCGTAAGTGGTCGGCTTACCGCGGGCGGACTTAAAAACCGCAACCGTCGGCGACGAGCCGAAGCCCTCGCTTCCAACAGCCAAATTTCCGGTTACTGGGTCCACCGCGCAGCCGACAGGATCCCTGGTTGGACTAGCGAGTGTACTCAGGCGCTTTTTACCGCCATGTGCGTATTCAAAAATTTTTGCATAGCCAGTGTCCACGATAAATACATCACCGCTCTTGTCGACGCACATACCAGCTGGAAGATAAAAGCGCTTTAGGATACCCACAAGGTTGCCCTGAGGATATCCGTAGATGCTGACGGTTTTAGCATCCGATATATATAGCAAGTCTTGCGATGTCGCCTCGGGCAGTATCCACGATGCGCCAGCATCGCGTCCTGCTGGAACGTAGCTGGCTGCGAAACTCTTAAGGATCTGTGGATTGCGGGGCGTTGTTACGAGCGACGCTGGCAGGCTGCACCCCGCAAGCGTAACAGCTCCGCTTAGGGCCAATACGTAGCGCCCGATATCTGCAGTCATCTTTATCCCCCTTTAAGCTGGTAAGAAAGCCCATTCTGCTTCACGGGCGAACTGCCATCCGCAAACGTGCAAACCTGAGGAGATTCCGGTAACCTCGCATATCAGGCGAGTAGCGTGCGCCGTAACCGGTATGTCCGGATGATTTTGTTATGTGGGCATGTTCGTGGCAGGGGGTGGTTCGTCATCTGCATCAAGCGGTAGTCTCCCAAAAAATCAGCTGCAATACCTTGCTATCTCCCAGGTTTCGCTCAGTCAAGAATGCGACCATTTCAGCACGTTGTAATCCTTCTGGAGGGGCAACCTGGGCCCGGTAGAGCGCAACTATTGGCGGTGCTCCCGCCCTAGCGCACTCCAAGGCAGTGCGCACGGCGCACCCGTCATCCTACCGTAGGAAGGATTAGAAAGATGCCAGTTCAGCCTGGTGTTTTTAACGTAACGGATTCACCCTGGGATCTAAGAACCACAAACATCCCCTCGTTGAATACAAGCCTCTTGCAAACCATGATATCGACACTACTCGATATCAGTGGCCCGACGGGCGGCAATGGGGGAACGATCGAATTCCCGTCGGTCGGGACGTTTCAGTTTTCCGGAGGTCCGATCGTTATCGGCGTGGATCTCTCGACCACGACACAACCATATGCGATTATTATCCAAGGCGACGGCCAAGGATCCGAGGGAATGCCGCTAATTCAGAAAACCGATGCAGGCGATCTCTTCCAAGTCAGTAACACCACGACCAGCGACCAACACGTCGGTGGCATAACGTTCCGCGATCTGCAAATCGATTATAGCAACGAATTAACGAGCGGTGCGGCGATACATGTCCTGCATGGCGAGAACGTGCGAGTGTTTCGATGCGTCTTTCAAGACTGTCCCAATGCCCTTTTGTTGGAAGACACATTGCAATGCAATATGATCGATTGTACAGTAATCTACCCAAATAATCCGGCAATTGCGGCCGTTCAGATCGGAGCAGGCTCCATCACTGCCAAGGAAACATTCATCGCAGGGACCACTCTTCTTTCGGACAACAACCCGAACGGCGTGGGAATACTCGTTGAGAACGCTGATCAAATCCGAGTGGCTAACACGAGAATCGAAGGGTTTCAGCAAGGCATTCTTATTCAGCCTGGGGGGATGAATAATAACGTACGCCGAGCCTACTTTGGAAACGTGAGTTGCTACCCCAATAGCGAGGTCTCCACGGTGGGCGCTGCCGTATTAATCCAGCCAACGGACGGAACGTGGGTTGCGCAGGTGTGGTTTGAGGCTTGCCAACTTGGCCCTCCGAAGGAAGGCACCGAGTATTTAGGAGCCGGCGTTGTGATTGATCCGCTGAACGGATCAGGCGGTGGCGGCAACGTCGACCAAGTCCGCCTCATTGGCTGTCACGTGTGTCAGTGGAATGGGCCAGGGCTCGAACTTATCGGCGCTGGAACGTCCGGGACGCAAACTCCGAGCAACATTGAAGTCGTCGGAGGCTATTACTCGCTTAACGGCTCCAACCCGGGAAGTGGGCTGCCGTCGGCTGGGATAGCCTTGGTCGGTGGGACAAATGGTCCCTATGGCGTGCGCGTCGTCGGTGCGGCTTGCAACAACTCCGTCTTTTTCAGCGGCGGCTCTGGCGGAGTATTTCTAACGCCAACCCAGGACTATGGCATCTCAATCGCCTCCGCAACACAGACGAACCTGTTCGTTCACGATTGCGATCTAACAGGCAATTTGTCGGCACCGATCTCGACGAGTGGCTCCCTAACTACCCTGCATGTTGCAAATTGCGCCGGGTATAACGACCAAGGCGTGGCGGTCCATAGCGTCGTTCCAACGTCGGCCACGACCTTTTTTAGTTACAGCTTTACCACACCTTATTACGGCCCCGTAGAGTTTTACGTGAGCGGCGTCTCGGGCGCAATTTCGCAAATCAGCGTTGACGGACACGCCACGCCGCTCAAATCAGGGAGCTTCTATCTCGCGCCAGGTGAAAGCGGGCAGATCAACCTGGTCCGGAACGAATATCCCGATCTTCCTAATGATTGGGAAATAACTCAGCTCTCGCGCAGGTCAGCGCCGCTGGCGCGGACCGTGGCGGTCGGATGGTAGCCTGCGCGAGAGTCCCCCGGGCCGTTGAGATGCTCGTCGATGCGGCCGTCGAGACGTTCGAGTCTTGCGAGGCAGGCCCAGGGCACTCCTACCCTGAGCCTGCTGTTCGCTTTACGGTGATCCTGGCGACGGGCGGAAGGCGTAGGTTGATGTGACCCCCTTTGGGGCTGGACACCTGAATAAGCGAAATGAAGGTGTTCAATGAGAAAGCGATCGCAACCAGCTCCACCGCCGGCGCCCGAGCCGGAAAAGTTCGAGCGATGGACTGCACAGCGTAACCTGCCAAATTCCGTTAGACGGCCATTAGAATTGAGGCACTCACGGCCGCCAAATGCACGAAAACCCGTACAAGATAAGGAGATTTCTGGTAGCGCCAACGGGAATCGAAAGCGATACCCTAGCGCAACCGGCCACGACTGACGACGACAAAATAGACGATATTTAAGGAGGACCTGAATGCGCTTGTTGTCGCCGGTTGCGAGCAGTGGCGAAGCGTGTGTGGGCCAATTGTGGGCCGCTACGGGCCGCTCGGCGCGCTTCCTCCAGGGTTAGCCGAAGGCGGCGTAGGCGCAACAGGAGCGGGGTTAGTCGGGCCCGCAGGTGGAGTCGCGGGCGCCGGCGCCGGAGCATTGGCCAACGCCATACCTGGTAGTGGCTGCCGCGGGTCGGGAAGCGAGTACCTTGTTCCCGCAGACGTGAGGGAATCGACAGCAAAAAAGTCGAGCGGCTTGTTTCTCTCCGTCGCGCCGCTCCACAGAACCTTCATATCGCTGAACACGTCTGAGATGTAGATTGCGACGTGAATTTCGTCACTGCACCGAATGCTGCCCAAGAGAAGCTGGTAGTTGGAACTCTTAACTCCCCGTACGTCTGCAAAGCAGACGTGAACACGAACGTCTGCGAGAGCTGATCTCCCTAGATTGGTAAATGCCACGTGATGCTCGTGGTAAGACGACAGGTCCGCCTTCGTAAACCCAACTGGCTTTCCGTCAAGCAGCACCTGGCTGTCGCCGGTAACAAAGATCTCTTTATTGATGTGCGAATCTTCGTCCTGCGCACATCCCGACTGACCCAACTGGAGCTGAACCTCGATCTCGAACGTCTTTCGCGTCCACACTACTGCGCGAGCCGCTGCAAGAAATGAGAGCACCGCAAAAGATGCGAGTGCCCACGTGGCTGCAGCACTAGAGCATGTTGGCTCGCCATAAGCGCATTGCTGCCAAGTTAGGCCTGGATGATCATGCCAATACGAGACGCCGTAGATTACGAACGCCAGCACCCAACACAGAGTAAGCGCCGTTGCCAAATACTCCCGTACCAGACCGATAACCCAGGTACAGGCACCCAACACCCAACCGGTCCACAAATAAACGAACGCTAGAGCGCCGACGATGAAAACACCGACGGCGCTGACGAGAATATCTTCCACTCTGTGAAAAGCCGGGCGCTGACTTCTAAAGCCAGCTTCGACCCTGCTTAACAGGCCGGAAATGTACCGGCCTAGCTTATGGCGCAACCGGTAGTCTCTACCGGATCGTTATGCTCGTGATGGAGGCGCGTTGCATCCACTCGACGACTTCAGGCTGCGCCATAATAATGCTGATGATGGACTGAGCGAGCTGAGCCGGCCTGCTCTATGTCGGAACATCGCGGGGAATCCTAATTCTACGCTATCCGCGAGGAACGCAGGTCGCGACGATTCCCAGTTCGTCCCGCTATCCGTATATTTGTTCCGATCCGAATACAGGTAGAGTCTTTATCACCGAGGGAGGAGTTATCAATGAATACCCACCAGGTGCCACCAAGCCCATCGCCACGCTTTCTCCTCCCTCGGGCGACCAGGATTTGTCAGGATGTTCGATAGATCGCGCGACCGGAAACCTCGCGGTCACAGTCTATCAAAGGTCTTCGAGCAGCGGCGCCGTTCTGATCTATCAGGGCGCGCAGGGATCTCCCACGTCGTTCGCTGACCCGACAATGGCTAAGTACTACTACTGCGCGTACGATGATGCGGGCGATCTCTTCGTGGACGGCAGAAGCACCAGTGCTTCATGGTTCATGACGGAGTTGCCAGAAGGGGGAAGCACGTTCAATGACATAGCGCTCGATCAGTACATTAGTAATACAACAAAGATCCAATGGGATGGTGGGTATTTAACATTCCGATATGATGGCGCTATTTACCAGGTTTCGGTTTCCGGATCAGATGGCATGGTGAAAGGCACGGTCCCACTTTCGAAGACCTATGGCGATGCACAGGCGTTTTGGATTCAAGGAAACAAGGTCGTCGCACCGTTCGGGAAACCCTTGAAGAGCAACAATCAGCGTCTAGGGTATTGGAGCTACCCTGCTGGCGGCATGGCCACAAAAACACTGCGAGGCCTCACGACCGGGAGGAAAGACCAGTTGAACGATGTCACGGTAAGCAGTTCGTAACTTGTGGTCTTTAGCTGGCAGTGGGCTTCGCTTGAGCCAAAGGCTCCGCCGAAAGACGAGCACCTGGTATGAATACACCGTTCGCTTTGAAGACGGCCCTCTTCTTTATTGAATAGTCAGCCAGGCGCCGAGCGCCTGCTCGCCCTGTGTGAATAACCATCCAAATATGGTATACTAGTGGAAGTTTCTGATTCTAATAACCCACATATGATGCTTTATTCTCCAGCTGAAATTGCCCGCACCCTTGGCGGCCAAGCCAAGGCTCGGCGCCTGGCCTTGGGCATGCGCCAAGCCGATCTTGCAGCGGCCGCCGGTGTCCCTATCACCACGGTGCGGCGCTTCGAAGCTGGTCAAAACGTAGGCTTGGATGTCGTTGTCAACATCGCTCTGGCACTGCGCGCCGAACGTGAGTTGCTCGGCGTCTTTACAGTGCCCCGCGCCGGCTCGATCGACGACGTGTTGCGGCGCACTCGTCAACGTCAGCGCGCGCGCGCATGAAGATCAAGCCGGGAACGCCGCTGCGCATTTCTTTGAGCTTCGGGCCACAGCACCGCGTCAGCGTCGGACGTCTTGCCCTCGATGGCGGCATTGCATTGCTGGAATACGATTCGGACTTCATCGCATCGGGCTTAACGCTCAATCCCTATCTAGCGCCGCCGGCAAAGGGTCTGGTCGAACCAAAATCGCCGCGCGACTTTGACGGACTTCCAGGATTCATTGCCGACAGTCTACCCGACGCATGGGGACAACTACTCATGCACCGGCGTGCCGAAGCCGCTGGCATCAGCTATGCTTCCTTGACGCCGCTCGATAAGCTCGCAGCTGTCGGCTCACGCGCCATGGGTGCGCTCACATATGACCCTGAAATCACGAGCGACCATACGGGCGCGATCGATCTGGATCGAGTTGCAGCGGAGTCGCTTGAGTTGCTGGAGGGCCACGACGTCGCTATGCTCCCGGCGCTTGAGCGCTTGGGCGGATCGTCGGGCGGCGCGCGCCCCAAAGCGTTGATAGCGTTTAATCAGAGCACGAATGCCATAGCGGACGGCGCCGGGCCAATCCCTGATGGATTCGAAGCGTGGCTGGTCAAGTTTCGCAGCTCGCGCAACGACCCCGAAGATATTGGCCCCCTGGAGGCCGCGTACGCCGACATGGCGCGTGACGCTGGACTCAGCGTTGCGCCGACGCGTCTTTTCCCCGGCAGGGCGTACGGATACTTTGGCACGCAGCGATTCGATCGCATTGCCGGTAACGGACGTTTCCATGTACTCTCTGTGGCGGCAATACTGGACATGGACTGGGACAGCGGTGGACTGGATTACGATCGCTTGATGAGGCTAGGTCGTTATGTCGTCCAACGCCACGATGCCACGCAGCGTCTCTTCGCGCGCATGGTCTTCAATGTGGTGGCCAACAACCGTGATGATCATGCGAAGCAGCATGCATTTTTGATGAACGAACAGGGCGCCTGGGATCTAGCGCCAAGCTTCGACTTGACGTTCGCGCGCGGTCGCGGCGGCGAGCACTACCTGGCAGTCAAAGGAAGGGCCGCCGATGACATCACGAGGGACCTCATGGTAGAGCTAGCCCGCGAGCACGGCATCGACGCTGCGGAATCACGCTCCATCATCGAGCGCACGGTGGATGCGGTCAATCGTTTTAAGGAGTTCACCCGCCCATACCCGATAAGTGGCTCCACCTGCCAGGACATCAATCGCGCGCTCCAATCCAACATCGCTCGGCTCGTCGGTCGTTCGATACCGCTCGAGCGAAGCTGAGAAGCGCCCACGAGAGAATGTGAGAAACTGACGACTGCGACGTGACTTCGTGAGAAAACCAGTTACGTAAAAGCCTCAATAGCTATAAGGATTTTTCGGCACTTGGAGAGGTGGCAGAGTGGTTGAATGCGGCGGTCTTGAAATGCTTACAACTAGCCTCGACAAGTTCTCGCAAGTGTCATTTGAGCACGACTAGGAGCCTTATCGGGCCTAATCTAGCCTTGTCGTGTCCTATTCGGTGAGAAAACCGGTGACAAGAAATCGGTCTTGTCGCGCGCTCCTCAGGGCTCAGCAAAATGTTACGTAAGAGTCAAGAGCAGCATGATAGGGCCACGCGTGTTCGATTCCACGGTTTGTACGAAATCACCGGTGCGCTCGTATTCGATTATGGACGTGATCCGCTCAGTACGTAAAACGCGGTTAGCGCAGGTTTACGGGCTCACCACCGCACCCCAGGGTTGCAACTGGTAGCTCGGCTGATCGATTTCTAAACGAGGCGAGACGTTCCCGAGGCGATAGGGGTAGATCTGCGTACACGGCGCAGGAGCAAACTTGCAGTTCGCGGCATCCGGATTCGGCACGATCACGGTATTGCTATAAATAAACAACTCCTCCGCTATGGCAGTCGCAGCAAAGTTCGTAACGCCTATGTGCTCTAACGCGTAACCAGTTCGCCTACGCGCTCCTCGAGTATCGAGATATAGTACACCGCGAAAATGCCATAGCGAAAGGATATACGGTGGACAGGTATACAGCAGCTATATCCTGGGCAGTCGTCAAAGCGGCCATAGATGATTTGGCACTTGGTTAGGTTTTGGACCGCAGAACCAGAGGGCTTCTCATTCAAACATCCCGACGCAATGCGCCTCGTTTCCCGTATCGTCCGAATGGTGCGGCATTGGGCTTCGCCCTGGTGCCGCGACAGTTTGTTTCGTCTTCAAGAATGAGGCGAATCCCACCGCTGGGGAACCGGGCCGCCGAACATATCATGGAAATCGGCGCACAGCTCCGGCCCGGCGCCACGTTGACGCTCGCGCTCATCAGCGCATTGCTACCGGCGTTGCCAGTGACGTGCACAAGGGCCGCCCTCCCAGCAAATAAAAAGGGCGCGCATCGCCTTATTGGATGAGCCTTTTTATGGCGGGCGGTATAAGGATTTAACTTATGACCTCTTCCGTGTCAAGGATAAAACGGCCATCCTGGCCATACCGAAACCTGTAAACCGACGCTCATATGTGTTCAGGAATGTACCCGGAAGTCGGGGAGCTAGGCTGTGTATCGGCTGTGGCGCTGTACCCCAAGTGCCATGAAGGGCCCGGTGCTTCAAAGATCAACAGGGCACCCCTTCGGGGTCGAGGCGGTTTGCGACTGGCGAGATCGGCTTTGCGGGAACACTGCGCTTCGTCGCAGCATCGCTCTCCGGGCTTCTTCGCGCTTGTCAACGCTAGCAGCGCCTTACTAGCGTTGACAAGGCAACAAAAGGGCGCGTTCTAGGCGCCTAGGGGGTCCGGCTCTGTCCTTGGCAGCCTCGGCTTCCTCGCACGATCTCTCCTGACGACACCAGCCCTTCGAGTCGCGTGCGGGGCTGTATGTTTCCGGCGCTACGTTTACTCCGGGTGATGCATCGCAGGCGCATATTGCACCGCGTAGCAATCGCTCGGCTCTACTTGCTGGCGACTAAGAGCCAGGACTTGAAATTGCAATTCCAACGGGGCCATTGAGTCCCGTTGTAATATTGGTTTTCGGTTTACCATGCGGCGAATAGACAGCTACGTCAGGCGGGTTTGGCGGCGGAAGCGCATAATTCACCACATAAATGTCGTGATCGGAATTCAACGTTACGAAACGGAGCTGACCGATTCCCGTGCTTATGATGGGACGACCGATATTGCCACTCATTTCATACGTTAACAGCATGTTATCGCCCAGGCTTGCAATGTAGATTTTTCCATTCGAGCCAACGGCCACGCCCGTTGGCTGATTTAACCTCTTGATCGTCGGCGCGGCTCTGGTTCCATCCGGGTTGTAGGTCGTCATATCATTCGCGCCAAGATTTGTGACGTAAATTCGACCCCTTGCATCAACTGCCACACCATATGGTTTGTTCAGCCCTAATGTGATAGTCGGCTTAATTCTCTTCCCGGTTGCATCGTACGCCGTCAAAGTATTATCTCCATAATTTGTAACGAAGATCTTACCCTTTGCGTCCATGGCGATTCCTACGGGCGAGTTTAGCCCTTTGCCGCTAATTGTGGGCGTGGTTCTGACGCCATTTGGCAGGTAGGTCGTCACGCTATTATCGCCGTCGTTTACGACATAGATCTTTCCATGTGCATCGACGGCGATGGCTCGCGGAGAGTCGATCCCGTTCCTTATTGTTGGAACGGTCCGATCACCGTTCGCTTTGTACGTCGTCACGGTGTTGTTGAGCAGGTTCGTGACGTACACGCGCATACGTATCGATTGATTGTCTACGAATCGCGCTAATGCTTCGTTGGGTTCCGCATTCGTAGCGCTAGTAGAAGACCGGTCGTGCGCGGCCGTAGGAGCAGTAAGAGCGGGCCTAGGGCCGCTACATGCCACGAAACTCGCCGAACCAAGCCACAGGGCGGCCTTCTGAAAGGCGTTCAGGATCCGGCCGTATGCGGGGCAACGGGTAGAGGAACAGGATGGGTACATAACAATCTCCTCAGGAGTTTTCAGGCTCGGAAGGGCGCCAGGTCGCCGAACGCCCATGCAGCGACCATCGGTCTGGATATTTTTCAAGACGAGCTGCATCGGTCGCCTGCTTACCTACTGAACTCCGGGTTCCCCTGGAGCTACAGGAGGCCACTAGCCCGATCTGAGCAGGGGCGCCCGCCCAGCTGCGGTAAGTAAGCGAGCATGCGAATAATCGGGTGGGCTCTCGCATCGATGATGCTCGCTGGATGTGGGAGTAGCGCCGGATCGCCGATGGGCGGTAATACATCTCCGAACTGTTCGACCGGCACACTCGTTGTGCTGTCTGAGCCTCCCCCGGGATCGCAGGTATCGCCAAAGAGAAAAGTTATAGAGATAGCCTCGAACGCAGTAATTGTCAAAAGCGGCGTCGCGCTTGCGGTGGGGATAATGGGAGGCAGCGGGAATGAGATCCGACCGCTCTACGGACCACTCGCCACACCGAGTCCGTCTCCGACCCCGTCTCCAACGCCACCCGCTTCGCCGCCGTTAGATTCTTCGCCGTTAAGGCCCACCTCGATTGTTCCACAGGAGTTCCCCAGCCCGTCGTATTATGCGGCCCGCGGTTACTCTCTGCAGCCGCGCCAAACCTACGCAGTCAGCATTGTGTGGTTGCATTCTGCGTGCAGAATCAGTCGTATTCCGGGTGCCACCTTTAGGACGGTGGGAACGCCTTCGCCCAAACCTGGAAGCGTTCGGGCAATCTAGCCTTTACCTAGTAGTTAAATTTGCAAACGGCCGGGTGGTCCGCTTTTGCGCGTTGTTAAGGGCGCTTACAAATATGCCTCGCTAGGGTGGCTTCAGTGCCCACGCTTTGCCGCACTGCCCGAAATAGAACAACGGCTTCGCGATCCCAAGGGCTGCGCTAACGCCTCAATATATGCCGCTGGGAACCCCATCCGGGCGGTCGTACCACGTCCGGTCAATCCTAAGGGACACATAGCATTTTATGTGCTTCAGGTTGTGCAATGTTATATTGCTCTGCAACGTTATATTGGATAGATAGAAGGTATATCGGGCTTTATCTTCCGGATCCAGCGGGAGGGGTCCAAACGGTTCAGCCGCTTCATTGTTAACAACGAGCTCCGATTCGTCGAAAGCCTTGCATCTGAGCCGGAACATGTTGATGGCGCTGGGCTTCAAGATTACCTTCAGCGTGGTCCCTGTACTCTTCGTCGTCGGAACCAGCAGTCTAACGCTGTGTGTTAAATTCTGAATGGTGGCAATTACTTCGACGCCGCACATTGGATTGAGGGTTGGGGTCGGTGATACGCCAGAAGAAGCGGTCGGTGGTGCGCCCAAGCCCGGAGGAGAAGGACTTGGACATGGGAACCCGTTGTTAGGACCTCTGATGCCGGTTGCCGTCAGACTAGTAACCGAAATATACGGCGGCCAGTCGGCCTTGTCGAACACGGGATATGCAAGTGGGGGTGGACTGGGATTCGGTGAAGGCCGTGGTAACATTCCTAGATCGGCGCACATACCATTGTGCTGTACAATCATCTTCAAATCTACGCCGTAGGACAGCGGGCGCGACTGGGGGTTGGGGTAGCAACCTACTTCTTGCAAGAAGCTAGCGACGACGTTGCGGACGGCCCTCATTGAGGAATCGTCTGTCGTCGAAGGAAGGGCATTTAAGTTTTGATCGTAGGTAATAGATGACCCAAGGAAACCGGTAGCCAGAGTTGTTTCGCTTTGTGTGTTAGTTGTCGTTGTGTTCGTCGTCTGACGCTGCGAAACGTAGCCATTTGGTGAACCGGGAAGCCATGGATATGGCGTTGGATAGACTGTTGTGTCCTGTCCGGTGGCCGTCCTGCTCGGAATAAACGGAATCGCTACTGAGACAAGAGAAAGTGCCACTCCGGCAACTGGCAGCGGTGTCACGTTTTTTGTGTAGCCGGTCTGATCGTAGACGTTCGTACCCCACCTCATCACATAAGGTGGCGGCAGCGTTGGCTTAGGGCCAGGCGTGTTAAAGGTCGAATACTTTATCCGTTGCAGGCCTTGTTGCGGGCCTTTCTTCGCCCCAAACTCCCACGTAATATCCTTTTGACTTACCGGTGTAAGCGGGTTTGGCGCTGATTCCGCAGTGCCAGCTCCGCTCCCAGCATTGCTTTTTGAATGGTCCTGTGCGCACGACGAAAAGAGAAGCGCTCCCGATAACTCAGTCCAGCTGGCCTTCTGCCAGAACCAGTTTGCGGAGCTATTGCTTACGGATGTAATTTCAACGATTAAGGCGCCTCGCGTCTGCGTGTTTGCCGTCACATTTGCGCAGGCATTCATATAATCGGGAACCGCCCAGGTCGGTTCCGGCACCAACAAAATCCCGTGCGGTACTTGGTAAAAGGTTTCCAGCTGCCGAGTCACTTCGGATACAAAGCGCCCCCGCGTAGGGGCATCGCCTCCATCGGCAAGCACGAACAAAACTTGGTATGGATTATCTTGAGATTTTTGAGGCGTATATATTTTTTGACATTCTGCGTCAGAGTCTACTTGAGGAGGTTCTTGATCGTTGTTGTGAAGATATTTTGAATCGTTGCTTTGAAGATAGTTTAGATACCTACAATACGCTGAAAAATCGGGGGGCGTTTTGTTCTTCCCGACTTCTAATAAGAGATTTAAATACTCTATAGGACCATAAAAGGCCGTGGAATCAAGGTCATAGGGAATTACTGGAGCAGGCGACGGTGTTGCACTTGAGGCTGCCGGCGCTGCTGGCATGGGCGGCCCCATCTGTGCCAATGCAGGTCCGCGGAGGGCGCTCAGAAGGAGAGCGACGGCGATGAGGAGGCAACAGAGCTGACGCATTAATCCACCTTCGGAGCAAATGGCGTGATTGAAGTCTTCTTACTTTGGAGCGGTGTTGAACTGAGCGTTTCGGACCATATCAGGCCGACAGTAGATGGCCTTATCCCACGACTTGCACAAGATACGTTTGGCCGGATGCGATACTGAAACGGTGTCGCGGAGGTGATACAGGGCCGACGAGCGGGAAGCGGCCAGAGTACATAAACGATGCGATACCGTGGTTCCGACGGGCCTCATCATGACGACTTGGTGCCGGTCGTGCGGCGGTCCGCCCGAGAGAAGGGAGCGCCGCTTCCCGAAGACCCGCAACCAGCGATTGCAGCTGAAAGGACGAAAGAGGCGACCCGCATATTGCGCACCATCCAAACGCTTGGTAAGCTAGCTGTCGCTAGCCGCTGCCCATGAGAATACAACCGATTGCTTAGATTGGCAAGTAACATCTCTGCGGGCCGTTGAGCAAAACGAGGTCCCCCCCTTTCCCGAGCGCCCTTAGCTGAAGACGAACGTGATAATGGATACGAATCGTCGTGCCCAAGCACATCAACAGTCGATATGGTGGGGGCTCAAACGGCGACGGAACGATCTTCAGCTTCGCCCCGGCTGGGAGGGAGTTCGTCCTGCATAGCTTTGGAAGCGCACCTGATGGCGCTATGCCGACTGCTGCACCGATTGACCAGTAGGCGCGGATTCGGACAGACGGAGACTGTGAGTTCTCGGGCGTAAAGCCGGCTAGGAGACTCACATGCGAAAGAGCCGATTCACCGAGGCGCAGATCGTGGGCATTCTGCGAGAGCTCGACGCCGGCACGACGGCAACCGAACTCGGTCGAAAACATGGGATTCACGCCAACACGATCCGCCTCTGGAAGGATCGGTACGGTGGCCTCGATAGCAGCGATTTAGTCCGCCTTAAGCAACTCGAGGATGAGAACCGGCGCAAAGATCGGATCATCGCCCGGCTCTCGCTGGAAGTCGATGCGATGAAAGAGCTGGTCGAAAAAAACGGCTGGGGCCCTCGCAGCGGCAAGAAGCGGTGAGGGCGTTAAAGGGCCGCGGGATCTCGATCGTTCGCGCCTGCGAGCTGGCCGGCTACAACCGCAGCAATCTCTATTACCTCCGCAAGCAGGATGACGATCCGAAACTCAAAGCCCGCATGCATGAACTTGCGCAGGAAAGACCGCGCTGGGGTTGGCGCCGGCTCTTCATCGTTATTCGTCGACGCGAACGCTACGACGTGGGCGAGACGCGGCTTCTACGCCTGTACCGGGAGCTGCGGCTACAAGTCTGGCCACGTAAGAAGCGCAAGGTGAACTATGTGCGCGGAGCGCTGATTGCACCGGTAACGGCTCCGAACCAGCGATGGTCGCTCGACTTCATGCACGATCGGCTTACCAGCGGCCGCCAGTTCCGAGCCTTGACGATCGGCGACGACTTCACCAAGGAATGCCTCGCGCTGGAGATCGCGCACTCATTGGGAAGCGCCGACGTCATCCAAACATTCGAAGCCATTGCCTTCGAGCGAGGCTTGCCCAAGACGATTCGGTTTGATAATGGCTCCGAATTCACGAGCCACAAGATGCGCTGGGCCGCCGAGCACGGCGTCGAGCTGCACTTCATCCAGCCGGGCAAACCGACGCAGAATGCCAATGCCGAATCGCTCAATGGCCGGATCCGCGATGAGCTGTTCAATCTGCACAGCTTTACGAATATCTTTGAAGCGCGTGAGATCACCGAGACGTGGCGATGCGACTTCAACGAGAACCGGCCGCATTCTTCACTCGGCTACCGAACGCCGAAGGAGTTCACGGAAACCCTAAAAATCAATCCGTCACAGTTATCAGCTGCCTGAAATGCGCCTACAGGTCACGATCCAGGCTGGCTTCACTTTCTATCGCACTACGAGTATGGGCGGTAAATACGGAGGCGAACCGTGCACGCATTTACGCGCTAAGCCGCGCAGCGAAAGGCGGTGTTCACGACGCAGAGAGTAGCGTGGCAAAAACTGGCGTGAGCTTGGGTTTCGGAGTCAACGGCCTATCAAAAAGGGACAGGACCGCAACTCTACGATCTTAAATGGCTCGCAACTGCCTCGATAAGTCCTCGCTGCGAACTGTTTTCCCCCCAACCTGCAACCTACGAGCTTTAAGGTGAAGTGCCCGAACTCGTGCTTCCGGTCGCACCTGAATTGCCCGAGGTCGTGCTCCGGGTCGCACCTGACGTTCGAACTGATGTCCCAAAATAAAAGCCCATCGCGGACCCTAACAAGGCGGTCAAGGCAGGCAAAGCAATGTTCAAATGTTCCTTTACCTGATTCGAGTTACTCCCACTCTCGGCGCTTTCATAGCCTGCAAACCCTAACAGGACTACAAGTGATCCTATCAAAATCAGAGTGGCGGGACCCCTTACGAAATCCGGCCGCTCGGGACGATAAGTAACGGTTGGAAGGTTCTCTAGCATTTTAAAAGCGTTCGACAAAAGCTAAGCAATGCGTTTAGGCGGCAATCAAGGCACGAATTTCCAATATAGCCCTGCAGTTTCAGCGGCCTGGCATTCGCCAGGATTTCGCTCATGTTCGTTCCTTCGGGGGTCAATTGCTCCGTGGATAGGCTAGGTGCGCAAATGGGGCTGCAGCGGGACCTGTTGCATTGTGTCACGGTCCCGGGGCGCAGTAAGGTCGCTCCGAGAGCGGTTTTGGGGGTGCCTCGGACCCTAAGCGGCTACGCTATTATCGTCGATATTGTCGATATTAAGGGACACGACGGATGAACAAAAATATACAGTTGCTACCATTAACGTTTGAAGCCGTAGCGCGAGCGATCATCGCTTCGTCGAACGTCGCTGGTGTTGGATTAAGAAACATTTTTCAAACGGCTCTCTTGCTCTTACGCGAATCCCCAACGTTCGACTATTTCGCGCTTCTCTCAACGGAGGAGCAGGGGACAGTTATCGTTCGTGTTTTGGATGTATTGCTAAAGTTGAACATGGTCAAACTGGAAGACGTTGACTCCGATACGGCCGAACACTATCAAACCGTGTTGCGTCAAGTCGGAGAATTTGATGACGAACGACTAACGCGCGCGTACTCTGCCTACCCTGAATCGACGCAGCCGCTCATACCTTCCGAGAGAGGAATAAAAATGCGTTTCTTTGATAGCCATTTTCTGGAAGAACCTCCGAAACGGCGTACGGCTTACGCGGTGCAAAAAGTCTTCTTCGCAACCGACAGACATCGTATCAATGTAAGTGAGTTCACAGGGCGACGAGGAGACGCGGGGTTTTCATATGGTAGCTGTGACGTAAGCATCCCAGACATCCATCGCATCGGAGATATGGAACGGCCGCCGTGGCTCTTAGGATTGATTTGGGACGGAAGCCCGCTCTATCATATAAAGCTTTTGGAAACTGTGTTGGCAACGAGAGCGACATTTTGAAGGAACTTGCCAAGATGGCGGATTCTACCAAAGAGGCACTCATCTTTGTGCATGGTTATAATTCGACGTTCAGCGACTCCGTCCGTCGCACGGCGCAGTTGACATATGACCTCGCATTTAGCGGGCCGGCCCTTACGTATTCGTGGCCTTCGGAGGGTCGCATCGCCAGCTATGTGCGCGATGAGTCAAATGCCGAATGGGCGGTTCCTCATGCGCGGCAGGTTCTGATGTCGTTGCGTTCCGCTGGCATTAATCGAGTTAACATCATCGCGCATTCCATGGGCAATCTGGTAGCAGTTAACGGTCTTGCTGGAATTCCACCTGAGTTGCGGCCGCGTGCTCGGGCATTTATATTAGCGGCTCCTGACATTGGTCGGGATTACTTTCTCACATTGGCCACGGCGGTTCGCTCGGCTGCTGAGAGCGTAACGCTTTATGCATCTGCTCGAGATCAGGCGTTGAGAGTCTCAAAAGGACTGCACGGATACCCTCGGGCCGGGGATGCGGAGGACATACTCATCGTGGACGGCGTTACCAGTATCGATGCCTCTCACGTGAGTACCGATTTTCTAGGTCATGGCTATTTTTCAGAGGAGCGCAGCTTGTAACGGACATGTACGATGCCATTCGCGGCAAGGAGCCGCCACGGGCCCAGTTGAGGTCGCAGGGAGTGCCGCCACGCAAGTATTGGGAAGTAGCGAAGTGATTCGCGGCCATGCGCAGAGTTGCGGGCCAGAGGCACTCGAAGGACGAGACACGCCGGCAAGCCTTCTCCCCACTAGGCAACGCTAAATGGCAGCTGGTGCACGAAGCTGGGGATCCCGTATCGTTGGCGCCCTGCGCATGGAATGCGGCCTTGCGGGGACTTGGAGAAGTGACAGAGTCGTTGAATGGGGCGATCTTGAATTGTTTGCAGCTAACCTCAATAAGTCCTCGCAAGTATCATTTGAGCACGCGAAGCCCCCTCAATCGATCCTTATCGGGCCCTATTGCATCTTATCCGGTGAGAAAATCCGTGAGAAGAATCTTCTTTCTCACGGGCGCCTTTGTAACGCGCCCTCCAGTGTTCAGCGACCAGCACCTGCTGCAACAAAGTGTCCCGCGGTCATTTAGTTTCCCAGAGTTGGTGATCTCCACAGCTGTCAAATCAGATCTGCGCTGCGGGGACCGGCGCACCGGGCGCAGAAAAGCCGCCGACAAAACGCGCCGTGCGGAGTTCGCCAGCTGAACCAAGTTAAGTAACTGAATCCTACGTAGAATCACGAAGGAGCTTGGATGCCAAAAACTGTCGTTTTCGTCCACGGCTACAGCGTACGCACCCTTTCCACCTATGCGCAATTCCCCGCTCTGCTGGTTGCCCAAGGGCTCGCGCGCGCCGACATCCAGCTTTCGGCCTTCGATTCGTTGGATAACTGCGTTACCTGCGATGACCTTGCCGAGGGCCTCGAGGACCGCATAGCGTCGCTTGAGAGCCAAGGCTTAGACGTAACCAAGACCGCCTTCGTCGTTCACTCGACGGGTGCAATCATCGTACGGCGCTGGCTATTGAATCGAATTCTTCGCAACAGAACGATGCCGGCGACGGCAAGGCAGAACCTGCCGAGTCACTTTGTGTCGTTGGCCGGGGCGAACCATGGCTCGACTCTCGCCCAGCTCGGAGTAACGATCGTCAACCGAATACGAGAGGACGTTCAAGGCGCCGACGGCGTGGGGCAGCAGGTTTTGACCGATCTCGACTACGGAAGCGCGTTCTTACGAAGGCTAAACAGCGAATGGATCGACGTGGCCGCCGCGGGCGAGTTAGCGGGCGTCTTCTGCTTCAGCATGGTGGGCGACGACCACAGCGAGCTTTCGGACCAACTCTTCTGGCAGACGAAGGAGAATGGCTGTGATTCGACGGTCCGTATTTGCGGCGCCAACCTCAACTACAGTTGGCTCACTGCCGACCCTGACGAAAATCCGCCGCTCTTTAATGCTCGATCGACCACGGCGGAAGTACCGCATTTAGTCTTACCCGGTTTCTCCCACACCGGCACCAAAGGGATCATTGATTCCGTTCGCACCGCGGGAGACGCCCCATTTAGCGCTTTGCTGGAGGCGTTTGCCGTGACGGACGCGGCTTCGTATCAGGCTCTTCTCGTAAAGTGGCGCGACGCGACCAATTCGTGGAATGTCGGACATCCCGATGATTGCAGCTCTCTTTTGATCTTTCGATTGACGGACGAGAGCGGTCGCCCAATCACTGACAATTTGATACTCCTTGCCGACTCATCCAACGTCGCCGCCAACGTCACTCCATCGCTTCAGTCGCACCAGCCCACCCAAAACCAGGTCGACGGTTCAGTAATCTCGTTTTATGTAAGGAACGCCGCGTTCATGGCGACTCAGCCGCACAAAGTACACATTGAAGCACGCAGCGGGAGCCCCCTCGTCGACTACCGTAATGTCGACTACGTCGTCTCTCCGACCCTCCAGGCGCTCGTGCAGCCTAACGAAGTGACCTACGTTGAAGTGTGTCTTAAGCGCGACGTCAGCAACACCTATACCCTCATCAACTTTTCGACGAATCCGGACTTCTCCCAACAGTGGCTCCCGCTGCCGACGTAAAGGCCGCGACTCGAAGAGTTCTTCAGGAGCTAGCGAATACTAATAAGAGACTGTTGCCGCACCAATGGAGGCCGTTGATGCTGTTCATGGCGATCTACCGGCTAAGAGACCCAAGCGAAGAGGCTCACAATCGCGCGCTTGCACTCCTCGCCAAGTGGAAGCCGCCCTTCGAGTTGAAACTCCACTACAGCCGCGCAGACGGAAACGGCGGCGTCGTGATTCTCGACGCGGCCAGCGCCGCCGCCGTGCTCGAAGGCGTGCACCCGTGGCTGCCGTTTTTCGAAATTGACGTATGCCCCGCAGTCGCCGTGGAGGACGCGATTCCGATCTTCATGCGCGTTAACGCGTGGCGAGAATCCGTGAAGTGAGCTTGCCGGCAAACTAAAAGGTTTTGAGGAACTCGATCAGAGCGCTCTTATCTTGGTCGCTCAATCCCGGCCCGATGTCGAGCCCGGGCTCCATAGGTTCCTTGTTGGCGACTGCGTCACCCGAAGTGCCGAAGTAGTGACCGCGATTTACGATGAAATCCGGGCATTTGCTGAGCGCCAATAGGTGCAGGTAGATGTTCTCGAACCGCTCGCGCGCTTGCTCGTCGCTGGCACCCTTGAGCTGAGATAAATCGTGGAGCAGCTCGGGGATCAAAACCGCAGCGTTCTTCTCGTAGTCGGAGCGAGCCGAGCCAGTAAGATCCTCAGCCCCCAAGCGGATGTTTGAGATCAAGTCGATCGGCGTTCCCGCGGGGATCGGTCCGATGGAAAGGCCCATGCCGTCGCTGTCAAACGCCCACGGAAAGGTCCGCTCGAGTAAGCCGACCGGTATCGCATCGGGAAGATAGCCCCTGGGCACCTTCACAAACGACTGCACCGACGTGCGATCGATGTGACCCGGCAATCTTCTTCCGTTCACGTAATCGTGCACTCGCGTCTCCGGCCAGAGTATCTCGTGGATGGACTCTTGGAAGAGTTTCATACGCTTGTCTACGGAAGGGTCGGGATCGAACGGGCCGCCTACGCTGTTGTTGAGCAGGTACGGAGCGGTCGACCACAAGGCAATCAGCGATGCGGGCCGCGTGTAACCGCGCCCGCCGACGGGCATTGGATATTGGTGTGGCTCACCGGTATACGGATCGTACCACGTAATGCTGCCGACCGAGGGAAGCTCTTTGTACGACTCCGACGAGTAGTTGTCCCAGATATTGCCGGCGATCGCGTTGGTGGCCAGCGGACTGCAGGCGTTGGTACGCAGCAGAGTCACCGGCACGCGAACGTCCGTCGACAGGTAATTTCCATTCAAAAAGTCCGGCTTTAATACAATACTTCGCATCTGAGCTTTGAACGGTGCCGTTTTCGTGTACGCCCAGTACTTCTTGAAGCAATCCATGTACTGCGGGCCGATGCAGTCGCTGGAATCGAGCCCGGGAAGCGGCGATTCGGGGAGCTTGCTGGAGTGACAACGCGCGCAGTTCTCCGCGAACACGATCTTGCCGCGCGTTAACACCTGCTGATCCGCCGTGAGGTATTTGGTACCGCCGGGTGCATCGCTCAGGTGGTCGAGATTCTGACTCGCCTTGGCCAAGAAGAGCGCTTCGTTCATCGTTTGATTTTCGGTCGCTCCATAGTAGCCTGAGTTCGCGCGCGATACGCCGATCGTAATCGGCGTTACCGGCTTTCCGCCGACGATCGCGTTAAAGTGCAGCAGCCATTCTTCGCTGAACGTGCCGATATTGACGTACACTCGGTTAAGTGCGCCTAGGATCCCGACCGAGTCTGACCCGTCCTTTAGGACGTGCGGCGTCCAAACATCCTTCGGTTTCTTGTAGAACCTTGTCAACAGGCCCGAAGTGATGTACTCGTTAATCTGCCGATTGTCGAGGCTGCCGCCCGCCAGTTGCTCGTGCGACAGCCGCAGGGCTTCATCCAAGCGCGGCCCGACGTCGTAGATCGCGTTCATCGTCCTGGGGTTATTGATGTAGTCCGTGGAGATCAGCGACGTGTCGAGCGTGCCCGGCCGCCACGTTCGGAACAGCTGGGTGATGTAATTCGTGGGATCGGTCTGCCACGCGAAGATGCGGTCGATCCAGATGTACTGCGCACCCGCCGTCGAGCTGAGGTTCGCCCAAGTTGGCTCGTCGGGATTCTGCGGCGGATTCACCGCACTTGGGGTAACGTGGCAAAATCCGCACGACATTCCGACGCGATAGGGACGAATCAAGGCCTTGTTGTTATAGTATTTCGAATCCGTATAGTACTTGACGGGGTCCCAAGCCTTTTGGGCCTTCTCGTCAAAAGCGGGATTCGGGAAGAGGCGAAGGCCCACGACCCCGCTCGCATATCCATACTCGGAACCGACCGGAATATTCTTGCCTCGCGCGCCGATGGCAACTCCTGGATACCTCTGTTCGTTTTCAAACGGATCCGCCGGACAGCTTTTCTTGCGAACGTCCAGCCACAAGCGGTAACGATCGGGATTCGGCGCGGTCGCTTTCTCGAAGCACGGCTCGTTCACTACGCCGAGGACTTCCCAGCGATTGTCCCGGCTGACCTTAAGCGCCGGAGAATCCTTCGGATATGGATACGATGAGAGCGTTTTGAGAAAATCCAGCGTGCCGTAGCTGTCGCCGGTCAGGTGGTCCCAGAAGCGATCGTTCCCGCCCGTCCAGACCAGCCACGTAATTCGACCTTGTATCTCTGCGGACGAGAGTTGAATGCCGCCGTCCATCTGCTTGAAGTAGTCGTCCGTGGCGTTGGGACTGGCAGCTGGAAAGGAGGCCGCGTTGCGCCCGACCATCATCGCTTCATCCAGAACGTGCCCAGGTTTCGGCGCCGTCGCCCAGGCGATAAGCCACCCGATTACCGGAATCGCAATGAGCACGAGAACGAGCAACCCGATTATCTGAAATAGCCTTCGCATCGCGTCCTCCTCAGGAAGACCTTGCGGTCGCCTTATGCCGCTTGGCGTCCGCCAGGATAACGTCACTGGCCTTTTCGCCGATCATGTAGACCGGAACGACGATGAAGAATCCGGGGATTTTGGGAAACACCGACGCATCGACGACCCGGAGATTTTGCGTTCCGTAAACACGGAACTTCGAATCCAGTACGCCGCCGTCGTCGCGCGGGCCGATTTTGCACGTCGACGACGCGTGATGGCCCCATGCGTTGTCCTTGACGAAGGTACGAATGTCGTTGGTCGAAACGACGCTAGGTCCGGGAATTTCTTCCTCGGCGACCGCGTCGGCAAACCTTCCTTTCAGACCGCGGACGAACTCGACCCCTGCGACCACCGCGGCGAGATCCTCTCCAACGGTGTCGGTGCCTTCGACGAAATAATGAAAGTTAACCGCCGGCATTGCCCGCGGATCGGTGGACCGCAGCGTCACGCGTCCGCCCGTGTTGCGCGTGTGAGCCTTCAAGACCGCCCAGGTCAGGTAATCGTGGCGCTCTTCGATCTGACGGGAAAAGCCGGGACAGTAACCAGCGAACTTTCCGAGCAAGGCGAACATGAACAAATCCGGCAGGGGTTGCTTCGGAGACGATCGCTTGGCGATTGCGAGCACCGCGCCGTTGCTGGTGTATAAGCCGTCTCGTGATTTCGCCCACTTGGCGTAGAGTGGGTCATCGGTATTGAAATGGGCGCCGAGCAAAACCTTCCAGTCCTCCTTCATTCGGCTCACGACGCCGACCTCATAGCGGTCTTGCAGATTGGCGCCGACGCCGGGGAGATCGACCAAAACGGTAATGCCGAGCGCCCGAAGGTCATTCGCCGGCCCGATGCCTGAGAGCATCAGCAGTTGGGGCGTATTAAAGCTTCCGCAAGAAAGGATGACCTCTCTTTTCGCGTAGGCCTTTCGCGCCGTGGCGTTGTTACCCGCGCTGTAGGCGCTGTCTGCCTCGTAAAGATGTTCTCCTTCCAGATAGGAAACGCCGGTTGCCGTGGTGCCGTCGAAAAGCACGGCGGTCGCCAGCGAATTCGTCGCAATCGTCAGGTTTGCAGGGCGCCGTTTCTGCGTCGCCTTCAGGAACTCGCGCGTTCCCGTGCGGGCGTGATTCCGGGTAGTCAGCGGCGTGAAACAGATTCCCTCGAAATCGTCTTTCACCAAGCGCCAGTCATTTGGATCGCCCCAGCCGACGATGTTGCGCTCGAGATTCCGCAACGGATGTTTCACCGACCCAACGGCTTTGAACGCGGACTCCCCCAAGACGTTAATGAGTTGGTCGTCTCCCAGCGCCGCAAGCGGAAACGCGGCCTCGGTGCTAAGCCAACCTCGAAAACCGTGGCGGCTCGGATTCCATCCCAAGAAACTCAAAAAG
>Ga0209380_10000378_pt1 | contig 31337 bp, 26 predicted proteins | sample HubBroMetageWFT6_FD_188347 | JGI IMG/M metagenome (GOLD analysis project Ga0209380, IMG submission 188347) | Warmed and freeze-thawed soil microbial communities from the Hubbard Brook experimental Forest, New Hampshire - Hubbard Brook CCASE Soil... | ecosystem: Environmental > Terrestrial >... | reverse complement strand
CGCCGCGCGCGAGTGGAACGAGGACGCGCTCTATGCGCTGCTGCGCCGGGCTTGGCCCTATCGCGCGTTGACGCGCGAGGATTTCGCCGCCGTGGTCGGCATGCTGGCGGAAGGCTTCAGCACACGTCGCGGCCGCCGCGGCGCGTTGATCCACCATGACGCCGTAAACCATGTGCTGCGCGGCCGGCGCGGCGCGCGGCTGACCGCGCTGACCTCCGGCGGCACGATCCCGGACAATGCCGACTACCAGGTGCTCCTCGAGCCTGAAAACCAGCTCATCGGCACCGTCAACGAGGATTTCGCGGTCGAGAGCCTCGGCGGCGACGTGTTCCAGCTCGGCAACACCGCCTACCGCATCCGCCGGGTCGAGCGCGGCACGGTGCGGGTCGAGGACGCCGAAGGGCAGCCGCCCAACGTGCCGTTCTGGCTCGGCGAGGCGCCGGGCCGCACCGACGAGCTGTCGCTGTCGGTATCGCGCCTGCGCGCCGAACTAGCCACCCGGCTGTCCGGCCCGGAGGGCGAGCCGGGTGAGGGCGGCTACGCCGACCCAACCGATCGCCCCCTCACCCCAACCCTCTCCCCCGATGGGGGAGAGGGAGCCATAAGTTGGCTCACTAAGAGTGCCGGGCTGGATCAGGCCGCGGCGCGGCAGCTGGTCGAGTACCTTGGTGCCGCGCATGCCGCGCTCGGCGTATTGCCGATGCATGACCGGATCGTATTCGAGCGTTTTTTCGACGCGGTCGGCGGCATGCAGCTGGTGATCCATTCGCCCTATGGCAGCCGGCTCAACCGCGCCTGGGGCCTGGCCTTGCGCAAGCGGTTCTGCGCCAAGTTCAATTTCGAGCTGCAGGCGGCGGCGACCGAGGACAACATTGTGCTGTCGCTGACCACGGCGCACAGCTTCGACCTCGCCGACGTGCGCCATTACCTGCACCCGAACTCGATCCGCGAGCTGCTGATCCAGGCATTGCTCGACGCGCCGATGTTCATGACCCGCTGGCGCTGGGTCGCCGGCGTGGCGCTGGCATTGCCGCGCTTCCGCGGCGGCAAGAAGGTGCCGCCGCAACTGGCGCGCATGGAGGCGGAGGATCTGGTCGCGGCGATCTTCCCCGACCAGATGGCCTGCGCCGAGAACCTGGTCGGCGAGCGCGAAATCCCCGACCACCCGCTGGTTCGCCAGACGATCGAGGATTGCCTCAACGAGGCGATGGACATCGACGGGCTCGAGCAACTGCTGGCGAAGCTTCACTCCGGCGAGATCGAGGTGGTCGCGCGCGATCTCGCCGAGCCGTCCCCCTTGGCGCTCGAAGTGCTCTCGGCGCGGCCCTACGCCTATCTGGACGACGCGCCGCTGGAGGAGCGCCGCACGCAAGCGGTCATGGGCCGGCGCTGGCTGGCGCCCGAGGATGCCGCCGAGATCGGCCGGCTCGATCTCGACGCGGTCGCGCGGGTCAAGGACGAGGCTTGGCCCGATGCGGCCAATCGCGACGAGTTGCATGACGCCCTGGTGTGGCTCGGCTTTCTGTCGCCGGACGAGGTGGAAGCTGGCGACGGCTGGAATAGCTGGCTCAAGGAGCTGGCGGGTGAACGCCGCGTTACTTTGCTCCGACCTGCAGGCCAATCTTCTCCCGTCATCCCGGCGAAAGCCGGGACCCATCCATCTGCCGCTCCTGCGTCGGCCACCATGGGTCCCGGTCTTCGCCGGGATGACAATCTAGCATTGTGGGTGACGGCGGAGCGGCTGCCGCAGTTTCAGGCGCTGTGGCCGGATGCGATGCTCGATCCGCCGATTGTCGCTCCAGCGGCGCAAGCGCAGAAGGAATGGCCGGCTCACGAGTCGCTCGTCGAAATAATTCGCGGCCGCCTCGAAGGGCTAGGGCCGGTGACGCAAGCCGCGTTGGCAGCGCCGCTCGGCTTCGCGCCGGACGCCATTACGCCAGCGCTCGCTGCGTTGCAGGCCGAGGGCTTCGCGCTGCGCGGCAATTTCACTCCCGACACGCCGGAGGACGAATGGTGCGAGCGGCGCCTGCTCGCCCGCGTCCATCGCTACACGCTGAAGCGGTTGCGCGCGGAGATCGAGCCGGTCGCCGCGCGCGACTTCCTGCGCTTCCTGTTCGAGTGGCAGCGGGTGACCGAGAAGACCCGCATGGAGGGGCCCGACGCGCTCGCCGCGGTGCTGGGCCAGCTCGAAGGCTTCGAGGCGCCGGCCGGCGCCTGGGAGACCGAGATCCTGCCGGCTCGTGTCTCTGGTTATGACCCGGGCTGGCTCGACGACCATTGCCTCGCCGGCCGCATCGCCTGGGCGCGGCTGCGACCGCGCAACCCGCGCTCCGACGGCGGCGAGCGCGGCGGAGTCAGCTCCCCTGGGCCGGTGCGAAGCACCCCGATCACACTGTTGGCGCGCCGCAACGGGCCGCTCTGGGCCGCGCTGTCGCCAATGCCCGATCCGGCCCAGGCCGGATCGCGCGCCCGAGCGGTTCTCGACTGCATCCGCGAGCACGGCGCCTCGTTCTTCGACGAGCTGGTCGAGGCTACCGGGCTTTTGCGCCCGCAGGTCGAGGAAGCGCTGGCCGAGCTGGTGGCGCTGGGCCTCGCCAATTCCGACAGCTTTGCCGGGCTGCGCGCCTTACTGATGCCGTCCGAGCGGCGCCGCCGGTCGCGGCGCGGCGGTGCCTTGTTCGGCATGGAGGATTCCGGCCGCTGGGCTCTGGCCCGCCGCCCCCGGCCCGGCGTGCCGGAGGGGCAAGGCGCGGGCGAGGCCGCCGAGCATCTGGCGCGCACCTTGTTGCGCCGCTATGGCGTCGTGTTCTGGCGCTTGCTCGAACGCGAGGCCGCCTGGCTGCCGCCCTGGCGCGACTTGTTGCGGGTCTACCGCCGGCTCGAGGCGCGCGGCGAGATCCGCGGCGGCCGCTTTGTCGCGGGGTTTGCCGGCGAGCAGTTCGCCGCGCCCGAGGCGATCGGCATGCTGCGCGAGATCCGTAGGAAGCCGCATTCCGGCGAATGGATCTCGCTGTCGGGCGCCGATCCCTTGAACCTGGTCGGCATCCTGACCCCGGGGCCGAAGCTCAGTGCGCTGACCGTCAACCGCGTGCTCTACCGCGACGGGCTGCCGCTCGGGCTGTTATCCGGCGGCGAGGCGCAGTTCCTGGAGACGCTTGACCCCGCGACCGAATGGCAGGCGCGCAAGGCGTTGCTGCGCGGCGCCGTACCATCGGCGCTGATCGCATTGTCCTGACCCCGGTTCGCGCAGCTTTGCCGGGCGGATATGCGGCGATAGCGCGCACCGCCGCACAGGGCGCGTGCTACATTGCCGCCAGAGCCGGTCGCGATGCGCGCGCGGGCACGGGAGGAAACCGATGGCGTATGACTTGTTGATCAAGAACGGCCGGGTGATCGACGGCTCCGGCATGCCGAGCTTCCGCGGCGATGTCGGCGTCAAGGACGGCAAGATCGCCGAGATCGGCAAGCTCTCCGGCCGGGCCGATCGCACCATCGATGCCGAAGGCCGCGCCATCGCCCCGGGCTTTATCGACAATCATTGCCATTACGACGCCCAGGTCACCTGGGACCCGCTCTGCACCTTTTCGCCCGAGCACGGCGCGACCACGGTCATTTTCGGCAATTGCTCGCTGTCGCTGGCGCCGGTCAGGAAGGGCACCGAGGAGCGGCTGGCCGAATTTCTATCCTATGTCGAAGCGATCCCGATGGAGGTGCTGAAGACCGTCGAGTTCGACTGGGAGACGATCCCGCAATACATGGACCATCTGGACCATCACCTCGGCATCAACATCGGCAATCTGATCGGCCATTCGGCGGTGCGCCATTACGTGATGGGCGACGACTGCCAGAAGCCGGGCGCCACCGAGGCGCAGGTCAAGGCGATGCAGGATGTCGTGCGCGATGGCATGCAGGCCGGCGCGCTCGGGCTCTCGGTATCGCGCGAGAAAGGCCATTTCGATCCGCAGGGCGTGCCGATCCCGGCGCTATGGGCCGATGAGAGCGAGATTTTCGCCCTCGCCGACGTGCTACGCGAGATGGGCACCGGCACGATCCAGGCCGGCGGTGGGCAATACGTCGAATTGAAGGACGGCATGATGCGGCGCCTCGCCGAGGCGTGCGGCCGTACCGTCGTCTACAACAGCCTGTCGCAGACGATGCGCCGCCCCGACGAGTGGAAGATCCACATGGCACGGATCGAGGAGACTGCGGCACTGGGCATCCGCGCCTACCCGATGTGCAGTCCGAACCGGGTCACGCAAGATTTCACGATGAAGAACAGCCAGGTGTTCCGCGGCCTGCCGACTTGGCACCCGATCTTGTTGATGGCGGACGAGGAGAAGTTGCGGCTCTACGCCGATCCGGAAATCCGCGCCAAGCTGCACGAGGAAGCAGTCGTCAACAAGCCGGACAGCGCGGTCGGCATCTCGAAGACCTGGTGGAACTATATCTGGGTCAACGAGCCGGCGCTCGAAAAGAACAAGTGGATGCAGTTCAAGTCGCTCGGCCAGATCGCCGAGAAACAGGGCAAGCGCGTGATCGACGCGTTCCTCGACCTGGTCGTCGAGGAAAAGCTCGAAACCCGCTTCCTGCAGGCGGAGAACAACATCGACGACGAGGCGCTGACCAAGATCCTGACCCATCCCAACGCGGTGATCGGGCTCGGCGACGGCGGCGCGCACGTGCAGTTCCACGGCGGCTATGGCTACCTGACCAAGCTGCTCGGCGAATGGGTGCGCGAAAAGCAGGTCATGAGCCTGGAGCAGGCGGTGCGCCGGCTGACGTTCGATTCGGCCTCGACCTTCGGGCTCTATGACCGCGGCATGCTGCGGCCGGGCCTGGCGGCCGATGTCGTGATTTTCGACCCCGACACCGTGAAGTGCGGCCACGAGACCGTCGTACACGATTTCCCGGCCGGCGGCTGGCGGATCAAGGAGCAGGCCGAGGGCGTCCACTACACGATCGTCAATGGCCAGGTGCTGCTCGAAGAGGGCCGCCACACCGGCGCGCTGCCCGGCCGCGTGCTGCGCAACACCTACTGGCACGCCAACCACTGATCCCTGGTCATTCCGGGGCGCGGGCATAAGCCCGCGAACCCGGAACCCATATTCCAGAGGCCCGTGTGCATGGATTCCGGGCTCGCCGCTGCACGGCGCCCCGGAATGACGAGCTAGGCCTGGGGGATTACGAATAATCCGGTTTGCGCTTTTCGCGGAAGGCGGCAACGCCCTCCCGGAAATGCGAGCTGGCGCGCACCCGGTCGCCCAATTCCTGCTCCAGAGCTTCGCGGCTCTTTGCGTAATCGGCGATGCTGGCGCTGACCTGCTGCCGCACCGCCTGCACCGCGGAGGGGCTGTTCGCCGCGATCGCCGCCGCGGTCTCGAACGCCCAGGGCAGCAGCCGTTCGCGCGCAACCACCGTATTGATGAGGCCGATCCGCTCGGCGAAATCGGCATCGACAAACCGCCCGGTCAGCAGGAGGTCCATCGCGTGCACGTAGCCGATCTGGTGCATCAGCTTTACCGTGGCCCCGCCGAATGGGTAGATCGACCATTTGACTTCGGGTAGGCCGAAGCGTGCCTCCGGCACTGCGGCGCGGATGTCGGTTGATAGCAACAGCTCCAACCCGCCCGCGATGCAGTCGCCGTTGACCGCGGCCACGATGGGCTTCGAGAACGGCGTGTTCTTCAACAGCGCGCGGTTCACCACATGCGCCGTCTCGGCGCTTGCGCTGAGATCGCCGGCGAGATCGGCGCCCGAGGAAAACGCCTTGTCGCCGGCCCCGGTCAAAATCACGCACCGGCAAGACGGGTCGGCCTCGAGCCGATCCCACAGCGCGGCGAGATCGGCCAGCATCGCCCGGCTCATTGCGTTGCGCCGCGGCTCGTTGGCGATGGTTACGACCGCGATGTGCCTGTCCCGCGTCTCGACCCGGATTTCCATCACGATCCTCCTGCCAGCGGTCGCCAGATTGCTTCGCTTCGCTCGCAATGACAAACAACGCCGTCATTGCGAGGAGCGCAGCGACAAAGCAATCTCGCTCTCGCCGAATGCGACCAGGGAAACGCCCCGACATGAGAAGCGCCCTAGACCGTCTGCGCGTCGTCGATTTCACCACGACGATTGCCGGGCCGCATTGCACCCGCCTCCTGGCCGATCTCGGTGCCGAGGTAATCAAGATCGAGCCGCCCGAGGGCGACATGATGCGGTCGCGCCCACCCTTGCGCAACGGCGCCAGCACCTCCTTCGGCCAGCTCAACACCGGCAAGAAGAGCGTGGTTCTCGATTTGAAGCAGAAGGAGGCGGTCACCGCGGCGCACCGGCTCGTCGCCACGGCCGATGTCGTGGTCGAGAATTTCCGCCCTGGGGTGATGCGCCGCTTCGGCCTCGACTACCCGGTGCTGAAGGCGATGAAGCCGGACCTCGTCTACTGCGCCATTTCCGGCTACGGCCAGACCGGCCCCTCGGCCGACCTGCCAGCTTATGCGCCGGTGATCCACGCCTCATCCGGCTACGACCTCGCACAAATCGCGCATCAGCTGGAGGAGCGCCGGCCGGACTACTGCGGCATCTACATCGCTGATGTGCTGACCGGCACCTACGCATTCGGCGCGATCATGACCGCGCTGTATCAGCGGCAGGCGACCGGCGAAGGCCAGATGATCGACGCATCGATGCTGGAAAGCATGCTGAGCCTGACCCTGAGCGAGATCCAGCTGGCGCAGTTTCCGATCGCGCCGCCGGGCCGGCCGGTCTTCGGGCCGATTGCCACCAAGGATGGTTACCTCAACCTGTCGGTCGCCAGCGAGCGCACCTTCCAGAACCTGGCGGCCGCGGCTGGGCGCCCGGACTGGATCACCGATCCGCGCTTTGCCGCCTATCCCGACCGCCGCGCCAATTGGGGCCAGCTGATCGAGGAGCTGGAGGCCTGGTCGACAACACTGGCGAAAGCAGATGTACAGGCGATTTTCGACCGGCATGGCGTGCCAGCCTCGCCCTATCGCACGGTCAAGGAAGCGATGGCCGACCCCCAGCTGGCGTATCGCCAGGCCTTCACCGAGATTCACGACCGGGGCGGCAGCTTTCGCGCGTTGAACCCGCCATTCCGCCTATCCGCCGGCGAGGCGAAGGCCAGGCCCTTTGTCGCCGCGCTCGGCGAGCACACCGCGGCAGTATTGGCCGAGGCCGGCTTCACTGCGGCGGAGATCGCCGCATTCGCCCAGGCGGGCGCTCTCCGGTAGCCGCTAAACCGGCATCGTGCGCTGCTGATGCGCGCGGCCGATGCGGGCGGCTTCCTCGTTGTGGCCGGCGATGACCCGGACGCCCTCGTCGAGCTTGGCACGGATGCTCTCGGGGGTGCCGATTTCGAGAAAGGCGACGTTGTTCCTGCGGCAGGCGCGGAACACCTTGTCGCGCGCTTCCTTCATCTCCGGCGGGTAGGGATCGCGCGGCATCTCCCGATAGCCGAGCGCGAGGCTCAGATCGCCCGGCCCCAGCTCGGCAAAGCCGATCCCCGGCACCGTCAGGATCTCCTCGCAGCGGGCGACCCCTTCCGGGCTTTCCAGCTTGATGCCGAGCAGCAATTCGCCCTCGGGATTGAGCGGCCAGGGATCGCAGCGGTCGCGGTATTCCGGCTCGGAAATGCCCCAGATCGGCGCCGCGGTCGATTCCGAGCCGCGCCCGCGCGTGCCGATCCCGAGCCCGTTCTTGGCCGCGCCATGCGCGATACCTTCGCCGCGCAGCCGGGCCAAGGGCGAGGGCAGCGCCGGATCGGTGCCTTCGAGGTGATGCGGGTAGCGGCAGCTTTCGACAAAGGCGCGCACCGCGCCGACCGTCTCGGCCTGGCACAAGAGCACGCCATGTACGCCGCGGCCGAGGATCTGCCGGAACTGCCAGGCATTGAAGCGGACATTCGCCTCGTCGATGCCGTTGACCGGCGCCTCGACAATGACCGTCGGGGCGCGGTGGCCGGAGCGGGTTGGTCCGCCTTCGACCAGGCCCCGCATGTATTCGCCAAGCCCGGTCATGTCGAAGGCGCCATGCTCCATGCCGATGTTGATGTAGTCGGCCCAGGTGCCGGCATCTTCGCGGCCCTGCGCTCGCGTCAACACATGGCCGGAATGGGCGCCGACGTAATAGATCGCCTGGTCCTGCGCCAGGAGTTCGATCGCTCGGTTGATCCGGCTCGCCACGATCCAGGTCTCCTTCTCTTCAGCCCACGAAATGCTAGCATACCCCCACCCCTACCCTCCCCCGCCAGCGGGGGAGGGTAGGGGTGGGGGCCATCATGGAGGCGAGCATGAGCACGGGCAGGCAAGGCTTTGTCCATCCCGAGTATCTGGTCGAGACCGACTGGCTCGCAGCGCATCTCGGGGATGCCAAGCTCGTCGTGCTCGACTGCACGACGCATCTGATCCCCGACCCGAAGATCACCTACACGGTGAAGCCCGGCCGTGAGGACTTCGAAAAGGGCCACATCCCCGGCGCTCAGTTCGTCGATCTGCAGGCGGATCTCTCCGACAATTCGCAGACGAAGTTGCGTTTCATGCTGCCGCCGCCCGGCGAGTTTGCCGCGGCGATGCGCCGGTTCGGGATCAGCGACGACAGCAAAATCGTCACCTACAGCACCGCCAACCCGCAATGGGCGACGCGGGTGTGGTGGGTGCTGCGAGTTTTCGGCTTTGACAACGCCGCGGTACTGAACGGTGGCTTCCCGAAATGGGCGAAGGAGGACCGTGCCATCGAGACCGGTCCGGCCGTGAGCCGGCCGCCCGGCCACTTTACCGAGCGCGCAGCGAAGCCGCTGATGGCCGACAAGCACGACGTGCTGGCGGCGATCGGCGACGGCGCGGTGTGCACGATCAATGCCTTGCAGGCGGTGCAGCACGCCGGCACCGGCGGCAATACTTATGGCCGTCCCGGCCGGATCGCCGGCAGCATCAACGTCCCGACGATCGGCCTTATCGATCCCGTCACCAACACCTTTTTTCCGGCCGCCCGGCTCCGTGCGCAATTCGACGCGGTGCACGCCTTCGACAAAAAGGTCATCACCTATTGCGGCGGCGGGATCGCCGCGAGCGCGACCGCGCATGCGTTGGTGATGCTCGGCCACCCCGATGTGCGGCTCTACGACGCCTCGATGTCGGAATGGGCGGTAGACCCGAACCTGCCGATGGAGACGGGCTGAGGCGTCAGGCCACGTCGCGATCGAGGATCTCGATCAGCACATTCTGCGGGCCGCGGAGAAAGGCAATGCGCACGCCGGGGCGAATCGTCTTCGGCTCCATCGTGAACTCGGCGCCTTTCGCCTTCAGTTCGTCGCACACCCGGTCGATGTCGCGGACGCGCAATCCGAGATGGTCGAGCCCGACAAAGCTGCCTTCCGGCTTCTCGGCGAGATCGGCGTCTTCGGGAACCTGGGCGATAAAGACCATGACCCCGCCGAGATCCATGTCGGTGCGCTCGATGCCGTTCGACATCACCGATTTGATGATCTTGGCGCCGAACATGCGCTCATAATAGGCGGCGGTTTCGTCCGGGTTCGGGCTGCGCAGGTGGACGTGGTCGTAGACGAATTCGCTCATCGCGGTCTCCCTCGCTAGCGTCGGCAGCGACTGTAGACTGCGACGGCTTTGTTGGGGAGGTTCGACGATGCGTTTCGGATTGGCGCTGCCGAGTTTTTCGTTCTCCGATCTCGATTACAAGAAGGCGGCGCGGCTGCGCGACTTCGCCCGGCGGGCCGAGCGCCTCGGTTACGATTCGTTATGGGTCGTCGAGCATCTGCTGACCGCGCGCGGGCTCTACGGCACCGCTTGGCTGTCGCCGCTGGAGACGCTCTCGTTCGCGGCCGGCTGCACCGAGAAGATCACATTGGCCACCGGCATCCTGATCCCGCCCTTACGCAACCCGGTGTTCGTGGCGAAGGACATCGCCAGCCTGCAATACCTCTCGGGCGGCCGCTTCGAATTGGGCATCGGCGTCGGCTGGGACGCTCATGAATACGAGGTCGCCGGGGTGCCGCTGAAGGAGCGCGGCCGGCGCACCGACGAGATCCTCGATATCCTGGAAAAGCTGTGGACCGGCGAGCCGGTCACCCATCACGGGCACTATTACCATTTCGACGATGTCGTGATCGATCCGCCCCTGCCGAAGAAGCCGCCGCTGTGGGTCGCCGGCGGCTCGAAGATTGTCACCGAGCTTTCGCCCGATCCTGAAAACATGGCGCGCACGGTACTTGAGCGCATCTGCCGCCGCGGCGACGGCTGGCTCGCCCGCGCCGCCGGATCGACCGACAGCGTCATCAGCGACTGGACACAGATCCAGGCGCGACTCGCCGAACTCGGCCGCGCCCCGGACAGCGTCATCTTCGGCCATCTCAATTTCATGCACATCGTGCCGACCGACGACGAGGCGGCAGCGCTACGGGTGCAGCGGCCGTTGATCGAGCGGGTCATGGGCACGCACCGCTCGTTCGAGCATCTGCAGCAATGCTATTTCCTTGGCGGCCCGCGACGCATCCGTGCCCGCATCGCCGAACTGGCCAAAGCCGGACTCGAATACCTGGTCCTCTCGCCGCTCGACTACGATTTGGAGCAACTCGATCTTTGGGAGGAAGAGATCCTGCGCCATTTCCGGTGAGGCACCGAACGCAGCGACAGAGTTAGAGGGCAGCATGAGAATCAAATCGGTCGAGGCGTATTGGGTGCACATCCCGATCCCGCACGACAAGCAGCATGTCAGCGATTTCGGGCGCACCCTTTCGTTCGACGGGACGCTGGTCCGGATCGACACCGAATGCGGCTTGGCCGGTTGGGGCGAGGCCAAGGCACAGGTCGGCGGCATGGCGCAAAACCAGGCGCTGACCCTTATGATCAACGAGGAGTTCGCGCCGGTTCTCGTCGGCGAGGACCCGCGCGACATTACCCGGCTATGGGAGACGCTCTATAATGGCAGCCGCGCGAACTACGCGCTGCGCGAGGGCCGGGTCTTCCCGGTGCTCGGCCGGCGCGGCATCACGGTATCGGCGATCAGCGGCATTGATTGCGCGCTGTGGGACATTCTCGGCAAGTCATTGGGCGTGCCGGTGTGGCGGCTGCTCGGCGGCCGCCGCGCTGGAAAAATGCCAGCCTATGCTTCAGGCGGCTGGGCCGGCCCCGACAAGATCGGCGAGCAGCTGCTCGGCTACGTCAAGGCGGGTGGGTTCGGCGCGGTCAAGATGCGGGTCGGCATTATGGACGGCGACCCGCGCCATTCGGCCCGCCGCGTGCATGCAGCGAGGGAGGCGCTAGGGCCCGACGTCGGACTGATGTGCGACGCGCACGGCACTCTGTCTGTTGCCGAAGCGAAGCGCTTCTGCCGCCTCGTCGAGGAGTGCAACCTGACCTGGTTCGAGGAACCCGTGACCGCCGACGACAAGAGGGGTCAGGCCGAGGTGCGCGCGATGACCGACATCCCGATCGCTTCGGGCGAGAGCGAATTCACCCGGCACGATTTTCGCGACCTCGCCATGCTCGGCGCTGTCGACATCATGCAGCCGGATCTGGCGATCTGCGGCGGCATCACCGAGGCGATGCGGATCTCGGCGCTCGCCAGCGCCCACAATCTGAAACTGGCGCCGCATCTCTGGGCCGGCGCTCCGGCCTTCGCCGCCGGGCTGCATGTCGCCGCCGCGTCGCCGGCTGGGTTCATCGTCGAATATTCATTGGGCGCCAACCCGCTCTTGCACGACCTCGTCGAGGAAAGCTTCCCGGTCGAGGGCGGCATGATCGAGGTGCCTGACCGGCCCGGGCTCGGCATCACTGTGCGCGAGGATTTTCTCGCCAAGCACGCGGTGACATCGTGAAGGCGCTGTTTCTCGGCAACGTTGCCGCCGATACCGCAGAGGGGATCAGGAGTGAGTTGCCGCCCGAGCTCAAGCTCGAGATCATCGCCAATCCGAAGGACCTGCCGCAATCACCGGAAGCAGCCGCCGAGGCGGACATCCTCGTCACCAATATCTGGCGCGCGGATTATCCGCCGGCGCCGCAGGTCAGATTGGTGCAGTCGGTCGCCACCGGGATCGAATGGATCGAGCAAGCCGCACTGCCGCGCGGGGTCGCGGTTTGCAACGCCTATGGCCACGAGACCGCGATCGCCGAATACGTGCTGATGACGATGCTGGTCTGGAGCCACCGCTTTCGCGAGATCGAGGGCGACTTTCGCTTGCGCTCCTCCTGGGCGCCGAGTTGGGTGCATAGCGGCGCGCCCCACGGCGAGATCCGCGGCAGCACCCTTGGCATTGTCGGGCTCGGCCGGGTCGGACATGAAGTGGCACGGCGCGCCGCCGTTTTCGGCTGCCATGTTCTCGCGGCGAACCGCAGCCCGCGCGAGCCGGGCGACGGGGTCGAGCGGGTTTATCCGCTCAGCGAGCTCGACCAAATGCTGCCGCTGTGCGACACGGTGGCGATCTGCAGCGCGCTCGGCGCGGAGACCGAAGGGTTGATCGGCGCGCGGCGGCTCGGGCTGATGAAACCCTCGGCGTTCCTAATCAACATCGCGCGCGGCGCGATCGTCGACGAGGACGCGCTTTTTGCAGCCTTATGCGCCGGCACGATCGGCGGCGCGGCGATCGATGTCTGGTGGCAGTATCCGACCGCCGCCGAGCCCGAACGGCGGCCGTCGCGGCATCCGTTCCACGAATTGCCCAATGTCATCATGACGCCGCATTGCTCGGGCTGGACTGCGGGGATGGTGCGGCGGCGCTGGGACGAGGTGGCGGAGAACCTGCGTCGTTTCGTTCGCGGCGAGTCGCCGATCAATCTCGTGACGACGACCTGAGGGGCAGCATGGCCGAGGACATCGCCTTTCTCCCGGCAACGAAGTTGCTCGAGCGGTATCGCGCCAGGCAATTGTCGCCGATCGAGGTCGTGGCCGAGACATTGCGCCGGCTGGAGCGCTACGAGGGCGCGGTCAACGCGTTCGTTCTCTACGACCCGGAGAGCGCGGTGGCCGAGGCTCGCGCCTCCGAGGCGCGCTGGCAGAAGGGCGCGCCCAAGGGAGTGCTCGACGGCATCCCGGTCGCGATCAAGGATACGCAATTGACCCGCGGCTGGCCGCGCCGGGTCGGTTCCAAGACGATCGACCCGAACCAGCCCTGGATCGAAGACGCGCCTTCCACGGCGCGATTGCGGGCCGAGGGCGCGGTTTTCTTCGGCAAGACCACCACCCCGGAATTCGGCTGGAAGCCGGTGACCGACTCGCCCCTGACCGGCGTCACCCGCAACCCTTGGGACCTCGCGCGCACGCCGGGTGGGTCGAGCGGCGGCAGCGCCGTCGCCGTCTTGTCCGGAATCTGCCCGCTTGCCGTCGGCACCGACGCCGGTGGCTCGATCCGCATCCCCGCCGCGTTCTCCGGCGTCTTCGGCCTCAAGCCGACCTTTGGCAAGGTCGCGGTCTACCCGCCTTCCGCCTTTGGCGACGTCGCGCATGCCGGGCCGATGTCGCGCACTGTCGAAGATGCCGCGTTGATGCTCGACGCGATGAAGGGGCCGGACCCGCGCGACTGGTACAGCCTGCCCGATGACGGCATTGCCTATCGCGAGCGGGTGCGTGAACGCTCCATGAGGGGCAAACGGATCGCGCTGTCGCCGACGCTTGGCTACCACGAGCCGGCGCCGGCGGTGCGTGAGGCGGTGGAGCGCGCCGGCCGGGTCTTCGCCGAGCAGGGTGCGATCGTCGAGCCGGCCGACCCGTTCTCCGAATCGCCGTGGCCGGTCTTTGAGGTCCTGGCCGGCGCCGGCATGTGGGCCCTGCTGCGCTCGATGACGCCGGAAAAGATCGCGGTCATGGACCCCGGCCTGGTGGCGCTGTGCCGGAGCGGCGAAGCGATCACCCAGCAGCAATACGTCGACGCGATCGGCAAGCGGGTCGCGCTCGGCATGGCGCTAAACCATTTTTTCGAGCGCTACGATCTGATCCTGTCGCCGACCATGCCGATCCCGGCCGCGTATGCCGAGCCGCGAAGCGACGGCACGCCCGATCCGATCAATTACCGCGATTGGCTGAGCTATACCTGGGTGTTCAACCTGACGAAGAACCCGTCCGCCTCGGTGCCGTGCGGGTTCGCCGATGGCTTGCCGATTGGGCTGATGGTTACCGGCCCGCTCTACGACGATCTTTCAGTGTTGCAGGCATGTCGCGCCTATGAAGAGGCCGCCGGCCGGGCTTGGCCGAGCCCGGATCTCACCGCTGCGCTCACCAAGGCGGAAGGCGCCGCAGACGAGAAGGTTAAAGCCAAGATCCTCCCGATTCGGTAACACTACTGTCGGTTGAGGCACGCTATGATGCGCGCCTCTGCGAATGAGGGGCAGCGATGGAGCTCTACACCGCCGGCACCGGCAATGGGCAGCGCGCCGCGATCGCGGTCAACGAGTGCGGCGTCGCCTGCAGGATCCACGTGCTCAACCTGGCGGAAGCCGACCAGAAAAAGCCGGAATATCTGAAGATCAACCCGACTGGCCGGATCCCGACCTTGATCGACCCGCAGGGCCCGGACGGCAAGCCGCTGACCCTGATCCAATCCTGGGCGATCCTGATCTACCTCGCGGAAAAGACCGGCAAGCTGCGGGCGCACAACACGGTGGCGCGGGCGCGGACCTTTCAATGGGTCGCCGAGGGCGCCAGCGACATCGCGCCGACCGCGCAGAACATCTTCTTCCTCGGCAACCGGATGCCGGAAAAGGTGCCGGATTCGGCGGTCAAGTTCTACGAGGACCGGCTCGTCAATCTGTTCCGCGCCGCGGACGAGCAGCTCGCGCATTCGCCCTATCTTACCGGCGACGAGATCACCATCGCCGATATCGGCATCTACCCGATCTATGCCGGCCGCAAGGCGCTGATTGACGGCGCCGGACTGACGAACGTCATTGCCTGGGGCGAACGTGTCGGTGCCCGCCCGACCGTGCAGAAGGGCATGAGGCTCGAGAGCTGAGCCGAGAGCGGCGCGCGTGTCTGCGATCCGAAGCCTTGCCGCGGGCCTGCTCGCGGCGCTGCTGCCGTGCGCCGCCGTCGCGTCCGAGTCGTCGAACGCTTGGGTCGAGCTTGGCGCCGATGGCGCCCTCTCGGTGCGCGCCGTCATCGCGCCGGGCGCGGCCTGTCCGCAGGTAGCCGCCGACGGTGCCGTCCTGCCCAGCACCGTGCGCGCGCGACCCGATGCCAATTTTCCCATGCAGGTGTGCGAAGCGCGCGCTCCGCTCGGCACAACCCGCCTCAGCGCCGACGGGGTCACTTTGCCGGTCCTTCCGTCGACCGTCCGTCGGATCGCGGTGTTCGGCGATACCGGTTGCCGGCTCGAGGGGCGGGCAGTGCAGGATTGCGACAATCCTGCGGCGTGGCCCTTTGCTGCGGTCGCGGCGCGTGCTGCAGCAAAGCGGCCGGATCTGGTCATTCATGTCGGTGATTATTACTACCGCGAGGGCGCCTGTCCGGCCGGACACGCCGGCTGTGCCGGCAGCCCGCACGGCGATAATTGGCCGACCTGGAAGGTCGACCTGTTCGATCCGGCAGCGCCGCTCCTCGCCGCGGCGCCCTGGGTGACCGTGCGTGGCAACCACGAGCTGTGCCGACGCGGCGGGTCTGGCTGGTTCCGCCTGCTCGATCCCTATCCCGCTCGCGCCGATTGCCCGGACCGCACCGAGCCCTACCGGCTGTCGCTCGGCGGGCTCGATCTCATCGTGTTCGACAGTGCCGATGCCGACGATTTTCTCGCGCCGCCCGAGAAGGTCGCCGCCTATGCAGCCCAGCTCGCGCCGGTGTTGGCGGCGGTGCCGCCGCATTCCTGGCTGGTGACGCATCGGCCGTTCTGGGCGATGGGCCAGGCCGATCTGAGCGGGGTGGCCGCGAACCGGACCGAACAGGCGGCGGTACGCGGCCATGTTCCGGCCAACCTCGATATGGTGCTGTCGGGGCATCTGCATGATTTTCTCAGCTACGACTTTGGGCCGGGGCGCCCGGCTCAGCTGGTCGTCGGCACCGGCGGCGACACGCTGTTGCCCTTGGGCAAGACGCCAATCGTCGGTGCCGAAATCGACGGAATGCCGGTGCGCCAGGGTTTCGCTAGCGAGCGCTTCGGCTATTTCGTTATGGAGCGCAATGGGCAAGGCTGGGACGGCACCTTCTACGCGCCCGACGACTCAATGATTGCCCGATGCCGGTTCGAAGGCCGCGCGCTCGATTGCCGCTAGACCAAGCAACGGTACGGGCTGAGAACACAATTTTACGATTTTTTTACGCTTTCACATGAAATTCAGCGTAACGAAACCTGGGTAATTGGCGCCAGTCATTGTCAGCAATATTCGATACCGGTGGCGGGCGCGTCGCTACGGCCCGCGAATTCAGCGGCGCGCGCCAGTACTCGGCCGGACCGACCTCGCCGCCGATCGCCGACCCGCGGCTCCATCAGGCTTACGACTATTGGCGGCAGAAATGCGGCGAGCGGCTAATGCCGTGGCGAACCGATATTGATCCGACCGAGATCCCCAGACTGCTGCCCGATCTAATGTTGGTTGATGTGCTCTCGTCTGGGCGCTACCGCTATCGCCTGATTGGCACCGCTAATCAGCAGGCGCACGGCATCAACGCCACCGGCCGCTACCTCGACGAGGTGCTGCCCGGTCCGGAATACAAGACGCATGTCCTGGGGCTTTATGACGAGTGCGTAGCGGGGCGCCGGCCGCTTTATTCGGAATGCCTGTTCATGTCGCTGCGGTATCTGGAGCCGGAGCGGCATACGAAGGTGTTGTTCCTGCCGCTCGCCAAAGATGGCGAGACGGTCAAGATGGTGCTGGTCGCCCAGGTCTTCTTCTATATCGACGAGGCAACCCGCGACCGCCATTTCATCGAGCCGCGGCCCTACAACGAAATAGCACACGCCCTGATGTGAGGGGCGTACTCGCGGCCGCCGCGGCTTATTTCGCCGCGGTAACCAAGACAGGCGCGTCCGGGGCTGTCGCGGATTCGAGGGCGGCGTCGATGACTTCCTCGACCCGCTCGGCCCAGATGAAGCGTAGATCGTTGCGCGCGGCTTCCGGAATGTCCTCGTAATCCTTTTCGTTGCGCGATGGCAGGATCACGGTCTTCAGCCCGGCGCGTGCGGCGGCGACGGTCTTCTCCTTGATGCCGCCGACCGGCAGCACCAGGCCGCGCAGGCTGATCTCGCCGGTCATCGCCGTGTCGCTCTTGACCGTGCGGCCGGTCAGCAGCGAGACCAGCGCGGTGAACATCGCCACTCCGGCGCTCGGACCGTCCTTCGGGATGGCGCCGGCCGGCACGTGGATATGGATGTCGCTGCTGTCGAACAGCTTCGGGTCGATGCCAATCCCCTCGGCCTTCCCCTTGACCAGCGACAGGGCCGCCTGCGCGCTCTCGCGCATAACCTCGCCGAGTTGCCCCGTCAGGATCAGCCCGCTTTTGCCCGGCACGCGGGCCGCCTCTATGAACAGGATGTCGCCGCCGACCGGCGTCCAGGCCAGCCCGGTCGCGACGCCCGGTACGCTGGTGCGCATCGCCACCTCGCCCTCGAAGCGGCGGGGGCCCAGCGCCTCGTGCAGATCGTCCGGAGTGATGACGACCTCGGTCGCGCTGCCCTCGGCGATCTTCATCGCGGCATTGCGCAGCACCGAGCCGATCTCGCGTTCGAGTTGGCGCACCCCGGCTTCGCGGGTGTAGTCACGAATAATCGAGCGCAATGCGTCGTCGGTGATCTCGGCCTGCTGGGGTTTGAGCCCGTTCGCCTTCAGCTGCCGGGCGACGAGATACCGCCGGGCGATCTCGAACTTCTCGTCCTCGGTGTAACCAGGTAGGTCGATGACCTCCATGCGGTCGCGCATCGGTCCCGGGACGTTGTCGAGCACGTTGGCGGTGCAGATGAACATGACCCGCGACAGATTGAACGGCACGCCGAGGTAGTTGTCGCGGAACGTCGAGTTCTGCTCCGGGTCGAGGACTTCGAGGAGAGCCGAGGCCGGGTCGCCCTGGATGCCGCGGCCGAGCTTGTCGATCTCGTCGAGCATCATGACGCAGTAGCGGCTGCCGGCGCGGCGGATGCCCTGCAGGATGTTGCCCGGCAGTGCGCCGATATAGGTCCGTCGATGGCCGCGGATCTCGGCTTCGTCATGCGTGCCGCCGAGGCTGACGCGGACGAACTTGCGCGCCGTCGCACGAGCGATGCTCTGGCCGAGCGAGGTCTTGCCGACCCCAGGCGGGCCGACAAAGCACAGGATCGGGCTGCGGCCGCCCGGGTTGAGCTTCTGAATCGCCAGGAATTCCAGGATGCGGCGCTTGACCTTTCTGAGCCCGTAATGGTCCTCATCGAGAATCCGACGCGCCTCGCCGATATCGATCTCGGCCGGCTCCTCGGCCGCCCAGGGCAGCTCGATCAGCCATTCGAGATAGGTGCGGGCCATCGAATATTCGCCAGCCGCCTCGGGCATACGTTCGAGCCGCGACAGCTCCTTTTTCGCATGCGCCTCGACCTCCTCCGGCATATGAGCCTGGGCGATCTTTTCGCGCAGCTCGGCGATTTCCTGGCTCTTCGCGTCGTCGCCCTCGCCGAGCTCCTTCTGGATCGTCTTCAGCTGTTCGCGCAGCAGGAATTCGCGCTGGCGGTCGTCGATCGTCTCCTTGGTGCGGTCGCTGATCTGGCGCGACAGCCGCAGGACCTCGAGCCGGTAGGCTAGCATCTTGGAGACTAGGTCGAGCCGGTCCTCGATCGACAGGGTCTCCAAAATCTCCTGTTTTTCCTGCGGCGTGATATCCATGAAGCTGGCGATCAGATCGGCCAGCGCGGGCGCTGTCTCGATGCCCTGCACCGCGTTAACCAGCTCCGCCGGCGTCTGCGGCAGCAGTTGCAGGACCTCGAGCGCCAGGTTGCGCAGATTAAGCAGACGGGCGTCGATCTCCTTGCTCTGCCCCTCGGGCTCGGCGATCCGCTCGACGCGCGCCACGAAAAACGGAAAGCCGTCGAGAAACTCAATTACGCGAAAGCGCCGCTCGCCCTGACAAATCACATGATGACTGCCGTCCGGGCTCGTCACATAGCGCAGCACGTTGGCCTCGGTGCCGACCCGGTGCAGATCGACCGGCATCGGATCGTCCATCGTCGGGTCGCGCTGCAGAATGAGGCCGATCGGGCGGCTGAGCCGGACCGCTGCCTGCGCCGCCGTGGTCGAGCGCTGCCGGCCGAGCGTGATCGGCAGCACCGTGCCGGGGAACAGGACGAGATTGCGCGTCGGGATCAGTATCAGCGCGTCGGCGGGAAGCGATTCGAGCGCATTCGGCGCCTCGGGCGCGCTTGCCGGAGGCGACGGCGGCAAGCCGCTATCGGCCATGCGCAATTGCTGCTCGGTGCGGTCCATAGAGGCTACCCCTTTTTCAGGCGGAGCATCAGACAGCCATTGGCGAGATGCCGGCCTGAAATTTGGAACGGCACCGGCGGCAACTCGATCCGGCGCTCGAAATGGCCGTGCGGGATCTCCAGCCGCAGGATGCGAGCGTCGTTCAGCTCGCGCGGCAGCGGCCGCTCGCCGCTGACGACGAGGAGCCCAGCATCCAAGGTAACGTTGATGGTGTCGAGTTCGACACCCGGAAGCGCGACGAGGATGAGCAATGCCTCGCTGGTTTCGAACACGTCGATCGGCGCCTCCCATGAGGCGGTCGCATGATGGAAGAACTGCCGCTGCAGCCGCTGCGCGCGCTCCATCGCCGCACAGGCATCGGCCCACATCATCGCTTCGAGCTGGCGTTTCGACATCGCTCGACTCCGCGCCGTCAAACCGGGCTCCGTTCAACCGGCCTCGGTTGATATGAGGATCGCAAGCCGCCGCGGGAAGAGAGGAGAACGGTCTGGTGCGCGAACTAGACGGGACCGTAATGGCGCAGGCGGAAGGCTGCCGCCAGCAGCGCGATGCCGAACAGGAGCGCGTAAATGCCCAGCCACCAGGAGAGCGCAACGACTCCTGCGGCCGGCTGCACGAACAGGATGATGCCGAGCAGCAGCGAAATCATCCCGCTCAGCACGAGCAGCCACTCGCCGTTGAGTCTGATGAACGCGATGCCGGCCGCGATCAGCGCGATCCCGGTGATTACCGCCCAGATCGCGATCAGGTAGATCAGCGCGACCAGCGCGGTCATCGGCCACAGAAACGCGATTGCCGCAATGCCGAGGTCGAGGATCCCTTCGAGCAGCAAAGGCCACGATCGGGCGTGGTGCCGGGCGGCGCGCACTGCCGCGATGATCGCGAAGACCCCATCGACGAGCGCATACGCGGCGAACAGCAGGACCAGTGCGGCGGCGGTCATCGCCGGCCACAGGAACGCGAGGATCGCGAACAGGATCGCCGCCGCCCCACGCAGCGCCAGCGCCCACCAATTGCCGATCAGAATCGTCGCCATGCTCAGGCTCCAGGGCCGCCGGTGCCGACCTCCCCTGCATCGATAGATGTAGGCGGGCGGCGGAAATCTCGATATCAGGCTATGGATCGATTTATGCAAGGCGAGGGATGTTATGCGAGGCGAGCGGTGGCGCTGATCAGCGAAACGACGGTGGCGTTTGTCGAGGGGATCGCGGCCGAGGCCGAGCGGGTGGAAACGCCGTGCGGCGACGGCGTGTTGGTCTGGCGGATATGGGGCAGCGGCCCGCCGCTGGTGCTGCTGCACGGCGGCTACGGCTCCTGGACGCATTGGATCCGCAACGTGCGGCCGCTGTCGCAGCGTTTCCAGGTGATAGCCCCTGATCTGCCAGGTCTCGGCGACTCGGCGACGCCGCCGGAACCGTGGACGGCGGAGGATCTCGCCGCGATCATTACGGGCGGACTCGACGACATCGTGCCGCCGAGCGCGGAGCTGCGCCTTGCCGGGTTTTCCTTTGGCGGCGTCATCGGCGGCAGCGTCGCGGCCCAACTTGGCGACCGTCTGCGCCATTTCGTGGTCGTCGGCTCCAACGGCATGGGTCTCGAGCGCTCACCGACGCCGCTGGAGCGGGTCAAGCCCGACGCCACCGAGGGCGAAGAATTTGCGACCCATCGCTACAACCTCAACCAGCTGATGATCCACGATCTCGCTAAGATCGACGAGCTGGCGCTTTGGCTGCAGAAGACGAACCATGCACGCGCCCGCATGCGCAGCCGCCGCTTCTCGCGCTCGGGCGCGCTGATCGAGGCGCTGCCCAAGGTCAAGGGGCGGCTCGACGGCATCTGGGGCGAGCACGACGCCACCGCCTATCCGCATGTTGAGGAGCGGAAGCGGTTATTGCAGAGGATTCAGCCGGAGGCCCGGTTCGCCGTGGTGCCTGGCGCCGGACATTGGGTCCAGTATGAGGCGGCCGACCGCTTCAATGTGCTTATCGCGGAATTCGCCGGCGGCTGAGCGGCAGATTTTATTAATTGTTCCGGGTGATGATCGGTTAAAGCGACGTAGCGGACCGAGCGCGCTCGGCGATCACCCTGGTCCGAGCGGTACCAGCAGGAGGAATCCGTTGAGCGTGAGCAGGATGCCAAGACTCGCGAGCCCCGCGCTGACACAGAGGATCAACGGCGAGGCGGCGACGATCGCCACCGATCCCAGCACGATCGCGATCTGGTACGCGGCTTCGGCGAACTCGAAATTCGGGGTCTGCGCTGCCGCGATGTCGCGGCGTTCCTCCCATTCATGCGCTTTGGCGAGGAGCTCCTTCTTGCCGTTGCCAGTCGCCGGCTCGCTTTCGTAGCGCGCCGCCGTGTCGCGATAATGCTTCACCACCTCGGCGGCCTTGGCGGCTTGCTCAGGCGACAGGCTGGTTCCAGCCGCCGCGAGCAATTGTATTTGCTCGGCGGTGGCTTCGTACTGGAGCTGCCGAATATATTTCGCCTGATAGAAGTTGTACGTGTCGGAGGCATGAATATTGGCGCTCAGCATTTCCTTTGTGGCGTTGCCGCCGCCGAGGGTCGCGATCGCCAGCAACATCGCGACGACGCCGACATAGATGCCGGTGATCTTGCGCAAGGTATCGGGCGTCGCGTGAGCATGCGGCTCACTCTGCTCATGGATCGTTTCGGCGATCTCGTGCGCTTCCACCGGTCCTCCTTGACATCGAAAGCGGAGCCGCTCGGCGACCCGCAAGCCGCGAAGCGTGCGGGGCGGCCGGATTCCGCTCGACCGAACGGCCCGAAGCTTTTAGCATGGCTGCTTTGCCCGTCGCGAGGGTCAGATACAGCCGTGCCGACATCCGCAACTAGGAGACGCGTTAGAAACAGCCAATGGACATAAACCAGCTCATTGCGCATAACGGCGCCTGTTTCTACGTCATCGCCTTTGTCTGGACGTTCCTAGAGGGCGAGACGCTGATCCTGTTCGCCGGTTTTGCCGCGGCGCAGGGTCTCGTCGATCCGCTGCTGTTGCTGATCGCCGCATGGCTTGGCAGCTTCGCCGGAGATCAGCTTTATTTCTGGCTCGGCCGCCAATTCGGGGTCAGGCTGCTCGACCGCTTCCCGCGCTGGCGGCACGGGGTCGACGCGGCGTTGCATTGGGTCGAACGTTACGATGCCGGCTTTATTTTGTCGTTCCGTTTCATTTATGGCATACGCAATTTTTCTTCGTTCGCGGTGGGCTTGAGCGCCGTACGCTGGGAACGGTTTTTCCGATTGAACTTCCTCGCTGCGGGCCTGTGGGCGGGTAGCTTTATAGCGGTCGGCTATTTCCTCGGCCACGCCTTCCGCGCCGTCCTCGGCGATATCGGCCGCTATTTCGGCTTGGCAATGCTCGGCGTGTTCGTTTTGATCAGCGGCGGCGTGTGGCTCCTGCATCGAGTACAGCGGCGCCACCAATCGATGAGGCTGCCCGCGGCGGTGCTCCCTCCTCCCGCCGCCGCAGTCGGCGATTAACCGAGGACTGCGACCGGACTGCCGATCGAAAGGTTGAGCGCGCGGTCGGCGCGTCCGCCATTGACCGCGATCTCCACCAACCCATTCGAATTGACGTACCAGAAGGCGTCGCCCGATGGCGCTGCCGAGAAGGTGCGTGCGTGGCGCAGCGTTCGCCCCCCGGCCTGCAGTCGCACGGCTTCGGGCACACACTCCGCCCGCAGCCCGGTCATCGCGTTACCGTAACGGTCGAGGTAAACGATCTCGGCGAGGTCATCGGGCCAATCGAGGCAGCGCGCCGGCGTAACCGGCTGTGCCATCGCCACGGCGGGTTCGCCCTGGGCCAGTCGCGCCGCGATCGGAGCGAACACGTCGCGGCCGTGAAAGCTCGCCGACAGCGTCGGCGGGCGCCAAGTGATCTCCGACACGGTCGAAGACGCAGCGCGGCGCAGGACGATCGCGAACAACCCGTTATCTGGTCCGACATAGACCCGCCCGTCGGTCTCGGCGATCAAGGGCCGCCGCTCGCTGCCGACCCCCGGATCGACAACGCAGAGGAACACCGTACCGGCCGGAAACCAGCCGGCATAGGCGGCGAGCAGATACGCCGAAGGCTTTGGTCGCCCGGCCGGTGCGTCGGCGAAAAGCTGGATAATCGGGACCTCGGGTGCGGCCTGCTGCAGCACCGCGATGACTTGGCCGGTATAGGGGCCGGACAGCCCGAAATCGGTGAACAGCACAATCATCGCGCGACTATGCCGCTCCGGCCACGATTGCAGCAAGGAGGGTGGCCGCCGCGAAAGGCAAACACCTGCCCAAGCGTGTTACGTTCTTTTATCGGCCATTCAACGACCCTAAGTCGAGAAAGGCGAACAGCTCGCCACCTTCTTGCAATTACTGGCGAGATGCGTATCGTCGCGTGGTCGGGGAGTATCGGATTGGGGGATGTCGTGAAGAAAGCCATCGTGTTGGCCGCGATTCTGGCCGCCGCGGCGCAGCAGCCGGGCTTTGCGGCAAGCAAATCCAGGGCGACAGGCAGTTCCGCGGCGAGTTGCTACACCGCAAGCGCGATCGAGGCGGAGCAGGCGATTCGCTTCATGACCGACGTGATGGTCGCCAGTTCGGCCTGTCAGAACACCACCTATGCTGAGTTTCGGCTGCGCAACCGCGACCCGATCGTCGCGTATCAGAAGGCGCTGATCGCGCATTTCCATGGCAATGCCGGGTTTGACCGGTGGAACACCACGCTCGCGAACGAGGCCGCGCAGAAGGAGGGCAGCGTCCCGACCGGGCAGTTCTGCGAGCAGGCTAAGCCGATATTTCAGCAAGCGACCACCCTCGATCCGCAGGGCTTCCGCGCCTATGCGGCCTCGCAGGCGACGGTGATGCGCGCGCAATACACTGTCTGCGGCGGCAAAAAGTAAGACGGCGTTAACCATCAAGGGTTAAGGACCGCGCTGAGCGGACATCGCGCGATCCCACCTCTGCGTCGGCGCCCGCGCCGACGAAAGCGACCGGCAAAATCGCCACATTCGCGTGTTATGGTCGCGTTCCGTCGGCGCCCGAGAGATGCGCCGGTTGCGGCCGCGAAGGAACCTTGATGCCTGCAGATGTCCTGCAAAGAACAGGAGAGACGCCGAGCGCCGGCTCTGTCGAAATCTTGGATCCGTTACCGGCGACGCCGAACCGCCTCGGCGAAGGTATTGCGCCGATTGCGACCGATGATTTGCATGCCGGCGGGGTTTTCGGCAACTCCAGCAAGCCTGAGGTGCTCCGGCGGGTGCCGCTCGGAGGCACAATGCGGCTGACGATAGCGCTCAAGATCTTCGGCATCGCGGTCGGGCTGCTAGTGCTGATGGGCGCCGCCGCATTGCTAAGCCTGCGCATGACACACACCGTGGACAGCCAGCTCGTTATCCTCGATCAGAACTACTTTCCGGCTTATGTCAGCCTGGCGGACGCCAATATTCGCTCGGTCGAGGAATCGGCATTTATCCGGCGCCTGATCATCGCCTACCTGGAAAGCCCGCGCGACGACTCCAAGATCGCCGATCTGCAGAAACGCGCCGCGGCGGCCGGAAAGGCAAGCGACGACGACTTAGCCGAGGCTCGCCGGCACATCAACGAGCAGATCGCCGACCCGCTCGATTTCAACGACAACGTCGAGCTCGCCCGGCTCGATACTCGCGTCGAATTCGTGCAGGAGATACGCCGGGATTACGAGACCGATTACGACAAGCTGCTTGCCGCCGCCGGGGCGAGTTCAGCCGGTGCCGACGATCGGTCGCCCGAAGTCGCCCGCTACCTCAGCGAGCTAGACCGCATCCGCGACGATATCGACCGCCGGCTCGATGGCGTTCGCACCGAGATGCGGCAGCTGGCCGGCAACGCCATCGTCGGCACGCGCGATTATCAGATGCGCGTCGTCGAGATCGGGCTGGTGCTGCTGGTTATCGCTGGGCTGCTTGGAATTACCGTGGCTGGCGCCGTCACGCTGGGCCTGGTGCGCCCGATGCGCCGGCTTCTGGCCGGTACCGCCGCGGTCGAGCAGGGCCTGCTCGATACGGTCGTGCGGGTGACATCGAAGGACGAAGTCGGGCGGTTGACCCACGCCTTCAACAACATGATCGCGGAGCTGCGCAAGAAGGCGCAGATCCGCGAGACATTTGGCAAATACGTCGATCCGCGCATTGTCGCCGGGTTGATCGATCGCCCGGAGCTGACCGGCCCGCAAGGCTCGCGCCGCGAGATGACGATCCTCTTCTGTGACATGCAGGGCTTCACCGGCTTCAGCGAGGGCATGACCCCGACCGGCCTCGTCAACGTGCTGAACCGGTATTTGACCGTCATCTCCGAGCCGGTGCGGAACAATCGCGGCATTATCGACAAGTATATCGGCGACGCGGTGATGGCATTCTGGGGACCGCCCTTTACCGGCGCCGAGGAGCAGGCGCGGCTCGCCTGCCTCGCCGCACTTGAGCAGCTCGCTGCGCTCCCCTCGTTCCAGGCCGAGTTGCCCGATCTGATGGGCGTTCGCCGCGGCCTGCCAAGGGTTGCCATTCGCGTCGGCATCGCCACCGGCGAAGTCGTGGTCGGCAGCATCGGCTCCGAGCAGACCCGCAGCTACACGGTCATCGGCGACACGGTCAACTTCGCCTCCCGCCTGGAAGGCGCGGGAAAGGCCTATGGCACGCGCGTCCTGATCAGCGAGGCGACGCAGCGCCTCGCCGCCGAGGCGATCGAGACGCGCGAGATCGATACCGTACTTGTCGTCGGCAAGACCGAGCCCGAGCGTATCTTCGAGTTGCTCGGCCGCAAGGGCGAGGTCGCGAACGAGAAGCTCGAATTGCGCGACGCTTTTGAGGCGGCGCTCGTCGCTTATCGCAAACAGGCGTGGGACGAGGCCGAGACCGGCTTCAAGAATTGCCTGGCGCTCGCGCCGGAAGACAAGCCGAGCGAGGTTTTCCTCACCCGCATCAAACATTTCCGCGAGCATCCGCCTGCCAATGACTGGAACGGGGCCTGGGCGTTGGCGTCCAAATAAAGCGTGCCTCGGTTGCCGACATCATCCGCGGCGCTCCCGGTTTTGCGCCGATTGCGGTAGGATGCGGCAAAATGCAACTGGAGGGGCGCGATGGCCCGAATCGTCCTCGGCATGGGTACCTCGCACACGCCGATGCTGAACGCGCCGCCGACCGACTGGCCGCGCTTTTATGAGCGCGACTCGCGGCGCAGCAATCTGCTCGATGTCGAGGGCCGCCCGACCACTTACGAGGATCAGCTGCGCCGCGCGCCCGTAGGCGTCGCCGCAGAGATCGCGCCGGAGCGTATGCAGGCCCGGCACGAGGCGGTCGAGGGCGCGATGTCGAGGCTCGGCGACTTTCTGCGCGAAGCCCGACTCGACGCGTTGATCGTCGTCGGCGACGACCAGGATGAGCTGTACCATCACGAAAACATGCCGGGGATCCTGGTCTATTACGGCGCGACGATCCCGAACGTGCCGCTCGGCCCCGAGTTCAAAGGCCCGGAATGGGCGCGGCGGGCGACCGCGCGCTGGTACGAGGAAAGGGAGCCGCGCGACTATCCGGTCGATGCCCGGCTCGCGCGGCATCTGATCGACGCATTGATCGACCGCGAGTTCGACATCGCCGCGTCCGCCGCAGTGCCGGACGGGCAGGGCGAGGGCCACGCGATCGGCTTTGTCCACAAGCGGATCATGAAAGACCCCGTGCCAATCGTGCCGATCTGCATCAACACCTATTACCCACCGAACCAGCCGACCCCAAGGCGCTGTTACAAGCTCGGCCAGGCGATCCGCGCCGCGGTCGAATCCTATCCAGGCGACATCAGGGTCGGCATCGTCGGCTCGGGCGGGCTGTCGCATTTCGTCGTCGACGAGGCGCTCGACCGCGGTTTCATCGACATGCTGCGCCGCAAGGATGCCGAGGCGATCCAGGCCCTGCCGCGCGAGAAGCTGAATTCCGGCAGCTCGGAGATCCGCAACTGGATCTGCGTCGCCGGCGCGATCGAACCTCTCTCGCTCGAATGGTCCCTCTACGAACCGGGGTATCGCACCCCGGCCGGCACCGGCACCGGCCTCGGCTTCGCGTTCTGGGCGTGATCATCAGCAATTCAAACCAGTCATTCCGGGACGGCCCGCAGGGCCGGGTCCGGAACCCATATTCCAGAGAATCGTGCTCATGGATTCCGGGTTCGCCGGTGAGCGGCGCCCCCGAATGACACGGTCAGACGAGAGGAGCCCGCGATGAACCGCAAGGACAGCGACGATCTGGTCCGGGTCGGCCCGGGCACGACGATGGGCAAGCTGATGCGGCAATACTGGCTGCCGGCGGCGATGTCGTCGGAGCTGAAAGCGGATGGGCCGCCGATGCGCCTCATGCTGCTCGGCGAGAGGCTGATCGCGTTCCGCGACAGCTCCGGTCGGGTCGGGGTCATGGACCAGAAATGCCCGCACCGCTGCGCCTCGCTGTTTTTGGGGCGCAACGAGGAGAACGGCATCCGCTGCGTCTATCACGGCTGGAAATTTGATGCCGAGGGCAATTGCGTCGACATGCCGAGCGTGCCGCCGGAGCGCGACTTCAAGCATCTGGTCAAGGCCAAGGCCTATAAGGCGGTCGAGCGCAACGGCCTGATCTGGGTCTATATGGGCGAACGAAAGGAGGCGCCGCCGCTGCCGATGATCGAGGCGACCTTGCTGCCCGAGGCCGAAGTCACGATCAATTTCGCGCAGCGCGAATGCAATTGGCTGCAGGCGCTCGAAGGCGACATCGACACCTGCCATTTCGGCTTTCTGCACGCCGGCAGCATCGGGCCCGATACGCTCCCCGACGATGCGCTGCTGCGCTATACGGTGACCAACCGGGCGCCCGACTACAACGTTGCCGATACCGAGGTCGGCACCATGTACGCGGCCTATCGCGAGGCCAATCCGGGCGAGACCTATTGGCGCTTTGCCAATTTCATGCTGCCGTTCTGGACGCAGACGCCGCAGGGCAAGTTCGCCACCCACCTGCACAACCGCGCCTGGGTGCCGATGGACGACCACCACACGATGTTTGTCAGCCTCAGATGGCGGCACGAGCCGGCATTCGTCACCGACGATCGCAACGGCAAGCTGATGCCCGGCTTTGGACGCGTGTTCGACTACCTACCCAATACGACGGACTGGTACGGGCGCTGGCGGCTCAACGGCCGGTTAGAGAACGATTGGCTGGTCAACCGCGAGGCGCAGGCGCACGGCGGCAACTTTACCGGCATCGCCGGCATCCATGCGCAGGACCAGGCGGTGACCGAGAGCATGGGGCCGATCACCGACCACCTGTCCGAGCATCTCGGCCCCAGCGACATGATGATCATGCGCACCCGCCGCCGGCTGCTTGCGGCCGCCCGGGCGCTGGCCAAGAACGGCACGATGCCGCCAGGGGTCGACGATCCGGAGAAGATGTACCCAGTGCGCAGCGGGGATTTCCTGACCGAAGCCGGGCTCGACTGGCAACAGGCCTATGACCGGCAGATGCAGGCGGCGACCCGGCCGCTGCAAGCAGCCGCGGAGTAGCCGGCACTTTTATTCCGCTGCTAGCCCCTTGAAGCGCGGCGACTAGCTTTTCGGGGAATGCCCTCAGCCGGGTGGCCACTGGCGCCGTGCGAAAACGAGCGGCAGGCCTGACCTGCTGCCGCTGCGACAGAGGGCGTAGTCCGCGCGAAGCACTCATACGCGCTCGGCACCCAAAATGCGGAGCTAAATTAGGCCACCGACCTGTGAGTTGCATCACACTCGCCGGGGACGCGACGGTGTAGAATGCAACTCATTCGCCGGGGAGGGGATCACGATAATGATCCACAGAAGACGAAAACAACCGAATACAAACCTGACCGTCGATCCGCTTGGAAATCCGCGTAGGGCCGTATCCGAAGCGCATAGCTTGCTGCAATGCGCCGTCGCGAAAAGCTTTCAGGTGCCGAACGATGTGGTCGTCGCGATAACCGACGCGCACCACTCGGTTACGGACACCGGCGGGTTCGCCGATGCGGAACTGGAGACGCGCTTCTGGAATGCGTACGGTTTGCTGTCGAGCATCCGACCGGTCGAGGTCGCGAGGCGCCGTTACAAGGTGCAGTTTTACGTCCTTCTCGGTGTCCTGCTGATCTGCCAGTTGTATTATCTGGCCGGTTCGTTGGTCAGCAAACGCCTGAGTGATGTCGAGGCCGAGTGGCGGAACCTACCGGTGGCGGCGCAAGCTTCCGGGTCGAGCCAATCCGAGGAATGGGCCAACCTGCGCCGGCGCGCCACCGCCCAGGCGAATTATGCCTTGGCAATCCATCTGCTGCCCTTCTTCAGACCGTTTCAAGAAAATGAATTAAACTTCAACGAAGTAGCCAATGACGAGCAACATCATATTCGCCCAGAAATACAGAAATTCACCAGAGACTATATGAAACTAAAAGGAGAACTCGAGGTTGTTTTGTGTTCGCTCGCCGGTTATATCCTGCCGCTGCTGTACGGAGCGCTCGGAGCATTCGCCTTTATTCTGCGAAAATTGTCCGACCCGGTCGGCAAGCTGAGTTACGCCTACGACACGCGGGTCAGCTACACATTGCGGGTGCATATCGGCGCGCTGGGCGGGCTCGCGGTCGGCTGGTTCATCAATGGCAATTCCCCGATCTCCAGCTTTGGCGGCTCCGCCGCCTCCGGCCTCGTCGCGCTATCGCCGCTGGCCCTGGCCTTCGCCGCCGGTTACGCGAGCGACCTTCTCTTCGCCGCTCTGGACAAGGTTGTTGCCGCCTTCAGCCCGCTGCCCAGCTCGCAGACCAGCCTCAGGACCGAGGCGACATTCGGCGGCATGACGGTGACCACCGAGATGCAGCGGGAGGCTCGGGTCGCCGGGGGCACAGGTTCAGCGCCGCTCGAACCCGAGCAGGACACAAGGCATCGTCCCGAACCCGCGAAGGGCGTCGAGCGCCATTTCGTCAAGACGCACGAACCCAGGCCACGGGCGGCATAGCGCCAGCCGACTTCGGGTGACCGACGGTGGCGGTTGCCCGCGATCCCCATCGCATGCGAGGTTCGCAAAAAAGCGAAGGAGGGGATCATGGCGATGAAGATCTACGGCATCCCGCGCTCGCGCGCCTTCCGCACCCTGTGGATGGCGCGGGAGCTGGGGCTCGATTACGAGAACATCCCGATCGGTACTAACGACGGCAGCAGCCGCACGCCCGAATTCCTGAAGATCAACCCGAACGGCCACATCCCGGCGATCGACGATGACGGGGTCGTCCTCTGGGAATCGATGGCGATCAACCTGTATCTCGCCAAGAAATACGGCGCAGGGAGCCTCTATCCGGCGCGGCTCGAAGACGAGGCGCGGACCTGGCAATGGAGCTTTTGGGGAATGACCGAGGTCGAGCGGCCGGTGCTGACCGCGATGTTCCACCGCGCGCTCCTGCCCGAGGACAAGCGCGACCCGGCGCTGGCCGACCAGTGCGAGCGCGAGTTAGCGGCGCCGCTCAAAGTGCTCGATGCGGCGGTCGCTAACCAACCATACCTGCTCGGCGCGAATTTCACCGTCGCCGACCTCAACGTCGCCAGCATCTTGGCCTGGGCGCGGCCGGCGCGGATCGATTTCTCCGCGGTGCCCAAGGCGGCCGATTGGTCGAAACGCTGCGCCGAGCGGCCGGCGGCGCGCGCTGCCCGCGAGCTGCAGCGCTAGCCGCGGGGGTTGAGAATGGAAGGCGGGCAGATTACCCGGCGGCGGGTACTGGGCATCGGGATCGGCGGCGCGACAGCCTTTGCCACGGCGCCGCGCCCGGCAATCGGAGGCAAGGCGATGGCGCAAACCACACCGGAGACGGCCGTCTACGTCTCGAATGCCGGCGATCCCAGCATCTATGTGCTGGCGATGAACCGGGCCACCGGCGATCTCGATGTGATCGACAAGGTGGCGATCCCTG
>Ga0209380_10000377_pt1 | contig 31352 bp, 27 predicted proteins | sample HubBroMetageWFT6_FD_188347 | JGI IMG/M metagenome (GOLD analysis project Ga0209380, IMG submission 188347) | Warmed and freeze-thawed soil microbial communities from the Hubbard Brook experimental Forest, New Hampshire - Hubbard Brook CCASE Soil... | ecosystem: Environmental > Terrestrial >... | reverse complement strand
TTCCTTGAGTCATCCTGTCCTGGTTGTGTAGAGTCAGAGCATCCTTTCCTTTCAATCAAATTCGCGGGCGTGGGGATGTTTGTCGGTCCTCAGTTTTCTCCTGGTCACGTCGAGCTTTTGCCTCGCTCGTCTTGAGGAAACGGCTGCAGCCGAGCTGCGCCCCGATGAGCAACCGAAGACCGCCCTTCCCAAACGACCGGTCGCGCTCTCGGCGGTCGATGCCGTTATCCAGAAGGCAATTTCTGACGGAAGCGTTCCCGGCGCGGTGCTGATTGTTGGGCACGACGGGCGGGTGATCTACCGCAAGGCTTACGGGGAGCGGGCCTTGGAGCCGAAGCGCGAGGCGATGACGCTGGATACGATTTTCGATCTGGCCTCGCTGACTAAAGTGATCGTCACTACGACCGCGGTGATGCAGTTGGTCGAGCGCGGCGAGGTGCGGCTGAATGATCCGGTGGCGAAGTACCTGCCGGAGTTTGCGCAGAATGGGAAAGACGACATCACGGTGCGGCAGTTACTGACGCACTACTCTGGGCTGGAGCCGGATCTGGATTTGAAGACCGCGTGGGAAGGGAAGCAGACGGCGTACACGATGGCGTTTGCGGAAACGCCCCAGCAGCCGCCGGGTTCCGGCTTTCTCTATAGCGACATCAACTTCATCACGCTAGGAGCTCTGGTGGAGCGCGTCTCCGGCGAAACGCTGGATGAGTATGCCAGGCGGCATATTTTTGTGCCGCTGAAGATGACACATACGCGATTTGTGCCTCCGGCGGCGTGGAGTGCGAAAATCGCGCCGACGCAGTATGACGAGACTGAACACATGCTGCGCGGAGTGGTGCACGATCCGACGTCGCGGCGCATGGGCGGCGTGGCGGGGCATGCCGGATTATTTTCGACGGGTGATGATCTGGCGAAATTTTGCCGGGCTCTGCTGAATGGCGGCGACGGCATTCTTTCGCCGCTGTCGGTCGAGAAGATGACGCGGCCGGAGCAGCCGCCTTCGGCTCCCGTGCTGCGCGGTTTTGGGTGGGACATTGACTCTCCGTTTTCGTCGAATCGCGGAGATTTGCTGCCGGTCGGGTCGTACGGTCACACGGGGTTTACGGGAACATCGATATGGATCGATCCAACGACCAAGACTTACATTATTTTGCTGACCAATGCGGTGCACCCGCGGGGTGGGAGCGCGGTTGCCTTGCGGTCGAAGGTGGCGACGGCCGTTGCGGCGACGCTAGCGCTGACTGCGAGCGAGAAAGAGGCTCTGCGCTGGGAGAGTATCACCGGCTACAACGAGGCGCAGAGCGCAGTGCGGCGCATGAGCTCGCGCAACGGCAGCGTGAAGACAGGGATCGACGTACTGGAGGAACATGGATTCGATGTGCTTCAAGCCGCGGGAGGCAAGAAGAGAATTGGCTTAGTAACCAACCAAACAGGCTTCGATGCGCAGGGACGCCGCACCATCGATGTGCTGGCGCAGTTGCACAATTCGTATCCCGGGATAACGCTGGACGCGATTTTCAGTCCGGAGCACGGGGTTACGGGCACGCTGGACACGACCGACGTGAACAATTCCAAAGATGCGGCGACCGGGGTTCCGGTCTATAGCGTATACGGCGCGAAGGATGCAGCGCGCCGGCCCTCGGCCGATGTGATGAAGCAATTGGATGCAGTAGTGTTCGATGTTCAGGACGCGGGCGTGCCGTTTTATACCTACGAGACCACGCTGGGATACTTTCTGGAAGCGGCGGCGCAGGCTGGAGTTGAGCTAATCGTGCTGGACCGGCCTGATCCGATTACGGGATCGTTCGTGCAGGGTCCGGTTGCGGACGCTGGACACGAGAGGTTTACGAATTATTGGACCGTTTCCGTGCGGCATGGCATGACCATGGGCGAGCTAGCGAAGATGTTCAACGCGGAGCGCAACATCAACGCTAAGCTTACCGTTGTGCCGATGGAAGGCTGGCAGCGCGGCGACTGGTTTGATTCCACGGGGCTCGAGTGGGTGAATCCATCGCCCAACCTGCGCAGTGTGACCGAGGCGGCGCTGTATCCCGGCGTGGCTTTGATTGAAGGAACAAACGTTTCGGTGGGACGGGGCACGGATACTCCGTTTGAGCTGGTGGGCGCGCCCTGGATGAAGAGCAGGGAACTGGCGGCTTACTTGAACGGGCGCGGGATCGCGGGAGTGAGATTTGTTCCGGTTACATTCACGCCGACGTCGAGCAATTATTCGGGACAGACATGTGAAGGCGTTAACGTTGTTCTGACCGAGCGAAATGCGCTGGATGCTCCAGAGCTTGGGATCGAGCTGGCTGCGGCACTAAGAAAACTCTACCCCTCCGACTACAAGATCGAGCGCATGCCGGAGTTGCTGGTGAATCAGGCGGCATACGATGGGCTCACGACCGGTGTCGATCCGCGGAGGATTGCGCAGGATTGGCAGGAGGAGCTGGAGAAGTTTGAAGTGGTACGGAAGAAGTACCTGATCTATTAGCGCCTATCTCATCAAAAGACCCCAAAGCGCAGGCTTCGAAGTAACGCATCTTACATCTATGCCAGGGATCTAGCAGTTTCCGCTGACCGGCTGACCGCACACCGTTCCGCTCACTGTGCAGCTCGATAGAGGCGCGATGGTGATGGAGTAGGTCACATCGACCTTACAGCTTCCGGCGGGGTTTGGGCCGTAAGAAATGCCTCCACTTTCCATAAAGGTTATGGGATAGGTGGGACCTCCGGAGGTGAAGTTAATTTGGCCGTTCAGCGTGATGTCGGGATCTCCGTTGATGGTGGTGCCGGAAACCGAACAATTTGCCGGCGTGACCGCGACTAGGGTTGCGATCGATCCATCGCCGAGGTTGTTCAGCGTGCCGTCGATATCGCCGGAAAGCGATATGGCGCCGCCCCCGGAACACGGCCCGGTATAGGACAACGGAAAATTGCAGCTTTCCCCCGATCCAGCCGGCGTGCAGCCGGAGGAAGAATCCGGGCGCACGGCTGCGACGGCAGTCGACAAACTCGGGCGAGAGCCGTCGGGCAAGATCCCGCCAAATGCGCTGCTCAGCGCAAGGGCAAGAGTGCCTGAAACCTGCGCGGAGACAGCCTGGGCCTGAGCGGGCGACAAGGTGTTGTTGCTGGTCATGGAGCTGCTGCTGCCACATCCGCCGCTCGCAATCGCTAAAATCGCCGCAACCACGGCCAGGGAGCGATAGCCCTTCAGCTCTGCCGGGTGGTTCCTTTCGCTATCTGTCTGGCTCGGATTCATAGCTCACTCCTGCGGGCGAAAATTCTACCAGTCGTGCTTCCGGGAGTTGTCAATCGCCGGTAAATCAGGATCGGCCTCTCTCGGTGAAAGGATGAGACGCCAGGATTATTGCACAGGTGAGGCCAGGATTCTAAAACAGGTGGCAGGACGCGGGGCAGCGCGGCGCCTGAAATTCGCATCGTAGCCGCAAGACGGCGTGGTATTCTCGGGCTGATCGGGCGCAGGTAGCAGTCTTGGAGGTGCATTATGCGCGGACCTTTGACGGTTCTGCTCTTATCCGGAATGGCGTTGGGACAGACGGCGGAGACGGCGAAGCCGCAGAGCGCGCCTGCCAATGCTACCGCGTCCGCTACATCGAGTTCTGCTGCGGCTCCCAATCCGAATACGTTCACGATTCCCTCGGGAACCAAGATTCCGTTGCTGCTGAAGCAGGCAATCTCGACCAAGAATGCACGCGAGGGTGATCCGGTCTACGCGGAGACCGCGTTTCCCTATGTGGTGAATGACCGCGTGATCGTTCCGGCCGGTTCCTACATTCAGGGCAAGATTTCGCGCGTGGAGCGCGCCGGGCACGGCAATGGACGGGCGGAGATCCTGATGCACTTCACTTCGATCATTTATCCCAGCGGTTATACCGTAATGCTGCCGGGATCGGTGCAGAACACGCCGGGGGCGGAAGATAACTCGGTGAAGGACGAGGAAGGGACGATTCAACAGGACAGCGACACCGGAAAAAAGGTTGAGGACGCGGCCAGGGACGGCGCGTACGGAGGCGCGGTCGGCGGAATTGGAGGCGGAGTGGGCGGAGGATTCAGCGGAGCACGGCTAGGAGCCGGGGCGGGCGCGGCTGCGGGCATCGCCTACGCGCTGCTGAAACGCGGCAACGACGTGAGGCTGGATGTGGGAACGTCGATTGAGATGGAGATTCAGCGCCCGATCACAGTGGATACGACGAGGATTGGGGTGGCGCGGGCTGGGTCGTAGAGCCTGGGACAAAGCCGCGGAAGAGCAAAAGCAACAACAACACCAACCGCGAAGGCAGCGGACAGGAGTGTCCGCTCTACACGAGCAGGTCTCTAGTCGGGCTGTTTCTCTAGCACAAGCGTCACTTCAAATTAAATAGCGCGTTCACGTGGGCGGTCACGGTCACGTTTTGCGGGGTGAATTCTTCGGTGGGCGCGGGTGCCGCTGCCGCCATCGCGGCCATGGAGTGGGCCATGCGCGGAACCGGAAGGCGCTGGTTTTCGAAGGTATCAACCGACGCATAGGAGAGTTCGCCTAAGGTGCGGCCGCTGGCGCGGGCAAGGGCTTCGGCGGAGTTACGCGCACGGCGGTAGGCGTCTTCGACGGCTTTGTTCTTAGCTTCGTCGATATTTTCCAGCGTGTAGTTCAGAGTTTGGCTCTCGCTGACGTTGGCGTCGGCGAGCTGCTGAGTGATCGGGCCGACCTTGGAAAAATCCTTGAGCTTCAGAGTGACATCGGCGGTTACGCGATAGCCGATGAGCTTTTGCTTCGCGTTTCTGTAGTCGTGGACGGGGTTGAGGGACATGAATCCGATGGTCGCGGCTTTGGGCTCGATGGCATTGGCGCGCAGAACCTGGCGCACATCCTCGACCTCCTTGGAGGCGTGCTGGTAAGCCGCCTGAGCAGTGTCATCCGGCACGGAGACGTTGAACTGGAGCACGGCAGTGTCTGGAGCGGATTCGAATTTGCCGTCGGCGCCGACATAGACGGAATTTGGAAGCGCGGTGAGGGCGGGGTGATCCTGCGCGAAGGATGGAACGTTGAGGATGCAGAGCGCGAACAGAACAAGGGTGGATTTCATGGAATACCTCCGATCGCGGTAATGTGCGTGTTCTTTGATTGTAGGTCGGTCAGGGGCTAAAGCCCACCGTCGTGGCGGCGTTTATCGCAGCGCTGAAGCGCTGCGCCACCCAGAGCAGCAGCGCCCCAAAAACACAGCGGCGCAAAAGCACAGTGGAACTGACTGATCTTAAGAAATTGCGTTAAGAACTTTTGGCGCTGGCGGAATAGCTGAAAGGATAGCTCTGGGCGTTGATCTCGCGGCGAAGGTCTTCGAAGATGTCGTCGGGCATCTTCAGAAATACTTCGACGACCTCGGGATCGAACTGGCGGCCGATCCAGGCTTTGATCTCCTTGCGAGCTTCAGCGAGGGTCCTTGCCGGGCGATAGGGGCGGTCGGAGATGATGGCATCGAGAGTGTCCGCCACGGAGAAGATGCGTGAACCGAGGGGAATTTCAGCACCCTTGAGGCCGCGGGGATAGCCGCTTCCGTCGTAGTGTTCCTGGTGGGAGTAGACGATGTCGCAGGCTTCGGCCAGGAAGGGAATTTTCTTGAGCATCTGGTAGCCGTGATAACAGTGCTCGCGCATGATGGCGCGTTCGTCATCGTCAAGCTTGCCGGGCTTGCGAAGAATGTTATCGGGAATGGCCATTTTGCCGATGTCGTGAAGAAAGGCACCGCGCGCGATGACGAGAATCTGCTCGCGGGGCACGCCCATGGCTCGGGCAATTGCAATGGTAAAGGCGGTCACGCGACGGGAGTGGCCCTCGGTTTCGGCGTCCTTAAGGTCGAGGGCGTCGCCCAACGCCTGCAAGGTGATGTCGTAGGAGCGTTCCAGATCGGCCATGGCGGCCTGAAGCTGGTCGGTACGGGCTTCGACCAGAGACTCCAGATTAGTCTGATAGGTGCGGTTTTCCATCTTCAGGCGGCGGTTCTCAAGGGCCCGGCCGACGGCATTGAGCAACTGCTCACGCTCGAAGGGCTTGAGCAGATAGTCGTAAGCGCCATTGCGGATGGCGGCGAGGGCAACGGAAATGTCGTGGACGGCGGTAACCATCACGACCGGCATCTCGGGAAACCTCTCCTTGGTGCGCTCGAGCAGGCCGATGCCATCGAGGTCTGCCATCATCAGGTCGGAAAGCATGAGTTCGAATCTCTCGCCGGAATCGAGCAGGGCGAGCGCTTCCATGCCGGAACTGGCCTGCTTCCAGGTATAGCCGGCAGCGGCGAGGATGGCGCATACGATCTCGCGGATTGCCTCTTCGTCGTCGACTACGAGAATGCGATCGGGCATTGGTGTCTCTTGATACTATCGGCGATTTTACGCCAGCCAGTATGTTCCGAAAGTAACCAGACAGGTCCGGAAACCCCGTTCATAATCATTCCCAGCGTGATATTCAAGAGCAGGGCACTGTTACGTCTGGACACGCCTGATACACAATGAACGCTTCTCTCTGGTCTTTTTGGACGACTGCACAGCCGGCGCTAGCCGGGCTGAAGGCCGGAGATTGGGCGCTGCTGATCATGCTGGGAGCGTCGCTGCTGGTGCTCTCGGCGCTGCGGGAGAAGTACCTGCTGGTTTGGACGGCCGGATGGGCGCTGCTGGTGAGTTCACGCCTGGCCCTGGTGCATGGAGCCGCGCTGCGGATTCCGGCACGTGACGTTACGGCATTTGTGCAAGCCGCGTTTGTGGCCGCGGCCGGACTTTTCGCGGGCGCCGTCCTCGTATACATCAGGGAGCGGAATCTTCTGCTGCCGCTGGCGGTGGCCAGCGCGATTGTGGCCGGCTTTGCTGTGGCCCGGGTGCTGCTGTGGCCCGGGGTTCTGCCGCTGCGCTTCGCTCTGGAAGTTTCCTACCGAATCATTCTGCTGACCGCAGCCATCGCACTGATCCGCGCCCGCAAAGGGCGTTGGGAATTCTGGGCATGGCTGCTGGCGACCTGTCTGCTGGTGCAGCACCTCAGCTGGCCGCCGTTTACCGACGGGATTCCAGCCAGGCTGGTTGTCGCCTCCGATGTGTTGCTGGGGCTAAGCATGTTGCTGGTAGCCTTTGGCGAAGCCCGCGCACGGACTCAGCGTTTGCGAGTGCTGGGAGTCTTGACCGATAGCATTGTCCGCGCTCAACAACAAAGCGGCATGATGGAAACCGCGCTGATTGAATTGCAGCGGCTGACTCGCAGCAAGGCAGCATGGTTCCGTTTGATTGATGGCGGACAGCTGGTAGCGACGCACGCGGTTGGCGTTTCGCAGGATTTCCTGCGCGAGGCAGGTTTTGCCGATTTTACGGAAAGCGCTTCGCAAATACTGGACCGGGGCACGCCCGTGGCCACTCACCGGGCAGGAGCGAGTCCGGAAGATGCGGGGCTGCTGAAGTCGGAAAGAATTCACTACGTGGTGATGACGCCGGTTTTGGGAAAGAAGGCGCCCATCGGATTACTGGTGCTGGGCAGCGCCCGCAACAGGAGGCTGACGCGGGAAGAACTGGAGTTCCTGCAAACCTGCGGACGGCAATTGGGCATCGCGATCGAGAATTTCCGCTTACTCGAGCAGGCGCTGCGTTCGCAACGGCAGTGGAGAAATACGTTCGACTCGGTGCACGACATCATACTGGCGCACGACGCGGATTACAGGATCATCAAAGCCAACCAGGTCATGCTGGAGCAACTGGAGATGGCCTCGGCGGATGTGATCGGCAGCACCTGCGAATCGGTGTTGCCGCACCGCCTGGGCGAATGGACGGGATGTCCTTATTGCGCGCGCGGCGGCGAGGAAGTGAGCGAAGGGGCAGACCCATGTTTCGGCGGATTTTCCATGGTCTCCACGTCGTCTTATGCCGAGCAGGGCAGCAAGCAAAAGGGAGTCATCCACGTAGTGCGCGATATCACTGAGCGCCGGTCGGCCGAGGAAAAATACCGGCTGCTGTTCGAGCAGGTGCAGGAAGGCGTGTATGTGGCGACGCCGCGTGGGCGTTTGATCGACTGCAATGACGCCTTTGTGAGCATGCTCGGCTACGACAAGCGGGACGAGTTGCTGACTTTGAATCTGGACGAAGATATTCGGGTGGATGCGGGACAGCGCGACGCTTTCCGCAAGGAGATTGAGCAGCAGAGTTACGTCCGCAACTTTGAAGTGACGATGCGGCGCAAGAATGGAACGCTGCTGCTGGCGGCGGAGAGCAGTTTCGCTACGCGCGACGGGGCGGGGAACGTCGACCGTTACCAGGGATTCGTTCTGGACGTGACCGAGAAGCGCCGCACCGAAGACGAAATGCGGCGCCGCAACCGCGAGCTGAATGCTCTGAACGCGATGGCCGTGGTGGCCACGCAATCGTTCGATCTGGATGAGATTCTGAACCTGACGCTGCGGCAAGTAGTCTCGCTGTTCGCGGCGGAGAGTGGAGCGGTGTACCTATCCGATTCGGATGCTCCGACCTACCGGCGGCGAGCGGCCTGGGGACCGCGCAGCCGCGACAAGTCGCGGCCGGCGGAGATCAGTTTTGCCGACGGCTTTGGAGATCTGGTGATGCGGTCGCGCGCCGAAGTCATTACGGCCGAGTATTTGCCGCATCTGACCGGCGCTGTGGCGGAGTTCATTCGTTCCGACAGCGACGGATCGTGGATCTGGGTGCTGTTCTGGGGTAAGGATAGTCCAATCGGCATGATGGGACTGCGTAGCTATGCAGAGTACGCCTATTCCAGCGGGGAAGAAAACCTGATGGTGGCAATCAGCCGGCAACTGGCTACCACGATAGAAAAGGTCCGACTGTACGAGGAGACCTGCAAAGCTTACGAAGATCTGCGGCGCACCCAGGAACAACTCCTGCAGAGCGAGAAGATGTCGGCTGTGGGGCAGTTGATCGCCGGCGTGGCCCACGAGTTGAACAATCCGCTGACCGCGATCCTGGGCTATGCGCAGTTGCTCGAGAGCGAGGGCTTGAACGAGCGCGCACAAGACTACGTCGCGAAAATGTTCAAACAGGCCCAACGGACGCATCGGGTGGTGCAGAATCTGCTCTCCTTCGCTCGGCAACGGAAACCGGAGCGGGCGGAGGTAGACGTGCGGAAGGTCCTGGAAGAGACACTGGCGCTGCGCGACTACGACCTGAAAGTCAACAATATCGACGTGCAAAAAGATCTTGGGCCGGAGCCGGCGCTGGTAGTGGCCGATCCGCACCAGATCGAGCAAGTGTTCCTGAACATCATCAATAACGCGGTGGATGCAGTGCTCGAGACGGGACGGGCGGGAAAGCTGAAGATTCGGGTCTACTGTGAGCGGGGCGACGTTTGCACGCAGTTTGCCGACGACGGCCCGGGGATTAAAGATCCCAAGAGAATTTTTGATCCCTTCTACACTACCAAGAATGTTGGCAAGGGAACCGGGCTTGGCCTGAGCATCTGCTATGGGATTGTGAAGGAGCACGGCGGCGATATCACGGCGCACAATGCGTCCGAGGGCGGAGCGGTGATCGAAGTGCGGCTGCCCATGGCTGTGGCGGCGGGGGCCAGGCAGGAGGAAGTTCCCGTAGCGGCGCCCAAGCGCGAAGGTGCACTCCAGGGCCGCGTCTTGCTGGTGGAAGAAGAAGCAGCTGTTCTGGAGTTCGAGCGCGATGTGCTGACCGGCGCCGGAGCCAACGTGGTGACAGCCACGAATAGTGAAGACGTAAAGACGCGTCTGCTCTCCGAGCCCTTCGATGCGGTGATCATGAGCGGCAAAATGCCGGCCGACTGGAACGCGAAAGAAGCCTGCCTGTGGCTTAAACAGCATTGCCCTGAGATGGAGAAGCACCTGCTGTTCACGTTCTCGCATGGAGTGGAACAGGGCGATGAGCGCAGGTTCCTGCAAGAGAACAACGTTCCCTACCTGGTGAAACCCTTCGAAGTTGCCGAGCTGATTACGCAGGCGAGACGCATGTTGCACAAGGAACAAGCGATGGCGGCGAGCGCGAACTAGGAACTCTCAGGACGTAAACTCAGACAAAATTGTCATCCCGAGCGAAGCGAGGGATCTTGGTTCTTGCCCACACCATCGGTGTGTTCGCTACAGGCAAAACCAGGATCCCTCGCTTGGCTCGGGATGACGGTTTGTGGCAACCTTCCATCACAGTTGGGTGCGCAGGTTCTTCACCAGGCGGCGGAGCGCTTTTTCGTTGCGCCTATACCAGCGCCATTGACCCTGCTTCACGGCGTCGACCAGCCCGGCTTTGGTGAGGATTGCCATGTGATGCGAGATCGTCGGCTGCGTAAGGCGCACGCGTTCTTCGATGTCTCCGGCGCACAGGCCGCTTTTTTCGAGGACAGGGGGATTGGTCGTGCCTGGGCCGCGTTGTTTCAGAGTGCGCAGGATGCGGCGCCGCGTGGGATCGGCAATGGCGTGAAGCGTTTGATCGAGAGACGATGGAGTAGTCATGGGAGGATTAGAAATAGCTGTTAAATCGACGCGTGTCAATATGCAAGCATTTCCGCAGAGCGACTCTCAAAAATCTCGAGGCGTCATGCGCGTTTCCTTGCGGCGCGCAGCCATTCGATGCGGCTGAATTCGAGGTAGCGCACGTCGTTGTCTGGAAGAGAGCAAGTCGACTTGTCGAGCTGAGGGGCGAGGGTGCCGCCGCGAATCCAGTAGCCGGTTTCGTCCCGCTTGAGAATCGTCGAGTCGAGTGGATCCATGCCGTGCAGCTTGAAGATGACACGGCGGTTCAAGAGAGGGTCAAGCTTCATGAGGGTCTTTCGGTTTATTTCTTCAGGATCGGGTTATAGCCGTCATTGACGAGACGTGAGCGCGTGGCTTCCGCGTCCTTGATGTCGGCGAAGGGGCCGATCTGCACGCGAAACAGCTTATCAGTGGCGGAATTCGCGGCTACCAAAGCGGGATACTGTTTTTTCTTGAGCGCGTCGACCAGGGCGTCGGCGTCTTCCTGTTTGCTGACCGCGGCAACCTGCACGAAGTAGCCGCCCATGGGAATCGCAGCCATGGGATCGGGCGGGTTGGAAGTCTGGGATTGGGTTTCAGGGGAAGTTGCGGAGGATTGAGTTGCGCCGGGTAAGGCAGAAGCTGTTTGACCGGTTGCCGGATTGGCGTCCGCAACGCCGGTCGAGGCTGGGGTTAGCCGCGCGTCGGCATCCTTCTGCTCGACCGCCTTGTAGAAGGTCATGGGCGCAGCGGGTTGGGCAGGCGATGCCGAGCCGGCAGGTTTGGGACCGTTGAACGTTTGCAGCGGAGCTGCGGCGCTGGCAGTTGTGAGTCCGGCGTCTGACTTGCGTCCCAGCGTGTAACCGAGCGCGAAGAAGACGGCGCAGACGATTACCAGCCCGAAGAAGAGGCCCAGCAGCTTTGCAGTGCCTAGCGTGATTTCAGTGTCTTGTGATGGATCCACAGCAATGTACCTCGGGGGCTAAAGCCCAGAATCATTGCGCACTTTAATTGCAGCCCATTCGGCTTCGCTCAGGGCAGGCTGCTGAAGCGCTGCTCTACCCATAATCCCGATGGCTTGCAATCCCAATCAACCAGGATTCTGCACTACGCAGATCCACTCGAACCAAAACCCGCTACGCGGACTTTGCCGGCTCATCGACTTTGCCCAGCATTTTCTGGAGCCCTGAGAAGAAATCCACCGGGACCGGGAAAATGACGGTCGTGTTTTTCTCCACGCCGATCTCCGTCAAGGTTTGCAAATAGCGGAGCTGCACGCTGACGGGTTCGGTGGCCAGCAGATGAGCAGCGTCCACCAGGCGCTGTGCGGCGGAGAATTCGCCCTCGGCGTGAATGATCTTGGAGCGCTTTTCGCGTTCGGCCTCGGCCTGCTTGGCCATCGCCCGCAGCATGGATTCCGGCATGTCGACCTGCTTCACCTCGACGTTGGTGACTTTCACGCCCCAGGGAGCCGTGTGCTGGTCGAGAATGCTTTGCAGGCGCAGATTGATTTTTTCGCGGTGGGCCAGAAGTTCGTCGAGCTCCTGCTCGCCCAGCACGGAGCGCAGCGTGGTCTGGGCAAACTGCGAAGTCTGGTAGGCGTAATTGGTCACTTCAACCACTGCTTTGTTGGGGTCGATCACGCGCAGAAAGATGACGGCATTCACTTTGAGCGTAACGTTGTCACGGGTAATGACGTCTTGCGGTGGAACTTCGAGCGCTTCCTGGCGAAGCGAGATCCGCACCATGCGGTCCACTGGGGCAAAGACGAACGCCACCCCGGGGCCCTTGGCGGCGCTCAGGAGGCGGCCAAGACGGAAGATAACGCCCCGCTCATACTCGGCGAGAATCTTGATCGAGCTTAAGGCGTAAAGCACGACGACAACGATAATGATGGTGACGAATCCGACCCCGATGCCAAAGATTTCCATCTGTACCTCCAAGCTTGGAGCGGGTTGCGCCCTACCGCGGATTGTAACGCAGGGGCCAGTGATAGGCGCGGAATTCGGAGGCTGGCGGTTGCTTGGGTTGGTGCGCCGACCATTAAGAAACAGCGTGGACCGGAGCCTGTCCGGGTACGGAAAGCGGTTCGACCTGTAGCACGAGACCATTGACCCGGCGCACGACGACGGATTGGCCGACCGACACATCGGAGGAAGAAACGGCGTCCCAGAGTTCGCCGTGGACGAATATCTTCCCTCGTGGCGAGAGGGTGGTTTGAGCGATGCCGGTCTCGCCGATCAATCCTTCCGAGCCGCTGACTCTCTTATTGCGGCGAGCTTTCAGGGCGATGCTCATCAGGAACGCTGTGATCAATCCCAGCGGAATGCTGACCGCGAGGGCGGTGAGCAAGCGAACGCGCATTTCCGGGATGGGCGAATCGACCAGGAGCAGCCCGCCAAGAGTGAGCAGCGTGATGCCGCCGACGGTGAGGACGCCGTGCGTGACGAACTTGGCCTCCGCCGCAAACAACGCGAAGGCGGCAAGAATGAGGCCCAGCGCGGCAAAGCGCGTCGGTAGCAGGTTGAGGGCGAACACCGCGATCAAAATGAAAACCACGCCCACGGTTCCGGGAACGACCGCGCCGGGATGATTAAATTCCGCATAAAGTGCGAGCGCGCCGATGGCGAGCAGAATGAAGGCGATATTTGGATCCATCAGATGATCGAGGATGCGTTCCTTGAGCGTCATGCCAAAGGGCACGACGGCCTTGCCAGAAAGTTTGAGCGTGACTTCCTGGCCGTTGAAGCGCTTGAAGCTTTTGCCTTCCATCTGGCGGAAAAGATCGTCCTGACTGGAGGCGATGTAGTCGATGAGATGCTCGGAGAGAGCTTCCTGATCGGTGAATGACTTGGATTGGAGCACCGCACTCTGGGCGGCCTCGACGTTGCGGCCGCGCCGGGAAACGACCGAGCGCATCAGAGCGGCCGTATCGTTTTCGAGTTTTTGTTTCATGATGTCATCGAGCTTTTCGCCGCCGAGCACGACCGGATGCGCCGCTCCGGCGTTGGTTCCTGGAGCCATAGCTGCGATATCGGCCGCTTCGAGGATAAATATTCCAGCCGAGCCAGCGCGGCTGCCGGCGGGGGCGACGTACACAATCACCGGAACCGGCGAGGTGGTGATTTTTTCGATAATCTCGCGCGTGGAGTCGACCAGACCCCCGGGCGTATTGATCTCGATCAATACAGCCTGATCGTTGCGGCGCTGGGCTTGATCGATGGCGCGGGCAATGTATTCGCCCGTGATGGGCTGAATAGTGTCATCGACAACGATCTTGAGGACTTCCGCGGAGGCGGCCGAGCTAAGGATAAGAGCTGCCGCGAAACCGAGAAGAACTCGGGCAATGAGATCGCTTTTCATGAATAGCTTTTCATCTATAAGAATACTCTTTCATTTATGCACGATGTCGGGGGTTTCTGTTTCGGCTTCGCTGGAGCCGGAGTGCTCGCCCGTCCAGCCGGGCAGATTAGTGCTACCGGTAATCAGGCGGGCACCGCGTTCGTAGGTGAAATACGACCACGCCCACTGAATAAAAACCAGCACTCGATTGCGGAAGCCGATGAGAAAAAGAATGTGGACGAAGAGCCATGCCAGCCAGGCCATAAAACCGGAGATATGAATCTTGCCAAACTGGGCGACGGCTGCGGCGCGGCCGATGGTGGCGAGGCTGCCTTTGTCGTAATAGTGAAAAGCCGGGCGAGGCGCAGATTTGCTCTGAATCTCGCGGCGGATGAGCTTGGCGACGAATCGTGCTTCGAGAATCGCAACGGGCGCTACGCCGGGCAACAGTTTTCCCGATGAGTCTTTCAATGCGGCGAGGTCGCCGATGACGAAGACTTCAGGATGGTTCGGTATGCTGAGATCGGGACCGACCAGTACGCGTCCAGCGCGATCGACCGGAACGCCAAGTTTCTTTCCCAGTGGCGAAGCCGCCACGCCTGCGGCCCACAGGATGACGGCCGCGCTCATCGGCGTGTTGCCCATGTAAATGACGCCGGGCTCAATCTTCGTCACCATCGCCGAAGTAATCACTTCCACGCCGAGACGCCTCAGTTGCTCGAGCGCGCTTCGGGAGAGATCTTCGGGATAGGCGGGAAGAACGTGCGGTCCACCTTCGATGAGATGGATGCGGGCGCGGCGCGGATCGATGGAGCGAAAATCCTGGGCGAGCGCATGATGGCAGATTTCGGCGAGGGTACCGGCGAGCTCCACCCCTGTGGGCCCGGCGCCAACGACGACAAAATTTAAGGGCTCGTGCGTTTCGCCGGCAGAAGCCTGGCGTTCCGCAAGCTCGAAGGCCAGCAGAACCCGGCGGCGGATTTCGAGCGCATCCTCGATGGTCTTGAGACCGGGTGCATAAGGCTCCCATTCGTCGTGGCCGAAATAGGCGTGGCTGGCGCCGGCAGCGACGATCAATGTATCGTACGGAATTTCCTGATCTTCTTTTTGCGCGGTTGTTCTTACGATGCGGCGTTCCAGGTCAAAGCCGGTCACCTCGGCCATGAGCACTTCAATGTTCTTGTGATGCCGCAAAATCGAGCGGATGGGAGATGCGATCTCTCCGGGAGATAGTCCTGCCGTAGCCACCTGATAAAGCAAAGGCTGGAAGGTGTGATAATTTTTCTGGTCGATTACAGTAATGCTTACCGGGGCGCCAGCCAGCGATTGAGCCGCGCTCAAGCCGCCGAAGCCCGCTCCCACGATCACCACGCGATGTCGATTCTTGCCGTTCTTGCCGTTCATGGCCCTACTCTATAAGATTCAGCGCGATGGCAAACGGCTCCAGAACGTCCACCGCGGACCTGCATCCGGGGTGGTTAAGATGGCTCGTGCCCTCGGCGAGCGACTTAATTTTTGTGGCCTTGCTGGCGCTGCTGACGTGCACCGCGCTCTCGGTGCGCCTGCTCGGCGATGCCGGAATCGGCTGGCACATTCGCACCGGACAACTGATTCTGGCGACACACACCGTTCCTCGCTTCGATCCGTTTTCATCAACCCTAACCCGCCAGCCCCTCTTCGCGAGGGAGTGGTTTGCGTGGGAGTGGCTGTACGATGTGCTCGCTGGATGGCTCGAGACCGCGGCGGGGCTGAACGGCGTTGTACTATTTACCGCTTTCATCATCGCGCTGACATTTGCGTGGACGTTTCGGCTGATGCTGCGCCGCGGCACAAATATTCTTGTTGCGGTAGTTCTTGTGCTGCTGGCGGCGTCGGCGGCGATGATCCATTTTCTGGCCCGGCCGCATGTCGTGAGCTGGCTGTTTACCGTGGCATGGTTCTGGATACTGGAATCGTCGGAGAAAAATTGTCCCGGTTCGCATTCATTAGATTCTTCATCGTACGGAATCGAAAGCGGACCCGACTGGTTCCTCTGGCTTTTGCCGCCGCTGATGGTGGTGTGGGTAAATGTGCACGGAGGATTTCTGCTTGGCTTCGTGCTTCTGGCGATTTACTGGTGCGGAGCGGCGTGGCAGTGGCTGCGCCTGAAAGAGGATCGCTTCGATGATGTTTTGCGGAAGATCCGGATGGCGCGCCGCGTCCGGGTTTTGACCGCGATCGGATTCCTAAGCGCCGCAGCCACGCTGGTCAATCCTTACGGGTACAAGCTGCACGTACATATCTACGACTATCTTTCCAGTCGTTTCCTGATGGATCATATCGACGAGTTTCAATCTCCAAATTTTCATTATGTCGCCCAGAAGTGTTTCGCAGTCCTGTTGCTGCTGACGCTGGTTGCGCTGGCTCTGAAAGAACGTGCTGCGAAAGGACGGACCGCGAAAGCCCGCGCTATCGGCGCAAGCGAGGGCCTGGTTGTGCTTTTCGCGGTGTATTCCGGACTGTATGCTTCCCGCAACATTCCAATTTCATCATTGCTGCTAATCCTCGTGATCGGGCCTTGGTTGTCGGATGCAATCCAGCGATTGGCACCCGGTGGTTTTTCCGATCGAATGAGTGTGATCGAATTGCGTCTGCGCGGCCATCTTCTCCCCATCGTAGCCATCGTGCTCGCCTGCTGGATTGCGGCCCACGGCGGCATGCTGGCAGGTGCTGAGATGGGATCAACTAAGTTGATGGACGCACACTTCGACGCCGAGCGCTTTCCCGTAGCGGCCGTGAATTATCTCGAAAAGAACGGGCCGGTGGTGAGTCCCGATTACTGGGGCGGATATTTGATCTACCGCCTTTATCCACGGGTGCGCATGGTCGTCGATGACCGGCACGATTTCTATGGTGAGGAATTCTTAAAGTCATACTTGAAGATGGTGCACGTAGAGCCAGGGTGGAACGATTTTCTCGATCAGCATCAGGCCCGATGCGTAATTGTGCCGAAGAATTCCGCTCTGGCCAACATTCTTGCGGAAACCAGCGGCTGGCAGTCGATCTACGCCGATGATGTGGCGAGCGTCTTTGTGCGGACTCCTGCGAAACGCGACTAGCTCTAAATATCGGCCTGGCCTTGCCGATTGTCCCAACCACCGTCGAAGTTGCAAAACCATTCACATTGACAGCGTTGGAGAGTCCGCGCTATCTTCGGCGTCACGGTCGCAACTATCGTGCATCGTTGATGCCCGCGAATGTCCTGCCATTCGCGGAAGCAACTCGGCGAAAGCCAATTCCGGTTCTCTAGATAATGTTCTTGAGAAAATACTCTGAGGACAATCCCGATGATTCGCATTCTCTCCGCTTCTCGAAGCCTGCATTTCTGTGCGGTTGCCATCGCTCTACTGGTTCTGTGCCTGGCGTCTGTAGCTGCGGCGCGCGCGCAGGAGGCCTCGGCCATTTCGCTGACCGAGATCAGCTCTGACCCGTTTACGGTTGCTCCGGGGCAGCACGCCACCGAAGTCGAGCCGCATATGCTGGCGAATGGCACCACGCTGGTGGCGGCGTTTCAGACAGGGCGCATTGCTCCCGGAGGCGCGACCGCCATTGGCTGGGCAACCTCGACCGACGGTGGCAGCACCTGGACGCATGGATTTCTCCCCGACCTTACCACAGGCAATGGCGGCGGTCCTTACAGCGCGGCCAGCGATCCTGCCGTGGCCTATGACGCCAAGCACGCGGTGTGGATGATCGCGACCTTGCCGATCTCGAACACATCCGAGACTCCGGCTGTCGAGGTGAGCCGCTCGACCGACGGCGGCCTTACCTGGAACGACCCGGTCAGCGTCGGTCCCAATGTGGACAGCTCGGACAAGAACTGGATCGCGTGCGACAGCACATCGACCAGCCCTTACTACGGAAACTGCTACGTGGAGTGGGACAATCCCGATACTGGAGACGGGGTTCTAATGAGCACTTCGAGCGACGGCGGGATGACCTGGGGACCAGCCACGGCGCCGGCCATGAAGCCCGAGGGCATCGGCGGGCAACCGCTGGTGCTGCCGAACGGCACGGTCGTGGTGCCGATTGAGACCTCGGGGATTTCGTCCTTTGTCTCGACCAATGGAGGAACAAGCTGGACGGCGCCGGTAACGGTGTCAAACATTCAGGTTCACACCGATGCGGGCGGTATTCGCAGCGGCCCGCTGCCCTCGGCGGCGGTAGACGGAGCAGGCACGGTTTGGGTGGTATGGGAAGATTGCCGTTTCCGAAGCGGATGTTCCACCAACGATCTGGTTTACAGCACCTCCGGCAACGGCTTGATTTGGTCGGCCGTCAAGCGCATTCCGATCGACCCCGTCACCAGCACCATCGACCATTTCATTCCTGGAATCGGCATCGATCCCACAACTTCGGGCACAACCGCGCACGTCGCGATTCACTATTACTTTTATCCGGTGAGCAAGTGCACGACTACGACTTGCCGGCTTGGGGTGGGTTACATTTCCTCGCACAACGGCGGAGCTACATGGAATGCTCCCGCGCGGCTGGCCGGCCCGATGCAACTAGGCTGGCTGCCCAACTCGCAGAACGGCCTGATGATCGGCGACTACATTGCCACCGCCTTCACCAACGGCGTGCCGCACGGCGTGTTCGCGGTAGCCGCGGCCAAATCCGGCACGACGTTCAGCGAGGCCACTTACACCGCCCAGGGATTAACCGTTGCCGAGAACGGTCCGCAGTTCTCTTCTGCAGGAGATAAGCCGCTGCATAAACTCTCCGACGTGATTGAGAAGGAGAGCCCAGAGAAGGGAGTTCCGCCCTCGAAGCGGGCTAAGCGGAGTGCGAAGTAGAAACCTAACTCTGTCATTCTGAGCGGAGGTCGTGCTTCGCAACGGCGAAGCACGACCGAAGTCTAGGATCCTTCTATGTTCGTCCTCGAATCCTCGCCCCTGATAAACTCTCTTCCGTGCCGCGCCTCACCCATCTCGAATGCACCCGCTGCGGCGAGCATTATCCCGCCGACCGTCCGCAAACTGTTTGCCCCAAAGATGGCGGCATCCTCTATGCGCGCTACGATCTTGCCGGCATTAAGAAAAGTTTCTCTCCGGCATCTCTGCTGCCGCTTGCGCCCACCATGTGGCGTTACGATGCCGTTCTTCCCGAAGCCGCGCCGGTCACGCTCGGCGAAGGCTTCACTCCCATGCTTCCCAGCCGTGAGTATCCTAACGTCTTCATCAAAGATGAAGGGCTGAACCCCACCGGCTCGTTCAAGGCTCGCGGACTTTCCGCCGCAGTCACCATGGCCCGCCACTTCGGTTTGAAGAAGCTCGCGATTCCATCCGCCGGAAACGCCGCGGGAGCCCTCGCCGCCTACGCCGCCGCGGCTGGCCTCGAAGCTCACATCTTCATGCCCAAAGATGTTCCCATGGCCAACCGCATCGAGTGCGACTACTACGGAGCGCAGGTCACGCTGGTCGATGGCCTCATCTCCGATTGCGCACGCAAGGTCGCAGAATTAAAAGAGAGCGCGTCCTGGAAAAACGAAGGATGGTTCGATGTTTCCACCACCAAGGAGCCCTATCGCGTCGAAGGCAAAAAGACGATGGGGTACGAGGTCGGGGAGCAGATGGGATGGAAACTTCCACAGGGCATCATCTACCCCACGGGCGGAGGCGTCGGCCTGCTCGGAATGTGGAAGGCCTTCGACGAGCTCGAGCAGCTGGGTTTCATCGGCCCCGAGCGTCCAAACATGATTAGCGTGCAATCTGCGGGATGCGCACCCATCGTTAAAGCATGGGATGAAGGCCGCGCCACGGCAGAAATGTGGCCTCACGCTGCGACCATTGCCGCAGGCCTGCGCGTGCCCAAACCTTATGGCGACTACCTGATCCTCGACATTCTGAAAAAAAGTGGAGGCCTCGCCATCGCCGCCACCGACGAAGAAATTCTCGATGCCACTCGACACTGGGCCAGGGTGGAGGGAATCTTCGCAGCGCCCGAGGGTGCCGCATCGTTGGTCGCGTATCAGAAACTGCTGGCCAGCGGATTCTTCAGCGCCGACGATACCGTCGTGCTTTTCAACACCGGCTCCGGGCTGAAATATCTGGACGTGCTCGATACGAAAGACGACACGAAGAAAGACGACACGAAGAAAGATACGAGCAGTGTGGAGCGCGCGCCCTCGCCCGCTTCCCGCCCCATCGCTGGAATCATCGGACCCTACTAGAGAGCGTCCGAAACTAATTATTGTGGATTGCCGTTTTCCGGAAGCTTGAACCCGGGATCGCTCTTCTTGGCCTTTTGATAGATCTCCGTCCAAGGCAGGAATGGCCCAATCGTGTCAACATCCTATGCGCCTGCGGGTGTGCAATTGTGACCAGTCAAAGTGACGAAGATTAACTACTATTAATTTATGGAAAAGCACGACACCTCCCAGGGCGGAGGAAGGAGTCGCAGTTATGCCCAGAATCTTATTGGCTGAGGACGACGATGCCGTCCGCGATATGCTACAAACCGCACTGGAACGCGACGGCTTCGAGGTAGTTGCCGTAGCGAATGTGCGAGCCGCACTCCTTTGTATCGCGACTGACAACTTTGACGCACTACTTTCCGACTTACACATGCCAAACGCAGGTGATGGTTTTACCGTCGTCAGCGCCATGCGCCACACCCACCCGCAAGCAGTCACTCTGGTGCTAAGCGGGTACCCGGCAATAGACGAGGCTTTGTCTGCCATCCGTGTACAGGCTGACGAAGTTCTGATGAAACCGATCCAAATGGCCACCCTTCGGGAAGCTATCCGCAAAAAGCTCGCGAACCCGGTCGCCAGCAGACCGCTGCCCACACAAAGTGTGGCCTCCATACTGGAGCATGACCTTGATGCAACGATTCAGGACTGGATGGCACTCGTAGATGACGATGAAGAGCTGAATTGTATTCCATTGAACTTTGAGGACCGTACCGGTCATCTTCCCAATCTCATCGCTGATTTGATTTACCGCTTGCGTCTCCCCCAGGCTGAGAGAGCGGGCATTTCCATCCCAGCACGCCAGCACGGGGATCTACGCCGTCATCAGGGCTACACTGCCGCGATGGTAGTCGAAGAATCGCGAATCCTCCAGGTCAGTATCTTTAAGACTCTACAAAATAATCTAGATAGAGTGGATTTCAGCAAAGTGCTGCGAGACGTTATCACAATCGCCGACGAAGTGGATTCGCAATTGAAGCAGGCCATGCTCGGTTACACGACCCCTGCGGGGTTGGCGGCATAGAGCACTGGAGGGCAAAAGCCCTCGCCGTTACACTCATTGAAGTGTGCAATAGTGGACAGCTACCAGAATCGCGCAGAGGTATTGTGCTACTAGTTTGAAAGAGACAGAACACGGTCGTGGGTTAGCGACTGTACGTCATTCGACCCACGACCATCTTCAAACTCCACCCTCTTTTTCTCGCCGAGCCGAACGCGACTCATTCGTTCCCCCCTGTCCGCTGGTGAAACAATCCTCATAACACCCCATTGACTGAAGTCGGCCAATTCTCAATGAGCGTAGACGCGTGTTGACGACAACCACAGATCCCCTTCTGCTTCATGCAAAAGAAAAAGCCACCCGAGACCGAGCGGCTTTTTGGTCTGGTTGACTCCCGGCGTTCACTTCGCAGCCACGACCGTGAGCTGAAAGGCGGCGACTTGCGCTTTCACCTCGCGTACGCTCTCGCGAGCTTCGCGGACCTCAGCTTTCAGGCTCCGCATCGCCGCGGCCTGCGCACGCAGCAAGGCCTGCTGCTGTTTGATCACGCGTTGTTGTTCCTTGATCGCGTTTACCATTGACCAGATAATCGGATCGTTGTTCACGACAAGGTAGCCCTTGCTGTTTTCCGTCACTGCTTCCGGAATGACTTTTTGCACTTCCTGCGCGACTACCCCGATATGTTCGTCTGTATCGCGAATGCCCATCGCGTTGTCTTGCTTGTAGCGATAGCGGATGGGATTGATGCGTAGAACCTGGCTCAAGCCGGCGCTGAAACAGCCGTTCAGTTTTTAAACCGGCCATCGGAGAAAGTGCCCCAAGACCCGCCGCCGGGCTTACCGGCGCTGCCATTTACGGTAAGGAGGTTGTCCGGGGTAGTGGTGCCGATGCCGACATTGTTGATCCCCGACTGATTGATTGCCAGCACGCCACCGTAGCTCTGAATCCGCTTGTAGGTGGAGGTGCCATTCGAGCCTAGGAGCAGGCCGTTATCGCCCGCATTCAACCCAAAGGGGGGTGCAGCGGCAGGGCCCGTTATGTGGAGCGGAGCAGATGGACTGAGCTCGCCGGTGCCCACGTCGGTTGCAGAGAAGTCCGACCCGCTTGCCGATTGCAGGCGCGGATTGGCGTGTAACCAAGATTGCCATCGACAAGCACGCGCGAGAGAGCGAAAACAGAGAGCATGAGGAAAACGGTTTTCGTGCTTTGCATGCTGCTGGCCGGGTGCGCGGCGAAAAAGACACCGGTTGCAGCGACGCCGCCTCCAATACGAAGCCAGCTTCCGCCTCCATCCGCCGAACTCATCGAACACTGCGTAATATCGAAGCAGGAAAATGCCAACACCGTGACCTGCAGTTGTGTGCCCGCGAAGACCGTGATCGACTCAAAAACTGGGCATACCACGTTGGTGTGCAAGGTCATGAAAGAGGAAAAGTGAGACTGGGACTGCTCCCCTTTCATTGACTTGCCGCTGCCTTCCCCCTAAGATGGTCGCGCACGGGGGCGGGCTTCATTCATTGATCGGCGAGACATTGATCGGCAAGACCATATCGCATTACCGCATCATCGAGAAGCTGGGCGGGGGCGGTATGGGAGTGGTGTACCGGGCTGAGGACATCAAACTCGGCCGCTCGGTCGCGCTCAAGTTTCTGCCCGATGAACTCGCCAAAGATCGCCAGGCCCTCGACCGCTTTCAGCGCGAGGCCCGCGCGGCGTCGGCCTTGAACCATCCCAACATCTGCACCATCCACGAAATTGACGAGGACAACGGCCAGGCCTTCATCGTCATGGAGTTCCTCGAAGGCCAGACGCTGAAACACCGCATCGACGGCCGTCCGCTCGACACCGAAACTCTGCTGGGTCTGGCGATTGAAATTGCTGACGCTCTTGATGCCGCGCACTCCAAGGGAATCATTCATCGCGACATCAAGCCGGCAAATATTTTCGTGACCAAGCGCGGCCAGGCCAAGCTGCTGGATTTCGGTTTAGCGAAGCTGGCGCCAGAGAACCGGCACGGCACTTCGGATTCCGCGATGCTGACGGCGACGGATGGCGCAATGATGATGACCACTCCCGGCTCCACGGTTGGGACGGTTGCCTACATGTCGCCCGAGCAGGTGCGCGCCGAAGAGCTCGATCCGCGCACCGATCTGTTTGCGTTCGGTTCCGTGCTCTATGAAATGGCGACAGGGGGACTGGCATTTCCGGGAAGCAGCAGCGGCGTAATTTCCGAAGCCATTCTGAACCGCACTCCGCCGCCGGCCACGGGCGCGAATCCAGCGCTGCCTCCGAAGCTCGAGGAAGTAATTTTCAAAGCGATCGAAAAAGAGCGCGAGTTCCGCTATCAGACCGCGGCCGAGCTGCGCGGAGACTTGAAGCGAATCAAGCGCTCGCTCGATACCTCCCGCGTGCGCGCCGGCGGAATGGTGCCTGCCGCACTGGTGCCGACCGCGAGCGTAGTTGAGACGGCGGGTGGGCGAAGCCGTTCGCTGCTTACGGCGCTGGCAGCGGCTGCCATCGCGCTGGTCGTCGGCTTCGTGGCGGGACATTTTCTGCTGCAACATGCGCCTGCGCAGGCAGTGTTGCCGGTTTACCATCCCCTGACCTTCCGCCGGGGCATGGTTCACGCGGCTCGCTTCGCGCCCGACGGCAAAACCATCATTTACAGTGCGGCGTGGGAAGGCAAGTCATTGCAGCTGTTCACTACGCGTCCAGAGAGCCCCGAGTCGCACGAACTCGAACCGGCGGGCGCGGATGTGCTGGCCGTTTCGGCCTCTGGCGAGATGGCGCTCTTGCTGCGCAGCCATCCCATCGCGCAATTTCTTTATACCGGGACACTCGCACGTGTGCCTCTGGTCGGTGGCGCGCCGCGCGAGGTGATGGACAACGTGGAATGGGCCGACTGGTCCCCCGACGGAAGCACGCTCGCGATTGTGCGCCAGGAGCAAGGCCGCCACCGATTGGAGTACCCGCCCGGTAAGGTGCTCTATGCGGCTGACGGATGGATTGGCCATCTGCGCATTTCTCCCAAGGGCGACACCATCGCTTTCATTGACCACCCCGAACTCGGCGACGACGGTGGAGAGGTTGCCACCGTCGATATGGCCGGAAAAAAGACAACGCTTTGCACCGGCTGGGACAGCATTCAGGGCATCGCGTGGTCTCCCGGCAACGATGAGATATGGTTTACCGCAACCCGCACCGGCGGTGATCGCTCGCTGTATGCGGTGACCCTGTCGGGCACAGTAAGACTGCTGGCGCGCGTCCCCGGAGAATTGACGTTGCTCGATGTTGACCGCGACGGCAATGTATTGCTGACGCGCGGCAACGACCGCGCCGGAATGATTGGCCTGACCCCCGGCGATGCCAAGGAGCGGGACTTGTCCTGGCTCGACTGGTCGGTGCCCGGCGATTTGTCCGCCGATGGCCGCATCGCACTTTTTACCGAAACCGGCGAAGGTGGCGGGCCAAAGTATGCGGTCTACATGCGAAAGACTGACGGTTCACCCGCGATTCGCCTGAGCGAAGGATCTGGGACCGGATTGTCGCCCGATGGAAAGTGGGCGCTGGCGCGACCGAATGTCAACTCGCCTCCGGTGTTTCAGCTTCCCACCGGAGTGGGCGAAGCCAAGCTGCTTACTCACGATGCCATGAATCACTTGTGGGCGCGCTGGCTCCCAGACGGAAAACAAATAGTATTTTCCGGCAACGATGCCGGACATGGCGTCCGTCTCTACGTGGAGAATCCCGAGGAAGCTAAGGCCCGCCCCATCACTGGCGAAGGAGTGAGCCCGTTCTTTGTGATTTCTCCGAAGGGGGACTTGGTTGCCGGTGTCGGTCCGGATCGTAAAATCTATCTCTATCCCGTAGCCGGTGGTGGCGAACCCATGCCCGTCTCCGGCAACACGGGAGATGAAGCGCCAACAGGCTGGTCCGCCGATGGCCGGTCCCTTTACGTGTTTCGCTTTGGCGAGATCCCGGCCAAAGTGTTCGAGCTTGAATTGTCATCGGGAAAACGAAAACTGTGGAAGGAACTGGTTCCGGCCGATGCCGCCGGAATCGACACCATCCGCGGAATCACCATTACGCCCGACGGCAAGGCATACATCTACGGCTACATCCGGACTCTATCCGATCTTTACGTCGTCGACGGCCTGAAGTGAGGCAGTCCCGCCGACTGAGTCGCGTGGTTATAGCCGCGAATCGGGGAAAGAATGCAGCCCACGGCGCAAGCCGTGGGTAAAGAAGCGGGAAGGGAAGGGGCGAAAGACAGTTCTCACGCAACGCGAACTGCCCCGCTGCGCTTCGATTCATTCATCAAGAAAACCGCTTGTCCTTCAAATCCTCGCCGGCCCGCGCCACGTTCTCCGGGCGCCCAAGATCGCGCCAATAACATTGATCGGCGCGAAAGCCAAATATATTTTCTCCCTGCGCGGCGAGATGCAAATAAGTCGAAACGATAGAAAACGCGCCATCTTCGGATATCTTCCCAAAAATCCGAGGCGAAATAACATGGACGCCCGAAAAAGCCAGCGCTTGCGGTTTCACGGACTCACGAACCACTTCGTTGCTCTCGTCGCCTCCAGCGCGCCTTCCGCAAAGCCGCATTTGCTCGTCGAACAGCAAGTAGCGCGATGTGTCCCGCTCCTGTACGGCCAGCGTGGCCAAAGCCTGATGCTCGCGATGAAACTGCAACATCCGCGCAAGATCGATTGTGCTGATCACGTCGACGTTGTGGAGAAGAAAGGGCTGGTCGCGCCCGTCAGAATCTTCGAGAAAGAACCAGGCAGCTTTTTTCAATCCGCCGCCGGTGTCGAGTAAAACCTCTTCACGCGAGATTTCAATGCGCATACCGAAGTTTTCGTTCGCCTTCAGATAATCGATGACCATATCGGCGAAGTGGTGCACATTGATGATCACCTCTCGAACTTCAAACATGCGCAAGCGGGAGAGCGTGATCTCAAGCAGCGTTCGGCCGGCGACTTCCACCAGCGCCTTGGGACGGTCGTCGGTGAGCGGGCGCAGCCGCGTGCCCAGCCCCGCAGCCAGAATCATCGCTTTCATCGTGCCGTCGGCTCCGCCCTTGTTCCTGTCATTGCGAACCGGGCGTCAAGCCCGGTGAGGAATCTGCTTTTGCTGCTCTGCATTGCATTCGATTTCTTTCTTAACCCGTGCTCCCACCCTCCAGCTCTCGATGCCGCACCACCACGTCCACTCCATTCCGCCCGCGCAAACGCTTCGCCAACTGCTCTGCCAAATAAACCGAGCGATGCTGGCCGCCGGTACAGCCAAATGACACCATCAAGCTCTTGAAGCCGCGACGCTGATATTCACTCACGCTGGCATCGACCAGCGACATCGCGCTCGCCATAAATTGATGTACGCTTTCCTGCTGATTCAGATAGTCGATCACCGGCGCGTCTCTGCCGGTCAAGGATTTGAATCGTTCCTCGCGCCCGGGATTCGGCAGGCTGCGTCCGTCGAAGACAAAACCGCCGCCATGCCCGCTTTCATCCTTTGGCCAGCCCCGATGAAACGAGAAACTGAAAATCCTCACCGTAAGATTTTCCGCTTCGATGGCTAGTCTCTGCAGCTTCTCCGAGGCCAGCATGCTGTTAAAGGCCTCCATCAGCGTCGGCAGCGCAATAGGCAGTTTCACGTTATGCAGCAGCCAGCGCAGGTTCTTCAACGCGTACGGCACACTCTGTAGAAAATGTGCCTTGCGCTCGTAGAATCCGCGAAACCCATATGCACCCAGCGCCTGCAGAATCCGGACGTACACATAAGCGTAGTAATAATGCAGAAATGCGGCACGCTTAACGTCAACGAAATCGCCAAGCTTTTCGATATAAAGATCGAGCAACTGCTGGCGCAATTCGGGCGGAAGATCGGCCTTGGCATCGTACAGAAGGGAAGCGATGTCGTATTGAAGCGCGCCTTTGCGTCCGCCCTGATAGTCGAGGAAAAACGGTTGTCCGTTCTGCAGCATGATGTTCCGGGACTGGAAATCGCGGTAGAGAAAATAATTGCCGTCGGCGCTGAGCAGGAAATTCGTCAGCCGGTCGAAATCGTCTTCAAGCGCCTGCTCGTTAAAAGGGATGCCCGCCAGCCGGAGAAAATAGTATTTAAAGTAATTCAAATCCCAGGAGATCGACTGGCGATCGAAGCTGCCGCGGGGATAGCAGACGTTGTAATTCAAATCGCGCCCGGCCTCGATCTGAAAGCGCGGCAACACAGCCACAACCTTGCGATAAGCTTCGACCGCTTGCGGCGCGATCCGCTCGCCTGCGCGATTGGTAGAGAGAAACTCGAAAAGCGTAGTGTCGCCGAAATCCTCTTCCAGGTACGCGCCCTGGTCCAAAGCTTCCGCGTAAATTTCCGGCACCGGCAGACCGTGGCGCCGGAAGTGCCGGGAAAATTCCAGGAAGGCGGCGTTCTCCTCGCGCACGTTATGCAGAATTCCGATCGCTCTGAGTCTGTCGTTAGAAAGCCGGAGGATGTTCCGTCCCGAGCCGCCGAGCTGGCCTTGCAGCGGCTGCACCCGCGTCGGCGGAACGTGGAAATGCCGGTCAAAAAGATTTTGGAGAACGTCCATAGACGGTGGCCAGTGGTCAGTGGCTAGTGGCCAGCTTAACCCGAGACCCAAGCTTAATCTCACTGGCCACTGACCACTAGCCACCGGCCATGCAACCACTAAAGATAACATCGAAAGCGCGATGCCAAAGGCGATTGGCGCAGCACGGCATTGAACGACTTGATAACCCTAAGCCGCATCTCTATCCTGAAACCAGCATGACTGAACGCCTGTATTACCGCGATTCTTTTCTCTATAACTTCGACGCCAAAGTGCAGTCGGCCATCGAGACCCCGCGCCCCGCACTGATTCTCGATCGCACGGCGTTCTACCCCACGAGCGGCGGCCAGATCCACGATACCGGCTGGATTGTTTCTCCCACCGGCAAGCTTCGCGTCACCGAAGTAGCCGATGCCGAGGACGGACGAGTCGTTCACTACCTTGAAGCCCCGGTAAAAGATGTGCAGCCGGGAAGCCGCGTCACTGGCGAAATCGACGCAGCACGCCGTCGCGATCACATGCAGCAGCACTCGGCCCAACATGTGCTGTCGGCCGCCTTCGTGCGGCTATTTAATATGCCCACCGTTTCTTTTCACATGGCCAACGACTATTGCTCGATCGATCTGGATGCGCCCTCGCTCAGCAAAGAACAAATCGAGTCGGCAGAGCGCACGGCCAACGAAGTCATGATCGAGAATCGGGAAGTCGATGTGCGTTATGTAACTCGCGACGAAGCCGTGAACCTGGGCCTGCGCAAACTTCCTCCCGCCGAGCGCGACCAACTGCGACTAATCGACATCCGCGACTGGGACCTTACCGCCTGCGGCGGCACGCACGTGAGCCACACCGGGCAAATCGGCGGGATCTTGCTGCGCAAGAGCGAGAAGGTCCGCCAGGGATACCGCGTGGAATTCGTTGCCGGCCAGCGCGCCGTCGCGACGGCGCACCGCGATTTCTCTGCGCTCACCGAAACCGCCGCACTGTTTTCCGCCGGCATCTACGACGTGCCGCAGCAGACGCGAAAAGCGCTCGATGAACTTCGCTCGATGCGCAAGCAGCGCGAGCAGTCGCAGGAAGAACTCGCCCAGGCGCACGCTTCGACTTTGTTAGCCGAAACTCCCGAGAGCAACGGCCGCAAGCTGGTGGTGCGCACTCTTTCCGACCGCGATCTCAACTTCCTCAAGCTGTTGGCGCGAAGACTGACGCGCCAATCTTCCGAAGCAATCGCACTGCTTGCCACAACGTCGCCGCAGCCCGCGCTGGTTTTCGCGCAGTCGGCGGGGCAACCTTATGACATGGGCGTCTTACTGAAAGAAACCGCGGCCAAGCTCGGCGGGCGAGGCGGCGGCAGCAAAGACCTCGCCCAGGGCGGCGTGCCTCGCTCCGAAGGGCTTGCCGAAGCAGTCGCCGCTGCAGCGGAAAAACTAGCGCTCTGACCTCGAACGGCAAAACAAAAGCCCTCACCGGACAAAGTCCAATGAAGGCGTGTACAAAACCTCTACTTTCGTGTTTCAAAAACTAGAAACCGGACACTGGAAACAAGAAAATCCAGCTTTCAGGCAACGCGATTCCGCCGGCCCTTTTCCCACCATACTGCGGGATCCTCAGGACGGTTGAGCATCTGCGACAATTCCTTCTTGATCTCGGCCAGGCGGTTGGCGCGCATTTCGAGCGCCGACTGGTCGATCTGCGTATCGACGCTGCGGTTGGCCGAGCGAACGTTCATGTTCCGTAAGTCCGTGATTTCCTGACGAAGGCTGGTGAGGTGTTCCAGGATGTAGGGCATGTATTGATCATACCTTAGATTCGGGAGGATGCCGTTTTATTAATCGCTCCTATTGAAATCGCCGGAATGCGTCGTTTTGAGCCCGAATGGGCCGGAATTAGGCCGGTTTCGAGGCATAGTCCTTTCGTTTCACCAACTGTAGAATCCAGTCCCTCTAACGCGACGTCTCTTGCGTACTAGAACGGAATATCTTCATCCGTGATCGGCCCAGACGCCGCTCCTGCGTGCTCAGGCTCCGGCGTGCGCTGGTCGAAGTTGTTGCCACCGCCCGCGGATGCTCCTGCGCCGCGCGAGCCGCCGTAATCTCCGCCCGCTTCGCCGCGTCCGCCAAGCAGGATCAGATCGCTCGCCACCACTTCGGTCATGTATTTCTTCTGTCCGCTGGTCTTGTCGTCCCAGGATCGTGTTTGCAGCCGGCCCTCGATATAAACCTTCCCGCCCTTCTTCAAATATTCTCCGGCGATCTCAGCCAGCCGCTGCCACAGCACCACGTTGTGCCATTCGGTGCGGTCCTGCCATTCGCCGCTTTTGTCTTTGAAGCGCTCGTTGGTCGCGATCGTGATCTTCGCCACCGGCGTGCCCTGCGGCGTGTACTTAATTTCTGGATCTTTCCCAAGATTCCCAATCAATTGAACCCGGTTCAGACTTTTTCCTGCCATGGGATGCTCCTTTGCAGGGGTTCACTATAGCAGAATTGGACGCGTGAAAATGCTATGCGACCCATCGTAAGCTGCGCCGGAGTATCATTTTGGGCAGGGAAGCGGCGACGAAGCGCCGTGGATTTCCAGTCGTGGAGGAAAATCATGCCTTTCTTCGGTATGGTTCGTTCCGAGCATATTCAAAAATATCTGTGGATTGCTCTCGCTCTCGCAGCCCTGTTGGTGCTTCCGGGATGCTGGGTGACATCGATCAACGGCTTGTATCAGGAATCGACCGCAGACAATCCTCATACAGATCCTGATCTGGTCCTTGAGCGGAGCCTCGTTGGTTCCTGGATTCACCTCGATGACAAATGCGCCACGCTGCTTACGATCGCCTCCGAGAACGGGGCCTATAGTTTGCGATCGACGGATCAGGGAGAGGGATGCGACGCACAGGATAAGCCCTCCCGCTATCAGGCACACCTCGTGAAACTGGACACCTATTATTTCCTCGACATTGCGCCCATGGACGATGCTGTCTGCAACATGTGCCTCGCGAAGCACAACATTTTCCTCGCGAAATTCGACAAAGCCACGCTATCCCTCACTCCGATTGATTCCGACTGGCTGAAGAAATCGCTCGCGGCGAAGACTGTTTCTCTGGCCACGCTGGCAGGCGATACCGACACGCTGACCGCATCCTCCGCAGACCTGAAGAGCTTCTGCCGCAGGTTCGCCGCCGATGAGGCCGTGTTCAAGCCGTCCTCTACCTACACATTGAAGCGAAAGTAAGCTCACAAAAGATGGCATTCACGCTATAATCACGCCATGCCTCCTGCACCCGGCGCCACCAAAGCTGTCGGTATGGTTCCCGACGAGATGAAGTGGGAACCGAAGTCCAAGGGCCTGGCCACCCCGCGCAAGAAGAAGCCAAAAGAACTCGCCGTCATTACCGAATGCTGCACCGGATGCGCCGGCTCACCTGCCTGCGTGGAATACTGCCCCGTGGAAGACTGCATGTTCTGGGTTCCGGATGAAGACAGCACTCCGTTCGGCCGCATCGCGGTCGATCCCATTCTCTGCATCGGCTGCAAGAAGTGCCTGAGCAAGGGTCCCGACGGTTGCTTCCTCGATGGCTGTCCCTGGGACGCCATCGTCATGGTCGACACGGTGGAAGTGGAAAAAGAAGTCGGCGCAATGGCAATCTAACGGCAGTGGCCAGTGATCGGTTGTCAGTGGCCAGAAAGACCTTTCAGGCATACTGCAAAAGATGCGCTTCGAATCGCGCCTTCGGGCGTTGCGCTG
>Ga0209380_10000375_pt1 | contig 31431 bp, 21 predicted proteins | sample HubBroMetageWFT6_FD_188347 | JGI IMG/M metagenome (GOLD analysis project Ga0209380, IMG submission 188347) | Warmed and freeze-thawed soil microbial communities from the Hubbard Brook experimental Forest, New Hampshire - Hubbard Brook CCASE Soil... | ecosystem: Environmental > Terrestrial >... | reverse complement strand
GAGCTCGGAAGGGACCTTGGACCGCGGTCCCTACGCCCTCGTGGGACTCGTCGGTTTCGCAATGAAACACAATTTGGACCGGGCCCTGGCTACGCTTGTTTTTCATCGCCAGTGGGGTCTTTTCAATTACTGGATACCGCTTGATCAAGCGGCGCGGATCAATTCACTTGCGCCAGCGGATCGGACCTTCCTTCTAGCTATGCTGGTGCTCTCGCTTCCATTTATTTGGGTCGGCATCGTTTTGACGATGCGACGCCTTCGAGCCGCGGGGCTGCCGGCATGGCTGGTGGTGCCATTCTTTGCGCCATATGTGAACCTTCTCTTCTTCCTCATTCTGTGCATCTATCCGTCGAGGCGCGCTGACGACACGCCACGATCCTTGCGCATCTCAGGGAATCCTCTCCTCAAGCGGATTATTCCGGAAAGCAATTGGGGCAGCGCGGCCATGGCGCTCGTGATCACATCGCTGCTTGGGGCCGCAGCTACGCTTTTCAGCGTGAATGTGCTGGCGATGTACGGCTGGGGACTGTTTGTCGCTCTGCCATTTTGCCTCGGGTTCTTTTCCGTCTTGCTGCATGGATATCACCGGCCGCGAAGTTTGCGCAGCTGCGTGGCGGTCGCAAGCCTGTCGGTTATTTTGCTGGGATTGCTTTTACTGGGCCTCGCTGTCGAAGGGGTAATCTGTCTGGCAATGGCCGCGCCCATCGGACTGATTCTGGCGTTGATGGGCGGTTCGATAGGCTACTTGATTCAGCAAAGGCATTGGGCGCGCTTCCAGACGCGAGCCACATTTAGCGCTTTGCTTCTGTTCGTGCCATTCTTTATGGGGACGGAAGCGTTGAAGCCACAACAGCCGCCGCTCCTTCAAATCACCACGCAAATCGAAATTAATGCGCCGCCCGAGAAAGTTTGGCCGTTCCTCACGTCATTTCCAGCGCTGCCACCGCCCAACGAATGGCCTTTCCGCGCTGGAATCTCCTATCCGATCCGGTCCACGCTTCACGGAACGGGGCTCGGAGCGCAGCGGGAATGCCAATTTTCGAGCGGCGAGTTCATCGAACCAATTCAGGTCTGGGAAGAGAACAAACACCTCGGATTTTCCGTATCCGGCGAGCCTCTGGTGATGGAGGAATTGTCGCCCTACGGGCACATTCACACGCGACATATTGATGCCGCGTATTTTCAGGCGCAAGACGCGGAGTTCGTGTTGACGCCGCTGCCTGGCGGCCGCACCTTGCTGCAGGGCACTTCACGCTATAGAAATCGAATGTGGCCTGTGTCTTACTGGCGATTGTGGTCGGATGCGATCGTCCACCAAATTCATGTGCGAGTCTATCGGCATATCAAGCGTCTGTCCGAAGCGGAGCATCTGGAATCGCAAATGTAGTTATTACCAAAAAGGTAAATTCGTGAGCACAGTCCAGCGGCAAAAACCCGATCCGTCGTCACAAATCATGCCAATAAATTGTTAAGAAATATCAACCTTCCACAATTTTTCCACAGGCCTGTTGGAATATGATACCGCCTCTTAAAACGCGGCGGAACGGAACCAGCACAACCCCAAGAGGAGCGTAGATGAAAGCGATTCAAGTCCCGAAAACCGGAGGAGTGGAAGTCCTCACCTTTCTGGACATTCCCGTTCCGAAGCCAAAGCCCAACGAAGCGCTGGTGAAAGTCGCCGCGGCGGGAGTGAACTATATTGACGTCCATTTCCGCGAGGGCCGCTATCCCGTCACTCCTCCCTTCATACTTGGCCAAGAGGCCAGCGGCGTGGTCAGCGAAGTGGGCGGCGAGGTGAAGGACTTCAAGCCGGGAGAACGCGTCGCTTACACGGGCATTACCGGCGCGTATGCGGATTACGAAGCGGTACCGGCGGACCGCCTGGTCCGCGTGCCGGCGGGCATCACGGATCATCAGGCCGCCGCCGCGATGTTGCAAGGCATGACCGCGCATTACCTGACGCGTAGCACCTACCCACTAAAAAAGGGAGATATCGCGCTGATTCACGCCGCTGCCGGCGGCGTCGGGCTGCTTCTCGTCCAAATGGCGAAGAATCTCGGGGCTCGAGTGATCGCCACGGTCAGCACCGAGGAAAAGGCCAAACTGGCGCGCGAAGCGGGCGCGGACGACGTGATTTTATACACCAAGCAGGATTTCGAGGTGGAGACCAAGCGTCTTACCGACGGAAAGGGCGTTCACGTCATTTACGACGGGGTCGGCAAGACCACCTTCGATCAGGATCTCAATGTTCTCCGTCCACGCGGCTATCTCGCGCTTTTCGGAGCCTCCAGCGGACCTGTGCCGCTGTTTGACCTGGCCAAGCTCACGCAGAAAGGGTCGTTGTTTATTACTCGCCCGACGCTGGTTCATCACATTGCCGGCCGTGAAGAACTACAGCAACGCGCCACCGATGTGCTGAACATGATCGCTTCAGGCAAATTAAGGCTGCGCATCGAACATCTCTATCCCCTGAGGGAGGCGCAGCAGGCCCATCGGGATTTGGAAGGAAGAAAAACGACGGGAAAATTGCTTTTGATTCCCTGACGAGGAAAGGCAAAATAGGCAAGTAAAGTCATAGAAATGATCCCATTGTCGTGCACGAGGAAGTGTTGGCTGCAAGGAGCGGTTGCATCCTTAAACCAAATCCGTTAACATCTTTGTTAATCCGGGTGGTACTCGGCCTGACCTTTCATAGTAAGTTTCAAGGAGCCTCATGGCCCGCGCAAAAAGCATTCACAGATCTGCACCCACAAACTTGGCATCGCTGATCCGAGGCCTTTATGGCCGCGTCGCTCGGCAATTGAAGGTGGACCCCTCCTACGTGAGCCGTGTAGCACGTGGAGAACGCCAATCCGACGTCATCGAAGGTTCTCTGGAGCGAGAGCTGAAACGCATTATGTCCCTCGTCGGCTCCAACCATAACGGGGCGGGACGGCAAACCGCAAGGCATTCCCGAATGAAGGGCAAGAAGAAGAGAGTCATGTAGGCTCTGAAGCCGCCCCGCTCACCCGGGGCTCGTGCGGCGATTAGACCGAATCAGCAAGCTACTGTTGTTGGGCAGGTTGCTGCGCCCGTTCCACCGCTATCGGAGGCTCGGGGGCCGCGAGCTTGTTAGCACTGAGTTGCTCGCGCCCATCACCGTCAATCGCCGGCCGCACGCTCACATCCACCGAAAGCCTCTGTCCCGCATGGCCTTTGTATACCCCCCGAACCGGAGCCACATCGCCGTAGTCGCGTCCATAGGCGATGCGCACGTGCTGCAGGCCCAGCGGCTTCCCCAGCGTCGGATCAAGGCCAATCCAGCCTGAATCCGGCAAGTAGACTTCCGCCCAGGCGTGCGACGCGTATCCACCAATCACCTCTTGTAATTTAGCGTCGGGCGACGCCGCGCTTTCCGGGACCAGGTACCCGGAGACATACCGTGCGGGCAGTCCCCTTTTTCGGACCACTCCCAGAAGCAAATGCGCGAAATCCTGACAAACTCCCGCCCAGACGGCCAGGGAGTCCTGGATGGAGGAGTTGACGTGCGTCGCTCCCTTAACGTACTTGAACTTTTCGTGAATCAGGAAGGACGCCTGCTGGACGAATCCCGAGATGCTCCCGTCGCTGCCGCTGCCCGCCGCGTCAATGAGTTCGTCCAGTTGCGGCACATGGGGGACGTATGCCGTGGGCACAATAAAGTCGAGAAATCCTTCCTCGAGTTCCTCGCGATGACCGTCCAAGTCGGAGAGTTTCATTCCGCCCGACGGCAACGCGGGAGCATCGTGCGCCAGGACTACAGATTCCGCTTCGATCTTCAGGCGGTGATGTTCGGGAAGAATGTTGAATTGATGCACCCAATTTCCAAATGAATCGCGATAAGAAGTGCCGCGCGAAACCGGGTCGGTGAGAAGACGGAACGACAGACAGCTCTGCGTCTCGTCGTGGATCGGCCGCAGACGGACTTCGTTGTAGCTTTCCGAAACCGGGCCGTCGTAGCGAAATTCCGTGGAATGGACAAGATGATACCGGTTCATGCGACCACCGCGTAGTAGAAGTAGTTTCGGGCAATGTCCTCGCCGATCGCTCCGCACATCTGCAGCATGTCGTTCAAATAGGAGTGCAGCCCCAGCTGAAAAATTTCGGCGATCCGGTCGTAGCGCAGCCGTTCGAGGACTTTGCCTGTCAGCCGCTCGGCCTCATTCGCGTAGGAACCCGCTCCCGTGCCGCTGATGGCGCGCAGGCCGGCCTGCACTTCGGTCATGCTGAAGCGGATCGAGCGGGGATGTAGCGGGTGCATCATCAGCATTTCCGCGACTTTTTCGGGCTCGATCAAGGAGTGATATTTCCGGTGGTAGGCCTCGTAGGCGCCCACGGATTTAAGCACAGCCATCCATTGATGGTTGTCCCCTCCGCCGATTTCCGCCGGCGCGTCGTACAGGATGTGGTACTGCACGTCAACGAGGCGCGCCGTCATTTCCGCGCGCTCGATGAACCAGCCGATGCGCAGAAATTCCCAGCCTTCGTCGTGGGGCAGGGTCGCATCGGTCACGCCGTGAAAGCGGTGGCTGCCGAAGCGGATGGCGTCGCAAAAGCGGTGCGGCCCCGCGGCCATCTCCTCGTCGGGATGGAAGCGATTCACGGTGAAATAAAGGCTGTTGATGTCTTCCCACATTTCCCGAGAAATGAAGTCGCGAATAGTTCGCGCGTTTGCGCGCGCTTTGGTGATGCACTGCACGATGGAGCTGGGATTATCCTGGCGAAAGGCGAGAAATTCGAAAACCGCCCGCGCGTCGGCTTCTCCATACAACGCGCGGAAGCATTTTTCCTCGCCGGCCATGACGATCAGGGGATCCCAGTGTAACCGGTACTTGTCCTTGGATTGCTCGAGCACGGTGTGGAAATTCACGTCCAGAATCCGGGCGGTGTACTCCGCCCGCTCGATGTAGCGTGCCAGCCAGAACAAGGACTCAGCGATTCGCGACAACATCTCACTCATCCCCAAAGAGAACCCAGGTGTCCTTACTTCCGCCGCCCTGGGACGAATTTACAATCAACGAACCCTGCTGCAGCGCCACGCGAGTCAGACCTCCCGGCACGATCGTGACTTTTTCCCCGTCGTACAGGCAATACGGGCGAAGATCGACGTGGCGGCCGGCAATCGAACTGTTCGCCGGATCGTAGGAGGGCACGCGCGAGAGAGGAAGCACGTGCTGCGCAATGTAGTTTCTCGGGTCCGCCTTGATGCGCTGCCTGAAATCCTCAATTCTCTCGCGCTCCGCAGCCGGACCCATCAGCATCCCGTAGCCGCCAGACTCACCCACGGCTTTGACGACGAGCTCCGGCAGGTGATCCAGAACGTAGGCGAGTTCTTCCTTTCTGGAGCACAGATACGTGTCCACGCTCCGCAAAATTGGGTCTTCGCCGAGGTAATACCGGATGAAAGCGGGCACGTAGGCGTAGATGGCTTTGTCGTCGGCGACGCCATTGCCTACGGCGTTGGCAAGAGCCACATTCCCCGCCCGGTAGGCCCCCATCAAGCCGGGGACGCCCAGCGCGGAATCCGGGCGGAAGGTGAGCGAGTCCAGGAACTCATCGTCCACGCGCCGGTAAATCACATCCACGCGCTGCAGGCCGTGAATGGTCTTCATGTAGACGATGCCGCCATCCACGATCAGGTCGCGGCCTTCGACGAGTTCGATGCCCATCTGCTGCGCCAGGAAGCTGTGTTCAAAATAAGCGCTGTTGTAAATGCCGGGCGTCAGCAGAACGATTTGCGCGTCATTTCCTCCGCGCGGCGACAGGCTGCGCAGGATGCGGGCCAGCTCGGCGGGATAGTGGTTGACGGGAAGAACCTCGTACTCGTGAAACGCGTCGGGGAACGTGCGCATCATGACCAGGCGGTTTTCCAGGACGTACGAAATCCCGCTCGGCGTGCGCACGTTATCTTCGAGGACGCAGAATTCGCCGGTCTTGGAATCGCGCACGAGGTCGATGCCGCAGATGTGCGTGTGAATCCCCCGCGGCACTTCGATGCCGATCACTTCGCGCAGGAAATGTTTGCAGGAATAGACCAGCGAACGGGGAATCCGGCGGTCGGCAAAAATGCGCTGCTTGCCGTACACATCCTGCAAAAATAAATTCAGCGCCACGACGCGCTGCGCCAGGCCGCTTTCGATACGCTGCCATTCGGAATTCGGGATGATGCGCGGAATCAGATCGAAAGGAAACAGCCGCTCCGTTCCGCGCCCATCGCTGTATACCGTGAACGTAATTCCCTGAAGAAGAAAGGAAAGGTCGGCGTGCTGGCGGCGCTCTTCATACTGCGCCGGCATCATGGCGCCAAGCTTCTCGAAAATCTTGGCGTAGTGCGGCCGGGGCACGTCGGGCGCCGAAAACATCTCGTCGTAAAACGCCCCGAGCTGATATTCCCCGAACAGCCTCTGTAAAGGCATTTTTGAAGGCACGGAGGCCATGGAACCACTGTAACAAGAGCGCCCTCATTCCAATGGACGAAAGAATCTATCGGTGCTATCAGGATTTCACGACCAAAGGCAATTCCGCGAGATTTGATTTACCCCAATGGGAATTGGGCCGCACACCGCCCGCCATTCCTAAGATGAACGATCACAATGAGATAGCGGATATTTGAAGTGGGCGGAAACGCGGCAACAGTGGTGTTAAGACTCTGGATTTGCTATTGTCTCCTGCCGGAATCGGCCAGCGAGGAAAGTTCCGGTTCCGGAATGCGCCGCTTGATTTCTTCGCATTTTGCAGGACGGCTTTTTTTGCGAGCACGCTCGGCAAGAATTGTTCCGTAACAATCGGCCAGAAAGCAATGCATGCCCACACAATCTCCACTCGTCAGCGAACTGAAGGAACGTTTCGACTCTGAATCCTCGCGATTACAAGAAGAATTTTCCGCGGCGAAAGACGGCCTGAAATATTTGCAGGAAAAATCGGCGCTGGTGGATTCCATTGCCCGCCGCTTTTGGGCTCAATTTGTGGGTTCCACGGGTCTTCAACCCTCCCGAATGATCTTCGCCGCCGTCGGGGATTACGGCCGGCAAACTCTCTTTCCGTATTCGGATGTCGATCTCATCTTCCTGGCCGGAACAGGCGAAGCGGCGGAAAAATTCAAGGATGCCATCCAGCGGCTCTCGCAAGGCATGAATGAGATTGGATTGAGATGCAACACGACGGCGGGAATTATTCCGGAATTCATCCAGTTCGATGCCGATCGCGCGGAGACGATTCTTTCCCTGCTGGACTGCCGGTTTCTGGATGGCGATCAGGAATTGTTTGCGAATCTACGGAACCGGCTGATTCCCGAAATCATGGTCCGCGAGTCTCAATCCTTGGTCGAACGCTTGGCGGAATTGACGCGCAACAGCCACCGCAAGTTTGCGAACACCGTTTTCCACCTCGAGCCAAATGTGAAGGATGGTCCTGGCGGCTTTCAGGACTATGTCACGGCGCGTTGGCTTGCCGCCATGTCCGCCATAGAAGAGCAGGATGGCTGGCCCGATCCGCAGAAATATTTTTCCCTCGCGAACCAGACCGCGATGGATTCGGCGCTGGCATTCTTCGCATCCGTGCGTTGCTTCCTGCACTTCCGGAATAAACGGGATCACAATCTTCTGACCTGGGATGCGCAGGACGATGCAGCGGCCCGGAAAATTGGGACGCAAAATGTCCATGCGACGAATGTCACCGATTGGATGCGCATCTACTTTGGCCATGCGCGCGCCGTCGAACACATTTCCGGTCAGCTGCTCGAGGAAATGCCCGCCGCTCAATCTCTCTTTTACCGGCAACTGGAAACCTGGCGAACGGGCTTTTCCGATGAGGATTTTTCGGTCGTGGATGGGTTGATTTTTTTTCAGAAGCCTGAAAGCCTGTCCGACCCGAGCCTTTTCTTTCGCGCCTTCCGGCTGATGGCCCAGCGCGGCTTCAAACTCAGTCCGGCGGCCGAACAACAATTGGAGCTGGCGAGGCCGCAGCTGGCCGGCCGCCTTCCGGGAGGCGGCGATTTTTGGCGGTTTCTGGAAGATCTTTTGCCCGAACCGCATGCGGCGGACGCGTTGCGCGCGATGCACTCGTTGCGTCTCTTGACTCTTTTTCTGCCGGAATTGCAGGGGATTGACGCGCTCGCGGCGCGCGATGTTTCTCACCGTTTTACGGTGGATGAGCACACCCTCCAGGCCATCGAAAAGTTGCACGGCCTGCGGCAATCCAAATCCAAATGGGACGAACGCTACGCCGGCATCCTCGGCGAGCTGGACCAGCCCGAGTTGCTCAATCTGGCGATCCTGCTGCACGACACCGGCAAGGCCGTCACTCTCGTGGACCACATTCCGGCCAGCCTGGCAATCGCCGGAAAGTGCCTCGAGCGCCTGGAACTTCCCGCAGCGGACCGGAAAACCGTGCTCTTTCTGATTCAGCACCATCAGGATTTGGGAGCGGGGCTCCGGCGTGACATCTTTGACCCGCGCACAGTTGGGCAATTCGCGGAAAGCATCGGCAGCCCGGAACTCCTGAAAATGCTTTGCCTGTTCACGTATGCGGACATCAAAGCCGTCAATCCGGAGGCGCTCACGCCCTGGAAGGCGGAAGATCTCTGGCAGCTCTACATCGGCACGGCCAACTATTTCAACCGCAGCGTGGATGAACGCGTCCACGGCGACGCCAACGACGAAGTATTGAATCATCTTCGCTCACTGGCCGCCGCCGCGGGGAAGAAGCTGCAAACATTTTTGGAAGGTTTGCCCAGGCGATATCTCCGCACGCATCCCGTCGACGAAATTCTGCGGCACTTCGAGATGGCCGGCCGCCTCGGCCAGGATCCCGTTCAACTCGCGGTGAAGCGCACACGCCACTGGTACGAGCTGACCGTTGTGACCAAGGACCGCCCGCGCCTTTTCTCGACCGTCGCCGGAACGCTGGCCGCCTGTGGCATGAACATCGGAAAAGCGGGCGCCTTCTCCAACGCCGGCGGAACGGTGGTGGATACGTTCTCCTTCACGGACCGCTACCGGACGCTGGAGATGAATCTTCCGGCATGGGAGCGCTTCAAGAGCACGGTCCACGACGTGCTCTCCGGAAAACGCGACCTCAAGCGCATGCTTCATGAGCGCCTAGAAGTGGAAAAAGATCAGCCCGAAAAGACCGCGGGAACGCCCCAGATTCAATTTGATAATGAATGTTCCGCGCACAGCACGCTCATCGAAATCATTACGCAGGATCAGCCCGGCCTGTTGTACCGCATCAGCTCCGTTTTCGCCCAGCAGGAATGCAATATCGATATCGCCCTGATCGACACCGAGGGCCAGACCGCAATCGACGTGTTTTACCTCACCACCGCCGCCGGAAAGCTCGCGCCCGAGCATCAGGAAAGATTGCGCCAATCCCTGGTCAAGGAACTTTCCGCGTAATGAGGTTTTGTAGGACAGCCACTCCTGACTGTCCCTGGCAAACTCGGCAGGGCCAATGCGGACAGCCAAGAGTGACTGTCCTACTGGAATCGCAAACTGACCCACTGCGGCGGGTTCCAAACCATACACACAATAATGGAAAAAAGGTGTATACTGTTTTTATGGGTAGAACCAACATCGTGCTGGATGACGATTTAGTGAAGAAGGCGCGCAGGCTCACGCGGCTCAAGACCAAACGAGAAATCGTCGGCAAGGCGCTCGAGCTACTAGTGCGCTCAGAAAGCCGCAAAGGCATTCTTCACTATTACGGAAGCGGAATTTGGAAGGGTGATCTGAAACGCATGCGGCGGAATCGCTCTTGATCCTGGTCGACACCTCCGTGTGGATCGATTTTTTTAGACCCACTCCCGGCGCCGCCGGCGCTGAATTGCGGCGCATGATCGAGCAGGCCGAGCCCTTCGCGCTCACCGGCGTCGTCGTGACGGAGATCCTCCAAGGGCTCAGACGGGACGTCCATCGCCTGGAGCGTTATCTTTCCCTGTGGGAAATGATCGAGCCGCGCGGATTCTCGACGTACCGGGAGGCCGCCGCGATTTTGCGCCTGGCTCGGTCGAAAGGCGTCAGTTTGACGACCATAGATACTTTGATTGCCGCAATTGCTCTCGAACACCGCGCAATTCTCTTCAGTCTGGATAAAGATTTTTCCCGCATCGCGCGCTTGACTGCTCTTCCTTTGTACTCCCTTCCAGGGCCGGCATAATGACCGAGTTTGGCGGGGATTGCTGTTCAGAGGATGTCGTGTAGGCCGTTTCGCCTGCATCCGTCATCCAATGAAACCATTTCGGCGTATAGTAGTCATATAGAGTGATAGTAGCGAAGCACAGCTGGTGCCCGGAGGCTTAAAATGCTGGTCAAGCGATCCCCAGACTTGAAGTATTCGGACGTGACCCCGCGCGACATTTACCTGAATCGCCGCAAATTCTTGTATGGAATGGGATTAGCGGGCGGCTTGGCGATGGCGGGGAAGAGCCTGGTGGACTTGGTCAGCCCGCCGGTACGGGCCTATGCCTCCACAAAGCTTCAAGGCGTATCCGGCAGCCCGTACAACACGACCGAGAAGATTACCGCCGAGCAGGTCGTAACGACCTACAACAATTACTACGAATTCGGCACGGAAAAGGATCAGCCCTCAAAGAATGCCCAAAAATTCGTGACTTCCCCCTGGTCGGTATCCGTCGAGGGAGAGGTGGCCAAGCCGCGCAAATTCACCATGGACGAAATCCTGAAGCTTGCGCCGCTGGAAGAGCGTATATACAGGCACCGCTGCGTGGAGGCCTGGTCCATCGTAGTGCCGTGGATCGGCTATTCGTTTAGCACCATTGCCAAGCTCGTGGAGCCAAATTCGAATGCGCGCTATGTGGCGTTCGAAAGCTATTTTGATAGGAAGCAAATGCCTCTGTGGGGTCTCGCCGGGATCGGGCTGCCTTACGTGGAAGGGTTAAGAATCGACGAGGCCATGCACCCGCTGACGCTGCTGTGCATGGGCATGTACGGCGAGACGCTTCCGAACCAGGACGGCGCGCCCGTCCGCATGGTCATTCCTTGGAAATATGGATTCAAGAGCATCAAGTCGCTGGTCAAAATTAAATTCGTGAAAGATCAGCCGCCGACAACCTGGAACATCACCAATGCGCATGAATACGGCTTCTACTCCAACGTGAATCCGAAAGTGGACCATCCGCGCTGGAGCCAGGCCAGGGAAGTCCGCTTGCCGGGTTACTTCAAGATTACGCCAACGCAGATGTTCAACGGCTACGGCGATCTGGTGGCGAGTCTCTACAACGGCATGGACCTGAAGAAGAATTACTAAGCGGGCGCCGAACATGAATTCAATTCTGACCAATAGATGGACGAAGGCAGTCCTATTCCTGATTTGCCTCGTCCCCGCGGGCGTCCTGATCTGGGAAGCCATTACCGGCGGATTAGGCTCGAATCCCACGCAATTTCTCGAGCATGCCACAGGGGATTGGACCCTGCGGTTTGTAGCCATCACTCTGTCCGTCACGCCGTTGCGCAAAATTCTTGGCCAGCCTCAATTGATTCGTTTCCGCCGCATGCTGGGGCTGTTCGCGTTTTTTTACGGATTCTGCCATTTCAGCATTTATCTGACGTTTGACCAGGTCTTCGACCTGCACGGCATTTGGGCGGACGTGATGAAGAGGCGCTACATCACCGTGGGATTCACGGGTTTCGTTCTGATGATCCCGCTGGCCCTCACCTCCACGGCAGGATGGATTCGCAGGATGGGTGGAAAGCGCTGGGCCATGCTGCACCGCGCGATTTATTTAACCGCCATCGCGGGAGTCATCCACTACTACTGGCTGGTGAAATCGGACGTCCATTTGCCTCTCGAATACGCCGCGGTGATGGCGGTTCTTTTGGGCTGGCGTGTTTATACGCATTACGCAAAACCTCCCCGCCGCGCCCCGGCTGCGATTCCCGCGCGCAAGGAACAGACATCCGTGATGCAGGATTAGAGTCGCACAGGCTTCCGCTTGAGGGGGTTCGGCCTAAGTAGGGCCAAAGCCTACAGGCGGAAGCCTGTGCCACTTTTCATCCGCCCGGAATTTGCGTTTTTCCGCCCCTCGCGGCTAGAATGGCTCCCCTGGCGAACTCTCAGAGGGGCACTGGATTTCGTTTTGTCGCAACCACATTCCGCTACGGAAGAGAAAGTCGGTCTTGCCTACTGGGTGGACCGAGTCCTTGAGGAACACTCAAACGTCGGCGGCGCCTTGCCCGCGCAACCCATCCACGATCTACGTATCTCCTTGCGCCGATGCATCCTCATTGCAGACGTAATGATGGACCTCGATCCGGCATGCGATTGGAAGGCCATGAAGAAATCGGCGCGGCGCACGTTTCAACGACTCGGGACGCTTCGCGATACCCAGGTTCTTACGGAATGGATCGAGAAACTCGGCGCTCCGGGCGAGGCTTCCACGGTTGCGCTTCTCGAGGCGCTGAAAAAGAGGCATGAACAGGAACGGATCGACGCCCGGGCGGCCATCCGGGAATTTGACCGCAAGCAATGGCGGACCTGGCGAAGAGAATTTGCCAAGCATTACCGCCATGTCGCGTCCGACCGGCCCGCCTGCGAATCCCTGCTTCTCGAAATCTGGGAGGACGTTCGCGGCCTGAACCGCCGCGCGCAGCGCAGCCGTAGCCTTCTCGCCTATCACCGCCTGCGCGTGGGCTTGAAGAAGTTCCGTTACGCCGTGGAAAATTTTCTGCCGTCGATGTACGCGGGCTGGGCGCCCGATCTGAAATTCCTGCAGGACTTGCTGGGAGAAATTCACGACCTCACGGTTCTCGATCAAATAATCGTGAAGAGCCGGAGCCTTTTCGAGGAAAGCGTCTTTACCGCGTGGCGCGCGAAATTGCACCACGAACGATCGTTGCTACTTCAGCAATATCGGGAGAAGATGGCCGGGAAGGCCTCACCACTCCACGTTTGGCGCGAGGGTTTGCCGGCGGAGAAGGATTTGCGCTCCGCGGGGCTTGCGCGGTTCGGAGAATGGGCCTCGTTCGTGACGCCTGATTTTCCCCGTGTCCGCCGGGCGGCGCGGCTGTCCTTGCAGCTGTACGATGGGCTCGCGAATTGCGGTTTGATCGCAAAAGAATCCCAGATCGAAGAGCGATTCATCCTTCACGCGGCGGCGCTGCTCCAGGAAGCAGGGCGGTTCAAGAAGGGCAAGTCCTACCACAAAGAGTCCTACCGGATGATCCGTAAGGTTCCTCCGCCTCCGGGCTGGACGAAGCGAGACCTTGAATTCACGGCGCTCGTCGCGCGGTTTCACCGACGCGCGTTGCCGTATCCGGATCATCAGAAATTCAGGGTTTACGAAATGCCCCTGCGCCAGTCGCTCATCCGGCTCGCTGCCATTTTGCGCCTGGCGGATGCCTTCCAGACGAAATCGTACCGCGCCATCCGGCGCCTGCAAGTCGAAAACGGCCCGGGATTCCTGATCATTCGCGCCGAGGGCTTTCGCGATCGAGATCCCATCAATTCAAAATTGTCCGTGGCCAGGCGGTTTTTGGAATTTGTCTGCCAGCGATCCGTTCACATCTTGGCGCCCGGAACGCGCATGATGGTTCCTCGAATCGTGCGGCCGGCCAAGCGCAGCGACGCGGCTTAGTGGCACACGCTTCAGCCTGTGTGGTTTTAGTCCATGCATGCGCCAAACCCCACAGGCTGAAGCGTGTGCCACTAAAACACCAGCCGCAGTGAAAACTGCATGTCGCGCGGATCGTTCGCGCTGGTAATCGATCCGAAACTCGTGGAGGCGCTGAAAGTCCTGCCGGCGCCGACAGGCGCGTTAAAGTTCGGGTGATTGAAGAAATCGAAGATGTCCAGGCGGAACTGCAGCTTCAAATTCTCGCGCACAGGGAATTCATTCTGAAGCGTGGCATCGAAATCGTCGAGCCCAGGGCCGATCACAATGTCACGCCCTGCGGTGCCATAAGTGAATGCAGCGGGAATCGCAAAGCAGGCCGTGTTGAACCATTGCGCCGTCGTCTTCGGACCGCTGTTCGGATTGCAGGTTAGATTCGGCCGCTGCGAGGGCGCGGACAAGGGTTCTCCATTATTCGCGACGTCCGTCGAGAGATTCACCGTAAAGGGCGCGCCGCTCTGCAGCGTCCAAATACCTCCGACCTGCCACCCGCTAAACGCGGTATGAGTCCAACCTGCGGAATTCTTCAGGAACGGAATCTGATAGAGGAAGTTGGTGACGAAACGATTGCGGTGGTCGAAATCCGACAACCCTTTTTCAGCCGCTAAATTGGCGGGATCCTGAGGAAAGTTGGGCCCGGCATTGTCCGGGCCGGGGTTGGAGGCGTCGTCCAAAGCTTTTGACCACGTGTAGGTGGAATTGAGGGTTAAGCCTCGCCAGACGCGCTGCGTAAACGTCAGCGCCAGCGCGTTATATTTTTCCCAGCCATCCCAGGTGACGCTCGGGAAACTGCTCATCTGGTGAATGGGGCGCACGTGAAGGGGATTGGGATTGGCGGTCGTCGAGACCAATTCGCTGTCCGGGAAGAGGTTCTGGTAGGTCTCGTTGTCCGCGTGAACGGTGTACGACCCAATATATTGCGCCTGGAATGAGGTGGTAGGGGAGAGGCTCCGCTGGATGGACAGATTCCAGACATTGTTGTATTCGATCTTGAAATCGTGGTTGATGTTGTTCGCGCTGACCGAGCCGTTGGCTGTGGCAGCCAAAATGTTTTCTGTATTGCAGGTTGTGTTCGTGGTGCAGGTCGCGCTATTCGTCACGGTCTTGGCGAAATAGAAGGGCAGGTTCAGCGCGGCGTTTTGAATAATGCTGTATGCCGCTTGATTCGTGTAAATTCCAAATCCCGAGCGGATCACGGTCTTGTGGTCCGGCAGCGCCCAGGCCAGTCCGATCCGCGGAGCGAGCCGCAGGGGGCGCCCCTGAAGCAGACTGTTGTTCCATCCGGCTTTCGCGGAAGTGGTGTATGGAATCGGAATTTTTGCAAGAAGAGCGGCCGCTGACGGCGAGATTTGACCTTGACCGTTGCTGGCGATAACAAATTCCCCGCCCGGCACCAGATTGTTCACGATCGCCATGTTGTTATTTGCATCCGTGACATTCTGGTTGTACTCGTAGCGAACGCCGATATCGAGCTTGAGGCTGGGCGTAATCTGCCAGCCGTCCTCCACGTACAAGTGCGCCCAGTTGGTGCGGCCCAGCAGATTTCCTCGCCCTTGAACTCCTACTGTCCCTTGATTGGGATCCCCCAGAAGAAAATTCCCCAACGCATTGCCCGTCCCGATTCCACTGGAGTTAGTCGTGGTGAACGCGAATGTCCCTCGCGCATTCTGAGCATTCACGGGATCGAAATCCAAATGGAAAAAGTAGCCGCCGAATTTCACGGTATGAGTACCACGATGCCATAAAACGTTGTCGAATAATTCGTAGTCGTTGTCCTTGCGCGTGACGTACTGCGTCGCCTCGCCCAGGGATGAAAACCCGGTGATGGTCCCGTCCGGATAGCCCGTGTCCAGCGAGTTGGCGCTCACCCCTCGCAAGCCCGTCTGTCCGGCAAAGTTAGTCCCCGCATTTGGGCTGGTTTCTCCTCCCCCGACCCACATCCAGCCAAACCGCAGTTCATTGAGCCAGGACGTGCTGAAGACGTGGCTCCAGCTCGCGGAGAGGTTGTCGGTATGCGTTCGCAGGTCGTATCCAAACGCCGGGAAGAGCGCTTCGTTCAGCGCCGATGATCCGAAAGGCAGGAATCCATTGGCGTCGAAAATCGACGCGCGGACGAAGACGCTATCGCTCGCGCTAAATGTATGGTCGATCCGGGCGTTGTACTGGTTGACGTCCGTCGTGGAGAGGGCCGTTAGGTCCAGGTTGTTGCTCCCCGTCAGGCCCGGCGTCGGCATTGGAATTTTTGCCAAAATGGCGGCCGCGACAGGATCGATAGTTGGGATTTTATCGTTGTCGAACGGGGTCCCTGTACTTGGATTGTTGACCGTAATACCTGATCCAGTAAAGTTGCCGGCGCGCTCCAAAGCGGTCGGAACGTGGAACAACTGGGTTTGAGACTGGCGGATCCGCTGGCCTTCGTAATCGGCAAAGAAAAATGTCTTGTTCTTCAGGATCGGGCCGCCAATCGACGCGCCGAATTGGTTCTGCTTGAAAGGCGGCTTCGGCGATGCCGGCGACACGAAATAGTTTCTCGCGTCGAAGACGTCGTTTCGCACAAATTCAAATAAGCTGCCATGGAAATTATTGCTGCCGGACTTCGTGATGACGTTGATCACGCCGCCCGACTTTCCGCCAAACTCCGCGTCATAAGAGGTCTGATTGATATTCACTTCCTGGACGTCGTCCACCGAGGGGCTCAGCACCAGGTTGTTAAAAGCCTCATCCGTGACGGACACGCCGTCGACGAGGTACAAGTTATGCCCGCCGCGCTGGCCCAGAATTCCATAGGTCTGCCCGGTTTGCTGCAGCGCCGACCCTCTCGTGCCGGCAGGGGGCGTCGTCACCCCCGGGGTCAATGCGACCAGATCGATGAATTCACGCCCCTTGAGAGGGAGGTCGATGACCTGTTGTTGTTGAATGGTGTCTTGAATGGCTGCCGATTCCACCTGCAACAAACCCGGCGCCACGCTCACGGTCAAGGTCTCGCTCTGTTCTCCGAGTTCCAGGGTGAATGTCTGGCGGAGACGTTCGCCGGCATGCAACTCGACGTTGGGTTGCGAAATCTGCTTGAATCCCTCCACACTCACGGTCAGGTTGTATTGCCCGACGGGAAGCCCAGCCAGCAAGTATTCGCCGGAGGAGTTCGTCTTGGTTGAGTATTTTAGCTGTGTGCCCGCTTCGACAGCCGTGACGGTGGCGTCGAGGACCACGGCGCCCGTAGGGTCCCGGACGATCCCATCGATCTCTCCCGTGTTCATTTGACTGAACGCGGGCGCAGCAACGAACGCCAGAACGCCGGCCAGAATCAAAACCGTTCCAACAATTCTTGTGGATCGCTTCAGCACAACATGGCCTCGACTGGGGAGCTGGATTGCTGCCCGCTAATACTCCGCTGCCATCTCGATCCGGGACAAACTCCAGGATTGGTCCACACCCATGGAGCCACCCAGCCGTTCCGCGAAATGCGCGCTCCGACTCTGCAGCGTCAAAATTACACTGGAATCGAAACCTTCGGCTGTAAGGATGTTGTAAAAAGGGGTAGTAGGACGGGCTTCAGCCTGTCTGGTTTAGATTTGTGTATGGCATCAAAAAGGCAGGCAGGGTGAGGCCGATCCCACTTGGAACAAATCAGTGGGAAATGGCCTCGGTCGTCTCGGCTTCCACTTGCCGCGCCGGGTGTTCCACGCAGGGCAAATGCAGCGTAAACGTGCTGCCGCGCCCCGGAGCGCTCTTCACCGTGACTTGTCCTTGCATCGATTCCACGATGCTCTTGGCCAGAGGCAGACCCAGGCCGGTGCCATGAATTTGCGCGGCCGTCACGGAAGGGCTGCGATAAAACGGCTCGAAAATATGGCGGATTTCTTCAGCAGCAATTCCGATCCCCCGGTCCGCGACGCTGATCTGGACTTCTTTTCCTTTCAATCCATGTTCGGTGAGCCGCGCCTGAATTCCAATCCACTTTTGTTCGCTGCCGTATTTCAGCGCGTTGGTGATCAAATTCTGAACGCACTGGGAAAGGGCCGGGAGATCGCCCACGATTCGAGGCAAGTTCGGCTCGATTTGTTGTTCCACGTGGAACCCCGCCGTTCGAATGAGTCCCGCCGTGCCGGAAAGCGCGGCGTCGAGAATCTCCGGCACAGGCAGCGGACGCAGGCTGTAGCGCTGCTGGCCTTCGCGGATCGCGGCGAACAGCAGGATTTGTTCGACCATTTCGAATAGTTTCCTGGCCTGCGCGCCGATTACCGATCCATATTGTTCCAGCTGCGGTCTGCCCTCCACCACGCCGTGGGCGATGTTTTCGGCCGCGGAGCTGATAACCGTCAGGGGAGTTCGCAGTTCGTGCGAAACGGCGGTGACGAAATCCATTTGCAGCTTGGCCAGCCTCTGCGCGCGCGTGCTCGTAAAGATCAGGATCGCCATGCTGATCACCAGCAGCAGGAGCACGCCAAAGCTGATGGCCAGATCGCGGCGGCGCGAATCGGCGATGAAGGCGCCGAGGGCTCCTCCCCGGCGATGCCTAACGATCAAGCGCCAGTCCTGTTCCGCGCCCACGTCGGGAAAGAGCGGAAACCAGGTGATAGGGACCGATGCCGCCGGGCCATTCTCCTGCGAGGGCGTATGGAAAATATGAATCGGAGATTCTTTGCCGTTGCCGCGCAGGCGCCCGAAAATATTCATGGTGCCGTCCGCGTCGGCGATTTCGGCGTTGCCAAAACCCGCGTCTGAGGAATAGAGAGGGTGTTCCACGTCCTTGCCGTTGGTAACAGCAACCTGATAGTCGAGTCCCTCGGTGCCGCGGAAGTATCGCTGCGCGAGGGCCGGAAGGATGTTGTTCTGCACGTCATTCCGGTCCAGCACGGTCACGATCCAATCCACCGCATTCCGCGTTGATGTTTGGCGGCCCGCAGAAGCGGAAGGATTGTGCGCAAAGGAGTGGAGCAGCGCAGGAACGCGCGGCTCGAAGTGCCACCCGGCCAAGGCCCCGCCGGCATAAAAACGGTTAGCGAATTCGGAATTTGAGTCCAGCGCCGCCGCATTGGTTTCCCCGGGCGAGGCAGACGATCCGCCCTCGGCGGGTTTGGAGGCATACTGCCGCAGTTCCTCGCGCAACCCGTCGAGACTCGAAGGCCAGTCGCTCGTCTCGAAACGCTGGCCGGAAGGAGGAAGACGCAGGACTTGTGCGGTGGGAGCCACGTCGAGCCGCAAAATGTACAACCCCGCAACAAGATTCGGATTCGCCGTCGTCTTTCTCCACTCTGAGAATCTTCGAGCGAGCTGGTCCGAATCATCCTGCGTATTGGAGTCGGGATCGACGCGCAAGGCCACACAAATTTCCGAGAAGACGCGGAAGAAATCGAGATGCCAGTTGATCATGGACATCTGCAGGCTGTCGGCAAGACGGATGCTGGTGGCTTCGCTGACCTGGTTGCTCCAGCGGTATTGCAGCACTCCCAGAACGATCACCACCATCACGGCCAGAATGATGATGACCGTCGAGAATTCGCGCTCTTTGATGTGCAATTTCATGATTCGCCGGCTAGTCCTTTTTTTTTACGTTAAATCGAGACCAGTGGAATGCAGGCTTTTCGTAGCGCCGGCGCTACAATACTTTTTACGTCATGCTCGCCTAGTGGTGGGGGTGCCATATCCTGAATCCTCGGTGCGGAAGCCGCGCTAGGCCTTGAACTTGTATCCTAAACCCTGCACCGTCAGAATTAATTTGGGCTGTTTCGGATCGTCTTCCAATTTTTGGCGCAGGCTGGCGACGTGCACATCCACGGTGCGCGTATACATGTCCGCACTGTAGCCCCAAACTTGCTTCAACAACTCGTCGCGCGAAAGCGTGGCTCCGCGATGCTCGATAAAATAGCGCAGCAACTGAAATTCGCGCGCCGATAGATTCACTTGCTTTCCGCCCCGCGTGGCCTCCGTTCCCACAAGGTCCACGTGAATCGCTCCGAAATCGAGGCCGCCGGTCTGGGCCGCCGGGCGGATGGGCGCGCGGCGCATCAGCGCCTCGACCCGGGCCATCAGTTCCAGCATGTTGAAAGGCTTGGTGACGTAATCGTCCGCGCCGATCTTCAGGCCATTGACCTTGTCGCTGGTTTGCCCGCGGGCGGTGAGCATGAGAATCGGGGTGATGAGTCCGGCTTCGCGGATGCCCTTGCAGACGTCGAATCCATCGCGTTTGGGCAGCATCACGTCGAGAATGATCAGGTCAAACGGGAGCTGCGTGGCCTTCTCGAATCCCTCATCTCCATTGGCGGCGTAGTCCACAGCGAACCCTTCGTTCCGCAGGCGGTCGCCAACGGTCATCTGCAGCGCCTGTTCATCCTCGATAAAAAGCACGTTTCCGCGCATCCAAACTCCCGGCCATTACGTCTAAGTCATTGGGTTGCACGAGTTTCTCTGTGCCCTGAAAGTACGCGTATTCCAGTAGAATTCTTGACACATTTTCTGGCAGGATGCTAGCCTCGATACAGTAACACAGCCTCCGCAGGCTATGCGGAAGCCACGAATGAATCCAATGCGCTCCCCAAGCCGCGGATACGTTGCCTGCCTTCTTCTCTTATCGGGCGTATTGGTTCTCGGCATCGTCCAATGGAGTTTCCTCCCTATATTAATTCAGAACGGGCCGGTTGGGAGTGCGGCCACTCTGGAAATGTCAGCAGGACATTCGTCGAAATTTGCGGCTCCGTTCAAATGTCTGTTCGGAGACGCGCTGAATCCGTGCCTGGTGCAATCGAGAATCACCGTGCGGAGGGTCGCGTCCAGAATCCCTCATTTGCCGGAAGCCCTCGTTTCCGGCAAAGATGACTTTTTCCTTTCTTGCCACCCGCTGCGCGCGCCACCTTCCGCATAAATAAATACAAGCAGGGCTGGTTCCCTGCGGTGATTCCCGTTCAAAATTTAGAGCAGACCGAATCGTTCCCGTTGGCGGATCAATCTTTCTTCATTCTTGCCGGGGCAGTAAACGATTCGTGGGCCGGCGGCGCCGGCGAAATTGCGACGGATATGAATTCGGCCCCGGCAGCTTGCGGATGTGGCGCAGCAAGTGTCTATTATGGGAGACCCGATGACCTCAATTCATTTAGAGCCCGCTGCGCTGGAGGAATTGCGGCAATCGGATTCATGCAGCGTGGCCAACGCCATCGAAACCTTCGGCGTCCGTTTGCGCAACGCGGGATTCGCCGATTCCAGCGTTCACTGTATTTTTGAAGATTTCCCTCCGTTGGTCGGCTACGCGGCCACGATCCGTGTCCGCACTTCCGATCCGCCCATGGGAGGGGATAGCTATTACTACCGGCTTGACTGGCTCGAGGATTTATTGAGTGTCCCGGCTCCGCGAGTTCTCGTCGTCCAGGATATGGACCAGCGTCCCGGGCTGGGATCCTTTGTCGGAGACGTCCACGCCAATATCTTGCGGGCGCTCGGATGCGTTGGCGTGGTAACGAACGGCGCGGTCCGCAATGTCGAGGCCGCGCGTGCCCTCAAGTTGCAAATGTTTGCCGGAAACTTGTCGGTTTCCCATGCCTTCGCTCACCTTCTCGATTTCGGCGTCGTCGTCGAGGTCGGCCGGATGCAGGTCCGGCCGGGCGACCTGCTGCACGGAGACCGGCACGGAGTGCAGACGGTTCCGATCGAGATCGCGCAAAAAATTCCGCCGGTAGTGCGAAGGATGAACGGCGAAGAACGGGAGATCATTGAATTTTGCCAATCCGGCGCCTTCACGCCCGAAAAGCTCCGGTCGGCGGTAGACGCTCTTAGAATAAAAAGAAAGAATTCGGGGGACTGAGGCAGTGACAGGAGATCGTGGAGGTCAGCCAGTGCGGTGTGACTACAAATTTTTGAATTTTTTTGTCTTTCTGATTTTTTCCGCAGCCCTCATCGGATGCGGCGAGGGGCGCAAGGCCGCCGCCGACGATGCGGCGAATGCTCCCGCCGCCGCCGTCGTGAAAGTGACGCGCGGAAACATCGCGGACAGCCTGGAGATCGCTTCGGAATTCCAGCCGTTTCAGGAAGTCGACGTATACGCAAAAGTTTCCGGCTACATCCAAAAACTGTATGTGGATTACGGAACCCGCGTAAAGCAAGGGCAACTCCTCGCCGTTTTGGAAATCCCGGAACTGCAGCAGCAATTGCGGCAGGATGAGGCCTCCGTCCGGCGCAGCGACCAGGAGTTGACAAGGGCGCACGACGATTTGAATCGCACGGAATCGTCCTATACCGTCGCGCACCTCACCTATACGCGGCTGGCCGACGTGCAGAAGTCGCGCCCGGAACTGGTCGCGCAACAGGAAATCGATGTCGCCAAAGGGAAGGATTTGGAAGCAGACGCGGACGTTTCCGCGCAAAAAGCTGCGCTGGCCGCGGCCGAAGAAGCGTTGCTCGCGGCAAAAGCAGCGCTCGGCAAGGACCAGGCCATGTTCGATTATGCGCGCATGACCGCGCCCTTCGACGGCGTGATCACCCAGATTTATGCGCGCACAGGAGCATTGCTCCCGGCGGGCACTTCCTCGAACAAGGGCGATTCGGCGCTTTGCCGCCTCGCGCAAAACAGTCTCCTGCGTCTCGTGATTCCCGTTCCAGAGAGGGCGGTGCCAACTATCCGGATCGGCCAGTCCGTTGCTGTCGCTGTTTCGGGAGTGGATCGCGCTTTTGAAGGAAAAATCGTGCGGTTCTCCGATCAAATCGATACGGGCACGCGGACCATGCACACGGAAGTAGATGTTCAAAATCCTAAATACGAACTGGTCCCGGGAATGTACGCCTCGGTCAACATTCCGCTGCACTCCGCCGCGAAAGTTCTGACGCTGCCCATCCAGGCTGTCCAGGCCGGCGAAGCAGGGAAGGGAACAGTGCTGCTCGTGGATGGCAACAATAAGATCGAATCTCGAAGCGTCGCGCTTGGGCTGCAATCCGCGACGGACATTGAAGTCACTTCCGGCCTCCAGGAAAACGAGACCGTCATTTTTGGCGCCCAGGGACAATTTAAAAACGGGGAACTGGTTTCCCCGAAACTTGTCGTGCCTTCCTCAACGGAATAGGAGTTTCATATGCCGTCTTTTGCCGTTCGACATCCGTATCTGATTATCGTGGTTTGCTTATTCGTTCTCGTGCTCGGGTTGACCAGCGTGGCCCGCATGCCTGTGGACATGTTCCCTCCCATCAACATCCCTGTCGTCCTGGTGGCCACTTTTTACAGCGGCATGCCGCCGCAGCAGATCGAAGCCGACATCACGGATACGTTCGAACGTTTCTTCACCCTGGCCAGCGGAATCGATCACATGGAATCGCGATCGATGACCGGGGTCAGCCTCATCAAGATTTATTTTCAGCCCGGAACCGACGCCAACGCGGATGTAACTCAAATTTCGAATCTCGCCATGGCCGATCTCCGAAGGCTGCCGCAAGGAACTCTTCCGCCCGTGGTGATGAAAGTTGACGCTTCCAGCCTGCCTGTTTGCTTGCTGACCGTGGAAGGCGAAGGACTCAACGAGACTCAATTGCACGACTATCTCCAGTACCAGATTCGAAACCAGATCGCGGGCGTTCCGGGAGCGACGGTGCCACCGCCGTATGGCGGCAAGTACCGGCAGATCATGGTTTATGTTGACCCGCTCAAGTTGCAGGCGCACGAACTCAGTCCGATGGACGTGGTGCGCGCGACAAACTCTTCGAATCTTATCTTGCCGGCCGGAGACGTTCGAATTGGACCGATGGATTACAACATCTACACAAACGCGCAGGTCCTGGACGCCAAAGCCCTGAACAATATTCCGCTGAAGACCGAGGGCCAGAAATCCGTATTTCTTTCCGACGTGGGCGTGGCCACCGACGGCGCGGCCATGCAGTACAACATCGTCCGCGTCGATGGCCAGAAATCGGTGTACGTGGCCGTGCAAAAGCAGGGCGGGGACACCAATACCATCGCCGTCGTCAACGGGATTAAGGACGCTATCCCCACCCTGCGCGACATTCCTTCCCAACTGAAAGCGCACGTGGTTTTTGATCAGTCGCTCTTTGTGAAGCAAGCGATTTCGACGGTGACGCGCGAAGGCAGCATCGGATTGATTCTGACCGCCATCATGGTGCTGGTATTTCTCGGGAGCGTGCGCGCGACAATAGCGGTTCTGCTGTCGATTCCGCTTTCGGTCATGATCGTATTTTTCGTCTTATACACGGGCAATCGTTCGATTGACAGCATGGTTTTGAGCGGGTTGGCGCTGGCTTTCTCGCGTCTGATCGACAACTCCGTCATCGTTCTCGAAAATATTTTTCGCCACATCGAGCACGGCGAGAGTCCGGGAACCGCGGCGGTGCACGGCGCCAATGAAGTCGTTCTGCCGGTTTTGGCCATCACTTTGATTGCCGTGGTGGTGTTCTTCCCGGTGACGTTTCTGTTCGGCGTGAGCAAATACCTGTTTACGGCACTGGCGCTCGCGGTGGTGATCGCGCTATTCGCTTCCTACTTTGTCGCGGTGACGGTGGTCCCGCTCTACAGCGCGCGGTACTTAAGGCCTGTTGAAGCGCACAAGGAGAACGGTGCGGGGGAAATCTCCCGCATGGAGAAGTTTCACCTTTGGTTCAACGCCAAATTCGAGCTATTGCTGAATTTTTACGAGCGCTGGGTCCGGAAAGTGCTGGACCGGCCACGCGAGACCCTTTTCGGATTTGGCGCTTTGTTTGTGATGAGTTTTCTTCTCTACCCGTTCATTGGACTTTCATTTTTTCCACGAACGGACGCGGGACAATTTGTAATCAACGTGAAAGCCCCGACCGGGACTCGCATCGAGGTAACGCAAAATTACGTGGAAAAAGTTGAGAATATCGTGCGGCAAGTGGTGCCGGCGGAAGATCTGAATACCATTGTTTCCAACATTGGCGTGATGGCCGATCTGTCTTCGCTGTTCACGCCCAATTCCGGAATGCACACGGCATTCGTCCAAGTGGGCCTGAAGGAAGACCATCGCGGCAGCAGCTTCGTGTACATGAGCCGAGTTCGCGCGCGCGTAGCTCGCGAACTTCCCGAATTGCGAACTTTTTTTCAATCGGGAGGACTGGTTGATTCGGTCTTGAATCAGGGAGCACCCGCGCCGATCGATGTGCAAGTCAGCGGGTCAGATTTGCAAGAAGACGATCGCATCGCGGAAGACCTGGCGCGGCAGTTCCGCGCGGTGCCGGGTGTCGCTGACGTTTACGTGCCGCAGGACATGGATTACCCGGCCTTGCAGGTAAATGTCGACCGCGAACGCGCCAGCGAACTTGGCCTGGACTCTAGGGAAGTCATCGACAACCTGATTACCTCACTCACCTCGAACGCCATGATCGCGCCGAGTTATTGGGTCGATCCCAAGAACGGGAACAACTATTTCGTCACCGTTCAATACCCCGAAAATCAAGTGAAATCGCTGCAAGATTTGAAGACGATGCCGCTGCGCGCACTTGGTCTGAAGCTGCCGACTTACCTGGACCAGGTCGCGGAAGTGAAACTGATCCGTTCTCCGACCGAAGTGGACCACTACCAATTGCAGAGAAGCATTGACGTCTATGTAACGCCCACCGGCGAGGACCTTGGAAAAGGCGCCCGGGCAATTACCAAAATTATTGCGGATACCCGCCTGCCTCAGAATATCCGCATCAACTTGCGGGGCCTGGAAGTCACCATGCAATCGTCTTTCAAGAGTTTCGGTTTCGGCTTGTTGCTCGCCGTTCTGCTGGCGTACCTGGTGCTCGTAGCGCAATTCAGCTCCTTTCGAGACCCCTTCCTGATCATTCTTGCAGTGCCCACGGGACTGATTGGCGTGCTCATCACGCTGGCCGTGACTGGAACGACGCTGAATATCCAATCCCTGATGGGCGTGGTGATGCTGCAAGGCATGGTGGTGTCCAACAGCATCTTGATCGTGGATTTCGCAAATGTATTGCGCGGCGAAGGCCACAGCGTGCGCGAGGCAGTCGCGCACGCCTGCCGAATCCGCTTGCGGCCGATCTTAATGACATCGCTGGCCACCATCGTCGGACTCTTGCCCATGGCGCTCAAAATTGAAACGGGCAGCGAAGCGTATGCCCCCCTAGCGCTCGTAATCATCGGCGGCTTGATCTCGTCGATCGTACTGACCATCTTTGTCGTGCCCGCGGCATATCTGTTGATCTACCGGGATCGCGATGCACAGGCTGGCGCTCCGGCTTTAGAGGAGGCGCACTAATGCGTGGGTTTCGCCCGTTATTGCTCTTCACTTTTGTTTCTGGTTTTGTTTTCAGCGCATCTCCTTGCGTGGCGCAAACTCCGCCGCAGAGTCCTGCTTCCGTTCCACCCCAAGCCCAGAATCCAGGCGGACAGCCGCTGACTCTGCAGGACGCGGAAAAGATCGCTATTCAAAACCATCCCCAGATTCAAGCGGCGACGCAATTGGCTCTGGCCGCTGCGGCGCAGGTGAAGGAAGTTCAATCCGCGTATTATCCGCAAGCCAGCGGGGCCCTCACGGGCGCGGAGGCGGAAAACAATAGCCGGATCGCCGCCGGATTCCTGAACAGCCCGTCCCTCTTCGACAAGTTTGCCGAGGGAGTTTCCGTGAGCCAGCTGGTGACGGATTTTGGCCGGACGCACGAGTATTCCAAAAGTTCCCACTTCCACGCACAGGCGCAGAAGGAGAAGGTGGTCGCGACGCGCGCCGATGTGTTGCTGCGCGTCAACCTGGCCTATTTTGGCGCCCTGAAGGCCCAGTCCGTGCTTCACGTGGCCGAGGAAACCGTGAAGGCGCGGCAGTTGGTTGTGGATCAAGTCAGCGCGTTGGCCAAGAGCAATCTCAAGTCCGGGCTGGACGTCAGTTTTTCAAACGTGGACCTGGCCAGGGCGCAGCTCCTTCTGGTGCAGGCGCAGAACGATTTGCAGTCTTCGTATGCGCAACTTTCCGATGCGCTGGGTTACTCCGACCAGCGGAACTTTCAGCTTGTCGACGAACCTTTGCCGGGCTCCCCTCCTCCCGACGTTGCGCCGCTCCTCGTCGAGGCGTTTCAGAATCGCCCCGAAATCATCAGCCAGGGGCTGGACGTCAAGTCGGCGCAAAGCTACGCCACGGCGGAACGCGATCTCTGGTTTCCCACGATTTCGGCCGCCGGAGTCACCGGATTAGCGCCCTACAGGCAAGAATCTTTGCCGAGCCGTTACGCGGCAGCAGGTTTCAACGTCAATGTCCCCCTTTTTAACGGACGACTCTTCAATGCCGAACACACCGAAGCGACGGCGCGGGCTCGCGCGCAGGAACAATTTCTTCGCGACCTCGAGAACCGCATCACCCAAGACGTCCGGACTTCCTGGCTCAACGTCATTTCCGCCTACCAGCGGCTTTCCCTCACCCAACAATTGCTGGACCAGACCACGCAGGCTTTCGATCTGGCGAAAGGGCGGTACGGGCTGGGCTTGAGCTCGATCATTGAACTCAGCCAGGCGCAGTTGAGTTTGACCGAGGCTCAGGTCGAGCAAGTCAGCGCGCAATACGACTACGAAAGTCAAACGGCCAATTTGAATTATCAGTTGGGTCGAGTGAAGTAAGTGGCGGCTCCCGCTTCCGGCATGCGTTTGCCGCCGCACTAAAATGCAAATGATCGCCGGGCTCATGTAGCGTCAACCTTCAGGTTGGCATTTTGGAATTAAGAAGATGCCCGTCTGAAGGCGGGCGCTGCATAAACCAAACCACACGCCTTCTCCACGCTTGACAACCGGAAATCTCGCGCCCTATGCTGAGGCTCTTGAAAATAGCCATTGGTTCCGATCACGCCGGTTTTGAGTACAAAGAAAAAATAAGGGCGGTATTGACCGCGCTCGGGCACGAAGTCTCTGATTTCGGGACGTTCAGCGCGGACCCGGTCGACTACCCGCTGTTTATCCGTCCTACCGCGGAAGCCGTGGCCCGTGGCGAATGCGAGCGCGGCATTGTGCTCGGTGGGTCGGGAAATGGCGAAGCGATGGTCGCCAACAAAGTGCGGGGCATCCGCTGCGCGCTTTGCTGGAATCTAGAAACGGCGCGCCTGGCGCGAGAACACAATGACAGCAATGTTCTTTCGCTCGGCCAGAGAATGATTCCCGAGGACCTGGCGCTGGAAATTGTAAAGGTCTGGCTGGTCACGCCGTTCGCGGGCGGACGGCATGTTCGCCGCATCGCCGAGATCGAACAAGACAACTAAACGCAACCCGGGGTGATCATGAAGAAGTTCTTGAAAATATCCATCGTAATTGTGTTGTGCCTCGTTGCCGTGCTGGCCGCGGGGATAACAGCGACGATTGGATGGCGTCCCTTCATCGGCCCGCGCATGCGCCCTCTGACCAATCGAGTGTTCGAACGAACCCCGGAGCGCTGGGCGCGCGGAAAGTACCTGGCGGAAAACGTCTCGCTCTGCACCGATTGCCATTCGCCGCACGATTGGACCAAGCACGACGCGCCCATCACTCCCGGCATGGAAGGCGCGGGCGAGGATATGTCGATGTTGAAAGGTTTGCCGGGTCAAGTCGTGGCGACCAACCTCACGCCCGATCCCGAGACCGGAACGGGTACGTGGAGCGACGATGCCCTGGCCAGAGCGATTCGCGAAGGGATCGGGCACGACGGCCGCGTCTTATTTCCCATGATGCCCTATGAAGGCTTCCGGCATATGCCGGACGAGGATCTGGCATCCGTGATTGTGTTCCTGCGTTCGCTGCCGCCTGTTCGAAATCCCCTGCCGAAAACAGAAATTATTTTTCCCGTGAAATATCTCATACGCAGCGCCCCTGAACCAGTTACAGATCCCGTGCCGGCGCCCGACATTTCCGATCCCGTGAAGCGCGGCAAATTTTTGGTCACCTTGTCACGTTGTGAAGACTGCCACACGCCTGCGAGCCGCGGCGAGCCCATTCCGGGTCTGGATTTCGCGGGCGGGGAGGTTTTCGATGGCCCCTGGGGGAGGGTTGCCAGCGCGAATTTGACTCCCGATACCTCGGGCATTCCGTATTACGACGAAATTCTGTTTCTGCAGGCGATTCGAACCGGCTACGTCAAGGCGCGGGCCTTGAATCAGATCATGCCCTGGCCGCATTACGGCGGCATGACGGACGAAGACTTAAAGGCCATTTTCGCTTATTTGAAGACAATCAAGCCCATCCATCACGTCGTGGAGAACGCCGAGGCGCCCACGATGTGCGTCATTTGCAATGAAATGCACGGCGGCGGCGATAGAAATAAAAAGAATTAATTCAGCCTAATCCACCGCGGGAAGTTCGGAAACATCCCAGCCGCCGCCCAGGGCTTTCACCAGGAGAACGGTGGACGTCAAGCGGCGCGTCAGCAGGCTCACGGCGGTTCGTTCGTTAGCCAGCGCGGCGCTCTGCGCGGTAATCACGGTCAGGTAGGTGTCGAGTCCGCCCTTGTACCGGTTTGTAGTTTGCTCGAGGGCGCGATTCGCGGCGGCGACTGCGGCATCCTGCGTCTTGGCTTCCGCTTCGAGAACTCGAAGATCGGACAAGGAATCCTCCACCTCCTGAAAAGAGGTGAGCACGGTCTGCTGATAATCCGCTACCATTTCGTCGTACGACGCTTTGGCCTGATCGGAAACCGCCCGCCTTCGTCCGGCATCAAAAACTGTTTCCGCCGCGGACGCGCCGACGGACCAAAGCGCGCTTGGCCCGGTCAGCCAATTTGGAAATCGCCCGCTTTCGAATCCTCCCAGGAGTCCCAGTGTGATAGTGGGGAAATAAGCCGCCCGCGCGATTCCAATTTGTTCGTTGGCGGAGGCCACTCTTCTTTCCGCTTCGGCAATATCGGGCCGCCGTTCCAGAAGATCGGAAGGGAGACCGGGAGGAGGCACCGGCGGAGTGGCGGGCAGAGGGGCCGGGTCCAGACTGAACGAGGAAGCCGGCTGTCCTATGAGGACCGCGACGGCGTGCTCGAATTGGTCCCGCGTTGAAGTAATGTCAATGTCCTGGGCGCGAGTTTGCTCGAGCTGCGTGGCGGCCAGGTCCACGTCTTCCCGCGAAGCGACGCCTCCCCTAAAACGGTCCTCCGTAAGTTGCAGGGCTTTGTCGAAAGCGTCCACATTTGTATCAAACAGCTTTTTCTGCGCATCCAGCCCGCGCAGGGTCAGGTAATCCAGCGCCAGTTCCGCGTGCAGGCTGAGACGAATCGTTTCCAGGTCCGCGGCCGAGGCTTGCGCCAGCGTGCGGCTGGCTTGCACGCTGCGCCGCACGCTTCCCCAAACGTCGGCTTCGTAGGAGAGATCTCCCTGTAGGATCAAGTCGGAATAATTGGTGGGAGAAGTGGAGCCGCGCAACGCCCTATTGGCCGACTGGCGGTTTTGCGTCGGCGTTACGCTGGCTGTGACCAGCGGATACAGGGCCGATCGCGTTTCCCGCAGCGCGTCGCGCGCCTCCTGAAACCGGTCCACGGCGGCTCGCAGAGTTTGGTTAGAGACGTTGACTTTTTCTTCCAGCGCGTTTAATTGCGGATCCTGAAAAATCTCCCACCAATTTCCCTTTTGCGCTTGGTCGTTTGGCTGCGCCGTTTTCCAGTTTGCATTTTCTTTGTAGGCGGGTGGAATTTGCGTCGTCGGCCTTTCGTACTTCGGGCCCACGGAGCAGCCGCCGAGCAGAAATATTCCCAGGGAAAGAATGGGATACACACCCCGGCGAAAAGAATATCCAATCCCCAATGAGCGCGGATCTTCCATCAGCCGGACCATCAAGGTTTCCCCTGAGCGGCAGCCGGACTCTCGGCCACACGGACCACCGTGCCTTCGGTGAGCGAGTCGGAAGGGTTCAAGACCACCCATTCATCGCCTTTGAGCCCCGCTACAATTTCGATTTCCGTTCCGAAATCCCTCCCCGGCGTGACCGGGATCAATGAAATCGTCTTGCCGTTTTTCACAATCGCCACTTGCAAGCCCGCGGATTTGAAAATGGTCGCATTCACTGGAAGGGTGAAGGTGTTCACCGGGGAAGGCAGCTTGAGATGAACTTCGACGTAGCCGCCCGGCCTGAGCAGGTGGGCGGAATTTTCAACGTCCACTTCCGTAAGCAAGGTCCGCGTCGCATTGTCAATGGCTCCGGAACTCCGGGCCACGGTTCCCTGGAATCGCCGGCCTGGAAATTCAGTGAGAACCAGCTCCGCGCGCAGCCCCGGCCTGATTTCAGGAGAATCGAATTGCGGGACGTTGATATAGACGCGCAAAGGATTCACTGCCGCAATGTGAAACAGTTCGCGTGAGGCGCCTCCGCTGCTGCCGGAATCGATCAGCTGGCCGATATCGGTATTGCGCGCGGTGATCACGCCGTCGAAGGGCGCGTAAACTTTTTCAAAGGCCTGCATGTCCTGCAACCGCTTTACGTTGGCCTGCGCCGATTCGACCGTGGTCCGGCGAGCCTCGAAGTTTCCATTGGCATTGTCGACATCTTGCTGCGCGACAGAGTCCGTTTTCAGCAAATCCTTGTAGCGAGATGCGGTGACTTCCGCAAGATTCAGATTGGCTTGAGCCGTAGCCAGGTCCGCGCGGGCCTGTTGCAATTGCTGGTCCACTTCCGGCGAATCGATCTCGGCGAGCAGCTGTCCTGCTTTCACATTCGCGCCGATATCCGCATACCATTTCTTCAAGTACCCGTTGGTCCGCGCAAAAATAGGGGCGTCGGTATACGGTTGCATGTCACCCGGAATTACGATTTCTTGCTGGGGTGCGCCGGTCTTTGGATGAATCACAGAGACCGTAGTGATCGCGAGGTCCTGCGTCTCTTGGGAGAGCTGCGCGTTGGCTTTCCGGCG
>Ga0209380_10000374_pt1 | contig 31484 bp, 27 predicted proteins | sample HubBroMetageWFT6_FD_188347 | JGI IMG/M metagenome (GOLD analysis project Ga0209380, IMG submission 188347) | Warmed and freeze-thawed soil microbial communities from the Hubbard Brook experimental Forest, New Hampshire - Hubbard Brook CCASE Soil... | ecosystem: Environmental > Terrestrial >... | reverse complement strand
GCGATCGAGGACATTATCGAGCCTTATCTGATCCAATGCGGCTTTTTACAGCGGACCCCGCGCGGCCGGTTGATCACCGGCCACGCTTTCCGCCACCTCGGGCTGCCCGAGCCGGTCCGCGATCCCGCTCAGTTTGGATTGTTCGCGGCCGGCGAGGAGACCTGACGTCGACGATCTCAACAGCCATGGCGCGCTACGAAGTTGTTAAAACCGCGAGTCGCGACGCGCTGATTGTTTCGCCGGCTTCACTGATCGACAGATGGAACCGCGGCAGCGGTTTGCAGGCGACGTGCCGGCAGATGCCGACCAGCCATTTTAGCTCGGCGAGCGGAAGTTCGGTCGGCTGCGCGGCGGCAAGCCGCTCGAGGAACTCGGCGTCCTTTCGATCGCAGTCGGCGCGGCAGCGCAGCGCGGTGCCGAGCAACTCGGCGACCGAGTAGCCGGCAAAGCTGCCGAAAGGCCTCATTTCCGCGTCTTCGGTTGTTACGATTGTGGTCATGACGGAGTGTTCTTTCGGACGCAATGCGCGCAGCGGCCATGAAACAGCGATCGGGCCGAAGCCCGCTCTCACCTGACGCTACAATCCCGGAGAACACCGGCCGGCACATGCGACCGTTACTACATGCGATACGCGATTCGCTGCGACTGAGCTATTTGCTATCAGGCTTGTGTTGCGGTTTATCGACGCGGCGCCGAGGCATGTGAAGAACGGGTATGAAAGCGAATCAGTATGACGTTGCAGACCTTTGAAGGCGGCTGTCATTGCGGCCGGGTGCGCTTTCGTGTGACCGCGGAGCTCTCGCGCGTCACCGACTGCAACTGCTCGATCTGCGGCAAAAAGGGCTTTTTACATCTGATTGTGCCGCTCGAGCAGTTTGAGCTTCTCAGTGGTGAGGACGCGCTCATCACCTATCGCTTCAACACCGGCACCGCAAAACATACCTTTTGCGCGACCTGCGGCATTCATCCGTTCTACGTGCCGCGTTCAGACCCCGATAAAATCGACGTCAATGTCCGCTGCCTCGACGGCGTCGATCTGAGCGCGCTCAAAGTGCACCCGTTCGACGGGCGGAACTGGGAGCATTCGATGACGGAGCGTGTCCCGTGGCGATAAAAATATGATCAGTATCCCGCTCGACGGTGAAATTCGCGACGGCCGCCACCACTTCACCGTCCGCGTTTATTACGAAGACACCGACTTCACCGGGATTGTCTATCACGCCAATTATTTGCGCTACATGGAGCGTGCGCGCACCAATTATTTGCGGCTGATCGGCGCCGACCATCGCGCGCTATTCGAGGCGACGGAAAAGGAAGCGCCGGGATTCGCTTTCGTGGTGTATTCGATGAATCTGACGTTTCTCAAACCGGCGCGTATGGACGACGTGCTCGACGTCGTCACCGATCCGCAAGAGGTCAAGGGCGCCTCAGTCACGCTGCGCCAGCGCGTCGTGCGCGACGACGAGCTTCTGGTCGAGGCCCATGTCCGGGTCGCCTTCATCAGCGAAGGCCGCGCGCGGCCGATCCCGAAGCCGTTGCGCATCGCCATGAAGGCCGACCAGGACGCGGCCCAGACTTAGCGGCGGCCGGGGCCGTTGCAGATTTCGGGTCGCTGGCGGAGGCGTGGACGCACTATATTGCGCTCATGAGCGAGATTGCCTTTGCCTTGTTCGACACCGCGATCGGCCGTTGCGCCATCGTCTGGAACGCGTACGGCATTGCCGGTGTAGGCTTTCCCGAAGGCAACGAGCAGGCGACGCGAACACGCCTGTTGCGGCGCCATCCCGCCGCCCGCGAAGCTTCGGCACCCCACGATGTGCGGGGCGTGATGGATGATATCGTTGCGCTGCTCGCCGGCAGCCCGCGCGACCTCGGTTACGCCCGGCTCGATATGACTGGCCTCTCGGACTTGCAGCGGCGCGTCTACGACGTCGCGCGAAAGATTCCAGCCGGCGCGACCCTCACCTACGGCGAGATTGCGGAACTTTTGGGCGATCGGCTGCTAGCCCGCGACGTCGGCGAGGCGCTCGGGCACAATCCGTTCCCGATTATCGTGCCCTGCCACCGCGTGCTTGCCGCGGGAAGCAAACTCGGCGGGTTTTCCGCGCCCGGTGGCGTTCGCACCAAGCTCCGGCTCCTGGAAATCGAGGGCGCGCAGCCCGGTGGTCCGACGCTTTTCGCCGATCTGCCGCTGACGGCGCCGAGGCGCCGCAAGCATTAAGGCCCACGCAAGATCGACCTGACGGCCGAATTCATGTAAGGACTATTTACATGAGCTGGTCGAAGGATGACAAAGAAAGCCGCGGCTATCACCACGGCAATCTAAAAGAAACGCTGCTTCGCGCCGCGCTTGAACTGATCGCGCAGAAGGGTCCGGCCGGTTTTACCTTCGCTGAAGCGGCGCGTTGGGCCGGCGTCAGTCCCGCCGCTCCTTACCGGCATTTTCGCGATCGCGACGAACTTCTCGCCAGCGTGGCGCTGCGGGGGTTTCTTCAGTTCGAGAGCGCGCTGAGCAAAGCGTGGGACGACGGACGTCCCGACGTGTTCGTTGCGCTCGAACGTCTGGGCAAAGCCTATCTCGATTTTGCTCGCACGGAGCCGGCATATTACTCCGCGATGTTCGAAGCGGGCGTGCCGCTTGCACCTAATCCCGAGCTGCGCGAGGCCGGCGACCGCGCATTTGCGGTGTTGCGCGCAGCCGCCGAAAAACTGTGCGCGCAAATGCCGCCGCGCGGCCGTCCGCCCGCTCTCATGGTCGCGCTGCATATCTGGGCTGTCGCGCATGGTATCGCCTCGCTATTCGGGCGCGGCGATGCGGCGCGGCGCAGCTTGCCGATGTCGCCGGAAGAGCTTTTGGAAGCGGAAACGCTGATCTACCTGAAGGGCTTAGGCATCTCGGCAGGAAAATAAACGTGCCGCCCCTGGCGGATGCGAAGCCGATTTCCAACATAGGCGGACGATCCACAAGGGCAGTTTGACGCCACGGCGTTAGCTCTTGACTCTCTCAAACGTCGATGTAAATGTTATTTACATTCACAATCGGAGTCGTGCCATGGCACTCGTCCTGATGATTTTGGGCTTCATTTGGTGGTGGCCGGTTGGCCTCATCATCCTCGGGTTCTTGATCGCGCGCGGCGGGTTCGGCTGCTGGCGTCGTCCGATGTTTGCAGGGAGTGGACCGATGGGCGGTTTTGACCACCACATGGATCGCTGGGAAAACAAGATGAGCCGTATGCAGGAGAAGATGGATCGCGTGCGCTCCAAGATGTCGCAATTCAAGGGCGGCGGCGATTTTTGGGGCGTGGCTTCCAGCGGCAATCGGGCTTTCGACGATTACCGCACCGAGACGTTGCGCCGGCTCGAAGACGAACAGCGCGAGTTTAAGGAATTTCTTGGCCGGCTGCGCTTTGCCAAAGACCGCGCGGAGTTCGATCAGTTCATGAACGAACGCCGCGACCGCCCGAGCGGCGAAGGGCCGCAAGCGCCGCCGCAGAATTAAAGCGCTACCGCAACAGTTGGGCGTCGAGGGCCGTCCATCGCAGCAAGCGATGAGGCGGCCCTTTCCGTCTATTTCCCCTGCCGATACACGGCCGATGCCGGAGCGAGCGGCGCCTTTTAACGGCGCGTTAAGCACACTGGGGCTTCGTTGGGTGCGATGTACGGGGGGGCGCCCTAGTTTGGCCAAGTTTCGCGATGATTTCGGACCCCGCCGGTGGACGGGTCCGGCATGGGTCTGGCGAAATTTCAGGTCTTGGTCGGCGCGTAAGGTGCGGCGGCCGTTGCCTTTGGTCCCGACGCGGGGCGCTATGCCATCGTTGGCCCGCCCGGACTGCGGAAAGGGGACGCACCAATGAATCCTGCCGATGTCTCCGCGTCGGCCCTGCCGTTGACTTCATCCGACTTGTCGCTGTTCCACCTATTTTGGCAGGCCCATTGGCTGGTCAAAACGGTGATGACCGGTCTGTTGGTTTGCTCGGTGTGGGTGTGGGCGATCGCCATCGACAAGACGATGCTGTTTGCGCGCTTTCGGCGAGCCGCCGACTCTTTCGAGCAGGCGTTTTGGTCGGGTCAATCTCTCGAAGAGCTTTACAACTCGCTTTCGACAAAGCCTGGACACTCGACCGGCGCACTATTCGTCGCCGCCATGCGCGAATGGAAGCGAAGTTTTGAAGGTCACGCACGCTCGATTGCCGGCCTGCAAATGCGCATCGAGAAGGTGATGGATGTCGCCATCGCCCGCGAAGTCGAAATGATGGAACGCTGGCTTCTGGTGCTGGCGACCGTAGGCTCGGCGGGTCCTTTTATCGGTCTTTTCGGCACGATTTGGGGTATTATGACGAGCTTTCAGTCGATTGCGGCGTCGAAAAATACCTCGCTCGCGGTGGTCGCACCTGGCATCGCCGAGGCGCTTTTCGCGACTGCAATCGGCCTCATTGCCGCCATTCCGGCAACGATCTTTTACAATAAGTTCACGACCGACGTGAACCGGCAGGCGCAACGTTTGGAAGGCTTTGCTGACGAGTTCTCGGCGATCCTTTCGCGTCAAATCGACGAGCGTGGGGCAGGGTAGGGCATGGCTGGCAGCGTTGTCAGTGCGCCATCGGGCGGCGGGCGGCATCGGCGCCGACGCCGCGCGGTGATGAGCGACATCAACGTCACGCCGTTCGTTGACGTTATGCTGGTGCTGTTGATCGTGTTCATGGTGTCGGCGCCGCTCCTCACCGTCGGCGTGCCGCTCGATCTGCCGCAAAGCCAAGCCAAGTCCCTTGATCAGGATAGCAAACCGCTGACAGTTTCGGTCAACGTCAAGGGCCAGGTTTTTCTTCAGGATAGTGAGATCAAGATCGACGAGCTGGTCGCCAAGCTGAAAGCGGTGACGGATGCGCGCGGCGGTGCCGACGAGCGCATCTATGTGCGCGGCGACAAGAAAGTTGATTACGGTACAATGATGCAGGTGATGGGACGGCTCTCCGCGGCCGGCTATCACCGCGTCGCGCTGGTGACCGAGGTCGAACAGGGCGGTTGATGAGGCGCAGTTTCATCATATCGAGCATCGCGCACGTCGTTGTGCTCGGCTGGGGAATTGTCGCCTTCGCCGCGAGGCCGAGCGACGCGCCGCCCACTGAGGCGTTGCCGGTCGAGTTCATTTCGGCAAATCAGCTCTCGCAATTGACCAACGGCGTGAAGAACGCGCCGAAAGCGCTCGAAAATCCGAAGCCGCTCGCCGATAAAATCGGCGATTTGAAGCCGGTGAAAGAGCTGGCGCCGAAAGTTGCCGACAAGCCCGAGATCAGGACGGATTCCGCGGTCGCGGCCGCACCGCCGAAGCCGGAGCCCAAACCTGAGGTCAAACCCGAGCCCAAGCCTGCGGAGAAGGTCGAGAAGCCGAAAGAGCCTGAGCCTAAGCCCGCAGAGAAGGCGGAGAAGCCGAAGGATCCGAAACCCAAACCCGATCAGATCGCGGACGAGCTGAAAAAGGACGAGCCCAAGAAGCCACCGAAGAAGCCGCCGGAATTCAAGCCGGATCAGATCGCCGAAGAGCTGAAAAAGGACGACACCAAGAAGCCGCGCACGCAAACCAAGTTCGACGCCAATCAAGTCGCGGCTTTGCTCGATCACCGCGAGCCGCAGCGGCAAGTGGCGACCAACGCGACGTTAAGCAATGCCGCCTCGCTCGGGGCGCCGACTGGCAACGCGTCGCACCTGTCGCAGAACGAACTCGAGGCGCTGCGGGCTAAATTGATTTCGCTGTGGAACCCGCCGCCGGCGATCAGCTCCACGCCGGATCAATACGTCGTCACGATACGCATTCGCCTGACGCGTGACCATCGTCTGATCGGGCCGCCGGAAGTGCTCAACGGTGGCAGTGGACCGCTATTTGAAGCGACGCGTGACAGCGCGGTTCGCGCCGTGATCCAGGGCCAACCCTACGACATGCTGTCCGCCACCACCTACGATTTGTGGAAAGAAATGGACATCAACTTTGACCCGCGAGAGGTTTTTGGTGGCTGAAGCTGATTCTTGTCAGACGTTGCAAATGTCCGACCGAAATTCCCAGTCCGTTTTCAATTTCACCCGCCGGCGCACTTTATCACTTGGCGTTAGCGCGGCTGCGGCGGCCGCCTTACTCACGCGTCCGCGCGGCGCGGCCGCGGTGACGGTCGACATCAATCAGGCAAACGTCCAGCCGATGCCGATCGCCGTCTCCGATTTTGTCGGCGGCGGATCCGGCGACGCCGAAACCGCGCAAGGCATGTCGCAGGTCATCACCGCTAATCTGCGGCGTTGCGGCTTGTTCGCCCCGATCGATCCCGCCGCTTTCCTCGAGAAGGTCACCAACTTCGGGGCCATGCCGAACTTCGCCTCGTGGCGAACCATCAACGCGCAGGCGTTGGTGACTGGGCGCGTGACCCGGCAGAGCGACGGGCGGCTTATTGCCGAATTCCGGTTGTGGGACGTGCTCGCGGGCGGGCAACTTGCCGGACAGCAGTATTTTACAACGCCCGACAATTGGCGCCGCATCGCTCACATCATCTCGGACGCCATCTACGAGAAGCTCACCGGCGACAAGGGCTATTTCGACTCACGGGTGGTGTTCGTCGACGAAACGGGCTCCAAAGAACGCCGCATCAAGCGGCTTGCTATCATGGATCAGGATGGCGCCAACGTGCGCTACCTCACGCGCGGCGACGAATTGGTGCTGACACCGCGCTTTTCGCCGTCGACCCAGGAAATCACCTACATGGCGTACGGCCAGGGCGATCCTCGCGTTTATTTGTTGAACATCGAAACTGGCCAGCGCGAGATCGTCGGCAACTTTCCGGGCATGAGTTTCTCGCCGCGTTTCTCTCCGGACGGGCAGCGTGTCATCATGAGCCTGCAGCAAGGGTCGAACTCCAACATCTTCGTTATGGATTTGCGCTCGAAGGCGATGACGCGGCTGACCGATGCGGCCGCAATCGACACCGCGCCGTCCTACTCGCCCGACGGCTCCCGGATTTGTTTCGAATCCGACCGCGGCGGCCATCCGCAGATCTACATCATGCCGGCTTCCGGCGGGGCGGCGCAGCGCGTCAGCTTCGGCGGCGAGGGCTCGTATTCGACGCCGGTTTGGTCGCCGCGCGGCGACTATATCGGCTTTACCCGGCAGGCCGGCGGCAAGTTCGCCATTGGCGTGATGAAGCCTGACGGCAGCGGCGAGCGAATTCTCACGGAAGGCTACCACAACGAAGGGCCCACCTTCTGTCCGAATGGGCGGGTGATCATGTTCTTCCGCGACCCCGGCGGGAGTGCCGGGCCGGCGCTGTTCACGATCGACACCGGCGGGCGCAACGAGCTCAAAGTTCCAACCCCGAGCTTCGCATCTGACCCCGCCTGGTCGCCGCTGTTGTCATAAATCGTGAATGGCCTCCGCTCACACGGTTGCCGCATTCACGCCCTATTAACCATAAGGGAAGCTATCGGGGCGATCGGTGGGTTTGAGGGTTCTTTGCAACGCCGCGTCAAGGTTGACAGAACCTTCGCTTAACGAAGGCGCTGCTAAACCGCTTCAGATACCGACCATGGGTCCGGTAAACCACGGTACAATGGAGGCACCGGAATGAACGTTCTGAGCATCGTTCGCGGCGCTAAATTCGCAGCTCTCTTGCTAGGCGCGCTCGCGATCGCCGGCTGCGCCAAGAATGCGCAAACTGACCAAGTGGGAATGGCCGGCGCGGCTACCCCCGGCAGTCAGCAGGATTTCATCGTCAATGTCGGAGACCGCGTGTTCTTCGAAACCGATTCTTCGGAGCTGACCCCGCAATCGCGGACCACCCTCGACAAGCAGGCTCAGTGGCTCAATCAGTACGGCACGTATGCCTTCACCATCGAAGGCCATGCCGATGAGCGCGGCACCCGCGAATACAATATCGCGCTCGGTGCGCGCCGCGCTCAAACTGTGCGCGAGTATCTGTCGTCGCGCGGCGTCCAGGCGCAGCGCATGCACACCATCTCTTACGGCAAGGAACGGCCGGTTGCGGTGTGTAACGATATTTCCTGTTGGTCGCAGAATCGCCGTGCGGTGACGGTGCTCAATCAAAATTCCTGATCCGAGCTTCGCCGGCGGCAACCCCGCTTAATCGAAGCTTTTGTCGTCCAATCGGCGCCTTCCGGCGCCGATTGGCGTTTTGGCAACGTTGCCAACAGGCTGCGTAGCGCACGCCGGGTGAATCCTTTAGTGTTTCCGGCCTCTGGCTTCGCACGAGGATGTTGATGATCGTGACGGCGATCACTCGCGGTGCGTTTATCGTAGCCGCTGCAGCTATGCTTGCCGCTTGCGGGCAAAACAACCGCTACGTCGCCCCGCCGCCTCCGAAAGTCGTCGTCGCGCGGCCCTTACAGAAGCCGGTAACCTTGTACATGAACCTGACCGGCAACACCGCGGCGTTCAACTCCGTGAATTTGGTCGCGCGCGTCCAGGGTTATCTGATATCGATCGATTATAAGGATGGCGCCACGGTGACGAAGGGAACGCAGCTCTTCGGCATCGAGCGCGACGTCTATCAGGCGCAGCTCGATCAGGCCAACGGGCAACTCGCTCACGACCAAGCGGCACTCGACGAAGCGCAAGTCAATCTGACCCGCTACCAAACATTGGAAGCGCAGAAGTCGATCGCGGCGCAACAAGCGCAAGACCAGGGCTCGGTCGTGCTGCAGGACAAGGGCACCGTTCTGGTTGATCAGGCCAACGTCGAAACCGCGACCATCAATCTCGGCTTTACCAGGGTGCTCGCGCCCTTTGACGGCGTCGTCACTAATCATCAAGTCGACATTGGTGCTCTGGTTGGTGCGTCCGGACCAACAACGCTTGCAACCATCGTCCAGGCCGACCCGCTCTACGTCTATTTCACCGCCAGCGAGCCGCAAATTTTGACGCTCCGGCGAAACCTCGCCAAGCGCGGTCAAACCCTGCGAACAACAAATCTCTCGGATATCCCGGTCGAGATCGGGCTGCAGGATGAGGATGGTTATCCTCACAAAGGACACATGGATTACGTCTCGCCGCAGCTCGATGCGTCGACCGGTACGCTGACGGGGCGCGCCCTGTTCGACAACAAAGATCACGCGCTGCTGCCCGGGCTGTTCGTGCGGGTCCGTATTCCGATCGCGCATCAGGACAAGGCGCTGCTGACGCGCGATGACGCGATCGGGACGAGCCAAGAGGGGAGCTATGTGCTTGTGGTCGGCCCGGACAACGTCGTTGCGCGCAAAATCGTCAAGACCGGACAACGGCAGGGCCAGCTCAGGATCATCGAATCAGGACTCGACCCAGACGACTGGGTCGTGACCGAAGGTGTTCAGCGGGCCTTTCCCGGCGCCAAGGTCGAACCGCAACAATCCGATTTGACAGCGATCGCCGGCGATTCATCGGACGCCGTCGAGACGAACATCCCCAGCCCGACGCCGAAATGAAAAATCGCGAGGGACCATCATGATCTCGCGTTTTTTCATTGATCGGCCGGTGCTCGCCAACGTGCTCGCGCTGGTCTTCGTTCTGATCGGACTGGTCGCGCTCCTTCGATTGCCGACTTCGCAATACCCGAACGTCGTGCCGCCGACCATACAGGTCAAGACGCTGTATCCGGGCGCCAGCGCCAGGACGCTGATTGACACTGTCGCCCTGCCGATCGAGCAGAGCGTCAACGGCGTCGAGGACATGCTCTACATGCAGTCGACCAGCGCGGACGACGGCAGCTACAATTTGGTGGTCACCTTCGCGATCGGTACCGACCCGGACAAAGCGCAGATTCTCGTCCAGAACCAAGTGGCCGCTGCCATTGCATCGCTGCCACTGGAAGTGCAGGCCCAGGGCGTGACGACGGCGAAGAAAGCGACGTCGATACTTGAAATCGTGACGTTGGTTTCGCCGGACAGCCGCTTCGACAGGCTGTTCCTGTCGAACTATGCCGTCATCAATGTGCAGAACGAATTGTCTCGGCTCAAGGGCATTGGCGACGTGACGATCCTTGGCGCGGCACAATACGCCATGCGCATCTGGATGAACCCGGACCTGCTTCAGGCGCGGGGACTGACGCCGCAGGATGTGATCAACGCCATCCAGCAGCAGAGCCAGGAAGTCGCCGCCGGCCAGGTCGGCGCGCCGCCGGCGCCGAAGGGCCAGGATTTCCAATATACACTCGACCTCAAAGGCCGCTTGGACGATGCCGCCGAGTTCGAGAACATCGTCGTCAAAGTCGATTCTAAAAATGGCGGACAAATCACCAGGATCCGCGATATCGGCCGCGCTGAGCTCGGCGCTCAGACCTACAGCTCGTCGTTCAATCTCGACAGCCGACCAGCATCCGGGATCCAAATCTCGCTGTTGCCCGACGCCAACGCGATCGCGGTCGCCGACGCAGTCCACGCTAAAATGGAAGAGCTCGCCAAGAGTTTCCCGAAAGGCCTCACCTATGTGACGCCTTTTGATACGACGAAATTCGTGAAAGCGGCGATCAAAGAGGTCTATCTCACGCTGTTCGAGGCTGGCGTCCTGGTTCTCGTCGTCATTCTCGTCTTCCTGCAAAATTGGCGCGCGATGCTGGTCCCGGCGACAACCGTCCCGGTGACAATCATCGGCGCTTTCGCCGCCATGGCGGCGCTCGGATTCTCCATCAATCTTTCCACGCTATTTGCCATCGTGCTCGCGATCGGCATCGTCGTCGACGACGCGATCGTCATCGTCGAGGGTGTCTCGCGCTATGTCGAAGAAGGTATCCCGGGCCGCGAGGCCGCGGGTAGGGCGATGGATGACCTGATAGGTCCGGTCATCGGCATCACGCTCGTGCTGATGTCGGTCTTCATTCCCGCCGCGTTCCTGCCGGGCCTGACCGGACAGATCTACCGGCAGTTCGCGCTCGTCATTGCGGCTACTGCCTTCATCAGCGCCATAAACGCCGTGACCTTGAAGCCTACGCAAAGCGCGCTGTGGCTGCGGCCGCCGATACCGGAGGCGCGGCGCAACCTGTTCTCTCGCGGATTCAACGCCGCCTTCGGCGCCACCGAGCGGGCCTATACCGGGCTCGTCGGCGCGATGACCCGGCGCAGCATCGCCATGGTGGTTCTTGCGTTTGTTCTGATCGGCGTTGCGATTTGGGGGCTCATTCGCGTGCCAACCGGGTTCCTGCCGGACGAGGACCAGGGCTATCTGATTGTTAGCGCACTGCTACCCGACGGTGCCTCCAAGGAACGCACTGATGCGGTCATGCAGCAAATCTCAACGGCCGCAAAGAATGTTCCAGGCGTCGAGCATGTCGTCACCGTCACCGGCGTTTCGATACTCGACAACATGTCCCACCTTGCCAATGCCGGCGTCGCTTTCGTCGTCCTCGCTGATTGGGACGTGCGCGGCAAGCAGAAGGGACAGGATCTGCGTTCGATCTATCAGCATCTGAGCCGCTCCCTGCAAGACGTGAAACAGGCCGTCGCGTTCACGCTGCTGCCGCCGCCGATCCAAGGCATCGGCAACGTCAGCGGCTTCAGCATGCAAGTCGAGATAAGGAACGGTGATTTCAACTACGCGCTGCTACAGAGCCTGACCGACGCCGTGATCAGAGACGCCAGCGCCCAATCGGCTCTACAAAGGCTGGGGACGACCTTCCGTGCCGGTGCCCCACAGCTCAGCGTCACCGTCAATCGCGTCAAGGCCGAGACGCTCGGTATCACGGTCGGCAATGTCTTTTCGGCTCTGGCGGGGTACGTCGGATCGACTTATGCGGCCCAGTTCAACAAGTTCGGACACGTATTCCAGGTGTACACCCAGGCGCTGCCCGAATATCGCGCGACCATCCAAGCCGTTGAGAATCTCAAGGTCAAAGCGGGCAACGGAACCATGACGCCGGTCGGTACGGTGGTCGATGTCAAGGAAGCCCAGGGTCCGCCACTGATCAGTCTCTACAATCTCTACCCGTCGGCGACGGTCGTCGGTAGCGCTGCCGCCGGCTTCAGTTCGGGACAGGCGCTCGACATCATGGACCAGATCGGCGCGCAGGCGCTGCCGGCCGGAACAGGCTACGAATGGACTGCGATCTCCTATCAGGAGAAGGCTGTCGGCTCGCAAATCTATTACGTCTTTGGCTTTGCGGTGTTGCTGGTCTATTTCGTATTGGCGGGCCAGTACGAGAGCTGGATCCTGCCGCTGTCGGTGATTCTCTGCGTGCCGCTGGCGTTGATTGGAACGGTCGGTGCGCTGACCGGCCTCGGCGTTGCTAACAACCTTTACACCCAGATCGGCCTCATCCTGTTAATCGCGCTCGGCAGCAAGAACGCGATCCTGGTGGTGGAATATGCACGCCAAAAACGCGCCGAGGGAATGGACATCATGGCGGCTGCGGTCGAAGGAGCGAGGCTCCGGTTTCGGCCCATCCTAATGACCTCGTTCGCTTTCATTCTGGGCGTCTTCCCGCTCGTCATCGCGACCGGTGCGGGCGCCGGTGCACGGCGGTCGATCGGCATCGCCGTCTTCAGCGGCATGATCGCCTCGACCTGCCTCGTCGTGGTCTTCGTGCCGTCGTTCTACGTGGTGATGCAGCGCATCGAGGAATGGCGCGCCGCGCGCAAGCATCCGCGCGTGCAACCCGCGTCCTAAGGCGCCGACATCGCGGCACGTCCTCATGCCAATGTTAGAAAAGATAAAGGTTCGGAGCCATAATGCGCACGCCGGCAACGCCAACTGTCACAATTTGGACGCAGGGCAGACTATGGTAGGCGCCACTATTCCACCGCAATTGTGCCAGGCGATGATCCGCTTCGCGTCCGTATTTGCTGTTGTTTTTGCGGCCGTGCTTGGGGGCATGCCGGCGCTGGCGCAAGACTCGTCGGAACTTGTGACGCGCATCGAGCGACTGGAAGGCACGATCCGCACGCTGACCGGCACCATCGAGGAATTGCAATACCGCAATCAGCAGCTTGAGCAGCAAGTCCAGAGGCTGGGCGCGGGAACGCCGCCTGCCGCGGCTGCGCCGCAGCGTCCCGCCGCGCAATTACCACCGCCCACAGTGAACGCGCCGCCGCAACATCAAGCCGCGCAACTGCCGCCGCCCGCCGCCGTGCCACCACCTGTGGCCGCGGCGGCTCCTGCCCCGTCGCCGCCGCCGGTCGAGCCGCCACCGATCACCGGGATGCGGCGTAGCGACGCGTTCGATCCGGCCGCAAGCCCGAACGCGCCCGGAGCGCCGCGACAGCTTGGCACCAGCACCGCCGCGACCGAGCCGCCGCCGCCGATCTCTGATGCGACAGCCTCGGGAGGCCGCCAGCTTGGCGCGCCGCTTGATCTTTCGCGGCCGCCCGGAGAATTACCGCCGCCGCCGCCCGCCAATCCGAGCGCGACGGGAGCCATGCAGGCCACGCTGCCGCCCAGCAATTCGCCGCGCGACGCTTACGATCTCGCCTACGGCTATGTGCTGCACAAAGACTATGCGCTCGCCGCCGACACCTTCCGCGGTTTCTTGCGGCAATATCCAAGCGACCGGCTGGCGCCGGAAGCGCAGTATTGGCTCGGCGAAAGTCTTTTTCAGCAGCAGCAATATCGCGATGCCGCCGAATCCTTCCTCGCTGTTTCAACCAAATACGAGACGACCGCGCGCGCGCCGGAAGCTTTATTGCGGCTAGGCCAATCGCTCGCTGCTTTGGGTGAGAAAGAAGCCGCCTGTGCATCGCTCGGCGAAGTGTTGCGCAAATATCCGCACGTTTCCGCCGGCATAAAGCAAGCGGTGGATCGAGAACAAAAGCGTGGCCATTGCTGATGCAGCGCTTGGCGCGGATGAAGCGAACGCGCTGTTCGGTGGTCTTGCAGATCTGCGCGGCCTGATCCTTGCCGTTTCCGGCGGTCCCGACTCGACCGCTCTTCTTGTCGTGGCCGCGGCTTGGGCGAGGCGAATAAAATCGGAGCAGAAGCGCCCGCCCAAACTCGTCGCTGTCACCATCGATCATGGGCTTCGTCGCGAATCTCGCGGTGAGGCCGCGGCGGTGAAGCGGCTCGCCCGCCGGCTCGGTGTCGCGCATTGCACCGTCCGCTGGCGCGGGAAAAAACCAAACAGCGGCTTGCAAGCGGCGGCGCGCGCTGCGCGCTATCGCTTGTTGGCGGGAGAAGCGGCGCGCGCCGGTTTCGCGCATGTCGTCACCGCACATACGCTCGACGATCAGGCCGAGACCCTGCTGTTTCGTCTGGCGCGTGGCAGCGGGCTCACCGGGCTTGCCGGAATGGCGGCGATTTCAACTCTCCCCGCAGGTGGAGCGAGGGGTATGTTTCTCCTTCGTCCGCTGCTCGGCATCCCAAAGACACGTCTCATCGCGACGCTGAAAGCTGCCGGCATTCATTACAACGATGATCCGAGCAACCACGATCCGCGCTTTGCCCGCACGCGGCTGCGCGGCTTGTTGCCGCGGCTCGCGGCCGAGGGTCTCGACGCGAAAACTTTGGCGCGGTTGGGCTCGCGCATGAGGCGCGCGGAAGCGGCAGTTGAATTTGCGGTCGGCGCCGCGCGTGCCGCACTCGCGCCGGAGCCTTGGCGCCGGCGCGGACCGATCGTCTTCGCTGCAGGAGCGTTCGGCGATCTTCCGCATGAAGTGGGGTTGCGCCTTCTCGGCCGGGCGATCGCCCATGTCGGCGACGAAGGGCCGGTCGAACTCGGCAAGCTCGAACTCGTTTATGACAGCTTGCGCGCGTCGCCGCCGCTGACGGGGCGCACCCTTGCGGGCGCGCTCGTTCGCCTTGGCGACGGGAAATTGACCATCAAACGCGCGCCGCCGCGCCGGAAAGCGGCAAAGCGCCGAACCCGCAATAAGACCTTTAAGAAATAATTGTAAATTCGGCCGTTTCCATATTCTGGGCTTCCCTTGGCAGGGCCCCACCCGGACCCTACATTGCCGAGGGTATAGAGAGACGCGAAGCGGCCATTATTCGTTAGCAGGCTTGAACGGCCGGACGCCGGGTCACCGGCCGGGGACATGAAATGAACGCCAATCTTCGGAATTTCGCCCTTTGGGTCATTATTGTCCTACTGCTGCTTGCTCTTTTCACGCTTTTCCAGAATCCCGGCCAGCACACCACCTCGCAAGACATTTCCTTCTCGCAATTGCTGACCGAGGTCGATCAAGGCCGCGTGCGCGACGTCGTCATTCAGGGGCCGGAAATTCACGGCACGTTCAGCGACGGTCATTCGTTCCAGACCTACGCGCCGAGCGATCCGTCTTTGGTGCAGCGATTGTACAATAAGAATGTGGCGATCACAGCGCGGCCTCAGACCGAGAACGTGCCGTGGTTCGTTTCGCTCTTGATCTCCTGGCTGCCCTTCGTCGCGCTGATCGGCGTATGGATTTTCCTCTCGCGGCAAATGCAGGGCGCCGGCGGCAAGGCGCTCGGCTTTGGCAAGTCGCGCGCCAAGCTTCTGACCGAAGCGCATGGCCGTGTCACGTTCGAGGACGTGGCCGGTGTCGATGAGGCCAAGCAGGACTTGCAGGAGATCGTCGAGTTCCTGCGCGACCCTGGCAAATTCCAGCGGCTCGGCGGCCGCATTCCGCGTGGCCTGTTGCTGGTCGGCCCGCCCGGCACCGGCAAGACGTTGATCGCGCGCGCGGTCGCGGGCGAAGCTAACGTGCCATTCTTCACCATTTCGGGCTCCGACTTCGTCGAGATGTTCGTCGGTGTTGGCGCGTCACGCGTGCGCGACATGTTCGAGCAAGCGAAGAAGAACGCGCCCTGCATCATTTTCATCGACGAAATTGACGCAGTCGGCCGTCACCGCGGCGCCGGTCTTGGCGGCGGCAACGACGAGCGCGAGCAGACACTCAACCAGCTGCTCGTCGAGATGGACGGATTCGAGGCCAATGAAGGAATTATCCTGATCGCCGCGACCAACCGGCCCGACGTGCTCGATCCGGCGCTGCTGCGGCCCGGCCGTTTCGACCGGCAAGTCGTGGTGCCGAATCCCGACGTGGTCGGCCGCGAGCAAATTCTCAAAGTTCACGTGCGCAAGGTGCCGCTCGCGCCCGACGTCAATCTTCGGACCATCGCGCGCGGCACGCCCGGCTTCTCCGGCGCCGATCTGATGAACCTCGTCAACGAAGCGGCGCTGATGGCGGCGCGGCGCAATAAGCGCATGGTCACGCAAGTTGAATTCGAGGACGCCAAAGACAAAGTGATGATGGGCGCTGAGCGAAAATCGCTGGTGATGACCGAAGAGGAGAAGCTCCTCACCGCTTATCACGAGGGCGGCCACGCCATCGTCGCGATCAACGTCAAGGCGACCGATCCGGTGCACAAGGCGACCATCATTCCGCGCGGCCGGGCGCTCGGCATGGTCATGCAGCTTCCGGAGCGTGACAAGTTATCGATGTCGCTCGAGCAGATGACGGCGCGGCTCGCCATCATGATGGGCGGCCGCGTCGCCGAGGAATTGGTGTTCGGCCACGAAAAGGTGACCTCGGGTGCCGCCTCCGACATTGAACAGGCGACCAAGCTCGCGCGCATGATGGTGACGCGCTGGGGCCTTTCCGATTCGCTTGGCACCGTCGCCTACGGCGAGAACCAGGAGGAAGTGTTCCTCGGCTATTCGGTGGCGCGCCAGCAGAATATTTCGGAAGCGACCGTGCAGAAAATCGACGCCGAGATCAGGCGGCTGGTGGAGGAGGGCTATCAGGAAGCCCACCAGATCCTTACCGACAAGCGCGCGGATCTGGAAACGCTGGCCAAGGGCCTGCTTGAGTTCGAGACCTTGAGCGGCGACGAGATCAAAGACCTGATCATGGGCAAGCGGCCGACCAGGGAATCGATCATCGAGCCGACGACGCCGCGCAATACCACGGTGCCGACAGCTGGCGCGGGACGCAACCGTCCGCGCCCGGAAGCCGGGCCGATGGAGCCGCAGCCGCAGAGCTAGTCTCCCGCGGGTACGTCCTCTTTCTTTTCCACATCGCTAGGCGCGCGTCACCGGGCTTCGATTGAGGCACGAGTGCGCGCCTAAAGCCACCGGGCGGCTTCGCTCAAAAATTGTTATTTTCTTTTTCACGCGTATTGCGTGTAGGATTAAAAGCTGCTTCACTCAAGTTGCGAATGCCGGGACTGGGGGTCCTTGCGAAACGCACCTGAGCGCGCCCGAAGCGTGACGTTGCGTGTTTTCGTTCGGCAGGATTGCCGTTGCGATGAAGTAAGGCCGGCGCAAGCGGCCTTCAGCTCCTGGTCCACATCAGCCGGCGCGTTTGCCAGGAGAGCGATATGGCGAAGAGAACACGCAAGACATTCCTACCCCAGCACCATCCCTTCAGGATGGGACGCAAGCGGCCGCTGGCGCGATACCCGCGCTTTAGTTTGCGCAATTATCTGATGAAAGACGTGGCGCCGCCTCCGGCGAGCTGCGATTACTCGTCGCAAGCGGCCAAAGCGCTTTTCCAAATGTATCTCAACGACAGGTTTGGCGATTGCGTCATCGCTGGCATCGGGCATGTGGTCGGGGTGCTGACCGCCGGCGCGGGCGACCAGTTCGTCTACACCGATGACCAAATCCTTCAGCTCTACGAAGAGATCGGCGGCTACGTTCCCGGCCATCCGAATACCGACGCAGGCTGCGACGAGCAAACCGCACTGAACTATTGGCAGCACAACGGCGCGCCTTCCGGCACCCACAAGATCGCTGGTTGGGTCGCGGTGAACGGCGCCGACCCCAACGAATATCGCACCGCGTTGTGGTTGTTCGAGAACCTTTATTTCGGTCTGGAACTGCCGGACAAATGGGTCAGTCCGATGCCGTCGAAACCAGGCTTCACCTGGGACGTCGCGGGTCCGCCCAATCCGGACAATGGACATTGCGTCGTCGGCGTCGGCTACAGCAACAAGGGCGTGAAGATTTGCACCTGGGGCATGCTCGGCACGCTCACCGACAAGGCCGTCGAGAAATACGCCACCACCACCGGGTCGGGCGAGCTTTACACGGTCATCAGTCAGGATGCGATCAACAAGGCGACGCAAAAGGCCCCGGCCGGCTTTGACTGGAGTCAGTTGATCGCCGACTTCGACTCCATGGGCGGCAACTTGGTGCCGCCGGCGACGCTGCGGCGCCGAAGAGCATGACGTGATCGGCGCTTTCGGTCAGCTCCCCGGGAGCATCCTTCCGCGATCGCATTAAAATTCTTAGTGGTTTCGGTGACGTAACATGCGAACCAACAAATACGCGGATGCCGATCTGCAGCGGCGCTCCGATCTCGCCACCAGTCTCAAGTACGGCGCGAAAGCGCCGAAGCCGCCCACGGTCGAAGGCAGCTACGCCGAGAATATTCCATTCCCGGCCGGACTGGGGCCAACGCCGAAGCCAATCACTCCGGCGCCGAAGCCGGACGATTCCCTGCCGCAAGCCGACGTGATTGCCATGATGGATACGGCAGCGGAGTCGGCCGCAATGGCGGACGTGCTCACGCCCGGCCACCGGCCAACGACGTGGTACCCGTACGCCAAGAATTTCACGACCGAGTTTCTGCCGCAGATCGGTCCGAATGGTCCGTCGCGCCAAAGTCAAAGGCTCGGCAGCTATTTTATGACGCAGATCGGCAACAAGAAAGTCCTAGTCTACAAGACCGAGCTGCACATGCACGAAGATGCAAAAAAGCTCGCCAACGGCAGCTTCACGCTGCCGATCAAGGACGTGTTCAAACAGATGATCGCCGACGCCCAGCCCCAAGTGTTTCTGACCACTGGGACCGCCGGCGGCCTTTATTGCAGCATGCATCTTGGCGACGTGATGGTAAGCCGTGCGGCGCAGTTCTACTGCCAGAAGGACTTCGCCTCCGCACCGTTCAATCACCAAAAATACCAGTCGAGCTGGAACGTACCGATCAATGATCTGGCGGCCGCGGAAAGCCTGATGCAGGGATTCGCCGGCCATTTGACCGGCCAGAACGAACCGCGCGGCTCGCCGCCAAGCGCGGACTGCGCCTGTTCGGGGTCAGGTTATCCGACCAGCATCCATTTGGACGGCACCCACGACATTCCGGCTTTCCATCCGATCCTGACCACCGACTTCTTCGAGTTCGGCACTAGCACCAACAATCTCGAAAAGCTCGGCATGGCGGTGGAGATGGATGATGCCTGTCTCGGCTTGGCGTGCAGCGAATTGGCGTCGCCGCCGCGTTGGGCCTGCGTGCGCAACATGTCCGACCCTTGCATCAACGGCAAGCTGGGCGACCAACAACAGGAGAGTTGCGCCGAGTATTATTACACGAAATTCGGCTACTGGACGACGGTGATGAGTGCTTTGACAACGTGGGCGATTATCGCCGGATCATGAGGCGCTGAAGGCAGTGCAGAACCGCGAGAGCACGGGTCTTTAGCGGCCGGTATCGGTTCAGTTAGGCCTGTCCTGGCGCCGCCGGAGCGAGTGATTTTAGCGTCGGGCCGGAAGGAGCGAAGAACGTCGTGCCGGTGCGCGGCGTCGAGAAATCGAGTAGCCGGTCGTAGGCATTTGGCGGGTCGCCGATGTACATGCGTTGCAGCATCTTCTCGATCACCCAGAGATATCGAGAGTAGCCGATGAAATAGGTACCAAACTCTCGTTGTCCCGGCCGACCAAACGGCATGTTGTCACGCAATATGTCGTATTCGTTACCGCCGGCGTCGACGATCGTCGCCAGCGATTTGTGCGATTTGCGCGGCGCATCATCGTCGTCGATTTCAACATTATCTATTTTCGTGCGACCGATGATTTTCTCCTGGAGCGGCGTTGGAACCTGCGCCCACGCGCTGAGATCGTGCAGATATTTCTGAACGACGACATAGCTGCCGCCCACGAAGTCCGGGTCTTCATCACCGACAAGCGCCGAGGCGGCCAGATCGAGGCCCGTCGGGTTAGCCGTGCCGTCGACAAAGCCGAGAAGGTCGCGCGCGTCAAAATAGCGGAAACCTGAAACTTCGTCGACGACGTTCACGGCGGCGCCGAGACTGCCGAGCAAAAGCCGTTCAAACTCAAAACACAGATCGGGCCGATCGGATCGGATATGGAAGAGAAGATCGCCGGGCGTTGACGGTGCCGCGTGGACTGGCCCTTTGATCGGGGCAAATGGCTTTAGCTCCCTCGGCCGGCTTTTGAAACTAAGGCGATCCCACAGATCGCCACCAATGCCGACCACACACGACAGCCGAGCGGGCAGATCACGAAATCCCACGGTCTTGACGAGATCGTCAAGTCCATTGAGCACGGAGCAGACGTTCGCAAGGGCGTCCCGTTCGCCCGCGAGCGTGACGACAAGAAAGATCGCCGCTCGCGACAGGGGCGCATCCACGCTCTGCGCATCGATCGGCACCCTGTCCCAATTCTTTTCCGGCATCCAAATGCTCCCGAGTCTGAGCTCTTATGCCGCGAATGGATGGCGGCACGTGCGGGATTTACCGATAGACCGCTTAGTCGAGCACGATCGTCGCCAGCGACTCCTGGCCCTTTCGCGCCACCTCGACTTCGAGCAGTGTGCCGCACGCGCCACAGGTGAACTCACGCAATTCGAGCTCGGTATGCAGCGTGAGGTAGGGGCTGAAAGTCCGTGGCGGCCGGAGCCGCCGCTGGGCGCGTGGCTTCCAATCCTGCGTCGCGGGCCCGAAGTCGGCGCCGCACAGGCAGCGGAAATGTTTACCGGTATCGATGGCGGGGTTGACCTCGGCGAGGCCCGTCGCAGGCGGGGGATCTGCCTTCGGCGTTTTTCCACCAAGCCGTTCGGCACGGATCGCTTGCCGGCGCGCGTGGGTCGCTTCAGCGTCGACGCCTCCGTCGTCGCGCAACACCACGCCGTAAATCTCGTCGGCGCGTTTCCGCGTGACGACGCCGTTCTTGACGTCGCGAGCGACGCGCGCCGGATCGCGGCGGATCGGATCGCCATAGCCGCCGCCGCCCTGGAACGAATAGGCAAAGACGTCGCCCTGATGGAGCCCGAAATGGCCGAGCTTGGATTCGAGGCGCTGCACGTTGCCGCCGGCCTCGAATAGATCGTGCATGCCGGTGTTGGCGTCGATCAATTCGCCGATGTCTTCGTTCGACTTGCGCAACAGGTGAAAGGCGCACGCGCCGGGCATGCCGCCGAACTGGCCGACTGAATTCGGCACCTGCACGCCGTGGCCGACCACCATGGTATGGAGTTCGTCAACATCGTGCGGCGTCACCGCAAGCGCTGTAGTGATGCCGCCGCGCATGGCGCCGGCGCCTTCGGTGTCGGGAACGAAGGAGCGGAACAGATAGAGGAAGGGACCCGACGCCTCGTTCGCCTCAACATTAGCGATCTGCGGCCGCGGAATCGAATAGTCGCCCGAGCCGTCGAGGCCGTCATGATCGATATAGGCGCCGCCACCGCCGGCCATCGAGTCCATCAGCAAGGTGCCGAACGGGCCGCCATCGCGGTCGCGGCCGCCCAGCGTCAGCACCGACATTTGTCCCTTGGTGACCGCCTGGCCCTCGGTCACAAGATCCGACACGCCCGCCACCATGCGCGATAGCGCGGCGACCGCGACATTTTGCACGACCCAGGCCGTAGAAATGGTTGCGCCGGAGATCGGCGCCGGCCAGCGCGCGTTGCAGATATTCGCCTCGGGCACTTTGATGGTCACGGGCTTGAGCACGCCTTCGTTCCAGCGGATGTCGGGCGCGAGGATGGGAAGAAGTCCGGTGAACAAGGCGCCGCGCAAGCCGGAGCGGGTGCAATTGATGAAGCCGGGCGCTTGCGGTGACGATCCTTCCATATCGAGGATCAGTTCGTCGCCGCGTTTGTGCGCGGCGACTTGGACTTGATAGAGCCGGTTGGCGTGGCCGTCGTGATCGAGGAAGTCGCGGGCGCGATAGGTGCCATCGGGAATGCGTTTGAGCCGCTCGCGCAAGCGCCGTTCGGAAGTGTCGATCTCGATCCGCATCACCCGATCGACCGTGTCGGCGCCGTAACGCTGCATCAATTCATGGAAGCGGCGCGACGCCACGTTGTTAGCCGCGATCATCGCCTTGAAATCGAGCCCGACCACATGGGGCAGGCGGGTCATGCCCATGATCATTTGCCAAATATCTTCGCGCAGCACGCCGGCTTCGACGATCTTTACGCCCGGCAGCAGCATGGCTTCTTGCTGCACGTCGGTGGCGCCGAACGCCCAGCTGCCGAGCGTCATGCCGCCGGTGTCGAGTTCGTGCGCGCACGAGCCGGTCCAGGCGATGCGCCGGCCGCGATGAAAGATCGGCATCACGATCGACACGTCGGGCTGATGAATCGCGCCGCGATACGGATCGTTGAGGATGAACATGTCGCCCTCATTGATCCCGGGATTGTCGGAAAAATTCTCGATGATCGAGTAGATCACCGTCGACATGGTGCCGGCGTGAAAGATGACCTGCGGGCCCATATTCACGATCGACCCGTCGGAGAGGTAAATGCCGACGTTGAAATCGGTGGCTTCGGTGACGACCGGCGAGCCCGAGACATTCTTTAGCGTGATCGCCTGTTCTTCGGTGATGGCTTCAAGTTTGTGACGGATCACCTCGAACGTGATCGGATCGATGTTGGTGTCGCGCGATTGGAGCGTGTTCATGTTGGCAACTCAGGTGAGGTCGATCGACAGATTGCCGGCGGCGTCGAGTCGCGCGGTTTGGCCGGGCCCGACATAGACCGTGGTCTCCGGGTGCTCGACAATGGCCGGGCCGAAAACGCCGAAACCGGCCGGCATGTCCGGCCACTGAAAAACGTCGGCTTCCGTCCATTTCAGCGTCGCCGGTTCGAAGATGCGGCGATGTGCGGGCTTCGGCGCTTGTAGCGCGCTGGGCTTATGGATCGAAGGCTTCTGAGTGCGGCCGACGGCGACGACACGGAAAGTGGTGAGTTCGATCCCGGCGAAACGAAAGCCCGCGCCCTTGCCGTAAACCGCTTCGTAGGATTGCTCGAACGACTCCACCAGCGCGCGGGCCGTCGCGGCGGTTACTTCGCCATCCGGCACCGAGACCATCAGGTCATGCGTCTGCCGCCGGTAGCGCATGTCGACTGAGCGGGCGAATTCGGATTGGGTACGGCTGAATCCCGATTGCTCCATGGCGGCAAAGCAGCGCTCCTGGAGCTCTGCAAATACGGCGTTGACGGCGGCATAGTCGAGGCCGTCCCACGGATCGCGCTCGCCGCCGCCCGCGCGCAACACCAATGAGCGCTCGGCCGATTGCTGAATGTCAGAGGCCAATGCGCCATAGGCGGAATGCGCCATGCTGGTTGCCGGAATGAGAATGCGCGGTACGCCAAGCTCGGCGCCGTAACCGATGCAATGGGCAGGGCCGGCGCCGCCATAAGCGAGCAATACGAAATCGCGCGGATCGTGGCCGCGTCCGATCGTGACTTCGCGCAACGTGTCCGCCATGTGCCCGTCGACCACCCGGCGGATACCGGCGGCGGCTTCTTCTACGCTCATGCCGAGCGGTTCCGCGATCTGCTCGCGGACAGCTTTGGTCGCGGCCTCAAGATCGAGCTTCATGCGGCCGCCGAGAAAATTGTCCGGCGACAGGATGCCGAGCACGAGATCGGCGTCGGTGACGGTGGCGCGCGTGCCGCCGCGTCCGTAGCAAACCGGGCCCGGCGCCGCGCCGGCCGAGTCCGGTCCTACGCGCAACAGACCCCCTTCCACCCGCGCGATCGAGCCGCCGCCGGCGCCAATGGCGCGGATGTCGATGACCGGGGTATTGAGATGAAACCCGCCGACTTCGTGGGTACCGGATACGAGCGCCTTGCCGTCGACGACCAAAGCCACATCGAAACTCGTGCCGCCCATATCGGTGGTGATGATGTTGCGGTGGCCGATCTCCTGGGCCAATTGCAACGACCCCATCACGCCGCCGGCCGGACCGCTCGCCACCAGCAACACCGGCTTGCGCGCGGCTTCGCTGGCGGGAACGACGCCGCCCGACGAATTGAGCACGTTGAAGTTGCCGCGGAAGCCGCGGTCGCGCAGCAGCGTCTCAATGCGGCTCAGATAATCGGCGACTTTGGGCGCGAGATAAGAGTTCAGCACGGTGGTGGCGGTGCGCTCGTATTCGCCGATGATCGGCGACACTTCACACGACAGGCTGATATATGCGCCAGGGCGCATCTTGCCGATGATCTCTCCCACACGCTGTTCGTGCGCGGGATTGCGGAACGACCAGAGCAGCGCCACCGCGAAGGTTTCGGCGCCGGCGTCGGTTAACTCGTGCACCGCGGTGCGGACGCTGTCTTCGTCCAAAGGCACAAGAACGCGGCCCGATTGATCGACGCGTTCACGGACTTCACGCACCAGGCCGCGCGGCACGATCGGTTCCGGATAGCGGCGGCGGCTATAGCGGCCGAGATGCTCGACGGGAATGCCGGCGGTAAATCCCATTAGCCGTTGCAGCGCGAGCGTATCGCCGAAGCCGCGCGTTGCGATTAGCCCGGTCGTGGCGCCCGTCCGCTCGATCAGCGCATTGGTCGCTTGGGTGGTGCCATGGCCGAAGGCGGTGACTTTCGCCAGCAATTGCTCGACCGCGACGCCCTGCGTGGCCGCTACCAGCGCGATGGCATCGAAAACGCCCTTTTCCAACCCGCCTGGCGTGGTTGGCGCTTTGGCGGTGACAATGTTGCCGTTCTCGTCCATCAGAACGAGATCGGTGAAAGTTCCGCCTATATCGATGCCAAGATACATGGATGGGGACTTTAACGCTGCGTTTTGGGGCTGGCGCGCCATGAAGTCGGCGCTGGTCCAAAGATAGCCACAGCGATAGCATATTCATCCAGTAGGTGAGGGCGATTCGTGCGCAAAAACTCGAAAATAGGCGCGGGATTGGTGGCCGCGGCGGCGATCGCGCTGGGCGCCGGTTCCGCGCAAGTATTGGCGCAGACGCCGTTGAACACCCAGCCAAACCTGGCTCCGGCGGCAAGCGCTAAATCGCAAGCCAAATCGGAAGCCAAGGCCAAGCCGGCCGCCAAACCGGCCTCGACGCCGGAGTCGCGTTCGGCCGCGGCGCTCGCGCTCTCGGCGGACCCGGTATTCGACGAGGGCACCTATCAGCGCATCAAAGAGGCGTTGTTGTCCTACTCCGCCATTCAGGTGCGCGGCGGCTGGCCGGCGTTGCCGGTGGACGCCAAACTTGCGCCCGGGGCAAGCGGCCCTGAGGTCGCATTGCTGCGGCGGCGCCTTGTCATCAGCGACGACATGCCGCCCGAGCAAGAAGCGGGCGACATCTACGACGCAAGCGTCAGCGGCGGCGTCAGACGTTTCCAAATGCGCCACGGCCTGGAAGGGACTGGCAGCGTTGATGCGAAGACGCTGCGCGCGCTCAATGTCCCGGTCGTCCATCGCATCAAACAGCTCGAGGCCTCGCTTGAGCGTTTGCTCGGAATGGATTTCACTTTTGCCGAACGCTACGTCGTCGTGAACATTCCCGCCGCCTTTGTCGAGGCGGTCAGTCATGACAAGGTCGAGCGGCGCTACCGGGTGATTGTCGGCAAGGTCGACAAGCCGTCGCCGACGTTGACCGCCTACATCACGGCGGTCAATCTCAATCCCACTTGGACGGTGCCGCTCTCGATTACTAAAAACGAGATTTTTGCCCGGATGCGCCGCGACCCGACCTACATCTCGCGGATGCACATGCGCGTGCTCGGCGCCCGTGACGAGGAACTTGATCCGGGGTCGATCGACTGGTCGTCCGAGCGCTCGCCGAACTTTACGGTGCGGCAGGATTCGGGCGGCTTCAACGCGCTCGGCAATCTCAAGATCGACATGCCCAATCCGTATTCGGTCTACATGCACGACACCGATACGCGCCGATTGTTTGCCGACGACTACCGCTTCGACTCGCACGGCTGCACGCGCGTCGACAACGTTCGCGATCTTGCCGCCTGGATCCTCGAAGATGTCCCCGGCTGGAATCGCGCCGCGATCGACGCCGGCATTGCCGCAGGCGTACTGAAGATCGTCAACCTGCCGCATAAAATGCCGGTGGCGTGGGTTTATCTTACCGGCTGGGTGACGCACGACGGTACGGTGAATTTTCGCGAGGACGTCTACAAGCACGACGATTCGCTTGATCGGAACGCACTCGCCGACGCCGCGGCCGGAGGTTTTGTTGCGCCGGTGCCGCGCGACGTGAGGCAAGTCTCCAATCTCGACAGCCGCTAAGGCTTTCCTCCTCGCGATGACCGCGACCGCCCATGCGCCGTCCGCTCAAACTCCATCCGAACTCGGTCTGCACCGTCGCGGCGGGCATCGAGGTTGAAATCGCCCGCCCGGCTGGCGGTAGTCTCCTCTTGTCCTATGCCGTGACCGGCAGCATCGGCGATCTTTTGTTGCCGCCCATCGGTGCCCCGGCGCGGACCGACGAGTTGTGGCGGCACACTTGCTTCGAGGCTTTCGTGAAGGAAGCGGCAGGCGAGGACTATTACGAATTCAACTTTGTGCCGTCGACGCAATGGGCGGCGTACCGTTTCGACGGGTACCGCAGCGGTATGCACGCGGCAACCGAGATCGAACCTCCACAAATCGTCGGCCGATCGGTCCCGGAGCGCTATACGCTGCGCGCCACGCTTTCGCTGCCGGATCGGCAGCGCGATCGCGTCTGGCGTGTTGGCCTTGCCGCGGTGCTCGAGGAAACAAGCGGCAACAAATCTTTTTGGGCGTTGGCGCATCCACCCGGAGCGCCGGATTTTCATCACGCTGAGGGTTTTACACTTGAGCTTGCTAGCGGGTAGGCAGGTTTGTTGATAGGTTCGCGACGCCACTTGGCTCCTGAAGCCGGCATGAGAACGGACCACTCGACGTCGGCTTGCTGCCATTAGCGTCAGTCTTCCCGCGGAAATTCTGGCCATCATTTGCAAACCACCTTCACGCCCGAACAGCTCGCGCAACCGGAAATCGCCGAGGCCGACGGCATCCTGAAGACCTGCGTGCATTACGGTTTTTGCACCGCGACCTGTCCGACCTACGTTCTTTTCCGTGACGAGAATGATTCGCCGCGCGGCCGGATCGACCTGATCCGGGCGATGCTCGAAAAAGGCGGCCGGCCAAACGCCAAGACCGTGCACCATCTTGATCGCTGTCTGTCTTGCCTGTCCTGCATGACAACCTGCGCGGTGAAGGTGGATTATGCGCATCTGATCGATATCGGGCGCGCTTACATCGAGACCAATTACCGCCGCCCGGTTAGCGAGCGCGCGCTGCGGTGGCTGCTTGCAAGTGTGTTGCCCTATCCGCGCCGGTTCGCCGCGGCGCTGTTCCTCGCGAGGATGGCGGGCCCGATTGCCGGACTATTACCGTCGCGGCTGCGCAATTTGATCACGCTGGCGCAAGACCAAAAATCACCGGGAGAGGTTTTAAGGGCCACCGTCTTAGCCCCGACCGGTGCGAAGCGCAGGCGCGTGGCCCTGCTGCCCGGCTGCGCCCAGCAGGCGCTCAATCGAAATATCAATGCGGCGACGATCCGAATCTTACAGCGCCACGGCTGCGAGGTTGTCATCGCGCCCGGAATCGCTTGCTGCGGAGCACTGCCGTTGCATATGGGACGCTCGGAACAGGCCCGCGCGCTCGCGGCGGCGAACGTCGCGGCGCTCGCCGCGGACCTGGAGAACCTCGATGCCGTGATCGTTAATGCCTCGGGCTGCGGCACCACGGTCAAGGATTACGGTCATCTGCTCGGCAATGACAACGCACGCCGTTTCGCCGCGCTGACCAGAGACATAACCGAATTCCTCGCCGCGCTCGATTTGCCGCAAGGCAATGCCAAACCCTATCGCGTGGCCTATCATGATGCTTGCTCACTGCAGCACGGCCAGCGGATCGCGAGTGTGCCGCGCCAATTGCTGTCCCGCGCCGGCTTCAATGTCATCGAGGTGCCGGAGCGCCATTTCTGCTGCGGCTCTGCCGGCACCTACAATCTGCTGCAGCCGGAGATCGCGGCGACACTTGGCGAACGCAAGGCCGCTCATATCGGCAGCGTCGATCCCGATATCGTCGCCGCCGGCAATCTCGGCTGCATGGTGCAGATCGGCCGTTACACCAATTTGCCTGTGGTGCATACCGTCGAGCTGCTGGACTGGGCGACCGGTGGACTGGAGCCGCCTGTTCTTTCGCGCTGCAAGCTACGCGCACCGGTCGACGAGCCGAGCGCGGTCGCACCTGGCATCGCGGCGCCGTCGTCACCAGTCGACTCGAATGCCACCGCGATCTGGTGACCGTGCAGATTCTTGAATGAAGCGTCCGCTACAAGAGGCGAATCATGAGCGCAACCGATCTCGACTCGTTTTTCTCCGAAGTTTCCGCTGCGCTCGGCGCTGAGGGCATCAACCGTTCCGATGAAACGATTCTGCGCTATGGCGAAAATACGATGCCAGGCGGCGACAAGCCGCCGGCTGGCGTCGTTTATCCCGCCTCAACCGCTGACGTTCAGGCCATAGTCCGCGCCGCGAATGCCCATCGTGTAGCGCTTTATCCGATCAGCACCGGCAACAATATCGGTTTAGGCTCGCGCTCGGCGGCGACTGCCGGTCAAGTCGTGGTCGATCTCGGCCGCCGGATGAACCGCATTCTCGACATCAACGAAAAGCTGGCCTTCGCGGTCGTCGAGCCCGGCGTCAGCTACCAGACGCTTTATGATGAGCTGGTGCGGCGCGGCAACCGGCTGATGCTCGATGTCACCTCCGGACCACCGCAGGGCGGCATGATCGGGAATGCGCTCGATAAGGGCGCCGGTTATTCGCCGTATTTCGATCATTTCGGATTTTCCTGCGGGCTGGAGGTCGTACTCGGTAATGGCGAAGTTCTGCGCACCGGCGACGGCGCGCTCGATGCTGAGGAATTGATCAACTGGCACACCTCGAAATACAGCTTCGGGCCGATCCTCGACGGACTTTTCACGCAGTCGAATTACGGCATCGTCACCCGCATGGGCGTGTGGCTGTTGCCGCGACCCCCAGCGCTGCGCTCATTCCACTTCACCTTTCCGGACGACGACGATCTGGAAGCGATCGTCGAGCTGTGCCGGCCGTTGAAGCTGTCGAATTTCGTGCCAACGCTGTTCCGGGTTTCGAACGATCTGTATCTCTGCGGCTCAGAGGGCGAGAGTCCGGAATATCGTGCCAGCCAAGGGCGGCGTGCCATCTCCGACGAAGGACGGCGAAAGCTGCGCGAAAGCCACGGCCTCGGTGCCTGGAATGTGTCCGGCGCCTTCTATGGACCGAGCGCCGCGGCTATGGAGCCGCAGATCCAGCGCGTCAGGGACATGTTCATGCAGAGCGGCAAGGCGCGCTACATCGCACACGAAGATGCTGCCGCGTTCCCGCCTTTGCAGGTCGCGATCAATGCATTTTCCGGAGTGCCGAGCCTCGGCGAGCTTGGTCTTCTGAAATGGCGGCCAGGCGGCGGCAATATCTGGTTCCTGCCAGGCACGCCGATGGAAGGCAAAGTCGCCAACGAATTCCAGCGTCTTTGCCGTGGCATTTATCAAGAATTTGGGCTGGATTACACGGTGATGAATGTATGCAGCGCACGCTTTGCTCGCGGCTTGCATGTCATCACTTTCAACCGCGAGGATGCTGACGAGCGTCATCGCGCCGACGGGTGTTACCGCAAGCTGTCCGAGGCGGTCGGCGCCCGCGGCGTGTTCGTCGGTCGCGCACCAATCGACTATCACGACTTCCATATGGCGCAGACGATGCCGGCGTTTCGCGATGCTTGCGCAGCGATCAAAGTAGCTCTTGATCCAAACGGCGTCATCGCACCGGGGCGTTACGGAATCTCGGGCAAGGTCGCAAAGTAAACTCGTGCGATCGGATGCGCGAAGCGGCGGGCGCCTATTCGGTGCTCGAGCCGCCGCGCTTAAAGACGCGATCGTATTTGAAGGCAACCACTATCAGCACCAGCGCGACGGCGCTCAGCGCATAGCTCAAGACGCCATAAGACGGCGGCAAAACTAGGCGAAGGGATTGAATGAGCAGCCCGGCGAAGGCCAAGATGAAAAAAGCGGCCAGGCTTTTGAGGTTGCCCCGGACGTTCAGCGCCCATCCGGCCGCCATCAATATGCCGGCTCCGCAAAGACACCCAGCTGCGACCCATTTGAGGGAGGGGTCATGACTGAACTGGTACAAACATGCAGGAACGAAAGTACCGAAGAAGCAAAAAACACCCGCGGTGAAGAAAGGGCCTAAACGCCATATTCGTGCGCGCAAAGCACATAGGCCATCCAAGCCGCTACGAGCGATAAGATGACTACCGCGAGCCAGGGCGATCGCATTTTAAAACTTTAGATTGTGGGGCGCTAAAGGACTATTAAACGGTATCTGTGTCGTCGATCCAGCGGCCGGCACTGCCGGTGCAAGGCACAGGTGTTTGCTGCGGCAACGGGTCGGTTGTTCGCCGCCTCAATCGCTCCGTAAAGCCTGTTTAACTCGATGAGATCGAACGCCAAATAACGGAGATCGGCGATGGCGGCTGGACGGTCCATGGTTGCATTCGCTATTTGCGCTATCGAAATATTAGGCTTGATGGTGGTCGCGCGTGCGGAGGAACTAAAATCCGCGGTGCTGGCGCGCATCGTGGTGACTGGAGAAGGCAGCGTTCGCACGCCGCCGGATTACGCGGTGATCAGCGGCGGCGTTACAATTCGGGCGAAGACCGCCAAAGAGGCGGCCGCCGCCAACGCTAAACTGATGACGGCGTTGGCGACAGCGCTCCGCGACGCTGGCATTGCGCAGGAAGACATCCAGACCTCCCGCTATTTGGTTGCGCCGGTATATGCGCCGCCGCAGCAAAATACCGAAGCAAAACTGACCGGGTTTTCCGCGTCTAATCGAATAAGCGTGAAGGTACGTGACATTGACAGCGTCGGCGACATTATCGATCGGCTTATCGGCGCGGGCGCGACTGATATCGGCGGCGTGCACTTTATGCACTCCGACATGTCAAGGATACTCGATGAGGCGCGACAGGCGGCGATGACCGACGCTCGGCGCAAAGCGCAAATTTACGCAGAAGCGGCCGGTATTCATCTCGGCAACGTCGTTTGGATAACCGAAGATCCAGCCTACACGCCGCCCTATCCGATGGCCGCGGCGCGCGTCGCCGCGGCAGCGCCAACACCGATCGCCGCCGGCGAGGACACTTTACGAGCGCAGATTACCGTCGGCTTCGAGATTGCGCAGTAGGGTCTTCCAGAACGCGTTGGCGGGCCGTTCACCAAAAATATCGCAAGGTGCCGGAGCCAGCGTAGGTCTGGGCGCTTGGTGCGAATTCGCCGTCGAATTTCACCAGCAAGGTCCAGCGCGGTGTGAAGAAGAATTCGGCCCCCGCCGAGGTCAATGCCGAGTCGTGGGGGATTGGCGCGCCGTTGACGACGAACGTGCTGCCCGGAAGCGATTCAAATGCCGCGCTCAGCGCTGGGTCGCTGACGAAGTCATGGGCCCAAGCAAGGCGGCCGCGAAGCAGGACCGGAATGCCGCCGATGACGGCGGGA
>Ga0209380_10000373_pt1 | contig 31570 bp, 28 predicted proteins | sample HubBroMetageWFT6_FD_188347 | JGI IMG/M metagenome (GOLD analysis project Ga0209380, IMG submission 188347) | Warmed and freeze-thawed soil microbial communities from the Hubbard Brook experimental Forest, New Hampshire - Hubbard Brook CCASE Soil... | ecosystem: Environmental > Terrestrial >... | reverse complement strand
GACGCCGGCGCTGCTCGCCAACATCAACAAGGAGTACGGGTTCGATCAGCCGGTCATCGTCCAGTACTGGCACTACCTCGAGCGCCTGGTGCCGATCCCGGGGCACTTCGACCTGGGCATCTCCAACAACAACCGGCTTCCGGTCACCACCATCATCGCGCAGGCGGTGCCGATCGACCTGTCGCTCGCAGCGGGAGCAGCAGTGCTGTGGACGGTTATCGGGATCAGTGTTGGAGTCCTTGCCGCACGCCGGCCACGAAGCCTCATGGACCGCGGTGCGACCGTGTTCGTGCTCACCGGGGTCTCGATGCCGGTCTTCATCCTCGGGCTGCTGCTCCTCTATGTCCTCTACTACCTGCTGACCATCCATGGCATTGCGATCTTTCCCAAACCGGGAAGCTGGACTCCGATCACGACCAACCCGCTGGAGTGGGCGCACGATCTGATCCTGCCGTGGATAACGGTCGCCCTCGTCATCGCCGCGACCTACTCACGGCTGACGCGCAGCTCGCTGCTCGAGACGCTCGGTGAGGATTACATCCGCACCGCTCGCGCCAAGGGGCTGAGCGAGCGGCGCGTGGTGTATCGCCACGCGCTGCGCAGCTCGCTCACACCCATCGTCACGCAATTCGGCATCGACCTTGCCGGCGTGATGGGGGGTGCCATCGTCACGGAAAGCATCTTCGGGTTGCCCGGCCTTGGACTCGCCGTGGTCCAGGCGATCCAGGTGCAGAACCTCCCCGTGGTGATCGGCATCGTGCTCGTATCGGCGGCCTTCGTGGTGGCCGCAAACATCGTTGTCGATGCTCTGTACGCGGTCCTCGATCCCCGCGTGCGAGTCAGTTAGGCGCTGCCTGCGCTCGTCGGCCGCTTCGGCCCGGCACACAACCACGGCGTACCCGCCCCGACAGGCCATCTCAGGGGCTAGGATCTCGACCGACACGCGTGAAGCGGGCTGCAGAGACCGTCGCGCGCTGTACGTGGGGAAGACCAGTGCTGGCTCGAGAGAACCTGGCGGAAGGGAGCGAGCGTCAGGCGCCCGAGGTCACGATCCCGGCGGCCGTCTCGCTGGTCGGTCTCACAAAGCGGTTCGGCGACCAGGTGGCCATCAGCGGCATCTCGCTGGACATCACCGACGGCGAGTTCTTCTCACTCCTGGGCCCGTCGGGATCCGGGAAGACCACGACCCTTCGCCTCATCGCGGGATTCGAGCGACCCACCAGCGGCAAGGTCTGGCTGCACGGTCGTGACGTCACGAAGGTGCCGCCCTTCGAGCGGGATGTCAACACCGTCTTCCAGGACTATGCCCTCTTCCCGCACATGACGGTCGGCGACAACGTCGGCTACAGCCTGCGGGTACGCCGCGTGCCCCGCCGGCAGCGCGCCGCGAGAGTGGCCGAAGTCCTGGAAACCATGCGGCTCGGCGGGTTCGAGTCGCGCAAGCCGAGTGAGCTCAGCGGCGGCCAGCGGCAGCGCGTCGCCCTCGCACGCGCTCTTATCAATCGTCCTCGCGTGCTCCTGCTCGATGAACCTCTGGGTGCGCTCGACACCAAGCTCCGTGAAGAGATGCAGGGCGAGCTGAAGGATGTGCAGCGCGGCGCCGGCATCACCTTCATCTTCGTGACGCACGACCAGCACGAGGCGCTCGCGCTGAGCGATCGCATCGCCGTCTTCGGTGCCGGACGCATCGAACAGGTGGGCACGCCGTCGGAGATCTATGAGCGCCCGGCGACGCCGTTCGTGGCGGGATTCGTGGGTGCATCGAACCTCATCGAGGATGACCTCGCAGCTCGCATCATCGGCGAGCATGGCCGTTTCATGATCCGTCCGGAGAAGATTCGCATCGTCCAGGTCGCGGATCCGGTCGGGAACGACGAGTGCACCGCGACCGGTACGGTTCGAGACATCGTGTACCTCGGGGCCCAGACGGTGTATGTGGTGGCGGTGTCAGTTGACCGCACGCTGAGCGTCGTCGCCCAGAACGTCAACGCCACGGCGACAGACGCTCAGGCGCAGAAAGGCCGTGAGGTGCGACTCGTATGGCTACGCGATCAGACCATGGCACTCAGCTCGGGTACACCAGGAACGCAATTGGAGGTAGGAGCATGATCGGTCGCAGGTCACGAATATGGATCACCGCGGCGTGCGCATCCCTGGGGATCGCCGCGTGCGGCTCGGCATCGACCGGCACGACCGGCACCGCGATGCTGACCAAGATCGGTCCCGGCGAGGGTGCGCTCAATATCATCGTCTGGGCCGGGTACGCCGAGGCGGGACAGGACGACCCGACGGTCGACTGGGTCACGCCCTTCCAGAAGCAGACGGGTTGCAAGGTCAACGCGAAGATCGCCAACACGTCCGACGAGATGGTGGCGCTGATGGATACCGGCCAGTACGACGGCGTCTCGGCGTCGGGAAACGCCACCCTTCGTCTCATGGCCAGCGGCACGGCCGCACCGATCAACGTGAACCTGCTGAGCAACTACCCGGACATCAATCCGAGCCTCAAGGATCAGCCGTACAACACCTACAACGGCGTGCACTACGGAGTACCGCATGGCTGGGGCGCGAACCTGCTGATGTGGCGCACCGACATCGTCAAACCCGCACCGGACTCCTGGGGCGTGGTCTTTGACGCGAACTCTCCGTACAAGGGAAAGATCACCGCGTACGACGATCCGATCTACATCGCGGATGCGGCGCTCTACCTGAAGTCGACGCGACCGGACCTGCACATCACCGATCCCTATGAGCTGGACACCGCCCAGTTCAACGCCGCCGTGAGCCTGCTCAAGGTCCAACACACCGTGATCGGCACGTACTGGTCGGACTACACCAAGGAGCAATCCGCATTCGCGAATGCGGACTCCGTCGTCGGCACGACATGGCAGGTGATCGCGAATCTCCTGCTCACCGACAAGAACCCGACCCCGGTGTCGGTGACCGTTCCCAAGGAAGGATCGACCGGGTGGTCCGACACCTGGATGATGTACTCGCACGCGGCGCATCCCAACTGCATGTACCTCTGGATGAACTGGATCACTACACCAGCTGTGCAAGCGCAGGTCGCCCAGTGGTTCGGGGAGGCCCCCGCGAACCTCAAGGCATGCGACATCATCGCCAAGACCGACCCGACGTTCTGCGCGACGTACCACGTCGGCGACGCGATCTACCTGCACGACCTCGCGCTCTGGAAGGTTCCGCTCACCAACTGCGGGGACAGCAGGGGCAACGTCTGCAAGGGATACGCGGACTGGCTGCATGCGTGGACCGACATCAAGGGATAGACATCAGCGCCGGGTGTTGACATGAGCGCCGGCCAGCCGTCGACCTACCGGCCGACGCTGACCCGCCGCGTTGCCCGGATCCTCGCACTGGTGCCGAGGATCCGGGTCGCCGGCTTGCTCGCCGCGCCGGTGGGGTGGCTGGTGGTGTTCTACCTCGGCTCGCTCGCCGTGCTGTTTGCGGCGGCATTCTGGCACTACGACGCGAACATCACCTTCGCCATCACCAAGACCTTCAGCTTCGAGAACTTTGCCGCCCTCATCTCCGACCCGGTGTACAGGACCATCGCCGGCAGGACGGTCCTGATCGCGGCGCTGGTCACCATCACCGACTCCGTCCTCGCATTTCCGATCGCCTTTGTGATGGGCAAGCTCGCCGGACCGAAGCTCCGGTCCCTCCTGGGTGTGCTGGTGTTGATGCCGCTCTGGACGAGCTACCTCGTCAAGATCCTCGCCTGGCGGCTGATCCTCTCTGACGGCGGTTTCCTCAACTGGTTGCTGAAGCCGCTCCATCTGTCCGGGCCGGGATTCGGCGAGGTCGCCGTCTACCTCGTGCTCGCATACATCTGGCTTCCGTACATGATCCTGCCGCTCGCCGCCGGCTTCGAGCGCGTGCCCAACTCGCTGCTGGAAGCGTCCACGGATCTTGGGGCGCGGACGTGGCAGACGTTCCGCTCGGTGGTTCTTCCACTGGTGTTTCCGGCGCTGGTGGCGGGATCGATATTCACCTTCTCATTGACGCTCGGGGACTACATCGCGGTGAGCCAGGTGTCGAGCACGCAGTTCATCGGGAGTGTCATCTACGCCAACCTCGGCGTGGTCGGTGACCTCCCGCTCGCCGCGGCGTTTGCCACGGTGCCGGTGCTGGTGATGGTGGTGTACCTGCTGCTGGCACGCCGTGCCGGCGCCTTCGAGGCGCTCTAGCCATGCAGCTCACGCGGCGACTCCGCTTCATGCTCATCGGCTCCTCGGGTTGCCTGCTCGTGGTCATCTACGTGCCGATCCTGCTGATCGTGCTGTACGCGTTCAACCCGTCCAAGAGTCAGAAATGGCCGGTGACGGGCCTGACGCTGCAGTGGATCCAGGCCGCCATCGGGAATCCCGGGGCACGGAGTGCGCTGGTCCTCTCGGTTCAGGTGGGTCTGATCGCCACCGCGATCGCGCTCGTGCTCGGCAGCCTCCTCGCAGCCGCAGTGCATCGGTATCGCTTCTTCGGTCGCAACGTGGTGTCCTTCCTGGTGATTCTTCCCGTTGCGCTCCCAGGCATCGTCACCGGCATCGCGTTGAACACGACGTTCAGGACGCTGTTCGGCGGTCTCAGCCTGTTCACCCTGATCGTCGGACACGCGACCTTCTGCGTGGTGACGGTATACAACAACGTCATTGCTCGGATGCGCCGCACTCCCGGTTCGCTGGTCGAAGCCTCGGCCGACCTCGGCGCTGATCCGTTGCAGACCTTTCGTTTTGTCACGCTGCCGGTGATCCGTTCGGCGCTGATCGCGGGGGCGTTGCTCGCATTCGCACTGTCCTTCGACGAGATCATCGTGACCACGTTCACAGCCGGATTCAACGAGACCCTCCCCATATGGATCTTTGCCAATCTCTCCCGGCCGAATCAGCTCCCCATCGTCAACGCGGTGGCGCTGGGCGTGATCATCGCGTCTGCAATCCCCGTCTACCTCGCCCAACGCGTTGCGTCCGATGCGGCCGGCTACGCTTGAGTCGCCATCGTCACGGGTGCGACGCCTGACGACAATGCGTGGTTCGCACCGGTTGCATTTCGGGTGACAGCGCGCGCAGGGTGAGTCGTGGGCCAGCTGAGATATTCGGCGCCCGACACAGGAGGACAGTGATGCACGCATATGACTTCACGATCGTCATACCGCACAGCAAGGGCAGTCTTGCAACGCTTGCGGAGGAGTTGGGCCGCGAAAAGATCAATATCGAGGGCCTCTGCGCCGTCGAGCAGAACGGGAACGTCATCTTCCATCTTCTGACCACCGACAAGGACGCAACCGTGCGCGTCATCAACAAGGTCGGCTACAAGGTCAGCCGCGAGACCGAGGTCATCATGGAGCGCATCGAGAATCAGCCCGGCGCGCTCGGCAAGGTCACACGTCGCCTCGCCGATGCCGGCATCAACCTGACAACGGTCTACGTTGCCACCGACACGCGCCTGGTGCTCGGCTCCGAGAACCTTTCGGCGCTCGAAACCGCCTGGAAGGACCTGGCGGCAGCGGCGTCCCGCTAAACGGATCATGTGGACCGGTCGGCCTTCGGGCCGGCCGGTTCTTCGCGCGCTCAGGCGGGGGTGGGTAGCGCCGATTGCCCTTTGCTCATGAGCATCGAGCCCAGCCGATCCGGATCGACCGGGCGGCTGAAGTAGAAGCCTTGGTAGAGCGGGCAGTGCATAACCGTCAAGGCGCGGAGTTGCTCCTCGGTCTCGACACCCTCGGCGACGACGGTCGCCCCGATGCTGGCGCCGAGGTTGATCAGCACGCCGGCGAGCGACGGTTTGTGGGCGTCGAGGCTCAGCTCGCTGATGAAGGAGCGATCGACCTTGAGCATGTCTATGGGGAAGTCCTTGAGATGAGCGAGCGACGAATACCCGGTGCCGAAGTCGTCGAGTGCAACCCGGCAGCCGAGCCGCTTCACCGCCCGAAGTCGGACCCCCGCCGCCCGGTTTGACTCGACGAGGCTGGTTTCAGTCAACTCCAGCACCAACCGGTTTCCCTTCAACATCGACGCCTCGAGGGCACGCCGCACCACATGCGGGAAGTCGGTGCGAGAGAGCTGCCGCCCGCTGACGTTGACATGGATGTCGAGGGCCACGCCCAGCGATTCTGTCCATGTTCGAGTCTGCGCGCAGGCTGTGCGCAGCACCCACTCACCGACCTGCACGATGAGGCCGGTGGTCTCGAGGTCGTCGATGAATCGGTCCGGCGCCAGCAGGCCGTAGCGAGGATGCTGCCAGCGGAGCAGCGCCTCCACGGCGACGATGCGCTGCGAGACCGACTCGACGACGGGCTGATAGACGAGCACGAACTGGTGCTCCTCCACCGCACGTTCCAGGTCACTCGTCCACGCAGCGGCCTTCTCGTCGGTCGACTCGAGGCGATCCTCCCAAGCGACGGCGACACCTTTGTACGCCGCTTTGGCCGCGTACATGGCCACGTCGGCCCGGCGGAGCAACTCTTCCCCGCTGAGGATTTCGCCCCGGTTTGACGCGGCGATGCCGATGGACGCGGATACCTCCACCTTGATGCCGTTCAACTCGGCGATCGGCAGTGCCATCTCGTTGAGGATCCGTTCTGCGACCTCGCTCGCCTGACTCTCCCCGGAGATGCCGGTGAGCAGGATCGCGAATTCGTCACCGCCCAGGCGCGCGGCCAGGTCATCTTTGCGCACCGATGCTGCGAGCACGCCCGCGACCGCGCGAAGCACGGTATCGCCACCGGCGTGTCCGTACTCGTCGTTGATGACCTTGAGGTCATCGACGTCGATGAAGAGCAGCGCCGACTCCCCGGGTGCGGATGATGCGAGGTGGGCGTCCAGCACCCGCAGCAGGCAGCCCCGGTTCGCCAGGCCGGTCAGCGCGTCGTGGTCGGCCTGGTGGCGAAGCTGGTCTTCGCGAGTGGCGAGGTTTCTGACCAGGTCCACGTTGTCGGAGAGCGCGAGAAACTGCCGGAGCAGCACCGCGGCGACGATGACCGTGACGCAACTCAACAGGAAAGGGTCGAGACGGTGCTCGTACTCCGCGATCAGCGCGAGCACCAGCGCGGCCAGGATCGGGAAATATGGGAGCACCAAAGACAGCCTGGTGCGAGGTGGCACAGTCGCCCTCGTGCTGATCGGATTGATTGCCGCGCTCATGCCGGCGAGCCCGATGAGCAGGTAGCCGGCCCAGTACCCGACGTCGATGATGTTGGTCCCGCCATACGTGGTGGCCGCGGAGAGATAGGCAAAGCCGCTGTCCGAGAAGGCGGTGACGGCGACACCGGCGATCAGGAGCACAACGGGCAGACGTCCTCCCGGCGGGACCTTCATCGCCAACATCACGAGCATGCTGAGCAGGAGCACGTCGCCGGCCGGGTAAGCGAGGCTCAACGCGAGGCTGAAGCCCGTGGTGCCGCCTGCTGCCCAGACGGCGCCGAGCACCGTGACCCAACTCACGGCCAGCAGGCTCACCGCGATGAGCACGCCGTCGACCAGTGCCCGGAGCCGGCTGCGGATGGAGTCGGACGCAGGCCGGAGCAGCAGGATGCCGGCGGCGGCAATGGGCACACCACCGAGGTAGAAGGCGTCTGCCAACGACGGGAAGGGGATCGCCTCACCCTTGATGATGGCTAGCCACGACCAGATCGCCTCACCCGCCGTCCAGCTCAACGCCCCGAGACTGAGCAACCACCACGCCCAGCGGAGGTGGCCGCGATGACGCAGGGCCGCGAATCCGCAGCCGGCCGCTGCAGCCAGTGCGGCAAGCAGGTTGCCGATATCGTCGACGTCGGTGGCGAAACCATCGCCCGGCTGGGTGCGGAGCATCAGCACCAGGAACGCGAGGGTCACCGCGGCACTCGCTGCCGCAGCCGCGATGAACCAGCGCGAGGAGAGCGGTGAAGCCGGGCGAACATGCGCCATGGCTTCAGTCTGTGCGCTGACCCCGACGGCGAAGGTGATCGTCAGGTCACGTTCCGACAACACGCTGATGTGGCGGAGCCGGAATCACCAGCGCGTCGGCGGCGATGCACCCCTGCGGCCCCGCGATCAGCGGGTTGATGTCGACCGCTTCCAGAACGTCCCCAAGCTCCACCGCGAGATGCGACAGCGCCGAGAGTGCCCCCGCGATCGCGTCCCGATCGACTGCCGGCCGCCCGCGCGCGCCGTCGAGGATTCCGCTGATGCGCAATCGGTCGATCAGGGCACGAGCGTGGTCCGGGGTGACCGGTGGCAGGGCAACCCTGCGGTCTTCGAAGGTTTCCACCAGGACGCCGCCTGCCGCGACCACCACAAGTGGCCCGAATTGCTCATCGACCACGACACCGAGGTGCATCTCGACGGCGCCCGGTGTCTCCGGGATCATGGCTGCGACCGTCATGCGCGGCCCGAGCCGTGAGTCGATGTCGCGGTAGGCCCGGCGCAACGCGGATTCGTCGCCAAGATCGAGCCGCACGCCATCGCGATCGGTCTTGTGTGCGACCCCGGGTGACGCCGTTTTCAACACGACCGGCCAGCCGATCGCCGAGGCGGCTTCGAGCGCGCTGTCGAGACCCTCGACCTCGACGCAACGGACGGTCGCGATCCCATACGCGGCCAGCAGATCCATCGCCTCGGCTTCGCCGACTTGGCCGGTGCTGATGCGGGTGCGCCAGCGCTCTGCCCGCTGCCAGTCGACGCGGTTCGGGGGTGCTTCGGCGAGGCGGCGGAGTCTGAAATCACGCCGTGCCAACAGATGGCCGATGGCGCGAACACCGGTCTCGGTGCCCTCCAGAACAGGGACGCCCGCGTCGCGGAGTGCGCGTGCCTTGTCCGCGTCGATTGCCGAGCGGAGGTTGCAGAGCACCGCGAACGGCTTGGTGGTGATCGCGGCCGTGTGCAGCGCGATCGCCGGGTAGACGTCGTCGCGTTCATCGGCCACCAGGTCGACGGCGAATGCGACAGCCGCGGTATCGGCGTCGTCGTGGAGGGCTTGCAAACAGGCGATGAAGGCGTCGCGGGCGGTGCCCGAGGTATCCCATGCATCCAGCGGGTTCACCGGCGGCAATCCGGGACCGAGGACCGTGGCGAGGCGCTTGCTGGTTGCGTCGCTGATAACCGCGAGAGGCACATCGCACGCTTCCGCGACGTCGATCAGGTGGGTGCGCTCCCCACCGGAGTCGTGCAGTGTTGCCAAGCCGCCCGCGGCGGCGACACGCCCGGAATACAGCAACTCGACCGTATCGGCGAGCTCGTCGAGCCCGCGAACACGGAGCACACCCGCGTGGTCGAAGAGCGCTTCGTACGCGCCGTCCTCGCCGGCGATCGCGCCGGAGTGTGCGGTCACCATTCGCCGGGCAAAGTCACCGCGTCCGACCTTGAGCGCAACAACCGGAATATCGCGTGCCGCGGCGAGTTCGAGCGCTCTGCGAAAACGTGCTGGCTCGCGGATCGTCTCCATGAAGATGGCGACCACCCGGGTGCTCTCCAGCGCAAGTGCGTACTCGAGGTATTCGGCCATGGTCGTGACCAGCTCGTCCCCTCCGGACACGGCAAGGTTGAAGCGGATTCCACGGCGGTTGCGGAGCAGCGCCGAGAATGACGACCCCGACTGCGTCAGAAACGTGACCGGACCGGACGCAAGGTTCGGATCCTGGCTGTACCCGGTGGCGCGCAGCCGGCGCTCGAAATTGATGAACCCCATGCCGTTGCCGCCGCAGACCGCCATGCCGAACTCGCGAGCGATCGCGTGCAATCGCTCCGGCAGCGACGGGCCTTCTCCCTCGTCCGGCCCGTGGCCGCTCGCGCAGATCACCGCCGAGCGCGCGCCGCTTGCGGCGGCACCGCGCAGGATCTTCTCGAGTGAGGCATTGCCAACGCCGAGAATTGCCAGGTCGACTGGCTCAGGAACGTGCTCGATGGCAGCAACGCAGGTCAGGCCGTCGATCTCTGTGTAGTTCGGGTTCACCGGGTAGATCCGGCCGTCGAATCCACCGACACGAAGCTGACGGAGCAGTTCGGCGCCGAACGATCCCGATTGTGCACTCGCACCGACCACGGCGACGCTGCGCGCCTCGAGCATCGCCTCCAGGGCCGGCGCCACAGCGCTGTGCGCGCCGGTCACTGCGTACGGCGAGACCAGCGAGCGTTGCGGCGGTCGTGGAGCACGGCGCGCGCGGCCTGACGACCCGGGATGCCGCACACCCCGCCACCGCCATGGGTCGCAGAGCTCGCCTGGTACAGGCCGCGAATCGGGGTGCGGTAGTCCGCGTAGCCGGGTGCGGGACGCATGTGGAAGAGCTGTTCTGCCGACAGTTCGCCGTGAAAGATGTTGCCGCCGATCAGGCCGTATTCCTGTTCCATCTGGTACGGACCGATGACGTCACGGTGGAGGATCGCGCCCTTGATGTTGGGCGCGAATTCCGCATAGCAGTCGATCATTCGGTCGGCATACGCCTCCAGGTCCTCGAGGTGCGGCTCGTCCGCCCACTCATGCGGTACCCACTGCGTGAACAGCGACATGATGTGCGTGCCCTCGGGGCACAGGGTGCGATCAAACGTCGTGGGGATGACGCTGTCGGAGAACGGTCGTGTCGCGGGACGCCCCTGGCGCGCCTCTTGAAACGCCTCCTCGATCCACTCCACCGACGGCGCCATCTCGACCGACCCGGTGTGATGCTCCTGCTGGTTGCTCCCCGGATCGGCGGTGAAGTTCGGCAGTTCCGCGAGCGCCAGGTTGATCTTGACGACCCCGCTGCGTGACCGCCATCGCCTGATGTCGGCGACGAATTCCGGCGGCAAGTCCCCACTGTCGATGTGGTGGAGGAACGTCGTCTGCGGATGCATCGCGCTGACCACGACTGGTGCAAGCACCTCCTCGCCGCCGGCGAGCACAGCCCCGGTGACCTTGCCGCGCTTGATCAGCAGGTGTTCGACGCGGGCGTCAGTGCGAACCGTCGCGCCCGATTCGACGGCGCTGGCACGGATCTGGTCCGACACCGCGCCCATACCGCCCTCCGGGTATCCCCAACTTCCCAGCTTGCCGTCACCGACATCGCCGATGGAGTGATGCGCCATGACATATGCCGTCCCAGGTTCGTACGGGCCGGCCCATGTTCCGATGACACCGTTGATGGCCATTGCCGCTTTCACCTGCGGCGACTCGAACCAGTCATCGAGCAGGTCCGCGATGCTCATGGTCATCAGACGTGTGACGTCCGCGACGGTGCGGACCGAGAGCCCGCGGTGGCGCCACGCGAGGCGCAACAGCTGCCGGACATCGCGCGGGCGCCGCGAGCCGATATTCGGTGGCACCTCCATCAGCATCGGACCGAGCACATCCGCAAGGCCCGCCATCCACGCATCCCACTTCGGCATCGCCGCGGCATCGGCTTTGGAGAACTTGGCTATCTCGTCGTGATTTCGCCGCGCGTCGTCGGCGAAGATCTTGATGGAGCGACCGTCGGGAAACGCCTGGTAGTACGGGCCCATCGGATACACCTTGTACCCATGGCGCTCGAGGTTGAGGTCCTTGATGATCGACGACGGCATGAGGCTCGCGACGTACGACAGTCGCGTCACCTTGAACTCGGGCGCATCCGGCCATGGGCTCTCGGTGGTTGCCGCGCCACCGGTCTTGTGACGGGCCTCGAGGACCACGGTCCTGAGGCCACTCTGCGCGAGGTACGCGGCCGCCACCAGGCCGTTGTGGCCGCCGCCGACGACAAGCGCATCGAACTGTTCAGGCATCGCCGGCCCCTATTGACTGAGCATTCAGTAGATGAGCCAGTGTAGAATGCCGCAGGGAGCTTCCGCAAGCCACGCGGCCAGGCCGCAACTCTCGTGGAGGATGACGTGACCAGGTCGCAAGGGGCGATCGATCGCCGAGAGGAGATTCTCCGCTCCGCGGTGCAGGTCATCAGCCGCCGCGGTCACGCCGACACGCGCCTCTCACATGTTGCTGAGCGCGCCGGTGTCAGCCAGGCACTCGTCGTCTACTACTTCGGTACGCGCGAGAGCCTGCTCGCCCAGGCGCTGGCGTACTCGGATGCTCGCTTCTACGATCTCGCCGCCGCCGAGATGGCGAAGACGGCCACCGCGACGCGCAAGATGATCCGCCTGCTGGAGTTGAGCTGCACAACCGGAGACCTGGACGATCCCGACCAACCGGCGTGGGTGCTGTGGCTCGACCTGTGGGCGGTTGCGGCGCGCAACCCAGAGGTGGCTGAACACCGGCGCAAGCTTGACCAGCACTGGCGAGAGACGATCAGGACAGTCGTCCTCGAGGGCGTGGCGAGCGGCGAGTTCAAGTCTGCGAACGTCGACGATTTCACCATCCGACTCGCCGCGCTGGTCGATGGACTCGCCCTGCAGGTCGCGCTCGAGGATTCCGAGGTCGACGCAGAGCGGATGCTGCAGCTCTGCCTCGGCTATGCGGCCTCCGCGCTTGGGTTTTCGGTTCCGCGCCGGCGCGCCGTGCGTTCCCCGCGCACACCGGGGGAGACGCGCAAGGCGGCGGTCGCGTGACGCCGTGAGCGATCTCGTCCGCACGCTCCCCGCTCCGGCGTACACGAGCACCAGCATCCTGCACTGGGAGCTGGACCATTTCTTTCATTCCGGGTGGATCTGCGTCGGTCGCGCATCCGAGCTTGCTGATGCCGGCGATCAGCGCGCGTTCGTCGCCGGCGGCCAGGGCTTTCTGATGGTGCGCGATGCCGACGGCATGCTGCGTTGTTTCTACAACGTGTGCCGCCATCGAGCGCATGAGCTTCTGCCGGTGGGAGACTCGAACCACCATCGGTATATCCGCTGCCCCTATCACGCCTGGGCCTACCGACTCGACGGCAGCCTGCGCGCCACACCCAACTTCGAAGACCTACCGGACGATGACCCGGTGCGCACTGGCCTCATGCAGGTCGCGGTTGCCGATTGGCACGGCTGGATCTTTGTCAACCCAACCCGGGACGCCGCCGATGTCGTCTCCTTCGTCGACGACCTCGAGGACATGGTGCGCCCGTACGCGCCCGAAGGGCTTGTGTCGATCGACAAGCATTCGTATGAGGTGCGCGCCAACTGGAAGGTCATCGTGGAGAACTACCACGAGTGTCTCCACTGTCCGAGCATCCATCCGCAGCTGATCAAGCTGAGCGCAAGTGACAGCGGCACCACGTGCGAGCCGCGCGGCATGTGGGCCGGCGGCACCATGGAGCTGCGCGATCGTGTGGAGACCATGTCGCTCACCGGGAAGGGCGGCCGCCCGCTTCCAGGGATCTCCGAGTCTAGATTGCGCGACGTGGTGTACGTGAGCCTGTTTCCCAATCTGCTGCTCAGCCTCCACCCCGACTACGTCATGACCCACCGCCTCGAACCGCTGGAACCCGACCGCACATTTGTCGAATGCGAATGGCTCTCACTTCCTGAAACACGTGACCAAGCAAGCCTGACGCCGGCGGTTGAATTCTGGGACGTCACCAACCGGCAGGACTGGGCGGCGTGCGAGTCAGTGCAGCGCGGGGTCAGCTCGCCCGCATACAGACCTGGACCGCTCGGCTACCAGGAGGGTTCAGTCGCGCACTTCGTCGAGATGGTGCGCAAGGGATACCGCACCGGCGGGCTCGACAGCGCGCATGTGACGGGCGCCGCGGTCGGTTACTGAGTGACTACGCCGGCCCCGCGCTGGCGGCATGGTCAGGAAGAACTCGAAGCGAGTCCTGCGGAAACTCGGCGACCACCGCGGACCCCTGTGCGTAGGCGACGCTGTCGCTGGTGTTCGGCAGCATCGCCTGGATGGTCTCGCCGTGGCCGAGCCGCACCACGACCTGGCGGGTGGCGCCAAGGTAGATCACCCGATCGACGGTTCCGTGCGCACAGTTCGCGCCGGCGCTGCCGCTTGGGAGCAGGCGCACGCGTTCCGGTCTGATCACGAGTTTCACGCTTCCGACGGGGGTGTCGGCCGAGCGCGCGGTGAGGTCGATTTCGCCGACGCGCACGCGGCAGGTGCCGTTGCCACTCACCGCCGAGACCTGGCCCTCCATCAGGTTGGAGAGGCCGAGGAAGTCGGCCACGTACGCGGTCGCCGGCTCTTCGTACACCTCGCCCGGGGTTCCCACCTGCTCGACACGACCGTCGGCCATCACAGCGAGGCGGTCGGACATGGTGAGCGCTTCCTCCTGGTCGTGGGTGACGTAGATGAAGGTGATCCCGAGCTGCTCCTGCAGCGACTTGAGCTCGAACTGCAGCGCTTTGCGCAACTTTGCATCGAGTGCGCCCAGCGGCTCGTCGAGGAGCAGGACTGCCGGATTGAGGACGATCGCTCGCGCCAGCGCAACGCGCTGCTGCTGGCCGCCGGACAGCTGCGCCGGGCGGCGCTTCTCGTACGACGCAAGCCTGACCATCGCCAGCGCGGCCCGCACCCGCTGCTCGGTCTCCCCCTTGGTCGCGCGAACGTAGCGGAGGCCGAAAGCGACGTTCTCGAAGACGGTCATGAGCGGGAAGAGCGCATAGCTCTGAAAGACGGTGTTGACCGGACGCTTGTGCGGCGGTGTGCGCGCCACGTCCACGCCGTCGATGTAGATCGAGCCGCTAGTCGGTTGCTCGAAGCCGGCGATCATGCGCAGCGTCGTCGTCTTGCCGCACCCGGACGGCCCGAGCAGGGAGAAGAATTCGCCGCCAGCGATCGCCACAGCGATGCCGTCGACGGCGACGACACTTCCGAACTCCTTGCGGAGTCCCACCAGCTCGATTGCGCCCTTGGCCACGATCAGGCGGTGAGCGCCGCGACGAATCGCGTGAAATTGGTGACGAAGAGCGCTGCATCCGCTTCACTGTGCTGCGCGGAGAGCAGCCACTGTTCCGCCTTCCCCCACGGCGGCAGGAAGACGCCGCCGTTGTGCTGGAACAGCCAGTGGCAGTGGCTGTAGCGCTCGTCGAGAGTCAGGAAGTCCCTGAAGTTGTGCACCGGATTCGCGGTGAACGTCACGCATCCCTTGGCGCCGATGGCCACGATGTGCGCGGGAAGACCGGCATTCGCGATCGCGGTGTCGCAACCCTCGACCATGAACTCGCGCAAGGTATCGAATCGCCTGTACGCCTCGGGGGTGAGCACCTCGGTCAGGGCTGCGCGCGCCGCGGCCATGCCGAGCGGGTTGCCGTTGAAGGTGCCCACCTGCTCGTAGGTGCCGTCCGCAATGCGCCCCATCACCTCCGCGCTGCCGCCGATCGCCGCCACAGGCAACCCTCCTCCAAGCGCCTTGGCGAGGCAGACGATGTCAGGACGGACACCGTAGAACTCAGTCGCACCCCCGGCGGCGACGGTGAAGCCGGTCTTGACCTCATCGAACGCAACCAGCGCTCCGTTCGCGTGGACGATGTCGATCAGGGCCGCGAGGTAGCCCTCGTCGGGCGTGACGATGCCGGCGTTCATCATCACCGGCTCGAGGATCATCCCGGCGATCGCGTCGCGGTGCTCCGCGAAGACTCGCTCGAGGCCCTCGAGATCGTTGTACTGCACGATGCGGGTCAGCTCGGTGATCTCGCTGGGGACGCCCGAGCTGGATGGGACGCTGTTCGGCCGCGACGCTGGACCGATCTCATCCTCGGCCGGGTAGACCGAGACCTGCACCGAGTCGTGATGTCCGTGGTAGCAACCCTCGATCTTCACGATCAGCTTTCGCCCGGTGATCGCTCGCATCAGGTGCACAGCGTCCATGGTCGCCTCGGTGCCGGAGTTGGCGAATCGCCAGAGGGGCAGACCCCAGCGGCGCGCCAGCTCCTCGCTCACGATCAGCGCGTCCTCGGTCGGCTGCGCGAAGTGCGTCCCCTCGCGCACGCGTCGCGAAACCGCCTCGACGATCGCCGGATGCGCATGCCCGACGGCGCCGACGCCGTACCCGCCGTGGAGGTCGACGTATTCGATGCCGTCGGCGTCGACGATCATCGAACCCACCCCGCGGCTCATCCACATGGCCTGGGGCCGGGTGATCTGCCAGCTCGAGGTGACCCCGCCCGCCAGCGATCTGAGGGCCCGAGTCGAGAGTGCTCGTGAACGGGGCTGGCGCGCCAGCAACAGTGCTTCCTGCTCCTTGATGAGCTCGTCGAGGCGCTGGTCGATCGTGGTCTTTTCGATTGTTTCGGGCGTCATCTCCATCTCGCTGGTTGAGGTTGCATCTCAGATCAAACCGGCGACGCCGCGCTTGGCGAGCTGTCCGGCGATGATCACTCGTTGGACTTCCGAGGTTCCTTCCCAGATGCGCTCCACGCGCAGCTCGCGGTAGAAGCGCTCGGCGACGTTCTCGCGCATGTAGCCGCGCCCACCGAAGACCTGCAGGCAGCGATCGGCCACGCGTCCGGCCATCTCCGACGCGAAGAGCTTCACCATCGAACACTGCGCGTGCGCAACCCGCGTGTCCGCCCCGGCGTCGATGGTGCGAGCGACCGCATAGGTCATCGCCTTGGTGGCGAAGAGCTCGGTGATCGAGTCCGCGAGCAGGACCTGCACCGCCTGGTGCTCGATGATCGGTCGCCCCTGGCTCGCGCGATCTCGGGCGAACTCCGTCGCCTCCTCGACGAGCCGTGCCGCCGCGCCGAGGCATCGGGCGGCGATCATCAACCGCTCGTAGCGGAACCATTCGTGGGCGAAGGTCATGCCGTCACCCTCATCGCCGATGCGGTGCTCGACCGCGACGCGCACGTTCTCGAACGCCACGATCGGATGCTGGTGCGCGAACGTGTGCATGTACGCGGGCGTGCGCACCACGCGGATCCCATCCCACGGCAGCGGAATGATGAACATCGCGTGCGCACCCGCGCGCTCGCCGCCGGCGAGTCGCGCCTGGAAGAAGACGTACTGCGCCTCGTTGAACGAGGTGACATGCCACTTGACGCCATTGAGGACGTAGCCGTCGCCGTCGCGCGTCGCCGTCGCGGTCAGAGCGTCAACGTCGGACCCTGACCCCTCCTCGGTGATGGCATAGCACTCGTGGAGCTCCCCTCGGATCGTGGGTAGCACCCATCGCTGCATCTGGAGGTCGCTCGCGACCCGGGGGAACCACGCCGCGGGAGCGGGAATCACCCAGGCGAGCGCGTTGGTCACCCGGCCGGTCTGCTCCTGGACCAGAACCTGCTGGAGCATGGTGAACCCGCCGCCGCCGAGCTCGCGGGGCATGTTGATCGCCTGCAGCCCGAGCTCGTGAACCCGCTGTCCCGCGCGCTCCAGGATTCCGTCCGGAGGCCGGCCGTTGTTGAGCTCGGCGGCGGTCTCGTGGGGGATGAGCTCCTCGACGATCGACGCCGCACGTCCCTGGATCTCGAGGTCCTCGGGGGTGAGGCCGTACGTCTCCTGCATCGAGCCCTCAAGGAACCGGATGTTGACTAAGCATTCAGTCTATGCCACACTCCGCCCGAGCCGCAAGGTGCAGCGCATGCAGGGGTGTCGCCATGACGAGCGAAGGGTCGATCGATCGCATGTTCTCGGCGCGGTGGAGCCGCCGCCGTTTCATCGGCCGGTCCTTGGGAGCCGGGGTAGCCATCGCCGGACTCGGCCCGCTGCTGGAGGCGTGCGCCAAGGCGACGGTCGCCAACGTGAATCCGTTCCCTCTCGGCAGCCCGCAGCACCCCGTCCTGTGGCCGATCTCGAAGGACAACAAGCCGATCGCCTCGGGACTGACTCCCGAGAGCAACGCCACGCTCAAGATCTACAACTACCCGGACTACCTGGATATTCCCACCGCCGTCACCAACTTCGAGAAGCAGTACAAGCAGTACAACGTCACGGTCGAAATCTCGACGTTCAACGACATCAACGAAGCACTTGCCAAGCTTCGAACCGGGGAGGTCGATTTCGATCTCTTCGTTCCCTCGTACGACAGCATCGGCAAGCTCGTGTACGGAAACTTCCTGCTTCCCCTCACGCACAGCTACATTCCCAACATCTCCCAGGTGTGGGCGCAGTTCACCAACCCGTTCTACGACCAGCAGTGGCGCTACACGGTCCCGTACACCATATATACGACCGGCATCGGGTGGCGATCGGACAAGGTGAGCGAGGACATCAGCCTGCGCACGAACCCGTATGACGTCTTCTGGGACCCGATCTACAGCTCCAAGATCGCCGTCCTCGACGACTACCGGGAAGCGATCACGATGGTCATGCTGCGCAACGGGATCACCGACATCCTCACCGGCAATGCGAAGACACTCAACCTCGTGTCGACGCAGCTCACCGACATGATCAGCAAGACCAACCCCAAGGTGAACATCACCGACTACCAGGACATTCCCGACGGCACCACCAATGTCAGCCAGGCATGGTCAGGGGACATGATCAATGCCCAGTACAACATGCCCGCCGGGCAGAGTCCGAGCGTGCTTCGCTACTGGTATCCGAAGAACGGCAAGGGAGCCGTCAACCAGGACATTTTCGTGATCCTTCGCGCCGGCAAGAACCCGGTGCTCTCCCACCTGTGGCTCAACTACATGCTCGACCTCAAGAACGCCAAGTCCAATGCCGCCTTCACCGGGTACCAGACGCCGCACAACGGCATCGACCCGAACACGATGGTTAGCGACGGCACGATCCCGCCCAACCTGGCCAGCGTTGTCGTCCTGCCCCAGTACTTCAATGAGGGCTATCGCGAGCTCGAACTGAGCCCGGCCGTCGACACTGCCTGGCACAACGTCTGGCAGCAGTTCAAGGCGGGTGGCTGAGCGGGAGGCGGCCCGGGCCGCCCCCAAGCGTCCTGCCCGAGGGGTGCTGTATCCGCGCTGGCTCTGGCCGGCGTTCGCAACGCCGGGGATGCTCTGGCTCGCCCTCTTCTTCCTGCTCCCGCTCTACGTGGTCCTGAGCATCGCATTCGGGACGCTCGACCCCGTCTTCCGCAGCCCGATCCCGGTCTGGAATCCGCTGAACTGGGATCCCTCGCAATTCCAGTTCATCTTCGGTCATCTCATCGGCGATGCCGGCTTCTTTGGACCGCCGATGCTGCGCACCTTTGCGTACGTCATCGCCGCGTCGTTGGTGGCACTCGTCGTCGGCTATCCGGTGGCGTATTTCGTCGCGCGATTCGCGGGTCGTCGACGCGTGCTGTTCCTCGTCCTGCTGCTCGCGCCGTTCTGCGTCAGCTACATGATGCGCATGCTCGCGTGGGTCAACCTCCTCGAGGTGGACGGGCTCGTCAACCACACGCTCGGCATCTTCGGGGTCACGCCCGTGGCATGGCTGTCGGGTCAGCCGATCACCGTCGTTCTCGGTCTGGTGTACGGGTACATCCCCTACATGATCCTGCCGCTCTATGCCGGACTCGACCGCATCGACAACAGCCTCCTCGAGGCGGCTCGCGACCTCGGCGCGGGACGCTTCTCGACATTTCGGCGCGTCACACTGCCCATGAGCCGCCCGGCGATTCTCACCGGCCTGCTGATCGTGAGCCTGCCCATGTTCGGCGACTACTTCACCAACGACCTGCTCTCCGGTTCACCACGAACGTCGATGCTGGGCAACCTGATCAACACGGCGGTTTCCACACCCGGCGAAGCCGCGGAGGGTGCCGCTTTCGTGCTTCTGCTCTTCGCGCTGTTGATTCCGCCGATGGTGTACTACGCGCGGAGCACGTCGCGTCGCTCGATGGTTGAAGCATGAGCGAGGTCAGCCTCGAGCGCGGCCGGCTCCCGGTCGCACCGTCGAGCGAGCGTCGATCACCGCTCTATCGATTCCTGCCCTCGCGCTCCAATCCATGGCGCCGTCCTGTGATGCTCGAGACGATCACCTGGCTGTATCTCCTCTGGTCGATACTGCCGGTGGGGCTCGCCGTGCTCTTCTCGTTCAACGCCGGCCGCAGCCGTACCGCATGGCAGGGCTTCTCACTGCGCTGGTACTTCATCGATCCGGCGGGTTCGGTGTGGAACGACCCGACCCTGCGCGACGCGCTTTTCCAGACCCTGAAGCTGGCAGTGATCACCACAGTGATCGCCGTACCGATCGGCGTGATCTTCGCCATCGGCGTCGACCGCTGGCGCGGCCGTCTCCCGGCGGTGTTCAACTTCCAGATGCTGGTGTCGTTCGTCATTCCCGAGATCATCGTCGGGGTGGCGCTGCTCTTCGTCTTCACCCAGCTCACCACCTTCATCCCGCTCGGAACGCCCGCACAGGTGATTGGGCTGGTCACGTTCCAGCTCTCGTTCCCGGTGGTCATCGTGCGCGCTCGGCTTCTCTCCATTGGCAGTCAGTACGAGGAGGCGGCGATGGATCTCGGCGCTTCACCGGTTCAAGCCGTGCGGCGCGTGCTGCTCCCGATGCTGTGGCCGGCGATCTTCGCGAGCGCGGTGCTCGTCTTCGCCGACGTCATCGACGACTTCGTCATCGTTCGAGCGCTCTCCGCCGAGCTGTCGTCGGAGACGATGTCGGTGAAGATCTACAACGGCGCGCGCTCCACGGCGACGCCTGCGCTCAACGCGCTGGCAACCATCATGCTCGTGATCTCGATCGTCGCCGTCGTGCTCGGGTTCTTTGTGTACCGGCGCATGACTCGCGACGACAACCTTGGTGGAGGCGCAGCGCTCGATCAGTTCGCGGCGCAGCTCTGATCGTGGACTTCTCCCTCGAGTCGAGCCAGCTCGAGTTGCGTGACCGCGCGGAGGCGCTGACCGCCGAGCTGATGACGCTCGAGGATCGCTGCGAGGCGGACCGCGGTCTCGACAACGAGTCACTTGCCTGGGCCGCCCAGCGCATCCGACACCACCATCTCAACGCGATCAACATGCCCGCGCAGTGGGGTGGCCAGGGTCTGAGCACCTTCGATCAGGTGATCGTGCAATCCGTCCTCGGCGGGCTCACCAACGCCCTCTGGGACCTGGTATGGCGTCCCGCCAACGCCCTGCGTCACTGCACCGACGCGCAGCGCGAGCGCTTCCTGCTTCCGGCGATCCTCGGTGATCGCCGCGATTGCTTTGCCGTGACTGAGCCCGATGCCGGATCCGATCCCTCGCGTATCAGCAGCACCGCAACGCGCGTTGACGGCGGATACCGCATCAACGGGGAGAAATGGTTCGTCACCACCGGCGACGTGGCCGACTTCCTGATCGTTCTCGCCCTCGTTCAGCCGGAGGGGGCGCCGACACTCTTTCTCGTGGACAAGGATCTCCCCGGCGTCAGCATCAAGCGCACGCCGCGCTACATGCACACCTTCGTCTTCGAGCACCCGGAGTTCATCCTCGAGGACGTGGCGGTCGGCGCGGAGTGCGTGCTCGGGGCGGTCGGCGCCGGGTATGACATCACCAAGGAGTGGTTCGTGGAGGAGCGGCTGATGATCGGAGCGCGATGCGTCGGCGCCGCGCGCCGCGCACTCAGCGTGGCGACTGATTTCGCCAGGACGCGTGTGCAGTTCGACCGGCCGATCATCGAGCATCAGCTCGTCGGCGCCATGCTCGCGGACAGCGCGGTCGACATCGCGCTGATGCGGTCGCTCGTGGATCAGGTCGCCTGGGAGGCAACCGGCCGGCTGGAGCGAAAGCTTCTCCACGCCAAGGCGGCCATGGTGAAGCTGGCGGCGTCCGAGATGGCCGGCCGGGTGGTTGATCGAAGCCTCCAGGTCCTCGGTGGCCGCGGCTACATGCGCGACAGTGCGGTCGAGCGCCTGTATCGCGACATCCGCGTCGACCGAATCTGGGAGGGCACGTCGGAGATCCAGCGGATCATCATTGCCGGCGAGATCGCAAAACGCGGCCTGACGTCGCTGCTCGACATCGCCGGCGGGGCCAGTCCCGCCGCGGCGCGCTGAGGTGCCATGCAAGTACTAACCGGAGCCGACCACTTCGGAGCCCAGGCGGGCGGCACGCCGAACTGGGTCGAGCATCTGAGCGTTCCCGACCTCAGCGTCGGCACGTACTCCCTGCCCGCCGGCAGCGTCGACACCCAGGACCCGCACACCGAGGACGAGATCTATGTCGTGCTGCGCGGCCGAGGCGCGCTCGCAACCGATGATGCAACCGCGGATGCTGCACCTGGTTCGGTGATCTACGTGCCGGCGGGCGAGAACCATCATTTCGTGCGCATCGTCGAAGACCTGGTTGTGCTCGTCCTCTTCGCGCCCGCTGAGGGATCTCGGGTGAGCAGCGCTGATGGGTGACATACGTAACGACCGCGTTGTCAAAACTGGAGCCGCGTGAGCGACGCGGACACGCCGGTCACTGAAGGCGCGGTCGTCGAGTGGCTCGCTCGCTACGTCGACGTCTGGAAGTCCGGCGACCACTCCCGCGTGGCGGAGCTGTTCACCGACGACGCTATGTACTTCGCCGATCCCTTCACAGCCCCACGCCACGGGCATGCAGCGATCGCTGAGTACTGGCGGATAACCGGCGATCCTCCAGACGCCTTCGAAGCGCAGTACGCACCATTCGCGATTGCAGGAGACCTGGCAATCGTCACGGGCTTCTCTCGGTACCTCGACGACTCACGATCTCACATCGCCAAGGAGTACGGAAATATCTTCCTGCTGCGTTTCGGACACGACGGTCGCTGTGGCGAGTACCGCGAGTGGTACATGCCGCGCGAGGACGACGCGGCGCACGAGGTCGATCCGCCCACGTAGGGGCGAGCATTCCACCGCGACTTCATAACCGGTCGCTAACCAGCTCTTGAGGAACGTCTACCTAGACTGGCAACACGAACATCGCGGGTCGCTGGTACTCGGCGCCCGCAGCCGCAGTGTGAAGGAGATCCTCATGAACCGATCGACACCAGCGATGCGACGTCTGCTCACTGCTGGTTCGATAGCCGTTGGGATTGCGATAGCCCTGCCGGTTGCGGGCGCAGCTGCCGGACACAGCACTGTGAAGGATCCGGGAACACTTCCCGGCGAGGTCTTTGTGGCGAGCCCGCCCGCAGGAGCCACCGGGCCCGACGACATCACCCGGCTTGCCTCGCCGGGAGTCGACGGAGGGCGCGCGCTCATCTGGACCGCCTACCAGAATGGGATCAACCCGGACGGCACCCCTGGCACGCCGGGCGGACCGACCAAGAGCGCGATCGCCGGCTACGATCCGATCAACGGAAGACTGGTCGAGACGATCTGGGTGACCGGAAAGGCCGACGGGCTCACCGCCGACCGGGGTATCGACCGTCTCGTCGTCACCGTCAACGAGGACGACAATTCAGCCCTGTACCTGGTCAACCCCGGCACGGGAGAGGCGACCAAGTTTCATTACGACCGGTCCCCTGCGGAGAACGACAACGGTGGCACCGACAGCATCGCGATCTGGGGCGGGCGCATCGTGCTTGCACACTCCAACCCCAGCGACACTCAGGAGGCGACCGACTACGCGGTGGACCTCGACCGCGCAACCGGCGTCGCCCATCTCCGCGCGCTCTTCTTCGATGACAGCACGGCTCTCGATGCTCTCACTCACACGACGGTGACGCTGGCGCTGACCGATCCCGATACCAACGGCGTCATCCCGGATGCTGCTCCGCGATTCGCAGATCAGCTCGCGACCATCAGTCAGGCGGACGGTCAGATCGTCTTCGCATCCAACCGGCACGACGATCTGGACCTGACCGTGCTCAACGTGACCGACAATGTCACCGGAAACATCCCGCCGATCGACGGGCTCGCAACCGCGACCGCCGAGCGGGGCACGCTCTATGTCGTGGATGCCAAGGCCGGGACGATCACGGCACTGAAGACCAAGGGTTGGCCTGCAGGCACCGTTTTCGTCGGCGAGCCAAACGACAACGCCAATCCTCTGATCGGGACGCTCAACCTGTTCACGGGCCAGATCACGCCTCTCTCCAACGCGTTCCTCAGCCCCAAGGGGTTGCTGTTCGTCCCCGCGGCTGATTCATGACAGGAGGGCGTCGCGGCCCTGCGTAGCTCCCGGAGAAGAGGCGCTGTCAAGCTGAGACGCGGCCCTCATGTCGGGCACGCGGCAATCTTGAATTGCCCGTGCTGGACATCGTTTCCGCCGCCATCCTTGAACTCGTACGTATAGGTGCCCGCGGTGAGCGGACCGAACTCACCGCTGGTGTTGGTGGGGTTCACAACGATGCCCCCTGGGGAGATGAGCAGTTCCCAGGTGGCGACAGTGCCCTTCCACGAAACGCTGCCGCCTTGAGCGGTTCCAACCACGTCGCACCGGGTCGTGAGGACTGCCGCCGGAACGGGAGTCGCAGTGGGCACTGGAGTTGGCGTCGCGGTCGGAGCCGGCGTCGCGGTGGGACTGGGCGTCGGGACAGGCGTCAGCAGGGGGGTGGCCGTGGGGCTCGCAGCGGGCGTGCTCCCGCAGGCGGCGAGTGCGCTGCCGAGGAGCAGCAGTAGGGCGAAGCGTGTTGTCGTGGTCATCGTGGCTCCATAACGGGCTCCGCCAACCCCGTACCGATTATCAGCTCCGTCGTGGACGGGCTTTGTAAAAGTCGTGAACCGGTCGAAGAGGCATCTCGTTACGAAATGATCTGCGGAGAAACGAGTCAGCGCCCCGCCGCCTGCTCCATCACCCAGCGGTAGCGGGGATCGATGTAGACGCGCATGGCGCGCTCCTCCCCGGCGAGGATCCAGAGGTAATAGAGACTATGACCTGGCGCCGCCACCACCGGATGGAACCCGGAGGTGATCGCCGCGGTGTCGCCGTCATGGACGATTCGCAGGTCTTGCTCCCCGGCGTCGGTGTCGTAGCGAACCTGGACGGCAAAGCCGCTGGCCGGATGCAGGCGGTAGTAGTAGACCTCCTCGAGCCGCGCCTCCTCTGCCGACTCCCGATCATGCCGATGGGGCGGGAATGACGACCACGTCCCCGTGCCGGCGTGCACCGTCTCCCCGACGATGAGTCGCGACGCGGGATCATCCGGTCCGAGGATGGTCCGGACCGTCCGGCCCCAACTGTCGCGTCCGACCACCACCTCGCGCTGGGTTGCGCCCGGGATCAGGCGCGCGGGGCCCGGTGGCAGCGAGCCGGCGCGGGAGGAGACGACGGCGATCGTTGACCCGGAGCCATCGCCGTCTCCGGCCGGCACCAACATTGCCGACGACGCCGGGGGGAGATAGACGGCATCGCCCGCGCCCTCGAAGACGTCGGCTCGTCCGCCCACGGTGCCGAAATCCCGACCGTCGATGGTGACCGCGGCATGCCCGGACAGGATGACCGCCAGCCGTTCGCTGCCATCACCGAGCTCGACCGGCTCTCCGGATTGCGCCGCTATCAGATCGAGCGAGATGTGCTCGGTCTGCTCGCCGGCACGGATCAACGACGTGAGCTTGATGACGCCTACCCCCGAGCGGGGTCGGGGATCATCACATCGCGCACGTAGGTGTTGAGGTCGCCGCACGCTGCGCAGAACTGGCGCAGCGTCTGTCGCGTCGCGCCGAAACCATCGAACTCCTCGACACTCAGCCCGTTCTCCGTGTACGCGCGGCGGAAGTCCTCGAAGTGCGCGAGCAGTCCGTCCACCACCTTTGCATCCACGGGCATGCCGATGCGCGGAATCACGTCGATGTCGCTCGCGTTGATGCGCTTCTGCCATGCGGAGGTCGGCGAGACGACCGCATCGGCACCGATGATTTCACTCCAGTGCATGTGGTTGCGAAACGCCGCGGAGAGCAGCCGGATCCGGTACCCGCGCTCGCGAAAGAGCGCATACGTCTTCTTGAACACCGCCACACCGGCCCATTCGAGGTACCCGGGATCGATCGTGATGCGCTCTCGCTCCATCACCACCCTGAGCCAGTCGTCGAGGCGGCCAACCATGATCGTGCAGACCGGGCCCATCGACCCGATGTCCCTGCCGTCATGCTCACGACGACGCAGCCCGCGCTCGACCGCCTCGGCGACCGCGACGCACTGTGGAAGCGTGAAGCAGACCGTCGCGTTGATGCTGACTCCCTGGTAGGTCGCCTCCTCGATGGCGGGAATCCCTGCACGGGTCACGGGAATCTTCACGATCATGTTTGCAGCGAGACGGCTGAACCTGAGTGCCTGAGCGACGATCGCGTCACCGTCGCGGAAGAACCGCGGATCCGTCTGGATCGAGAGACGACCGTTGCGGCCGCCCTGAGTCTCGAAGATCGGCTCGAGGAGCCGCGCGGCACGGATCGAGAGTTCCTCGACGAGCTTCCAGGCGATGGTGTCCTCGGTCGCTGTGGGGAGCTCGCGCACCAGGGCTTCAGTGCGCGGCCGCCATGTGGCCGCGTCACCCGCAAGCACCGCCATGGCGATCACCGGGTTGCAGGTTGCCCCGACCGCCCCGTGCTCGATCGCGTAGGTGAGCTCATCGATGGACGCCGAGTCGTTCCAGAGACATGTCGGCGTCGTCTGGGTCATCTTGTGGAGCGGGCTCCGGTAGGTGACGACTGTCTCGGCGCTGGTCATGGAGGTCACATACCGGTCAGGTGCTGATCGCGTGCTTGATCGCGCAGGCGCCGGCGCCCTTGCCGGCGCTGTTCGACCACATCCCCTGAACCGCGAATTTCCCCGTCGTCAGGGTGATGTTCTGGGCGCGGCCGCCACCGGTTTGCAGCCAGGCACAGAGGTCGCCGATCTCCTCGCCGTCGTTGGCAGTCCAGCCTCCCGTCGGGAACTGGTCGGTGATCGTCTCGTTGTACTCGTGCCCCTCGACAATCGTTACCCCGTCGCGCTGGTTGCCCGGGTTCACGAATCCGGCACCGCAGTTGGCGCCGGCGTCTGGGATGTACGGGAGGTTGGTGAAGGCGATGAGCGCACCCGAGGCCGCGCCGCCCCCGTCCAGCGCGGTGTCCCCGGAATAATCGTGCCAGGCGCAGAATCCGCCGCCCTGGTAGTTATCGGGGTTGGTCCCGGTGGGCGACACGATGACGTATTGCGCGTCGCGGTTGGCCGCGGTCGTCGTGAGACCGAAGTGTTTCGCGGCATGCTCGGCCTCGACGGCCAGCTGGTGGCCGGTCGACTGAGCCGGCGACGCCGTCGAGGTGTCCTCCCACAGGCCCGCGAGCGCACCGCCGGTCGGGTACGCCACGTGCGCCATCGCGGATGTGCATCTCGTGGCACCTACCGCCGCGCCCTGGCAATACTGCGTCGCTATCCCGCTCCACAGCTCGCCACCCGTGCCCAGACCTTTGAAGAACGCCTGCAGGTCCGGAGCGATGCCCGTCGGGTCACCCGTGTAGGTCGCGTAGCCACTGGAGTTGGTTCCCTGGGTCCCCCATTGGTCTCCCCAGAAGACGAGGTACACCTGCTCCTTGCCCGTGGTCACGCCGACACCCGAAACGCCGCCTCGAAAGTGCACGCAGCTCGACGAGCAAGCCGCCTTGATGGTGGGGCTGCCCTGCGCACTGGAGAGCATCGGCACCAGCCCGTCGCGGTAGGCGTGGTTCGCCAGCGCAGGCGTCGCTGATGGCTGAGGCGCGGGTGCCGCCTGGGCTGCACTCATGAACGCCACGCTGCATCCCATCGCCGCCAGCACAGAAGCGAGGCGCCGCGCGCATCGAGCGGTCAGTTTCGACCCGTGGCGTTGCGGTCCGGGGGTCGCCTCTCTCATTCCTGCCCTCACTCTGGACGCTGGTCTGCGCATGACATCGGGGCCAATCGCACGCAGCTCGTCCACAGCAGTCTACATGGCGGAGTCGCCCGGGCAGGATTGACGATGCGACTCCGCACGCGCGCTAGGATCGGGAACGTGCTCGCCTGGATGGACCTGGAGATGACCGGTCTCGACCCCGCACGCCATGTGATCGTCGAGATCGCGACGCTGCTGACAGACGATCAGCTCAACCTCATCGCAGAGGGGCCGGACATCGTCGTGCACGCCGCACCCGAGGAGCTCGAAGGAATGGACGACGTGGTGCGAACCATGCACACTCGGTCCGGGCTGCTGGATGCGATCCAGTCATCGCCCATCTCCCTCGCCGAGGCCGGCGACCAGACGCTCCAATTCCTCCGCGCTCACATCAGCGCGCAGCGCTCCGTGCCGCTGTGTGGCAACTCGATCGGAACCGACCGGCGATTTCTCGCGGCGCAGCTACCGGAGATCGAGGGCTTCCTGCACTACCGTTCCATCGACGTGTCGAGCGTCAAGGAACTCTGCCGGCGGTGGTACCCCGATGTCCTCGCCGATGCACCTCCCAAGCAGGAGGTGCATCGAGCGCTCGACGACATTCGCGAGTCGATCGCGGAGCTCGCGTACTACCGATCAACCATCTTCATCGACCGGATCAACCCTCAACAGCCGTAGCGGTCGTGTCCAGATCGCGCACCCACGCGGGCACGACGGCGGCGCGGGCGGCTGCACGCCGCCCGCGGATCGCCACCACCAGCACCAGCACCGTCGCGCACACGAATACCGTCGCCGCGACGAAGGCGTGATCGGCGCCAACCACGAACGCGTGCTGCGCGGCGGCAACCGACTGCACGGCGGCCCCGCGTGCAGCCGTTCCGAACACCGAGACGAGCACAGCGAGTCCCAGCGCACCGCCGAGTTGCTGCATCACGTTGACGAGCCCCGATGCCGCGCCGGCATCCTCCTGACGGACTCCACTCAGCGACGTCGAGGTGAGCGGCACGAACGCGAGTCCGTTGCCGGCGCCAAACAGCATCAGTGGCGCGAACAGCGAGAGGTAGCTGCTCGACGCCGAGAGCTGCGTCAGCAGCAGGATGCCGAGCGTCGACACGGAAAATCCGAACACCATCACCGTCTTGGCGCCGAAGCGCTGCACGAGCGCTCGCGCACTCAGCTGCGACGTCGCGAACAGCGCAACCGTGAAGGGCAGGAACGCCAGACCGCTCTTGAGCGGACTGTAGTGCAGCACCTCCTGCAGGAACTGGGTGAGGAAGAAGAACATCCCGAACATGCCGGCGGTGAGGAAGAGCCGCGCGACATATGAGGCGCTCCGGCTGCGGTCAGCGAAGAGCCGCAACGGGGTGATCGGCTCCGCTGCCCGGCGCTCGAGCATAACGAACGTCACCAGCAGTGCGGCGCCCACGGCGAACGCGCCGACGGTCAGCATGTCACCCCACCCTGAGGTGGCCGCGCGCACGAACGCGTACGCCAGCGCGGTAACGCCAATCGTCGAGGCCAGCGCACCGCGGATATCGAAGTGACCGTTGCGGCTGGGCGTTTCGGTGAGCAGGCGTCGTGCCAGCACGATGACCACCATGCCGATCGGCACGTTGACGAAGAGCACCCACCGCCACGAGGCCCACTGGGTCAGCAGTCCCCCGAGGATCAGTCCGATGGCACCGCCGCCGATCGACACGGCGGTGTACCAGCCGATGGCGCGGACGCGCTCCTGTCCGTCCTGAAACATGGTCATGAGCAACGCAAGCGCTGACGGCGCAGCCAGCGCTCCGCCGATCCCCTGGAGCGCACGTGCAGCGAGGAGCCAGCCGCTCCATGGGGCCACACCGCCGAGGAAGGAGGCCGCGGTGAAGACCGCGATGCCGGCGATGAACACTCGACGGCGACCGAGCAGGTCACCGGCGCGGGCGCCGAGGAGCAGGAAACCCCCAAAAGCCAGCGTATAGGCGGTGATGACCCACGACAGGTTCGCCGGCGAGAAGTGGAGCGCACCCGCGATGTCGGGGAGCGCGATGTTCACGATGGTGGCATCGAGCACGACCATCAGCTGGACGGCAAGGATGATGGCGAGCACCAGGCCGCGGCGGGGCTGACGCCGGGTTGCCCTGCCGGGCGGGGCGAGGCGAGTGGCGGTGGATTGCATTGGGGACCTCCGTGGCGTAGACTGAGGAAACGGACGCTTCCTCCGGTAGTATACGGAGGGTCCCTCCGTTTTGCAAGTTAAGGCATGGTGATCCAGTGGTGGCACGTGACGTCGTAGTGGCTGAGAGCGAGGCGATCGAGCCCGCTGATTCGGTTTCGACAGATCGCCGCCCCCGGGCCGACGCGATCCGCAACCGCGATCTGCTGATCGTGGCCGCCGCCGAGGCCTTCGCGGCCCGGGGCGCTGATGTCCCCCTTGAAGACATCGCCCGCAACGCCGGCGTCGGCATCGGGACCCTCTACCGGCACTTCCCCACGCGTGAATCTCTGGTCGAGGCGGTGTATCGACACGAGATCGACGTGCTCTGCGAGCGGGCGGACCAGTTCCTCGAGTCCATGCCGCCCGAACAGGCGCTGGCGGCGTGGATGCAGCTGTTCGTGGTCCACGTGGCCACCAAGCGGGGCATGCTCTCCCTGTTGAAGCCGCTGCTCAGCACCAACCCCAACTTCTCCGACCAGACGCGCGGGCGGGCTACCGCCGCCGCCAGCAAGCTGCTCGAAGCCGGCGTCGCTGCCGGGACGATCCGCGCCGACGTTGACGGAGGGGATCTGCTGCGCGCGGTGGGCGGCATCTGCATGTCGACCGACCAGGAGAGGTCGGCGGCGTCGGAGCGCCTGGTGGGTCTCCTTTTCGACGGCCTCCGCCACGGGGCGGCGGGCTCGCCGAGCGCGACGCAGCCGGGTAATGCGTCAGTCTGAGACGCCGTCCTCGCGCGGCGTCGTGGATGCAACCCGGCCTGCAGTGATACTGCAAGCGCGGATATCCAGCATGGCCTCCTGAGGCGCCCTTGACGGCGCCGAGCGCATTCACAGGAGGCATGCAATGCCAACGACAGTCTCGGCGGAACACAAGACTCTCGGCAGCCCCGACGAGGAGCGGGTTTTCGACAAGGGGCGCGTGGATCTCGTCAATATCGGCGGTGGCACGGTCGGGCGGCTGACCCTCGAGCCCGGGTGGCGGTGGTCCGTACACGTCAAGCCGATCGCGGGGACCGAGCTCTGCGAGGCGCCGCACTTCCAGTATCACGCGTCGGGCGTGCTGCGCATCCAGATGGCGGACGGCAGCGAGTTTGACGCGCGCACCGGCGACATCACCGCGTTGCCCTCGGGCCACGATGCATGGGTGATCGGCGACGAACCGGTTGTGCTCATCGACTGGAACGGCGCGAGCAACTACGGAAAGGCCTGATACGGCGCCGTAGATGCTGCCCTCGCGCGGACCCGCGGCACGTATCCTAGGTGCCGTGGTCCGCGCCGAGGCGCCGCCGTCGGTGCGCCCGGTCTCGCCGCCGGACGCGGTGCGAGTCCGCGTCATCGATGGCCTTTCGGTTGAGGGGTTCGCCGAACACGAGCTCGGCAGCCGCAAGGCGCGGCTCGCGCTGCGCGTGCTCGGCATTGCGCGGGGACGTCCGGTGAGCATCGAGCGCCTCGCCGACGTCCTCTGGGTCGACGATCAGCCGCGAGATCCGCCCGCTCAGATGGCGGTGATCATGAGCCGGCTGCGGAGTGTCCTCGGAGCTGCGCGGATCACCCACAGCGATGCTGGGTACACGCTGCACGCCGACTGGGTGGATATCGCCGCCGCGTCGGAGCTCGAATCCGAGGCGGAACGCCGTCTGCAGGAGAACGAGCCCGCGCCCGCTTTGGCCGCGGCCACCGCCGCCCGGGCACTGCTCGCTCATCCCGCGCTCGACGACGAGGCGTGGCCGGCCGAGGAGCGTCGCGCCGTCGAGCGGCTCGGCGCGCGAGCCCGCCACCTCGTCGCCCGGGCCGCGCTCGCCGCCGGGGACATCGGCACCGGCGTCGAGGCCGCTGAGCAGGCGCTGGACGAGGACCCGTACGACGAGGAGTCGCTGCGACT
>Ga0209380_10000372_pt1 | contig 31606 bp, 22 predicted proteins | sample HubBroMetageWFT6_FD_188347 | JGI IMG/M metagenome (GOLD analysis project Ga0209380, IMG submission 188347) | Warmed and freeze-thawed soil microbial communities from the Hubbard Brook experimental Forest, New Hampshire - Hubbard Brook CCASE Soil... | ecosystem: Environmental > Terrestrial >... | reverse complement strand
TGCTGAGCGCCAGGCCGATGCTCACCCGGCTCGGTGGTGCCTCGTCGGATGCGATCTTGTGCAACATGTCGCGCACTCTCCTTTCATCCATGCTGTGGGACCTCCCGTCCGGACGAGGCGCCTGGCTCGACTCCGTCCGGCTCCAGTCGGGCTCGCAGCCCCGGCGATGGCCTTGGCCGTCTGGCTCTTGACCGTGCCGACCGTGCAACCCAGTAGCTCAGCCGTCTGCTCCACGCTGAGGTCGCAATAGAAACGGAGCACGATCGTGGCCCGCTGCCGCGGCGCCAGACCCGCAAGCGCTGCGCGCATGTCCAGCTCGGCGTCGCTGTCATGAGCCAGCGCCGCCGAATCAGGCAGTGCGAAGCCGATCCGCACTCGCTTGGCCCAGGACGAGCGCTGTTCGCCGAGGAATTCGCGGACGAGGATCGTCTTGGCGCAGGCCTCGATGTGCTCCAGCCCCCGCGCGCGTTCCCAGTGCACGTACAGCCGGGTGACGGCTGCCTGAACGAGGTCGTCGGAGCGCTGCCAGTCCTGGCAGAGCAGGTAGGCGACCCGCCGGAGGATGCCAAGCCGCGCACTGACAAATTCGGTGAATTCGTCATCGTGCCGCCCGCTCACTGAGGACCGCCCGATCTGCGTGGCATAGTCACACTGGGTGAATGGATGCGGAGACCCGTTCGGTTGCCTGCCGTTTGCATGCGGCTGACCAGGCCCCCGCGCATAGACAACGCATACTGGTATATAACAGTCCAGTCAATGGTGACGGACCTGCACGTTGGTTGGAGGGCGTAGGCGTGGACGACCTGGCGCCGGCGGCCGGACGCGACTACGGCGACACGCTCTGGTCGCCGTCCGCAGCGGTCCGCGAACGCGCCGTGATCACCCGGTACTCCCGCTGGCTCGCCGACCGGGGCGGCCCGGCCACGGACTCCTACCGCGACCTGTGGGAGTGGTCGGTGGCCCAGCCCGCCGACTTCTGGGCATCGATCTGGGACTTCTTCGACGTGCTCGGCGACCGGGACGATGGCCCCGTCCTGGCCGGTCAGATGCCGGACGCTCGCTGGTTCGAGGGCACGACGATCAATTACGCGAGGAACGCGCTGCGCTGGGCCCGGTCACACCCGGACCGGACGGCCGTCCGGTACTCGGCCGAGACCGGCCGCTCGGGGCAGCTGACCTACGGCGAGCTGAGCCGCGAGGTGGCGAGGGTCGCCGCCGGCCTGGCCGACCTCGGCGTCGGCGTTGGCGACCGGGTCGCCGCCTACCTGCCGAACTCGCCCGAGGCCCTGATCGCGATGCTGGCCACCGCGAGCCTCGGCGCGATCTGGACCTCATGCTCGCCCGACTTCGGCGCGCACAGCGTCATCGACCGGTTCGCGCAGATCGCGCCCAGGGTGCTGCTGGCCGTCGACGGCTATTGCTACGGGGGCAAGCGCTTCGACCGCCGGCCCGAGGTCGCGGCCATCGCGGCCGAACTGCCCGCGCTCGAAGCCGTGATCATGGTCGACTACGCCGGGTTCGGGGATGACGGCCAGGCCTTGAGCGCGCCTGTCCTGGAATGGTCGGCCCTCGGGGCCGCGGCCGCTGCGGACGACACCGGCCCCGCGTTCAGCGTCGTTCCGTTCTCTCATCCGTTGTGGGTTCTGTACTCGTCGGGAACGACCGGGCTGCCCAAGCCGATCATGCACAGTCACGGCGGGATCGTCCTTGAGCACCTGAAGGCGCTGAGCCTGCACCAGGACCTGACCGAGGCCGACACGTTCTTCTGGTACACGACGACCGGCTGGATGATGTGGAACTACCTGATCGGCGGGCTGCTGGTCGGGGCGACCGTTGTCCTCTATGACGGCAGCGCGGTACATCCTGATACCGGCGCGCTGTGGCGGCTGGTCGCTGACAGCGGCGTGACCTACGCCGGGACTGGGGCGCCCTACCTGCTCGCCTGCATGAAGGAGGGCATGCGGCCGGCCGCCGAGTTCGACCTTTCCGGGCTGCGTGGCGTCGGGTCGACCGGGTCGCCGCTGCCGCCCGAGGGCTTCCGCTGGGTGTACGACGCGGTCGCGACGGCGGGGCAGGACCTGATCCTCGGCTCGTTCTCGGGCGGGACCGATCTGTGCACGGGGTTCGTCGGGCCGAGCCCGCTGCTGCCAGTGCGCGCGGGCGTCATTTCCGGGGCGTGCCTGGGTGCCAGGGTGGAGGCGTTCGACCCGGCCGGGCATCCGGTGATCGGCGAGGTTGGCGAGCTCGTGCTGACCCAGCCGATGCCCTCGATGCCGGTCGGGTTCTGGAACGACACCGACGGCCGGCGGTACCGCGACAGCTACTTCGCCGAGTACCCCGGCGTCTGGCGGCACGGCGACTGGATCATGATCTTGCCCGATGGCGGGTGCGTCATCTACGGCCGCTCCGACGCCACCCTCAACCGCGGCGGCGTCCGGATGGGCACCAGCGAGTTCTACCGCGTGGTGGAGCGGCTGCCGGAGATCACCGACAGCCTGGTCGTCGACACCGGCCAGCTCGGCCAGGACGGCCGTCTGATCTTGTACGTCGTGCCTGCGGCGGGTCGGGTGCTGGACGACGAACTTGTCGGCAAGATCAGATCGTTGCTGCGGGCCGAGCTGTCGCCGCGGCACGTTCCTGACGAGATCCACCCGGTCCCCGGCATCCCGCGGACCCTCTCCGGAAAGAAGCTCGAGGTGCCGGTGCGCAAGATCCTGCTGGGCACGCCCGTGGCCGATGCCGCCGATCCGGATGCGCTGGCGAACCCGGAAGTGCTCAGCTTCTTCGTTCCTGGCGGCACGGAGTGAGGGGGGGCACGGAGTGAGCGCGCCGGGCGGGCGGAGCTTCGGCGAGGAAGGCGGGCTGCTTACCTACGGCAGCTACCTCCGGCTGCCGGAGCTGCTCGATCAGCAGGTGCCGCAGGTATCCCCGCCGGCGCACGACGAGCTGCTGTTCATCACCGTCCATCAGGCCTATGAGCTGTGGTTCAAGCAGCTGCTGCATGAGCTGACCGCGGTCCGCGACGCGATGCTGGCCAGCACCGACTCTGCGCCGGTGACCTGGCGAGCGCGCCAGCTGCTGCAGCGTGCGCACGTGATCGAGCGGCTGCTGGTGAGCCAGATCGACGTGCTGGAGACCATGACCCCGCAGGACTTCCTGGAGTTCCGGGCGGCGCTGGCGCCCGCGAGCGGTTTCCAGTCCGTTCAGTTCCGTGAGCTTGAGTTCCTCTCCGGGGCGAAGGACCCTGACTTCGTGGCCAGGTTCCGCTCGCTCACCGACGCCGAGCGGGAGAGGATCATGGCCCGGCTGGCCGAGCCGTCGCTGTGGGACGCCTACGTGGACCTGCTGGCGTCCCGCGGGCTGCCGGTCGCAGGCGACAAGGAGATCCTCGCCTCGCTCGTCACCGTGGCCAGGGACCGGCCCCACCACGACGACCTCTGGCAGCTCTCCGAAGACCTGCTGACACACGACGAGCTGGCCGGCCTGTGGCGGGCCAGGCACGTCCAGATGGTGGAACGACAGATCGGCACTAAGTCGGGCACCGGCGGCTCGACTGGGGCGCCTTACCTGCATAGGCGCGTACCCATGCGGTACTACCCGCTCTTGTGGGAGCTGCGGGACTCGTTGTAGACCACGCTTGCGGCAACGACGCCGCTGCATGAAGGAAGTGGGACGTCATGTCGGAAATCGGGTCCGACGGAATCCAGAGCGTTCTGGCTGCGGCCGCGGCCAAGGCGGGGCCGCTGCCCGGCGTCGGGGACGCGGCGAGGTACCTGCATACCTACTACCGCCACGTTTCCGCCGATGACCTGGCCGCGGCCGGGCCGGACCGGCTGGTCGCGGTGGCGGCCGCGCACGCCGAGCTGGCCGCGGAGCGACCGCAGGGCCGCGCCCTGGTCAAGGTGCGGTCCGGCGGCGACGCGGCGCTGGATCCCGGCTCCGACGTGATCGACATCGTGACCGACGACATGCCGTTCCTGGTCGACTCGATCAGCATGGAGCTGGCCAACCACGGCCTGTCCGCCCGGCTCGTGGTGCATCCGCAGTTCCGGGTCCGCCGGGACGTGGCCGGTGAGCTGCGTGAGGTCATCGGCCAGGTCAACGGCGCGCTGACCAGCCACGACGAACTGGCCGAGTCGTGGACGCACATCGAGATACCGAGGCTGGCCGAGGGCGAGGCGGAGGCGATCACCGGCGACCTGCATCGCGTGCTCGGCGATGTGCGCGTGGCCGTCGAGGACTACAGCCGGATGCGCGCCCGCGCCCTGGCCCTCGCGGACGACGTGCTCGCCCCGTCCGGCGACGACGGCGGCGCGGGCGCCCCGGTCGAGATCGCGCAGCTCCTGCGGTGGCTCGCTGACGGGCACTTCACGTTCCTGGGGTACCGCGAGTACGACCTGGATACCGACGCCGACGGCCTGCTCATGCTGCGCGCGGTGCCCGGCACCGGCCTTGGGATCCTGCGCCACGACCGGGCCGGGCCCGGCTCGTTCGCCACGCTGCCGCCTGAGGTCAGGGCCAGGGCGCTCGACCCGCGCCGGCTCATCGTGACGAAGGCCAACTCCCGCTCGACCGTCCACCGCCCGAGCTACCTGGACTACGTCGCGGTCAAGCGCGTCTCGGACGCCGGCGACGTGGTCGGCGAGTACCGCTTCCTCGGCCTGTACACGCACTCCGCGGTCAGCGAGTCGATCCGGGGCATTCCGGTGCTGCGCCGCAAGCTCTCCGAGGTGCTGGAGCTATCCGGCATAGCGGCCGAGAGCCACGACGGCAAGGAAGCGGCGGAGATCCTCGACTCGTATCCGCGCGAGGAACTCTTCATGACCTCGGCGCACGACCTGGCCGCGATCTACGCGGGCGTGCACCGGCTGCGCGAGCGCCGGGAGACCCGGCTGTTCCTGCGCAAGGACCCCTACGGCCGGTACGTGTCCTGCCTGATCTACATGCCGCGCGACCGGTACACCACCAAGGCCAGGCTGCTGACCCAGCGCGTGCTCGAGCAGGCCTTCGTCGCCTCGCAGATCGACTACAGCGTGCTCGTGGGGGAGTCACCGGTCGCTCGCCTGCACATCGTCGTCCGGGCCGAACGCGGCCATCAGCTGCCGGACGTCGACCCGGCTGAGCTTGAACGCCAGGTCGGCATGGCCGTGCGGTCCTGGGACGATGACCTCGCCGACGAGGCCGTCAGGGAGCTGGGGCCGCAGCGCGGCCGGGAGCTGCTGACGCAGATCGGCGACGTCGTTCCGGAGACCTACAAGACGGATGTCCCGGCGTCGGCGGCGGTCGGAGACTTCAACCGCATCCTGGAGCTGCGCGAGTCCGGCCGTGACATCGCGTTTGACCTCTGGGAGTCCGAGGACTACATCGGGGGCGTGCCGCTCGCCGAGGACGGCCCTGCCGTTCCAAGCCACCGCGTCTGGCGGCTGACGATCTACCGCACCAGCGGGCCGATCACGCTGACCGACGTGCTGCCGAGGCTCCAGCACATGGGCGTGGACGTGGTCGACGAGCACCCGTATGAGTTCCCGGGTGCCCGTGATCTGGCGACGCAGCCGTTCTGGATCTACGACTTCGGGCTGAGCCGGACCGGGATTCCCGCCGGCGTTTCCGGGCCCACCATCGAGCAGGTCCGCGTGCAGGTCGAGGGGGCCCTCGCGGCGCTCTGGGACGGCCGGATCGAGGACGACGGGTTCAACGCGCTGGTCCTGGATGCTCAGCTCACGTGGCGGCAGGTCGTGATGCTGCGTGCCTACGCCAAGTACCTGCGCCAGGCGGGCGTGACGTTCAGCCAGGAGTACATCGAGCGCGTCCTGCGCTCGAACGCGCCGATCGCGCGGCTGCTGGTCCGGCTGTTCGAGTCGCGCTTCGACCCGGCCAAGGCGGGCGGCGAGGTCGAGCGCAGCGAAGCGATCGCCGAGGAGATCGGCGGCGCGCTCGACAACGTGGCCAGCCTGGACGAGGACCGCATCCTGCGGTCCTACCTCGGCCTGATCAACGCCACGCTGCGGACGAACTACTTCGCCGCCGGCGGCAGCGGCGCGACCGTGGCCGAGATGCCGGGCGGCGGTATGGCGGCGGGTCAGGCCGTGGCGGACAGCGCTCCGCCGAGCCAGGTGCCCTACCTGGTCTTCAAGCTCAACGCCCAGGAGGTGCCCGACCTCCCGGCGCCGCGGCCGCAGTTCGAGATGTTCGTGTACGCGCCCAGGTTCGAGGGCGTGCACCTGCGGTTCGCCAGCGTTGCCAGGGGCGGGCTGCGCTGGTCGGACCGGCGCGAGGACTTCCGCACGGAGATCCTGGGCCTCGCCAAGGCGCAGGAGGTCAAGAACTCCGTCATCGTGCCGTCGGGGGCCAAGGGCGGCTTCGTCTGCAAGCAGCTGCCCGACCCCTCCGACCGGGAGTCCTACCAGGGCGAGGTCCTGGCCTGCTACCGCATGTTCATCTCGGCCATGCTGGATGTGACCGACAACCTGGAGGCGGGCCAGGTCGTGCCGCCCCCGCACGTGGTGCGGCATGACGGTGACGATCCGTACCTCGTGGTCGCCGCGGACAAGGGCACCGCGACGTTCTCCGACACCGCGAACGAGATCGCCTCTGGCCGAGGCTTCTGGCTCGGCGACGCGTTCGCCTCCGGCGGGTCGGAGGGCTATGACCACAAGAAGATGGGGATCACCGCGCGCGGCGCGTGGGAGTCGGTCCGCTACTACTTCGCGACCATGGGCGTCGACGTCGATACCGACGACTTCACCGCTATCGGCGTCGGCGACATGTCCGGTGACGTGTTCGGCAACGGAATGCTCCTGTCCCGCCACATCAAGCTGATCGCCGCCTTCGATCACCGGCACGTGTTCCTCGATCCGGTCCCTGACCCCGAATCCAGCTACGCGGAAAGGCAACGGCTGTTCGATCTGCCTCGTTCCTCGTGGGCTGACTACGACCAGGCCCTGATCTCGGCCGGCGGCGGGATCTACCCGAGGTCGGTCAAGTCCATCCAGATCTCACCCCAGGTGCGCGAGGCTCTCGGGATCGGCGACGGCCCGAATGCGATGTCGCCGGACAACCTGATCTCGGCCATCCTGCGCTCGCCGGTGGACCTGCTCTGGAACGGCGGCATCGGCACCTACGTGAAGGCCACGAACCAGTCGAACGCCGACGTCGGTGACCGCTCGAACGACGCCGTCCGCGTCGACGCCTCGCAGGTCAGGGCCAAGGTCGTCGGTGAAGGCGGCAATCTGGGCCTGACCCAGGAGGCGCGGATCGAGTACTCGCTGGCCGGCGGGCTGGTCAATACCGACTTCATCGACAACTCCGCGGGCGTCGACACCTCCGACCACGAGGTCAACATCAAGATCCTCCTGGACCGCGTGGTCCGCGACGGTGCGCTCACCCCCGACGAACGGAACGAGCTGCTGCACGCGATGACCAACGAGGTCGCCGAGCAGGTGCTCGAGCACAACTACCAGCAGAACCGGACGCTCGCCGCCGCCAGGGCCCAGGCGCCGCAGATGCTGCACGTGCACGCTCGCTACATCCGCAAGCTCGAGCGCGAGGGCCGGGTCAGGCGGCGCCTCGACGTGCTGCCCACCGACCGCGAGATCGCCGAGCGCCGGTCGGCCGGGCGGGGCCTGGTCTCCCCGGAGTTCTCGGTGCTGCTGGCCCAGACCAAGATCGCTGCGGCGCAGGAGGTGCTGGCCTCCGACCTGCCCGACGACCCGTTCCTGCACAGGGTGCTGGTCGACTACTTCCCGACGCCGCTGCGGGCGAAGTACGCCCCGCGGATGGGCGAACACCGGCTGCACCGCGAGATCATCACTACCTCGGTCGTCAACGACATGGTGGACCGCTCGGGGATCACGCTCGCGTTCCGGCTCAACGAGGAGACCGGCGCCTCGGTGCCGGAGATCACCGCGGCCTGGCTCGTGGCGCGTGCCGTCTTCGACATGCCCGGCTTCTGGGCCCAGGTCGAGGAGCTCGACGGCGTCGTGGACACCAGCGCGCAGATCCTGGCCATGCTGGAAGGACGCAAGCTAACGGAACGGGCTGCGCGCTGGCTGCTGCACAACCGAAGGCCGCCGTTCCTGGTGCAGTCGGAGATCGACTTCTTCGCCGACGGCATCCTGACCGTGGCCGCGAGCCTGCCCAAGCTGCTGGCAGGCCGCGACCTGACCGGGTTCGAGGAGCGTCGCGAGCTGTTCGCCAGCCGCGGGGTGCCCGTGGTGCTGGCCGAGCGGATCGCGGCGATGGTGCCGGCGTACTCGGCCTTCGACATCGTGGACATCGCGCGTGGCACCGGCCGCTCGGTCGAGGAGACCGCCGAGGTCTACTTCGACCTGGCCGACCGGCTCCAGATCGCCCGGCTCCGGGACATGATCACCGCGCTGCCGCGCGACGACCGGTGGAACACCATGGCCAGGGGCGCGATCCGCGATGACCTGTACACCGCGCACGCGGCGCTGGCCAGGGACGTCCTCACGGTCACCGAGCCCGGCAGCCCCGAGCAGCGTCTCGCGGCCTGGGTGCTGCGCAACGACTCGGCGGTCCGGCGGGCCAGCCAGACGCTGACCGAGATCTGGGAGAGCAACGCGTTCACCGTGGCGACGCTCTCAGTCGCGGTCAGGGCCGTCCGCACGCTAGTCACGGCCAGCACGCTCCCGACCAGCTAGCCCCGGCACTGGCCCCGGCTGGCGCGGCACCGGCCGGCTCCCGCCCCGTGCCCGATTGGCGTGCTATGCGCCACTCGGCGATCCGCTAGGCGCTCGCGCCGCGCCCGATTCGCGGCCTATGTGACGGGGTCGGCATTACTTAGGAGACTTTCCGTCCGGTGGGGACGACAAGTCTCCTGGCTGCTTGGGCGGCGTCGATTTGTCGGACTCGTCTGGCACTCTGGTGCCGTGTCTGGCGACCTACCACCCGAGCTGGCGGAGCTCGTGACCTTTCAGAGCGGCATCGTCACCGCGAGCCAGGCTGCGGCCGCGGGGATCACGAACGAGCTGCTGAGATCTCGGGTCAGGCAGAAGCGCTGGCAGCGGCTGCATCGCGGGGTCTACGCGACCTTCTCCGGCGAGCCGGGGCGGCAGGCGATCTTCTGGGCGGCCGTGCTCTACGCGGGCGAGGGGGCAATGCTGAGTCATCGGTCGGCCGCCGAGGCGGACGGGCTCAGCGACGAACCAGGCGAGGTCGTCCACGTGACGATCCCCCAGCATCGCCGGGTGGAGAAGTCGCCGGGGATCCTGATCCACCGCTCGTCGAGAGCCCAGCACACGGTGCACCCGGCAAAGCGCCCGCCGCGGACCAGGATCGAGGAGACCGTCTTAGATCTTGCGCACGCCGCGGCGACCCTCGACGACGCCGTGGGCTGGGTGACCCGCGGGCTTGGGCACCGGCTCACCACCGAGGCCAAGTTACGGGCAAGCCTCGGGCAGCGAGTGCGTATGCGGCACCGCAGGCACCTTGCCGAACTGCTGTCGGCGGACATGCGCGGGGTGCTGTCGACCCTTGAGCATCGTTACGTGCTCCACGTCGAGCGTCCGCACGGGCTCCCGCCAGCCGAACGCCAGGCCGAGTTCCAGCTGGACGGCCGCAGGCGATACCGCGACCTGGCGCTCAAGGCCTACCGTCTGATCATCGAGCTCGACGGCAGGCTTGCGCATCCGGCCGACGACCGCTGGCGGGACATCAGGCGGGACAACGCTGGCGTCGTCGGCGGGACCAGCACGCTCCGCTTCGGCTGGATGGACATCACGGTCACTCCGTGCGCCGTCGCCGCCCAGTTGGCGGAGGTCCTCAGCCGGCGCGGCTACACCGAATCCCTGGCCTGCTCGCCCGACTGTCCGGTCGGGCACGTAGTCGCCCGGCCATAAGGTGCCTAATCAGGTTTCGCCGGGCCCATTGCCAACTTGCGCCGTGCTACTGCTCAGTAACTGTGCGCAAATCTCATCCTGAGACCACCAAGTGGGCCTCGGCGCGGCGTCGCGCCGGAACGAGACGTGCGCGAACCCTCGCGTAGGCTGCATATATGGCAACCGACTCCGCGGCCGAGCTGTCCGAACTGACCGCGACGCTCGCCAGTGTGGAGGCTGTCCTCGATCCGGACGGTATGCGCAAGGAGGCTGACGAACTCCGCGAGCGCTCTGCCGACCCGTTGCTCTGGCAGGACCAGGAGCAGGCCCAGACGGTCACGCGCAGGCTGTCTTATCTGGACGGCGAGCTCGCCCGGCTCGAGGGGCTGCGCAAGCGCCTCGGCGACGTGGCGGCCGGGTTCGAGCTGGCCGAGGCCGAGAACGACGTGCCCACCAGGGAAGAGGCCGAGGCCGAGCTGGTCAAGCTGCGCAAGGAAATCGACCAGCTCGAGATCAGGACTCTCCTGAGCGGCGAATACGACTCCCGCGAGGCGCTGATCAGCATCAACGCCGGCGCGGGCGGTGCCGACGCGGCCGACTGGACCGAGGGTCTGCAACGCATCTACTTGCGCTGGGCGGAACGGCACGGGTACGCGACGGAGGTCTACGACACCTCCTACGCCGAAGAGGCCGGGATCAAGTCCACGACGTTCGCGATCAAGGCTCCCTACGCCTACGGGACGCTGCGCGGCGAGCACGGCACGCACCGCATGGTGCGCATCTCGAAGTACGACAACCAGGGTCGGCGCCAGACCTCGTTCGCCATGGTGGACGTGCTGCCGGTCGTCCAGCAGGTCGATCACATCGAGATCCCCGAGGACGAGATGCGCGTCGACGTGTTCCGCTCCAGCGGCCCCGGCGGCCAGGGCGTGAACACGACCGACTCGGCCGTCCGGATCACCCATCTGCCGACCGGCATCGTGGTGTCCTGCCAGAACGAGCGCAGCCAGATCCAGAACCGGGCCAGCGCCATGGCGGTCCTGCAGGCCAAGCTGCTCGAGCGCAAGCGGGAGGAGCAGGCGGCCAAGATGAATGAGCTGCGCGGCGACGGCGGCCGCAGCTGGGGCACGCAGATCCGCAACTACGTGCTGCACCCGTACCAGAACGTCAAGGACGTCCGCACCGAGTACGAGACGGGCAACACGGCTGCGGTGATGGACGGCGAGATCGATGACTTCATTGAGGCCGAGATCCGCTGGTTGCGCACTCAGGGCCTATAGCTCGCCAAATCGAATCAATTACGCCTAGTCACGGCGTAATTACGCTAGCTGGCTTCTGGTCGGGCGCGACCTAGTGGGCGAGACGCTCGGCCGCCAGCGCTAGCAGTGCCAGCACGAGCAGGACAGCCATGATCAGCTGAATGCTCAGGCCATGTGACTCGTGGTGCACGTGCGCCCGGGCGTCCCGACAAACCGGGCAGCGACCCTCCGCTACCGGCCCGGCACACTGGGCGCAGATCAGGTGCTCGCAGCTCATCCAGGCTCCTAACGGACTCTGGGCTCGCCCAGCCACTTCGGCGATGTTGGACGTTCCTAGCCAGTTTCCCCCCTAGACTGGCCCGAGGCCAAACCGGGGCAGGACAAGAAGCTCCCGGGCAACCCGACTCAGTATCTCGTCTACACGTGTGATGGGCCAGTGATCCACTTCGATAACGTCACGAAGACGTACCCGAACCAGGGCCGACCGGCTCTGGAGAACGTGAATCTGGACGTCGAGAAGGGCGAGTTCGTCTTCCTTGTTGGGCCCTCGGGCTCGGGAAAGTCCACTTTCCTGCGCCTGGTACTCAAGGAAGAGCGGCCCTCAGAGGGCAGGATCCATGTGGCGGGCAGGGATCTGGCCAGGCTGACCAACTGGAAGGTGCCGCAGCTGCGCCGCCGCATCGGCTGCGTGTTCCAGGACTTCCGGCTGCTTCCCAACAAGAACGTCTACCAGAACATTGCCTTCGCCCTTGAGGTCATCGGCAAGCCCCGGCGGTTCATCCGCAAGGTCGTGCCGGAGGTCATCGACCTGGTTGGCCTGGAGGGCAAGCGCGACCGGATGCCTGACGAGCTGTCCGGTGGCGAGCAGCAGCGGGTCGCGATGGCCCGTGCGTTCGTCAACCGGCCGATGATCCTGCTGGCCGACGAGCCGACCGGCAACATCGACCCCGCTACGTCCATCGGGATCATGAAGGTGCTGGACCGGATCAACCGGACCGGGACCACTGTAGTCATGGCGACGCACGATGCGGCGATCGTCGACTCCATGCGCAAGCGGGTCATCGAGCTTGAATACGGCAAGGTAGTGCGCGACCAGTCGCGCGGGGTCTACGGCCAGGCCTACTGACCACGATCTCCGCCGTCAGACGGATTACCAAGAGGATTCAGCGACATGCGTGCCCAGTTTGTTCTCTCCGAGGTATGGATCGGCCTGCGCCGGAATCTGACGATGACGATCGCCCTCGTGGTTGTCGTCGCGATCAGCCTTTCGCTGCTGGGCACCGGCCTGTTGTTCGTGAAGCAGGTCGACAACACGAGGACCTACTGGCAGAGCCGGGTCCAGCTGTCGGTCTACCTGTGCTCCAGCCAGGCCTTCATCCAGCAGTGCAAGGACGGCCAGATCACGAATAGCGAGCAGCAGACGATCCAGCAGGACCTCCAGCAACTGCCGCAGGTCATCTCGGTCACGTACGTGAGCCAGGAGCAGGCCTGGCGGCAGTTCCAGTCTGAGTTCGCCGACAGCCCCACGCTGGTCAGGTACACCTCGCCCAGCCAGATCCCCAGTTCGTTCGAGGTGAAGCTCAAGAATGCCGAGGCCGACGCGGCCCCGGTGAGCCAGATTGTCGATGGCTACGCTGGCGTGGCCCAGGTGGTCGACGACTCCTCGATCCTGGACAACTTCTACAAGCTGCTCGACGGGGCCCGGAATGCGGTCGTGATCATCGCGATCTTCCTGCTCGTCGCCGCGATCTTGCTGGTGGCCAACACCATCCGGCTCTCGGCGTTCAACCGTCGGCGCGAGACGTCGATCATGCGGCTGGTCGGCGCCTCGAACTTCTACGTCCAGCTGCCCTTCCTGGCCGAGGGCATGATCGCCGGCCTGTTCGGCTGGCTGGTCGCCAGCGGCCTGCTGATCGCGGTCAAGTCGCTCTGGCTGAACGGCCTGCAGGCGTACTTCCCCTACGGAGTTGTGCTCAGCTCGTCTGACCTGATTGAGGTCGTAATCATCGCTCTGGTGACGGGGCTGCTCATCTGTGGCAGTACATCGTTCCTGACTCTGCGGCGCTACCTGCGTGTTTGATGCTAGGTAGTTGATAGACAAGACCCGTGGCTGCGGAACAGGGCACCAAGATCATCGCCAGGAATCGGCGTGCCCGGCATGAGTACACGATCGAGGACACCGTTGAGGCCGGAATCGTGCTGACCGGGACCGAAGTCAAGTCGCTGCGTGCCGGCCGGGCCTCCCTGGCCGATGGGTTCGGCCAGATTACCGATAGTGAACTCTGGCTACACGGGGTACACATCCCCGAGTACACGCAGGGGACCTGGACCAATCACGAGCCGCGCCGCGTGCGCAAGCTTCTGCTGCATCGCAAGGAGATCGACAGGCTGGCCGTCGCGACGCGGGAACGGGGACTGACACTCGTCCCGCTGTCCTTGTACTTCAAGGACGGCAAGGTCAAAATCGAGCTAGGACTGGCGCGCGGCAAGCGTAGCTATGACAAGCGTCGTGACTTGGCGAAGCGGGACGCTGCCCGAGAGGTCGACCGTGAGCTGCGGCGGCGGAGATAGCGAAGTGAGTCATGGCGCTTCGCACCGGTAACCGCGGCCCGCGGGCCGGCGCGCACCGCGCTCCGCGGTCGGGGGCTCCGCGTCGGCTCTCTGGGGATCGCGGGGAGTCGGTCTCTCGCGGGAATGGCTCCCGGGCCAGCAAGGCCAGGGACGGGGAGAGCAAGGCCGGGGTATTCGGGGTGAGACTACGGTCGCGGTCGACGCTCGTGCGGGCGTCGGTCGCGATAGTGCTTTGTGCCGCGGTGGGCGTCGGGGTGGCCCGCGGCGGGAGAAACTCGCCGGAATCGACCGTCTACCAGTTCCTGCTGGACTGGCAGCAGGGCGACTACCGGCAGGCGGCGGCGCTGACCACGGGCGCACCCGCCGCGGTCGCCACCGAGCTCAGCAGCGCTTACCAGCAGCTCGATGCCACCGACCTGTCGCTCAGCATGAACCATGTCAGCCAGCAGGGCGGCATGGCGACCGCGGTCTTCGACGCGTCGATCGACCTCGGCAGCACGGGCGAGGTGTGGCGGTACTCGAACACCTTCCTGCTGCGCCAGGTGGGCTCGAGCTGGCGCGTTGTCTGGAGCCCGTCGGTGATCGCTCAGGGCCTGACGGGCAAGGACCGGCTGGCGGTGTACTGGAAGTCCGGCGGGCGCGCTCAGCTCGAGGCCGCCTCGGGAGTCCCCCTCACGGTGCCGACGCTGACTTACGAGCTCGGCGTAATCCCCGCGGACCTGCACAGCTCGGCCGAGGTGCAGGAGATCGCCGACCGCCTCGCGACGATTTTTCACCTGCAGGTCCAGGCGGATCAGATCGCAGGCGACATCTTTGCGCTGCCGTCGGGCTTCCAGGAGCTCATTACGCTGACGGCCGGCCAGTACCAGAAGGTCAGCGGCACCCTGCGCGGGATTCCGGGGCTCAAGGTCAAGTCGGTCAGCAAGCCGCTGTTCGAGAGCATCGCGCCCGATGTCGTCGGCGCGGTCGGCACCGAGACGGCACCGATCCTCCGCACGGACGGCGTCCCGTACCGCCCGGGCTGGACGATCGGCCTGTCCGGCTTGCAGGCGGCGTATAACCGCCAGCTGACCGGCCGGCCGACGATCGCCGTCGTGATCGAGAACGACCGGGGCGTCGCGGTGCGATCGATCACCAGGTGGAACGGCGGACCGGGCACGGCCGTCAGCACCACCATTGAGTACAACGTGCAGCAGGCGGCGAACGACGCACTGACCGGCCTGCCGACGTCGGCGGCGGTGGTCGCAGTCCAGGCCAATACCGGAAAGATCATCGCGGTGGCCAACCACGACGTGGCCGGCCTGCCGTCGCTCGATCCACTGGATGGCCGCTACGAGCCGGGTCAGGCGTTCACGCTGATCTCGTCCGCGGCGATCTTGTCGAGCCCGCAGATGACGCCGAGCACCGTGATCCCCTGCCCGGCCAGTTACCCGGTGAACGGGCAGAACTTCGCTAATATCCCGATCGACACCGGAATGGGGCAGACGCCGCCGTTCAGCAAGGACTTCGCCGAAGCCTGCTCGACCGCATTCGCGGGCCTGTCCCAGCGGCTGACGGCTGCAAACCTGACCGATGTCGCCGGCGAGTTCGGCATCGGGGCGCCGTGGCAGCTTCCGGTGAGCGGCTTCTCGGGGAGCGTGGGCCAGTCGTCAGGACTGACCAACCTGGCCGCGGACGTCATCGGGCAGGGCGACGTCAGGGTCAGCCCGGTGTCGCTGGCGCTGGCCGCGGCCGTGGCCGACACGGGGCGCTGGCATTCGCCATCACTGGTCACCGGCCAGCCGGATCCCAGCACGTCGGTCAAGGGCGTCATGAAGGCCCAGGTGCTCACCGAGCTCCAGGGGCTCCTGCACCAGGCCGCGGAGCACGGCCGCGGCGCGGGCGCTCACGCCGGCAGTGATGTCTTCGGTCAGGTGGGCGTGGCCCCGTTCGGGCCGCATCTCGATATCAGCTGGTTTGTCGGCTATCAAGGGAACATCGCGTTCGCTGTGGCCGAGCTGGTCCGGTCGACGTCGGCCTCGGCGGCGCCGCTAGCAGGCAGTTTCCTGCGGAACATTCACACTGGATCCTGACCAGTTCATGAGCACCCTTTTAGTAACTACGAGCAACCATCTGTATCCGCATCGGCGTCTTTCTTAGTGACTGGGGTGCCGCTTGGGGGGTTGCGGCCCAGTCGTCGTGATGAGAACCGGGCCTCATCTCGGGGGAGGCCCGGTTTTGGGACCGGCCCCGACCCTGCCGGTCAGGCCCCCGCGGGCGCACATTTCGGCCACCGCCAGCGCCCGCGGGGGCATCTCATCACCTTCCGGTGGATGCCCGGTGGGATCCGCGCTCTGCGGACAGCCCATCGGGCATTCTGCGCAAATGTGGGGAATTTCTGCAGACTTCTCCGGGTTGATACTCGTTAGACCAGCCGCAGGCCCTCGGGTATCGTGGCTGGTTACAACCCAAGAGGGGGTGACTGGCTTCGACTTCGGTGGTTGATCCAGGAGAAGCGGGCCGAGGACGGCGGACATAACCTCGTTAACACTGTGACCGCAAAAAAAATAAGTGCCAATACACAGCGCACTCACCTCGCCCTCGCGGCCTAATAACCGCGAGTTAGAGGTTGTCAGCCCGGGAGAGCCTCCGGCCCGGTGTCTGGCATCAGCAAGGAGGATCACCGTCTAGCCCGGTCGCGGGACTAGGCGGGACAACAAACAGCGACTGAGCCCGTCGGCAGCTTGCCTGCGTGACTGCCGGGGCTGAGAAAAGCACAGCAGGCTGCGCCCGGAGAAGCCCTGGTGATGTATCGAAGGACGCGGGTTCGATTCCCGCCACCTCCACGAATACTGCTCAATCACGTCTAGTACGCGCCGGCCGGCCATGTGGCCGCGGCGCTGCGCTTATGCCAGAGGATTTGCCGACGCCAACCCCGGCTGCGAGGTCCTGGCGGGTCAGCGCCGCCGTTGCCACGCGAGTGGGACTACGTCGTCGACAACAACCTCAAGCGCCTGGAGACCGAGAGCCTGGCGAGCTTGACCGGCCTGGCGACGCGCGTAAGGACGCCGGGCTGCTGGCGCGGCGGGGCCGCGGCGTCCTGTATCCGAAGCTCCGCCTGCCCGAGGGCCTGGAATACTGGCCCGGGTCCGTTGTCCGGCTGGCGGTCCCCGAGGCCAGCCGGGCGTTTGCCCGCCGGTGCGCGCGGCCGGGAGTGGGCATCGGCATGTCCCCGCCGGGTCTGCGGCCGCGAAGATCTATCCCGGCGCGCGGACCTGGATTGCGATCATCCACGCGCTGCGGGCGCGGTTTCCTGACGCCAGCATCTATCTGACGGGATCCAGGACGGCGGCCTACTCCGAGCCCGAGATCGGCGCGATGCTCGGCTGCGATCCGGCGGTGGTGGACTGCTTCGGACGGGGATCCGATCGCGGGCATGCGGCCCTGGGAACTGCTGCCGCGGATCCCGACGGCACTTACGTTCTGAGGGTGAGGCTCCTGGCCGGCCGGACAGGCCGGCCAGGAGCCCGCTGCGCTACTTCTTCAGCGCCGCGTTGACGCCGGTCACTGTGGCTCCGGGCTTGACGCTGATCCAGGTGGCGGTGCGCTCCGAGCCCTTGCCCTTCCACCACTGGGTCACGTAGCCCGACGCGCCGCAGCCTGAGCTGAACTCGAGCTGATAGCGGCCGGGAGTCAGGCCGAGCAGCGTGTAGCTGCCCCTCCTGGTCACCGCGACCAGCGGGAGCGAGCCGGCCTGCCCCGTGGTGACGCAGATGCCGGGCAGCGGGGCCTTGCCCGGGCCGGTGACGGTGCCAGTGATGGCGCCATTGTTCGGCAGCGTCACGCTCTTCGGCAGCTTCGTCGTCTGGCCGGCCACGACCGTGACCTCGACGGCATGTTGCTGCGTCGCTACGCCCGGATACCAGACCGAGTCCTGGTTGTACGGGAAGAAGGTGCAGCCAGGATCGTTGAGGTAGACGAAGTACTCGCCGGGCGCGAGGCCGTCGATGTCGTAGCTGCCGTTGCCGTCCGAATTTGTACTGTTCGCTGACAGCCCGTTGCTGGCGAAGGCGTCGACGCAGATCCCCGCTTCCGGAGTCGCCGGGGAGCCGCCGAGGACGGTGCCGGTGATCGAGCCGCCGAGCTGGGCGGTGAAGTTGACCCCGGCGGTCCGCTTGGGCGCCGTCACCCGGACGAGCCGGGTGAGGATCTGGGTCGCGATGTCGCTTGGCGCGCCGCACGGCCCGATCTCCAGCTCGTACACACCGGAGTTGAGGCCGATGATCGTGTACTTGCCGTTCGCCACGGACGAGGTCGATCCGTAGTCGAGTGGCTGACTGATGTTCTGCGCGAACACGCACATGTTCGGGAGCGGCTTGCCGTGATAGGTGACCGTCCCGGCGAGCGAACCGCCGAGGATCAGCGCGCTACTGACGCCCCTGGTGGTCTTGCCCGCCCTGACGACAACCTTCGCCGAGCCGGCCGGCGTGGGCTTGTCCTTGTACCACTGGTTCTCGTAGTTGCTGTTGCTGAGGCAGCCGGGCGCGAACGCGACCTGGTACGGGCCAGGCGGCAGCCCGGTGAACCGGTAGTACTTGCCCCCGGCTAGGCCCTCGCCGGACACATCCTGGTTGGCTGCGCTCAGGCCGGTCAGCTCGACACACGTGTTGGGCTGGGGCTTGCCGGATCTGGAGAGGACCTCGCCATTCATGTTGCCGGCCGCAGACAGCACAGCGTTGATACCCGACGTTGTCCCGGCAGTGGCCGAGATGAAATCGGGTACCAGCTTCGACCCGTAGTACGCGGCAGTCAGATCCTCGGTGATTCCGCATTCGGGCTCGAAGCTCATTGCGTACTGCCCGGGCAGAAGGTTATTCAGAATGTAACTGCCATCGCGGCTGACCACGGGGAAGCCCCCTTGGCTGAAGCCCTCGGCGGCCAGCGGCGCCACGCAGATGCCGCTCAGGCCGCGACCGCCCGGACCGCGCACGGTGCCGGTGATGGTGGCGCCGGGCTTCATAGCGGCGCTGATGTGGGTGATGCTCTGCCCCGGCTCGGTTACCGTGATCGATCCGGGCGAGAACCAAGGCGCGTTGTTGTAGGCCTGGGGTGCGTAACTGCCCCGGTTGCCGCAGCCTCCGGTGAACTCCGCGGCGAAGGTACCCGTGGGCAGCTGGTCGGTGGAGTAGGTGCCATTGGCGGCCGACGTCACGGCGTTGTCGTAGTCGTTGTTGCTGTTGTCGGTCTCATAGACCTCGACGCAGATGCCGGCCAGGGGCTTGCCGCCTGGCCCGGTGACGGTCCCCGAGACTGTCGCACCCGGCGGCAGCACCGCGTCAATCCCCGCTGTGGTCTTGGCGGCCGTGACGTTGACCGGCTTGGGATAGTTAACCGCGACGTAGTTGCCCGTGGTACCGCAGCTCGGCTCGAACTGCACCGTGTATGACCCGGTGGTCAGGCCGACGGCCGAGTACTCGCCCGCGGCGTTCGTCACCGCGCCGCTGCCCGAGTCCGAATAGGGCGAGTTTGGCTGGACGTAGACGCAGATGCCCTTGAGCGGGGCGTTGGCTGCGTTCGTGACCACGCCGGAGACCACGCCGCCGAGCGGCAGGACGACGTTGATCCCGCCGAGCAGCTGGCGCGACTTGAGCCGGACCACCTTGGGATACGAGGCCGGCAGGTAGGCAAGCGCCTTGACGTCGCACGGCTCGAAGTCGAGCCGGTAGGAGCCCGCAGGCATGCCGTAGAGGTGATAGACGCCGTTGACTGACTCGGTGCCGTCCACGTACAGCGGGGCGGACTTGCCGACCCATGATGCGAACGCGCAGACCTCGGAGATCTTGTTACCCTTCGGGCCGGTGATCGTGCCGGAGATCTCGCCGCCCAGCTTCAATGTGGCGTCGATGCCGGTGGTGACCTTGCCCTTGATTACCTTGACGGACGTCGGGTCCGTGAACGTGTCCTTGTCCTTGTAGACCTGGACGAGCCAGTTGCCTCTGCTGCCGCAGCCAGCGACAAAGAAGACCACCGAATAGCCGCCGGCCGGAAGCTTGTTCGTCTCGTAGTGGCCGTTCTTGGCCGTTCGGGCATCGGTGAAGCCATACGGCGCGACCAGCTGATCGGCCTCGACGCAGATGCCGCCGAGCGGCTTGCCGTGCGGCCCGGTGACGACGCCGGAGATCCGCCCGCCGCTCGCCGTAGCGACGATGGCCGTCGCTCCTGGATGGCTGAGGGGCTGGGCCGAGGAACCGGCACTGCGAGTCAGTCCCCCGGTCAAGGGCGCGGCGGCGGTGGCGTGGGCGGCCTGGGCTGCCTGCGCCGAGCCCGCCGTCGGCGCGACGATCGAGTGCAGGATTACCGGGGCTAGCGGCTGCATCCTGGACTGGTCGACGACGACTGGGTGAGAAGCTGATCGGACCGCAGCGCCGCCGTACCATTCGGGCGCGTAGGCCGCCGAGCGGCCGCAGCCCTGATAGCGGATGTGGTACGTGCCCGTCCGCAGACCGGAAAGGAAGTAGCGGCCATCGGACCCGGTCACAGCGAACCTGACGCCCGACGGGCCGTAGGCGAGAACGCAGACGTCGGCGAGCGGCTGGCCGTCCGCCGACTCGGCCAGACCAGTCAGCGAACTGGCGGCCTTCGTGAGGTGCTGGCTCGCGAGGCGGTCGGCCGTCATCTGGCGGGCCGAGAGCGGAAGCCGGACAGCGGCCTTGGTTGGGCTCGGGCTCGCGGCCTGAGCGATCGCCGGGCCGACAAGCAAGCCAGCGGTCAGCACCCCAGCCAGGCTGGCGACCGTGGCAAAACGGAAACTACGGTGCACTTATTGCCCCCTGTGACAACTCATGAGATGACATGCGTCATCATGCGTGAAGGTACGCAGGGGGGAGCTTAGGGCAAGATAGGTCAATTGGCCGATCTTGAAGCAAGTTTGTTCTGAATTTGCTGAACGCCCAGAGGGGGTCGTGGTGAGTGACCGTGCGCGGGCGGGCGTGATCAGGCGGATGAGCGAGGGGACGGCGCGTTACGTTCCCTATCGAAGGCCGGATCCGGGTGCGCCGAACGTCGTGATTGTCGTTCTTGACGACATCGGCTTTGCTCAGCTCGGCTGCTTCGGCTCGGCGATCGCGACGCCGAACATCGACCGGCTGGCCGCCGGCGGCCTGCGCTACAACCGGTTCCACGTCACGTCGATCTGTTCCTCGACCAGGGCGGCGCTGCTCAGCGGGCGCAACCACCACGCCGTGGGCATGGGCATGACCATGGAAACGCCGCTGGGCTTCCCCGGCTACACCGGGCGCATCCCCAAGTCGGCGGCCCTGCTGCCGCGGGTCCTGCGCGATGCCGGCTACAACACGATGGCTGTCGGGAAGTGGCATCTGTGCCCGCGCGGCGAGTACTCAGTCTCGGGGCCGATGGACCGCTGGCCGCTGGGCCTGGGGTTCGAGCGGTTCTACGGTTTCCTGGCGGCGGAGACGAGCCAGTGGTACCCGCCGCTGGTGCAGGACAACACCCACATCGAGCCATCGCGTTCCCCGGCTGAGGGTTATCACCTCAGCGAGGACCTCGCTGACCGCGCCATCGCCATGGTGCTCGATCAGCGGCAGGCGACTCCGGGCAAGCCGTTCTTCTGTTACCTCGCCACCGGCGCCGCCCACGCGCCGCACCAGGTGCCGGCCGAGTGGGTCGAGCCGTACCGGGGCGCGTTTGACCACGGCTGGGAGGCCGAGCGCGAGGCGACCTTCGGCCGGCAGGCCGCAGAGGGGATCGTGCCCGCCGGGACCGAGCTAACGCCGCGGCCGCCGTGGGTGCCGGACTGGCAATCGCTATCGACTGATGAACGGCGGCTGTTCGCCCGGTACATGGAGGTCTTCGCCGGGTTCGTCACTCACGCGGACGCGCAGATCGGACGGTTCCTCGACTTCCTCGGCGAGCGCGGCGACCTCGACAACACGCTCGTGCTTGTCCTCTCCGACAACGGCGCGAGCGCCGAGGGCAGCCAGATCGGAACGTTCAACGAGCCCCACGCCTGGCTCGGCGGGGTCGAGGGTGTGGCCGAGGCACTGGAGCACATCGACGAACTCGGCGGCCATCGTGCCTTTAACCACTATCCGTGGGGATGGGCGTGGGCAGGCAACACGCCACTGCAGCTATGGAAGCGCTACGCGTGGCTCGGCGGCGTCCGGACGCCGCTGGTTGTGCACTGGCCCGGTCACCTGGCCGCGCCCGGCGCGGTCAGGCCGCAGTTCTGCCACGCGATCGACCTGTGCGCCACCGTGCTCGATGCCGCGGGCGTGGCCGCGCCCGAGGCCGTGGATGGCGTTGCCCAGCTGCCAGTCGAGGGTGCGAGCATCGCTGCCAGCTTCGCCGATCCGGACGCCGACAGCCCGCGGCGCACCCAGTACTTCGAGATGCACGGCTCCCGCGGCATCTATCACGACGGCTGGAAGGCAACGACGGACTACGTCTCGCCGCTGTTCGGGGAACGGCAGTTCCTGACCGGCAGCCAGGACTTTGACGACGACCGCTGGGCGCTGTTCAACCTGGACGACGACTTCGCCGAGGCGCGTGATCTGTCCGCTTCGGAGGCGCCGCGGTTGCTGGCGCTGCGCGAGCTGTGGTGGGCCGAGGCCGGCCGGAACCAGGTGCTGCCGCTCTGGGAAGGACCCAAGTCCAGGACCGGCATCCATCCGGGCGAGTACCCGCCGCCCGCCGAGGCGAGTTACGTGCCGGGCGGCGGCGGGATCTGCGAGGCCCAGCTGCCGACGATGATGCGCGGGTTCACCGCGACGGCCGAGCTCGAGATCCCCGATGCCGGCAAGGCGGCGCAGCCGCCCGAGGGCGTGATCTGCGCGCTCGGCGACCTCAACGGCGGGTGGGCGTTCTACCTGCTGGACGGCCGGCCGGTCAGCTGCCTGATCTCGCTCGGCGTGGCCACCAGGGTGGCCGGGCCCGACGTCCTGCCGCCGGGGCGGCACTCGGTCAGCGTGAGCTACGAGCCGTCACTGACCGGGCCAGCCCGGCTGAGCCTCCACGTCGACGGCGAACTGACGGCCGACGCCAGCCACAGCAAGCCGGCGCTTTTCCCCGGCCTGTCCACCGCGGGCGCGCGGATGCTGGTCGGGCGCGACGGCGGGCTGCCGTTCAACGACGACTATCAGCCGCCGTTCCCGCTGACCGTCACCTTGCACCGGGTGGTCTTGCGCAGCGGTCATCCGGGCGATCCGCGCAGCACCGCGGAGCGAGTCGATCAGGCCGCGCGCGCCGACTAGGCGGTGTCATCAAGGTCGCGGCGCGTCCGGTGGCTGATCGGCCGGGCTCCGATGCGCGTCGGCCGCCGGCGGGATGGCTGGGCGCCGTCGGCCGCGGATCCGTTGGCGGCTGCCCGGCTGGCCTCGGATCCGTTGGCGGCGGATCGGTTGGCCGCGGCGGTCCGGAGCCTGGCGGCGTCGCTCCCGTCGGGCTCGTCTGCCGCTGGCGCTGCCATCATGACACCGGCGCCGTGCTTGTAAACGAGCGTGCCGCCGAAGAACGCGCCGGTGCAGACGCCCACCGCCGCCGCGATCGTCAGGATGAGCACGGCCGGCGGCGTGCTGGCCCGGTGCAGGTCGCTGAGCCGCAGCGCGAGATCGCCGACTCCGATCATGAAGACCGCGGCCATGATGCATACATGAACGGCGATGATCCGCACCACGGGGGACCGGCGCTCACCGAAGCGAATCAGATCCGCGAAGCCGGTCATCATCGTTACCAGGCAGATGGCGAGACCGCCAATGAGCACGTACGTGCCCGCATGCCATAACTGGCCCGCCCAGGAACGGTGCGGGCCGCCGACCACGGAAATGATGTCGAAACCGGCAGCAAGCACGTAGGCGGCAATCGGGAAATGGGTGAACATCGGGTGCAGTGGGCGAACCCACGCTGCTGGCTGACCTGGGGTGTCAGTCATTCTTATGTCCTGCCTGCGGGGCCGGGCGATTTACCGACGTTCAGCAAAATAGCCTAAGATCCCATATGCATTTGCAGTTTGCTGAAAACGGCGCAGTCAGCCGATGAGATCGAGGGACAGCTGGTTGTAGATAGCGCCGCACTGATTACCCGCGGCGTTCACATCTGAGAGCAGTCGCGGCACCTCCGCCCGGCCCTGAGCGATCGATCGAATCGCCGCCAGTCGCGACAGATCGTCGGCAAGCCGGCTGGCCGCTGCGATCAGCATGCTCGCCTCGGCCGTATAGGGCGGCGGAATGCCTGCCTCCCTGACGCCCACGATGAAGGTCCGAACTATCTGAGCGCTCCGGCCGAGCCCGGACGTCAGGCACGCGAGCGCGTGACACGACTGTTCCTCGCTCTGGATCTGCAAGAACGCGGGTGGCATCGCGTACCAGGCCTGGTTGAGCAGATAAAGCGCCTCGACCTTCGACTGAACCGGGTAGCTCACGGGCCTGGTCAGCTCGACCGAGGTCACGACGCCTCCGGCGAGCCCGGCCAGCCCGGCGATGACTCCCGCCTTAACGAGCATGCTGGCGCCCGCAGGCAGCACCAGCCGCCAGGGGCCCTCGGGTGATTCGCGCTTGTCTCCGAGCAGTCCGGCGGGGTAGGCCGGCGTCACCATCCACGCGTAGCCGCAAGCGCGAGCATCGAACCGGATGATCGCCGCAATCGCGTCATGCCACGCGTCCGGGAGCCGCCCCGCGACCAGCGCGATCAGCCAGGCGAACGGCGCCAGGATCAACAGGCCGACCGAGGCGAGCGCAGCCAGGAGCGCCGCGGGGAGCACGGCGAAGCCGCGCAGCAGCACCGCGAGCCGAGTGAGCCTCGTGGACCGGGTGAACAGCCGAACCGGATAGTCGCTGTCGTCGAAGTGGAAAGGCGGATAGCTGTCGGTCAGCAGGAACAGGTAAGCGGCGACCCGGACTGACCACCGGAGGACCGCGGACAGCAACTCGTGGGTCCAGTCCGGAAGCTGGCCGGCAAAGATCGCCGCCACCCAGCCGGCGAGCACTGCCGCCGCCGCCTCGATCAACAGGGCGATGAGCACGACGATGTGCGGAGCCGCGAGCAACGCGCGGACGGCGATGCTGGCCCGGCCCTGCGGAGCCGTTCCAGGAAAGCTAACCAGGACCGCCGAGGTCTCGGGCACCGGCGCAATCTCGGTCGGCCCGGGCCCCCCGGACTCGGGACTCATGGCCGCCTGGCCGATGATCTCAGGGTCGGACCAGTGTGCAGCCTCAGGTGGCTCGTTCATGGTTCCCCGTTAGTGGCCCCGTGACCCGGACGAGCGCGGTCGTACCGGTATATCTACCATCAAGCTAGGCGTGCGGATAGGGCCGCGCTGCCGGGTGGACATCCCCGGAGCCGAGAATCTAGAATTGACTGTATGGTCAGTCAGTCTCGGTTTTCGCATGCGCAGCACTCGCCTGCGCCCATCGCCCCAGCGGCTCTCGCCGAGTCGCTGAAGCCGTTCGGCGAGAGCCGGATGCTGCCGCCTGCCGCCTACGTGGACCCGGCGGTGTTCGCCTGGGAGCAGAAGAACTTCTTCGGGGCCGGATGGACCTGCGTCGGCTTCTCGGCCGAGCTTGCGAACCCCGGTGACCAGCGGGCCGAGTCGGTCGGCGACGGCGGCGTGCTGCTGACCCGCGACGAGGACGGTGTCCTGCATGCGTTCGCGAACTTCTGCCGCCACCGGGGCCACGAGCTGCTGCCGTGCGGCGGATCGGCGCAGCGGCCGGGCATCGTCTGCCCGTATCACTCCTGGAGCTACGGCCTCGATGGCCGGCTGACGACGGCCAAGGGATTCAAGGGAACTGCCGGGTTCGACGAAACCAGGTGGGGACTCGTCGAGCTGCCGGTCATCGAGTGGCACGGGCTGATCTTCGTGGACGGCTCCGGCACCGCCGGGTCGCTGACGGACGCGCTCGCCGAACTAGACACGCTGGTTGCGCCGTACGAGCCGGAGCGGCTGGTCATCAAGGGCAGGCACGTCTACGACGCGGCGGCAAACTGGAAGATCCTCACCGAGAACTATCACGAGTGCTACCACTGCCCGATGATCCACCCCGAGCTATGCCGGGTCAGTCCGCCGAAGAGCGGCGAGAACTACCCAGCCGGGGGTGCCTGGGTCGGCGGCTGGATGGACCTGCGCGATGGCATGACCACCATGTCACTGGATGGCACCAGCCTGGGGACGCCACTGCGCGGGCTGGACGCGACCGGCCTGCGCACCGTCATCTACGTCAACATCTTCCCCAACGTGCTCCTGAGCCTGCACCCGGACTACGTGATGACGCACCGGCTCACGCCACTGGCCGCCGATCGAACGATCATCGAGTGCACCTGGGCCTTCGCGCCCGAGGCACTCGAGCGGCCAGACTTTGATCCGGGCTACGCGGTCGAGTTCTGGGACATCACGAATCAGCAGGACTGGGGAGCATGCGAGTCGGTGCATCGCGGGCTGAGCTCGGCCCACGCGATCGCGGGCCCGCTCTCGCCAGATGAGGATGCGGTGTACCAGTTCGTCACCCTGGTCGCGCGCGGTTACGGCGGAGAGTCCGTCTGGGACCGGCCCGCACTGTCAGTTCCAGCCATTTCCTGACGGGAACGACGCTGCGCGCTGCCGGTCGCTACGGTCGGCATATAGATGCCCCTGCCCGTGTTGAGAGCAGGTGCTGAACTCCTGCGACCGTAAGGACATGACCGTGGCCCTGCGCGATTACCCTGTCAACACCCTGGCGGGCGAGCCGTCCTCACTGAGCGCGCTCGACGGCAAGACCCTGCTGGTCGTCAACGTCGCGTCGAAGTGCGGGCTGACGCCGCAGTACACCGGCCTCGAGCAGCTGCAGGAGCGGTACGCCCCCCGTGGCTTCTCGGTAGTGGGCTTCCCCTGCAACCAGTTCGGCGGTCAGGAGCCCGGCAGCGCCGAGGAGATCGCCGAGTTCTGCTCGGCCACGTACGGCGTGACGTTCCCGATGTTCGAGAAGATCGACGTTAACGGGCCGGACCGGCACCCGATCTATACCGAGCTCACGGCCACACCGGACGCCGATGGCCAGGCGGGCGACATCCAGTGGAACTTCGAGAAGTTCCTCGTCGGTCCCGACGGCGCGATCCTCGGCCGGTTCCGCCCGATGACCGCTCCGGACGCCGAGGAGCTCGTCACCGCGATCGAGGCCAGCCTGCCGCAGGGTTAGTCCGCCTAGTGGACTGGCGGCGGGGTGCCCTCCGCGCTCGCGGCCAGGGCCGGATCCCAGTCACAGACGGCGCACGCGTGCAGGAAGGCTGACTGGGCAAACTGCAGCGCGGTCGCGTGCTTATCGCTGGCCGTGCGCACGTCGTCCCAGTCCAGGATGAACTCGCCGAGGCTGGCATCCCAGCGGGCGGCCGCCGAGGCCAGGGTGCTGCGGGCGAAGCCCTCGACCGCCGGGTGCGCGTACGCGTAGAACGCGGCCTTCGGGTACCGTCCGTCGCCGGGCCACCAGCCGACCGCCACCTCCTGCGAGTCCATCGCGTTGCGCATGATGAAGTCGTCTGATGGCGGGTCCGCGGGTGCGCCGGAGAAGAGGCTCACCGCCAGGTCAAACGAGCCCCACCAGGCGTTGACCGGCGTCGAGCGGCCGCGGTAGGGCGCGCGGTAGGCGGCCAGCACGAGCGCGGCCTGCGTGGCGGCGGCGAAGTAGTCACCGACCTGATCGGCGTCATAGGTGGCGTGCTCGTAGTCGTCGTCCAGCGGCGAGGTCCACTGCACCTCCTGCGGAGTCGGATCGATCGTGACCGGCCCGCCGAACGCCCGCACGGCAGTCAGGACCTCCTCCGTCACCTCCGCTACCGGCCGGTGCGGATACAGCGGGATCAGCTTCTCCTGACCATCGCTGTGCTCGACCACCGCCTGGTGCCGGCGCAGGTCGAGCGCGACGGCCAGCGAGCCCGAGCCGTCAGGGGCGGGCAGCGGCGCGGTTTCCCAGCCGCGGGCGGTCAGGCGCAGCGCCGCGTGCTGCAGCTGCGGCTCGGGCGGGGCAAGCCGGGCGGCAAGCTTGCCGAGTACCTGCGTGTGCGCGTGCAGGGTGTCGCACGTGGCGCGCCACTGTTCGTAGTTGACTGCTGGCCAGGCCGTAGGCATGACCGCACGCTAGCGGACCAGCCGCGCTGACCGCGGCTGCTTAGGTACACCAAGGCCGGCGCCATGCCGGTCAGGCCGTGGTCAGGCGAGCGTGCGCGGGCCGCGCTTCACCATCTGATCGGCGATGATCGAGCGCTGGACCTCGCTGGTCCCTTCCCAGATCCGCTCGACCCGCAGCTCGCGGAACAGCCGCTCGGCCACGTTCTCGCGCATGTATCCCCGGCCGCCGAAGACCTGCACCGCCCGGTCGGCCACCCGGCCCGCCATCTCGGATGCGTACAGCTTGGCCATCGAGCACTGAGCGTGCTGCACCTTGACGTCGGCGCCGGCGTCGATGCCGCGCGCGGTCTCATAGACCATCGACCTCGCGGCGAACAGCTCGGTCAGGCTGTCGGCCAGCATCGCCTGGATCGCGCCCAGGTGGGTGATCGGGCGGCCGTTGACCTCGCGTTCCCTGGCGAACGCGGTCATCTCATCGACCAGCCGCTGCGCCCCGCCCAGGCAGCGGGCCGCGACCATCATCCGCTCGAACCTGAACCACTCGTAGGCGAAGCTCATCCCGTCGCCCTCGGCGCCGACCAGGTGACTGGCGGGGACCCGCACGTCGCTGAACTCGACGATCGGGTGATGGTGGCTGATCGTGTGCGTGTAGGCCGGGGTACGGAGCACGCGCACGCCCGGGCTCGGCAGGTCGACGAGGAACATCGCGTGCTCGCCGTCATGGTCGCCGCCGACGAGCTTGCCCTGGAAGAACGCGAAGTCGGCGGTGTTGTACGAGGTGACGTGCCATTTCTCGCCGTTCAGCACGTAGTCGTCGCCATCCCGGCGGGCCGTGGCGACAATGGCGTCGACGTCCGAGCCCGCCCCTTCCTCGGTAATCGCGTAGCACTCCTCGCGCTCGCCGCGCACCGCCGGCCGGACGAACCGGTCGATCTGGTACTCGGTCGCTACCGACGGCAGCCAGGACGGGGGAGTGGCCACGACCCAGGCGAGGGCGTTCGTGACGCGGCCGACCTGCTCCTGAACGAGTACCTGCTGCAGCGCGCTGCAGCCGCCCCCGCCGAGCTCCCTGGGCATGTTCGTCGCGTAGAGCCCGAGCTCGATCGCCCGCGCCTTGTGCCCGGCGACGACCTCCTTAGGCAGGTCGCCGTTATTGAGCTCGGCCTCGACCTCGAGCGGGATCAGCTCGTCGGCGAGCATCCGCGCGCTGGCCTGGATCTGCAGATCCTCATCCGACAACCCGTACATCGCGCCCGCCTCATCTTGACTGAACGTTCAGTCTAGAGCAGGCTGCGGCTACCCGCCAGGCCAGCCGGCCAAACGGAACGGGCCGCAGTACGCCGTGAGCGCACTTGCGCCGGGCCGGCGAGGCAGCGTTTGTCGCGTCTTGCGACCGGGTACCTGCCGGGTTGATCTACAGCGCCGTCGTGCCGGCCGGGTCCGCCCGGCTAGGCAGAGATGCACGAACGGCAGCCTGTAGGACATCGGGGGAGGGAAATCGCACATGCGCCTCATGAAGTCTGTCATGGCGATCGCGGCTGTCTGCGCGACCATGCTCGCGATGACCGGTATCCGCAAGCGGAGGAAGAACCGCATGTCCAAGAAGCAGCGCGGCTTCCTCGGGTCTCGCCACAGCTAGCCGGTCGGGGCAGACTCAGAATTATCACGAGGGAACGAGGGCGGCGGTTGCCAGTGTGCAGCCGCCGCCTTCATCGTGCCAGGGGCGAGCGAGAGCGTGAGCCGTGCCTTGACTGAACATTCAGTTTATGCCAGGATCGGCCAGTGCAGATGAAGGCGAGCGAGCTGCCGGGATCGGCCGACGCCGTTGTCATCGGCGGTGGAACCATCGGCGCGTGGTGCGCCTATTTCCTCCGGCGCAGCGGCGTTGAGCGAGTAGCGCTCATCGAGAAGCGCACCCTCGGCCAGGGCGCGAGCAGCCGGGCGGCGGGAATCGTCAGGACTCAGGGCGGCACTCCGTGGGCCGTCGAGCTGGGCGAGTGGTCCCGCAGGTTCTATCTCGGGCAGCACGATGAGCTCGGCGTTGACTCCGGCTTTACCCAGCAGGGCTACCTGCTGCCCTGCTTCACCGATGCCGACGTCGCGGCGGCCCGCGAGCGGATGGAGATGCAGAACCGGCTCGGGCTGCAAGTCCGCTGGCTGGAGCCGGGCCAGCTCGACTCGCTCAACCCCACGCTCGCCCCGGGCCGGACGCTCGGGGGCACCTACTGCGCCGAGGACGGCTACCTCACGCCGCCACGCAACGTCACCGCGTACGCGGTCGCGCTCGCAATGAGCGGCGTGCAGGTCCACGAGCATGTGGCGTGCACGGGCCTGGAGACCTCCGGCGGGCAGGTCGTCGGCATCCACACGACCGCGGGGCCAGTAGCCGCCCCGCTGGTGGTGCTGACCGGCGGTCCCGAGCTGGCTCAGGTCGGCAGCCTGGCGGGGATCAGGATCCCCACCGGCGGCGTGCGGCATCAGGTCGCGGTGACCGAGCCGCACCCAGATCTCGCGGCCGAACGCGTCCCGATGGTCTTCGACCTGGCTGCCGGGCTGTACTGGCGGCCGGAAGAGGGCGGCCTCCTGTTCGGCATGAGCAACCCGGACGAGACGCCGGGCGAGGCGCGTGCCGTCGACGAGCCCTACCTTGCCCTGATGCGCCAGCGGCTGGCCGAGCTCGTGCCGGTCACCGCCAGCCTCGGGCTGCGGCGGACCTGGGCCGCCACGATCGATTACACCCCCGACCATCTGCCGATCATCGGCCCCGCGATCGTGCGCGGCGAGACCCTGGCCGGAGTCACCGTCGCCAGCGCCGGCGGAGCCGGCATGATGTGGGGCCCGGCCGTGGCCAGGGCGACCGCGGACGTCGCGCTGACGGGCCGCTCCGACGTCGTGGACGTGACCGACCTGGGTCTGGATCGGTTCGACGACGCCGGCAACAGCAAACTCGGGACCGACCCGATCGCACTGCCGTTCCCCGAGCACGCACCGCAGGCCCCCGGCAAGCTGACGCTTTCCTAACTCCCGAGAGGAACCCTTCGCAATGACCGACGTAACGCCGTACCTGGCTGCCGCCGCGACCGCCGAGCTTGAGGACTGGGGTCCGCTGGAAGAGGCGACCGGGGAGCCGATGCAGACTGCCGGGCTGACGCTCTGGCAGGACGGCGACCAGGAGATCGGGGTGTGGGAGTGCACACCCGGCCCGTCGTACTGGAAGCTCGAGACCAACGAGTTCGTGCACATCGTGGCCGGACGGATGACCGTCACGCCCGAGGGCGGCGAGCCGCTCGAGGTCAGCGCCGGCAACACGGCCGTGTTCCCGCTGGGCTGGGCCGGGACCTGGCAGATCCACGAGACGATCCGCAAGATCTACGTCATCTTCTAGGCCGGGCTACCTGTCACTTCCATGCTACGAAATCGAAATGTCCGACCGCGTAGCGTTGGAGGAGGCGTGCCTGGCGCGCCGATGGCCCGCCGCGCGCTTCCGCCGCGGGCCAGGGCAGGCGGACCGAACGGGATCCCGCAATACCGGCAAAGCTCCCCATAATCGTCTCATGGGGCGGCATAACTATCGCTCTGGCAGTGCAGTCTGCCGGTGCGGGGCTTTTGCCGCTTTACAATGTGTCGGCTGCCGATGTATCGCGCGACTTCGTAGCCGTTTTGCGTCACGCAAACCTGGTCAAAAAGGTCGTCAGATTGGCCCGAAGCGGTACGTAGTTGGAGCCTGGGTCAACTTACCCCCACTTCCGTTCGGTTCTGCGCCGGGCTTGTCCAGGTTTGGGCCAGCGGAACTGGAGGTAGGTGGCGCGTTGTACCGTCAGCCGACCTAGATAAAAGGTACTAACCGAACC
>Ga0209380_10000371_pt1 | contig 31672 bp, 27 predicted proteins | sample HubBroMetageWFT6_FD_188347 | JGI IMG/M metagenome (GOLD analysis project Ga0209380, IMG submission 188347) | Warmed and freeze-thawed soil microbial communities from the Hubbard Brook experimental Forest, New Hampshire - Hubbard Brook CCASE Soil... | ecosystem: Environmental > Terrestrial >... | reverse complement strand
CACCAGGCGGGGGCGGGAGGGTTGGGGCTGTGAAGCACGGCCGAACGTGTGGAGAATGCCGATGACGGCGGCGTAAGCGGCAAGAATGCCGAAACCAACTGAGGCTACGACGGTGACGAAGACAATTAAGGGCATTAGGAGCGAATTCACGGCAACTAACCTCGAACAAAGGGCTGTTATCAGATGCCAAGGCCCGAAATCCGTATACCAGTAACTTGCGCCGACAGCGGACGGGAAGCTTCAATCTAACCGCGTTGACGCTCCGCGCTGTTGACGACTAAGATACGGAGTAGAGCTGTGCAATCCCACTCTCTAATAAATCTGTTGCCCTGTCGACGTTACGGAAGGGACATAACCCCCAGGACATCATGGCGATTACCAAGATTTCGGTCCGGGGCGCCCGGCAGCACAATCTAAAGAACATAGATGTTGAGATTCCGCGGAACGCCTTGACTGTGGTCACCGGGCTCAGCGGTTCGGGAAAGTCGTCTCTGGCCTTCGACACGATCTATGCCGAAGGCCAACGGCGCTACGTGGAGACCCTCTCGGCCTACGCACGCCAGTTTCTGGACCAGATGGAACGGCCGGATGTCGATGCGATTGATGGACTTAGTCCCTCCATCTCGATCGAACAAAAGACCACCAGCCGGAGCCCGCGTTCGACCGTCGGCACCATCACCGAAATCTACGATTATCTTCGCCTGTTGTTCGCCTCGATCGGTGTGCCGCATTGCCCGAAATGCGGGCGGCCGATCACCCGACAGTCGGCAGATCAGATCGTGCAGCGGGTGATGGCGCTCACTCCGGAGGACCGGGTGATGGTAATGGCGCCCATCGTCCGCGGGCGCAAAGGCGAGTTCAAAAAAGAGATGGAGACGCTCGTCAAACACGGTTATACGCGAGCTCGGATCGACGGAGAGCTTGTCGGTTTGGACGACGAGGTCGCCATCAATCTCGACAAGCGAAAAAATCACACGATCGAAGTCGTGATTGATCGCCTGCTGGTGAAGCCGGGGATTGAACATCGCCTGGAAATGTCGGTGGCGCTGGCCATGAAACTGGCGGGCGGGCTGGTGCAGGTTGCGGTGGTCGGCGGCGAGGAGCAGCTTTATTCGGAGAAGCTGGCGTGTCCGGATTGCGGCATCAGCGTGCCGCAACTGGAGCCGCGATCGTTTTCGTTCAACAGTTTGTACGGAGCGTGTCCGGACTGTCATGGGTTGGGCAGCAAGTACGATTTCGATCCCGCGAAAGTGATTACCGACTGGTCGAAGCCGCTGCTCGATGGCGGACTGGGGCCGGGGTCGGCGTCGCAGAATCTGATTCATATGCTGCAGATTTCGGCGGCGGCATATGGAATCGATCTCAATACGCCGTTCGAGAAGTTTTCAGAGAAGACACAGGATTTCTTACTGAACGGCGAGCCGGGACGCGGAGGGAAAACCGGGTTTCACGGCATCTTTGGATATCTCAAGCAGAACCTGGAAGAGTCGAGCTCGGAAGGCTATCGCGATTGGCTGATGGACCACATGTCGGCCACACAGTGTCCGGCTTGCCACGGGAAGCGCTTGCGGCCGGAGAGCCTGGCGGTCAAGGTAAACGGGATGTCGATTGCCGAATTTACAGCGTTGCCGGTGGCGCGCTCGCTGGCCGTAGCCCGGGGCATCAAACTGGCGGGGCGCGAGGCCCTCATTGCCGGGCGCGTCATGCACGAAGTGGTGGAGCGCTTGCAGTTCTTGGATGCGGTGGGGTTGGGATACATCTCGCTGGATCGCTCGGCAGCAACTTTGTCGGGGGGCGAAGGGCAACGGATTCGACTCGCAACGCAGATCGGATCAAAGCTGAGGGGCGTGTTGTATGTGCTCGACGAGCCCTCGATCGGATTGCACCATCGTGATAACGGAAGACTGTTGACTGCGCTCGAAAATTTGCGCGACCTGGGCAATACCGTGCTTGTCGTGGAGCACGATGAAGAGACGATCCGGCGTGCCGATTATGTAGTGGACCTGGGGCCGGGCGCGGGGCGACATGGCGGGAGTCTGGTGTCGCATGGAACTCCGGAACAGATCATGCGTGATCCCAACTCGCTGACCGGGGCGTATATCTCGGGCCGGACCTCAATTGCGATGCGGCCGGAGCGGCGTCAGACGAACGGAGCGGCGCTGACGATTCTGGGCGCGAAAGAAAACAATCTCAAGAATCTGGATGTAGCCTTTCCGCTGGGTGTGATGACCGTCGTGACAGGCGTGTCGGGTTCAGGGAAATCGACGCTGGTGAACGACATTCTGTATCGGGCGCTGGCGCGGCAACTGTATCGTTCACGCGAGAAGGCGGGCGAGCACAAGGCGATTTCCGGCGCGGAAAACATTGATAAAGTCATTCGCATCGATCAATCGCCGATCGGGAGGACACCGCGATCGAATCCGGCGACCTACACGGGAGTATTTACGCAGATTCGCGATTTCTACGCCATGCTGCCGGAGTCGCGCGAGCGCGGCTACAAGGCGGGGCGGTTTTCCTTCAACGTTTCCGGCGGACGCTGCGAGGCGTGCCAGGGTGAAGGGCAGCGGCGCATCGAAATGAATTTTCTGCCCGATGTGTACGTGCTCTGTGAAGTTTGCGGCGGGCGGCGCTACAACCACGAAACGCTGGCAGTGAAGTACAACGGGAACTCGATCGCTGATCTGTTGGAGATGCCGGTCTCGGACGCGCTGCCGATACTCGAGAACATTCCGCAGGTGAAACAGAAGCTGCGAACTCTGGTCGACGTGGGGTTGGGCTACATTCATCTTGGGCAGTCGGCGGTAACGCTTTCCGGTGGCGAGGCGCAGCGCATTAAGCTGGCGCGCGAACTGAGCAAGCGGCAAACCGGCAAGACGCTGTACTTGCTTGATGAACCGACGACCGGGCTGCATTTCGACGACGTGAAGAAGTTGCTCGACGTGCTTCACCGATTGACCGACCTGGGGAACTCGATCATCATCATCGAACATAATCTGGATGTGATCCGGAACGCGGATTGGATCATTGATCTAGGCCCTGAGGGCGGGGAAGAAGGTGGTCGCATCGTGGCGCAGGGCACACCGGAGACGGTGGCGCGAGTGAAGAAGTCGTACACCGGGCAGGCGTTGGCGGGATATTTCGGGAAAGCAGTTCCCGGTTCTCGGGTAGCAGTTCTCAGCTGAGGGAATCTCGACCGTCAATATGGTTTCCGTCGGCTATATGGCGAAGCGAGTTCCGAAGAGGTCTGACCGGTTTCAAGCTCCCCATGTTGTTGCCGTCTTTTCTGTCAGCAACTGCAATGGCGAGAACTTCACAGACTATATTCCCTACTGGAAGGACAATGGTTATTGGCTCTTCGATTCTCCGGAAGCGATTAGAATTGTCGCCCGGGAAAACTCGATTCTGCTTGCAGGAACTTCGTTGTGTTATTACGAAGCGTACGAAAAAGACTTTGACGGTGAACGCTGGACTCCTTGGTCGCCGGAGCCATCATTCCGAACGGACGTACCAGCGCCCTTCGGGGAAGCAACTGGCCGGCTTCGACGCGGTGAGTTTCACGGCGAGCACGTCCCCGGAGTGCTCGGGACTTTCGTGCAGCAGTCTAGCGGCAGACTGCGCACAAATGCACACTGTCTTGACTCCTTTGACGAGGCCGAAACGAACCTCAGTCGCGGGGCGTTTAACCAATCCGAGCCGGGGCTATATCGAATATTCGCAGTTTATTCCGTAGACTGGAACTAAGTCACGGGGGTCTTCTTTGTCATCATCCGACAATCCGCAGTTGGAGCGGCCGCCGCTGATCAACGGAGAGACGCCGGAGTCCGTGCCGAGTGCGCCTGGTGTTTTTGCTCTGGCGGGTACGGCTCCCGCCCCGGCGGTCCCGCCACCGGTGGAGAATCCCGTGTGGAACGGGTGGGACGTGCTGTTGATTGCGGGGCTGACCGTGGTCACCATGATCGTGCTCCAGTTGGCAGTGCTGTTGGGGGCGCACTGGCTCTGGTTCTCCCGGGAGAGCTTGGCGGAGGTTTCGAAAAAGCCAATCCTGCTGATTGCCTCCCAATTTCTGATCTACATCCCGGTGGCTGCATGCATGGTCGCGCTGGTACAGGGAAAGTATCACGTTCGCTTCTGGCCGGCGATCCGGTGGAACTGGCCGCGATCGGAGTGGAAACTCTTGGCGCTGGGAGCGGCGATGTTTTTCGCACTCGGCCTGCTGCAGAACTTGCTTCCCATGCCGAAGGACACTCCCTTCGCGCATCTGTTTGATCGGCCGCGGGACGCCTACTTGCTATCGATCATCGCGGTCACTCTCGGACCGCTGATGGAGGAACTGTTCTTTCGCGGGTTCATGTATCCGGTTATCGCGCGGCGAATGGGTGTGGCCTGGGGGATCGGGCTGACGGCGCTGCCGTTTGGTTTGATTCATTTGCCGCAGTACGGCTGGGCGTGGGGCGCGGCACTGGTGATCTTTCTGGTAGGGGTTGTGTGCGGTGTCGTGCGCGGCGTCACGAAGTCGGTGGGGGCCAGCTTTCTTGTGCACGCAGGCTTCAACGGGACGCAAATGCTGCTGGCGCTCGTGGCTACGCACGGGTTCAGGCATATGGAGGCCGGTATCGCTCAGGCTTGGCTGCGTTGAAATTTCTGAATTGGTAATTTGATCTCTCCCAGGGACATGCGCCCTTAGTTTGACGTATCGTATGCAGACTTGTCCCGAGTGCGACGTATGAACCGACCAGATGTCCGCAATCAGAACATCGCGTCCGGGGCGGCGAAGACCGTCGCGGAGACTCTGTTGTCGCCCAGCATTCTGGAGGCGATTCCAGACGCAGTGGCGGCGGTGAACCAGCAAGGCGTCATTATTCAGGTCAATTCCCAGACCGAAGCGCTGTTCGGATACACCCGCGACCAGTTGATTGGTCAGAAAGTTGAGATTCTGGTTCCCGACCGCCAGCGTCCGCAACATCACCTGCACCGAGAGCAGTTCCATCGGCAGCCCAAGATTCGACGCATGGGATCAGGGCTGGATCTTTACGGAAGGCGCCGCGAGGGATCAGAATTTCCCGTAGAAATCAGTCTCAGCCCGGTCGCAACCGCCGACGGAACGATGGTTCTGAGCGTCATTCGAGATATCAGCGACCGGAAGCGGGTTGCAGACGAATTGCGAGGCGTCAATGAAGAACTCGACCGAAGAAAGAGCCGTGAGCTGCGGGATTCCCGGAACCGTCTAGCTCTCATCGTCGATTCGTCGCAGGACGCGATTATCGGCAAGACCCTCGATGGCATCGTCACGCACTGGAATCAGGGGGCGGAGCACATTTATGGCTACACCGCGCAGGAGATGATCGGCCGGCCGATTTCGGTGCTCGCCCCCACCGAGCGAGTCGACGAAATTCCCGCGATCCTTGACAAAATCCGCCTCGGGCAGCGGATTGACTACTTCGAGTCAGTTCGGGTTACCAAAGACAAACGCAATTTGAATGTTTCAATTTCTGTATCCCCCATTTATGACACGGACGGGCAGGTGGTTGGGGCATCGACCATTGCACGCAATATTACCAGCCAAAAGAAAATCGAAGAGCAACTTCGGCAATCTCAAAAAATGGAAGCGGTGGGGCGGCTGGCTGGTGGAGTCGCCCATGACTTCAACAATCTCTTGGGCATTGTCACCGCTTGTTCAGAATTGTTGCGCCATCGGGTGGATCGCGACAGTGGCGAATATCTTGACAACATTAGCGAGGCTGCAAAGCGCGGGGCGGCCTTGACACGGCAATTGCTCGCGTTCAGCCGCCGGCAACCTCTACAGACTCAGTTGCTGGATCTGAACGATCGGCTGCGCGCTGTGAGCAAGCTTTTGCGTCCGCTGATGGGGGATGACGTTGAGATTGTGCTTCTGCCGCGATCGACGACCGCCATTGTTGAGGCGGACCCTGGCCAACTGGATCAGGTTGTCATGAATCTGGCAGTGAATGCGCGTGACGCCATGCTGCGGGGTGGGAAGTTGGTAGTGGAGACCGGAGTGTTCGACTGCGATGAATCATTTGCCAGGGAGCATCCCGCAATGCATGTGGGACGCTATGTAATGCTGGCGGTCAGCGACACCGGGCACGGCATGGACGAGGCGACGCGATCCCGCGTTTTCGAGCCCTTCTTTACCACCAAGGAAACGGGAAAGGGAACCGGTCTTGGTCTGGCCACCGTATACGGCATCGTGAAGCAGAGCAAGGGTTATGTGTGGGTTTACAGCGAGCCCGGACATGGAACGACATTCAAGATCTATCTGCCCAGTGCTGAATACAAGTTGAATACATCGCCCGCAGCGCAGACCGAAAAGCTGCCGCCGCGGCGAGAGGGGGTGACGATCTTGCTGGTGGAAGACGACGTCGTCATGCGCCGGTTGACGCGGAAGATGCTGGAAGGCCACGGCTACAACGTGCTTGAGGCGGAAGACGGAAAAAGGGCGTTGGAGGTGATCCAGTCACACAATGCGCCGATCGATCTCGTGCTCACGGACGTAGTGATGAAGGAAGTGAATGGCCCCGAACTGGTTCTGCGGTTGATCGAGTCGCACCCGGCAATGAAAGTTGTATATATGTCGGGATACACCGGGGAACTGGTCGTGACCCAGGGACCCGATAGCGGCATCCGGCTGCTGGAAAAGCCGTTCACGCGAGCTAATCTGCTCAAGACCCTGGATCTAGCGATGGGGTAGGGTTCAGCCTTGCGAGAGGATGCGGTCATTCCGTTTCGGCTTACCCGCATTGCAACGGGGCTGCTCAGACGTCCTTTTCGGACGGCGTGTTTCCGAATTGGTAACGCAATGTTGCGCGCGTATTCAACCCGAACTTTCAATCTGCTGGTTTGCGATTGCTCCTCCCGCTTCCGTCTGCGATACTCGGGGCGCTATGAAAGGCAATCCGAAAGTTCTTGCTGAACTCAATAAAGCACTGCGCGAAGAGCTGACCGCGATCAACCAGTACTTTCTGCACGCGGAGATGTGCGAGAACTGGGGATATCACAAGCTCTCCGATTTCATCAAGAAGCAATCCATCGGCGAGATGAAGCACGCCGAAGTGCTGATTGAGAGGATTCTGTTTCTGGATGGCAGCCCGTCGATGCAGCCGCTGCAGCTCACGGTCGGCGGCAGCGTCAAGGCGATGATTGAAAGCGATCTAGCGCTGGAGATCGGAGCGGTGAAGCAGTACAACGATGCGGTCGCGATCGCCACTAAAGAAGGCGACAACGGATCGCGCGATCTACTGGTTACCTTGCTCAAAGACGAAGAGAGTCACGTGGATTTTCTCGAAGCCCAAATGCACCTGATCAAAGAACTGGGCTATGAGCGCTACTTGACGCAGCAGATGGGGGACGACGAAGGAGAATAGGAACTGTTTCGAGAGCGGGGAGCTGTCTCGCTCCTGCCCGGTCACCGAGATAAGAGCCAAATCTTGTTCTTAGCTTTTCCAAAGCCGCGTAGCCGCGCTTCCAATCTTCAGAAGTAGCGCGGACGGAAATCGCGTCGAGAGAATTTCGAGGCCCGGAACCCACCTGAAGCCTCGCCTTCAACCGGGCACAAACGGCAGGGCTGAAGCCGTGCCCTTCCGCAAACTTCTATTGCCAGTCGATTTTAGACCGCGGTAATCCCGCGACCGATTCTACTTCACGGTGACGGTTAGCAACTGGGCGCCACTGACGACGTAGTCCAGCGGGGGCGTCGCAGTTTCGTCTACGTTCGATTCTCCGCTGACGATCATCTCCTGGTTTCCACGCATGCCATCCATAATATTCATCACGGAGATGGGCAAGGTGGGCATGACTTTGTCGGCGACGCGAGCTTCAGGATCGGCCTCGAGGAGCGAGACGTAGAGGCGATTGTTGGAGTGCTCTTTGTTCAGCAGTGCAATGGTGGAGGCAAGATCGAGTTTGCGGCCGAAGGCAGGGTTCGTGCGGCCCACGCGGTCCAGAGTCTCACCGTCACTGACCAGGATGCGTAAGTTCCCTTTGCTGGCCGATGTGGGAATCTTCACGGGAATCTGGCGAACGACGCGTTCACCACGATAGGGAGCGAGCACAGTTTCTACAATGATCTCATCCCCCGGACGCGCTTCGCTGACGTCGGTACGGGCGCTTTCAAGCCGCGCCCAGCGACGCTCACGAATGAGGTCGAAGTCGAGCTTGACTCCCTTGACTGCCGGAGCATTGTAAGGATTGTCGTAGATGCGTCCGAAGCGATCGCCAAGCGAAAGCGCTGCGGCCATCGCGGCGGGCTGGCCGTTTTCGGCGGGAACGAACATGTTCCGGAGCCCGACTTCGGGGAAGCCCTTTACATCGATCGTGCCGTTGAGCCTGTAGGTGATTTCTTCACCGTATTCATTGACGCCATGCAAGGCGTTGAAGACAGTCGCCATCATGGCGACGGGACTGAGGCGCGGATTGTTCAACACTTCATAATGAAATACTTTCGCACCGCTTCCACCGTGAATGGTGAGCGTCACTGGAATCATGTCGGGCTGTTTGTTGAAAACTCCGAGGATGCCGGTGTGGCGATCCTGCACAAAGACTCCCGCCTGCTCGGTGGTGTTGACGATCTTGAAGGCATTGAGCGGCGAGGGCAGCGTCGCCAGGACCTGCGCCTTGTTCATGGGCAGATCGACTGAGCCAAACTGCAGCAACGGATGTCCGCAGGCCAGAAGCCGCTGCGGATCGATGTAAGTTACGGTGCACGTGGCCGCGATGTCCATGTCGCCCCGAACCAGAATTGCACTCACGGCCGAACCCGCTTCGAGCGGTTCCGGCTGTTTGTCTTCGCTCACAGAGCCTGCGCCCATGACGGGAACGACTCCAGCAGAAGCAAACTGACCGGCAAAGCGGCGCACCGTGTCCTCCGAGAACCCGTTGAAGACCAGGGGGGAATCGATGGGCTTCAGATAACTGGCGAAACTCTGCGTTGAATTCTGATTGGAATCTGAAAAAGTACCCGCATCCCCGGGGGAAGCGGTCTTTCCGGCGGAGTTGGTCACGCTCGGTTTGGTGGCGGCAGCTTCTTCAGCCGGCGACTTGTCGAGCGCGTTGATTTCCAGCATGTCGGCGATGGGGGTCACGCCCGCGATCGGCTCCTTCGAAAATTCGCCAATGCGAAAGGCAAGCGCCCCAGCCAACCGGCCGTTGAGGTACACGGGACTGCCGCTCATGCCCGCGACCACGCCGGTATATTCCACCTTGGTCCCATGCAGCCGAATCAGGATGATGTCGCCCTTGGGCCCATTCGTGTTGTGCATGACGCCGAGAACTTCGACGTCCATGGACTCCGGCTTAATACCCTCAAATACCGTGAGGGCATAGCCACGCATGCCAGGATGGATCTGGTCCACCGGAATGGTGGGTTGCGAGGTTTGGGCCGTGAGTTTAATTGTGGATAGGGATAGACCTGCGAGGAGAAGCGCGAGAAACACTTTTCTCATTTAGAGCCCCGACGGTGAGACCCGTCAACGGGCCCCATTACGAATTAGACTCCGACCAACTGCGACTTGTTGCCTGGAGGGAACTATCTGGGACCGGGCAAAACATCCCAATTGCGAATCCGTGCGTCTATACTAGCACAGGGGTTTCCGGGGTTGAACATGTTTAATCATTACAAAAGTAAGACATTACGGATCAAAAATTTGCATTTGACAGGTGTCAGTGGCGTACTGTTGGTGGCTTTGTTTTGCTGCCCTCCGTGGCTGACAGCGCAGGATCAACAGAGCCCAACGCCGGCCACTCAGACGCCTTCGCCGGCACCGTCCCAAACGCCCGACAATGGAAGGCCGAAGCAAGAGGCCCCAGCCGAAGCTGGTGGTCCCACTGACAATGTGGGCCCCTACGCCATTCCGAAGAAAAAGGCCGAAGACGCACCGCCGCCTCCGCCAGTGGCGCCGAAAAAAGTCGAGGACATTCCCGACTATTCGCTGAAAGTAAACGTGCCACTGGTGAACGTAGACGTGCTGGTCACGACCAAAGATGGGCAATTCATCCCCGGATTGAAGCAGGAAAATTTTCGCATCCTGGAAGACGGCGTTGCGCAGGACGTGACTCACTTCAGTGTGTCGAAGGCTCCGATTACGGCCGTGCTGCTGGTGGAGTTTGCCTCGACGAACTATGTCTTTATGATGCAGGCCCTGCAAGCTTCCTATGCATTCGCCAATACCCTGAAGAAGGAGGACTGGGTAGCGGTGGCATATTACGACATGCAACCGCACATTCTGGTCGACTTCACACAGGATAAGAAGGCCATCTACGGAGCGCTGAACCAGTTGCGCATCCCAGGTTTTGCGGAGACCAATCTTTTCGACGCGCTGTACGATACGCTGGATCGCCTCGACCGTGTGGAAGGGAAGAAATACGTCATTCTGGTGACGACTGGAATCGATACATTCAGCAAACTCACGCTGGACAAGATCATGAAGAAGATCAAGGACACAAAAGATGTCACCATCTTTCCCATCAGCGTGGGGTTCATCGTCCGCGAGTATTGCGAAACCCATCCGGGGGGCTGCCGCAATGCCCATGGCATGGGTATCCCGGTGGGGAACATGGACTACCTGCAAGGCGACAACGAGATGAGAACGTTCGCTGCCATGACCGGCGGGCGCGCTTATTTTCCGCGTTTTGAGGGCGAGCTTCCGGAGTTGTTTGGCGATATCTCCAACGATATTCGCAACCAATACACGATCTCTTATCACCCGACCAATTCCAAGCTTGATGGAACCTATCGAAAGCTAAAAGTGCAGATTGTCGCCCCCGGTGGTGGTCCCCTCAAGGTGAAAGACCAGAAGGGCAAAGACGTTAAAGTGGATGTCGTGTCGCGCGACGGATATACGGCGAAGCACACGGTGGATTAGATTCAGTTTGAGCCGCATCGCTAAGCACGGTCTACCGGAAGGGCCGTCTTTTGACGATTCCCTGGCCTTCGCGGAGGGTGACCAGCTGATCGGCTGGTAGATCTAGCTGATTTTCAGATCTGCCAGCGGCCAGTGTAGCTCGACGCTCACCTTCGCCGCCGTTCCCAGGCCGAAGTGCAGACGCGGATCTTTTGCAGATAAAAAGCTGGACTGACTCCTGACCCATTGCGCCTGCACCTTCCCCGCGTAGCGCACGAGCACGCGCGCACCGATCGCACTGCGCTTGCGGTTCGATCCGCTTCCTTCCGGCCGCACTTTGATCCAAAGGGTTGCCCGCGGGAGCATCATTGCCGAGCCGAGTGGGGGCGATTGATCTGCTTGCCCCGCAGGGCATCGACTTTGTCCTGAACGATTTTGTATTGGGCCGGTGCATCGCGCAAACTCTCCCGGCGATTGGACTCGGTGGCCCAAAGATTGAAGATGGCTACCTGAATCGTGTTCGTAATAAAAGTTCGGAACTCCTGCTCCAACGGGGCGATCAGCATGCTGGCAGTGCCGTAGACATAAGGCTGGCCCTGCATCAGGTAGCGTGCGACCGTGGGCTCTGCATTCAAACGTAAGGGAAGCCAGTTGTTGGCGATATCCAGTGCGTCGAGGACGTGCAGCAGTTCGTGTTCGTAGAGACAGGCAAAGATCTGCACCGAAAGATCGTCGTTGGGGTCGATCTCCGCGGTTTTCAGGAGATAGATTTCGAGCGGAAAATCGAGGATCACCTCCCCGCCGGTGAACTGGAACTGGCACGGCCCGCGATTGGGATCTTTTGCGCCAGGAACCGGGCCTCTGCGCCATTGCGCCGCCGGATTGGGGAAGCTGACCGATACGTCGGACTTCACCAGGCCCTCCGTGAGGCTCAGGCTGCCGGAAGAGGAAGAATTGCTTCCGGGGGCTAATTGCATCATCCGGTTGGTGTCGACGATGTTCGGGACTCGCACGTCCATCGAACTCAAGCCGGCGGGAACGTTGACGTTGTAGAGTTCGGACGGCAACAGCAGATCATTCTTGGGCCAGGTGATGCGGCGTCGGAATGTCACTCCCATGGCAACCTCCTTCGGTGCGGACGGTTCCGGTTCGGACAAACATCCTAATTCCTCCGAGCGATCAATTGCCCGGTGCAATTTCGATCAGCCAGCTCCTCGACCGGGATGAGACTGCTGGGTCAGTCCCGCCCCTCCGTCCACGATGTTGATAGTGTGATCGAAGGAGAAAGCGTTTCACGGGAATGATTTAAAGCAATCGATTGCTTCCTGCTGTGCTGCTGCCTTCCGGAAGTTGCTTTCGTGCGGTTAAACGCGGCAACACCGACCGATCCCATGCCGTACGCGGGCGGCAAAAAAGCGATTAGCGAGTTCGGACTCGAAGTCCCGCCTGTACCTCGGGCGGAAGTTCCTCGTCGTCAAGCATCTTGCCATAGAGGGCAACGATGTCTTTGGCGAGTTTGTACATGGTGAAACCCGACACCCTGGTATAAATCGTGAGGTTACGCGGGGAAACCGGATCTCCCGTCAGGTCGGCGATGTATTTGTAGACGGGATCAGCCTGGCCATCGGCGAGCACGCATGAGTTGCCACGGATACTTGCTTTCTGGAAAGCCAGGAGGGCTGCGTGCGATTTCTTGCCGAAGATGCCATCGACTTCGAGCGGAGCCAGATGCGGATATTCAGGGCCCATCGGACCAATCGTGGGCTTCGCGCTAACATCCGCGAGTGAAACTTTCGCCATCACCTTGTTCAAGGCATACTGCACAAGCTTCACGTCGTCTTTATAGCCGAACCAGTTGAGTCCGACGGGATGGGTGACATCGTGAATCCAAACTGGTTCGATAGCGCGTGGCATATCGGTGATGCGAGCCATGGGTTCTCCTGGTTACCGCGGCGGAGGTCGCGGCGAGACATTCTACACCGGGCTAGGAAGCCGGACGGGATGGGCGATATAACGTAGCGGCGGACGCCCGGTCCGCCCGCCGGGACGAATTGCTGATGTGCTTGCTCGGCGGGATGATTTTGAGATACAGCTCCCCCGGGCGAGGCGTCCGGGCCTAGGTGATTTGGATGGCGAGCGCCGTTTATTTCAGCGACACGAACTTCTCGACCAAATCTGAATAATCTTTCTTTTCGATGCCGTGGACCTGCTTGTTGTATTCGTCAACTTTCGACGAATAGTTCATGGAGCAGAACTTGGGCCCGCACATGGAGCAGAAGGCGGCTTCTTTGTAGAAGTCGTCGGGGAGAGTTTCGTCGTGCATGGAGCGGGCGGTTTCGGGATCGAGGGAGAGGGCAAACTGTTTTTCCCAGTCGAACTTGTAGCGGGCGTAGCTGAGGGCGTCGTCGCGGTCGCGGGCGCCGGGACGTCCGCGGGCGATGTCGGCAGCGTGCGCAGAAATCTTGTAGGCGATGATGCCGTCTTTCACGTCTTTTTCGTTGGGCAACCCCAAATGCTCCTTGGGCGTGACGTAGCAGAGCATAGCGGCGCCGTACCATCCGATCATGGCCGCGCCGATGGCGGAGGTGATGTGGTCGTAGCCGGGAGCGATGTCGGTGACCAGCGGGCCGAGCGTGTAAAAGGGGGCCTCGTAGCAGAGCTCGACTTCCTTTTCGACCTGCTCTTTGATCTTGTCCATGGAAACGTGACCGGGGCCTTCGATCATGACCTGCACGTCGTGCTCCCAGGCTTTTTTCGTGAGCTCGCCCAGAGTCTTAAGCTCGGCGAACTGGGCCTCGTCACTGGCGTCGGCAACGCAGCCGGGGCGGAGGCCGTCGCCCAGGGAAAAGCTGACGTCGTATTTCTTGAAAATCTTGACGATGTCGTCGAAGCGCTCGTAGAGGAAATTCTGCTTGTGGTTGTGGGCCATCCACTGAGCGAGGATGGCGCCGCCACGGCTGACGATGCCGGTGATGCGTTTCGAGATCAGCGGCAGGTATTGAATCAGCACGCCGGCGTGGATGGTCATGTAGTCGACGCCTTGCGCGGCTTGCTCCTCGATGACTTCGAGCATGACTTCGGCGTTGAGGTCTTCGACGCGCTTGACGCGGGCGATGGCTTCGTAGATCGGGACGGTGCCGATGGGAACCGGGGAGTGGCGGAGGATGGCTTCGCGAATTTCGTGGATGTTGCCGCCGGTGGACAGATCCATGACCGTGTCGGCGCCATAGTGGACGGCCGTGTGGAGTTTCTTTAATTCCTCGTTTACTTCCGACGTGACGGCAGAGTTGCCGATGTTGGCGTTGATCTTGCAGAGCGAGGCCACGCCGATCGCCATGGGCTCAAGTTCGGGATGCTGGATGTTAGCGGGAATGATCATGCGGCCGCGGGCCACTTCGTCGCCTACGAGCTCGGGCGTGAGCTTTTCTTTATGCGCGATGAAGGACATTTCCTCGGTGATGACGCCCTGGCGTGCGTAATGCATCTGCGAGAAGTTGCCGCTTTTGTTCTCCTGCTTGCGACGGGCGAGCCACTCCGCGCGTGGTTGAGGGATGGTGTAACCGTTGCTGCCATTGCCATTCGAGGAAGTCATGAGAACCCCAGGTTGGTAGAAATTCGGTAAGTTCCGATTATAACCGCGACCGACGGGGCCGGGTTCCGTGGCGCAGACGAACAAACCTTTTACCACAGGGCACAGAGGTTCAGGGGGAACCCCCTTTTATCGATAACTCCGGGACAGGGACGGCGGCTTGCGTCTGCGAACCAGCCATTCCGCGATCAGCAAATTCGGCACCCAGCCTAGCCAGGAGACTGTGATGTAGGAACGCGGGAAGGGCCAATCGAGGGCGAACCGCATGCACGGCAACTGGTTGCGCGGGATTACTGCCGCCAGCGTCAAGGCGAAGTTTCGGATCATCCACCGACGGTGAGCTTCGATGTTTCCGCGGCGCACGGTGCGGTGCGCTTCGAGAGCGGTGAGAAACCATAGCACGGCCAGAATTCCGAAGCCCAAACTTGTGGCCAGACCTTGTTCCGATACCAGGCCATGGCGAAGCCGGCGACTGAGCCGAGCGCGACTTCCAATCAATGGAAGCGACCGAGCCAGCGGCGCAGGTTCAGCGCCCGTGCTCACAATTTTTGGGAAACTGCCAAGGGCCCTCCGGAAGCGCGCCCATGCCTCCGGCAATATGCAAGCGAAGAGGAAGAAGGTAGCCGGAGAAATGCTCGTCGCTCGGCGTAGCCAGGAGAATGCGGGTCGCGTAGACCACGATAGCGAGCGAGGACAGCAACATGAACCACCAAAGGAAGGCGGAGATCCGCGACCCGCGCCAAGCAAGCGCGGGTGGCGGAACTCGTGAATTGCGCGAGTTCCAGACCATGGAGCATTCCCTTAGGCACTGGCCGCTTGCTCGAGATACGGATGAACCTGATGAACCTAAGGATGAAGTTCCGAACTCGGATGATAAAGCAAATATCCTGCGGGTCGGCTGTTTGCTCATCTGGAATGGCGGGCTTAGAATCTCAGCCGTTGTTGTGCAAGCTTTCCCAAAGGAGAGATTTCTCATGCGTAAGTTCCGTCTGCTGCTGGCCATTATGCTGGGTATGACCGCTGGCGCTTTTTCGCAGTCTGATTCTTCCTCTGCATCTTCGAGCCAGCCTGGCCCGGGATTCAGCATCGGTAACATCGATAAGACGATCGATCCGTGCGTGGATTTTTATGAATATGCTTGCGGCAACTGGATCAAGAATTCGGAGATTCCTGCGGATCAGGCGCAGTGGGGAAGCTTCTCGGAGTTGCACGAACGCAATCTCGATGTCGAGCATGGGATTTTGGAGAAGGCCGCGGCTGGGGGGGCAAATCGAAACCCCATCGACCAGAAAATCGGCGACCTATACGGCTCGTGCATGGACGAAAAGACAGTAGACGCCAAGGGAATCGCGGCGGTGAAGCCGGAGTTGGATCGGGTGGCAGCGCTGCAGGATAAAGGTGCATTAATCGACGAGATCGCGCACATTCACTTGATCGGACCCAGCCCGTTGTTCAATTTTTATTCGTCTTCCGACATGCATAACGCCGATCAGGTGATTGCCTACATCGATCAGGGCGGGCTTACTCTGCCGGATCGCGATTACTACCTGAAGGAAGATAATCCGAAGATGAAAGAGATGCGCCAGCACCTGATTGATTACGCCACGCAGGTGTTCACGCTGGCGGGGCAGTCGCCGCAAAAGGCAGACGAATCGGCGCAGACAGTGCTGCGGATCGAGACTGCGCTGGCAAAGGCGTCGATGGACCGGACGGAGCGCCGCAAGCCGGAGAATCGCGATCACAAGATGAGCCGGGACGAAGCGATTGCCCTGGGACCGGATTTTTATCTCAATCGGTATTTCACCGCGGTGGGCGCGCCGGCTTTTAAGCAACTGAACGTGACCAATCCTGATTTTTTCAAGAAAGTGAACGGCGCGATCGAATCGGAGCCGCTGGAGGCATTGAAAACCTACGTGAGTTGGCATGTGCTCGACGCAGCCGCACCCTGGCTGTCGCAGCCCTTTGTGGAGGCTAACTTCAAGTACCAACAGGGACTGAGCGGACAGAAGGAAATTCAGGCGCGGTGGAAGCGGTGCGTCAATCTCACCGATCGGGAGTTGGGCGAGGCGCTCGGCCGGCGATATGTCGACACGACGTTTGGTCCTGAAGCCAAGGCTCGCATGCTGAAGATGGTGGACGCGCTCGAGAAGTCGTTGACCGATGATATTCACGACTTGTCGTGGATGAGCGAGGACACGCGCAAGCAGGCGAAGGTGAAACTGGATGCGATCCGGAACAAGATCGGCTACCCGGAACTGTGGCGGGATTACAGTTCGGTGGTGATCAAGCCGGGCGATCTGATGGGAAACGTGCAGCGGGCCAACGAGTTCGAAGCCAAGCGGGAGATTCGGAAGATCGACAAGCCCCTCGACCGCAAGGAATGGGGTATGACACCGCCGACGGTGAACGCGTATTACAGCCCGTCGTACAACGAGATTGTGTTTCCGGCGGGGATCCTGCAGCCCCCGTTTTTCGATCCGAAGATGGATGACGGCGTGAATTTCGGCGGGATTGGCCTGGTGATTGGGCACGAACTCACCCACGGGTTTGACGACCAGGGACGCAAGTTCGATCCGAAGGGAAACCTGCATGACTGGTGGACGGCGGAAGATGGAAAGGAATTCGAGAAACGCGTGAGTTGCGTGGCCGACGAGTATTCCAACTTTGTGGCCGTGGATGACATCAAGCTGAACGGCAGGCTTACCCTCGGTGAGAACACGGCGGACAATGGCGGGGCGCGGGTTGCACTGGCGGCGCTGGAGCGCATGATCGCCGATGATAAGACCGGGAAAGAAGAAGAGAAGATCGACGGGTACACGCCGGAACAGAGATTCTTTCTCGGTTTCGGTCGCGTGTGGTGCGAGAAGCGGCGTCCGGAAGTGGCGCGTATGCGGGCGGTGACCGATCCGCACTCGCCGGGGAAGTATCGCGTGAACGGAGTGGTGGAGAATATGCCGGAGTTTCAGAAGGCGTGGGGCTGCAAGGCGGGTCAGCCGATGGTGGCGGAGAACGCCTGCCATGTGTGGTAAACGCACGCTGGTGCCCCGGCTACGCTCCTGCCTGCCAAATCCCCGCCCGGTCTCTCCACGAGACCGGAGAGACCGGGAGGGGGCGGCCCGAGTCCGGTCACAAGTTCGGCGTGACCAGAACGACCTGAGCCCCGGCGGAATGGCAGGCGTCGATCGAGCGCACAACTTCCGCGAAGGGCAATCGCCCTTCTGCTTTTAGTCGGACTACTCTTTCGCTCTTGTTGGGCAGAAGTTTTTCTAGCGCGCTTGGCAGCGCGGCATAGAAAACAGTTTGATTGTTGATCTTGAATGCAGGTTCTTTCTGCCCGAAATCGACCAGTTCCACGACGGTCGGCTCCGTGCCCGGCGGAGGATCGAGAAGCACTTCCAATCCCTTCGGAGGCGCGATCGTTGCGGGCCTCGATGACTCCGACTGTGCCGTCAGCAGAACTAGCGGCGCGATCCCATCCGTGCGCGCGGCGTTCAGAACCTGCAGCACCTTGGCATACGTGATTCGGGCGTCGGCTTTGATATAAAGTTTCTGGCGGCGGAGGAAAGGAGTGCTCCTTACCTTTTGCGCCAGATCGGCGAGACTGATCGGATCGCTTCCGAAATCGACGTCTCCGGTTGCTGTGACGGTGACGATTCTTGCGTCCTCCTGATCCGCGTCCGGTTGCGATTCGGCGCTATTTGCGAGGGACATCTGCACGCTGATCCCCCGTGTCATTGCCGGAGTTTGCGCAATCGAGTAAGGCGTGATAGTTGAAACCAGCATTGATGCGACTAGACACACTTCGAGTATGCGATTCATATGTTCTGCTCCTTTCGACCTATTCAGTTGGAATGGTTTACGGTTTGGCTCCGCCGAGTGACGCGGTGGCGAGGGTTCCGCCGAGGCCCATGGTTTCAACCGCTGACGACGGTACGATCACCATGGAACCCTTTTCCTTGATGGCTTCGTAGAGCATGTTCATGGCGCGCAGGTGCAGGGCTACGGGATTTTCCGCGTAGGAAGCGGCGGCGTCCACAAAGCTGTTGGCGATTTCCTTTTCCGCCTGGCCGAGAATGATTCGAGCCTGACGTTCGCGCTCGGCCTGGGCTTGCCGCGACATAGCGTCTTCCAGTCCTTGCGGGATTTTCACGTCGCGGATCTCGACCGATTGCACCGTGATGCCCCAGGGATTCGTCTTTTCATCGAGGATGCGCTGCAGCTCGCGTCCCAGAGTCTCGCGCTCGGTGATCATCTGCGCTAGTTCGTGCCGGCCAATGGATTCGCGCAGCGCGGTTTGGGCGCTGAGGGTGATGGCCTCGATGAAGTTCTCGACTTCGAGAATGGATTTCTCGGCATTCCAGACCATCCAGAAGACGATGGCGTCAACGTTGACGGGAACCGTGTCGCGGGTGAGAGTGGACTCGGCGGAGACGCTGGCGACGCGCACCCGCTGGTCGACGTAAGGGCTGAGGGTCTCGACGATCGGGATAATGTGGCACAGCCCGGGGCCGCGCAGGCCCACGTAACGACCGAGGCGCAGGACTGCGACCTTTTCCCACTGGCGCACGACTTTGATGGCGAACAGGAAATAGACGCCGACCAAGCCTCCAAAAATGGCCGGAGCCGGATGATGAACTGCCTGAGACACTGCGATGCCAAACAGGAGGCTGATGAAGAATAGCAAGAGTGCGATGCCGCTGACTTCGTTCTTTCGGATTTTCGCCATGACGTCTATCTCCTTTGGGTTGCACGAGGCAGCATTTCACGCAGACGCTCGATCACACTCTCCAGGGTGAATCCGGCGGCGCCTGCGCGAGCCGCGATTTCTCCCACCATCTGGCTGAGCTCACGTTCCCGTTCGGCAGAATTCTTTTCCAGCTTCTTGTTCGCGATGAACGTTCCCGTGCCTTGCTGAGTTTCCAGCAGGCCGCCCAGTTCCAGTTCGCGATAGGCGCGCATGACGGTGTTGGGATTGATGGACAGATCGACGGCTAATTGGCGCACGGTAGGCAGTTGGTCGCCGGCCGTCAGAGAACCGGATGCCACCCCGCTCCGCGCTTGATCGATCAACTGGCGGTAGACGGGAACGCCGCTATGGAGGTCGATGGCGAACCGAAACACGCTGCCGTTCCTTCCCATGCGTGTCAGTGTACTACAATACTAGTACAATAAGTCAAGGAAAAAATTAGCGCGGGTTTCTGGTGGCGGAATCTTCTAGGATTTTGCGCCCTTAAAGCCTTTGCGGCGTTGTTCGCTGTAGTGGTGCAGCGCGTCGAGGATGATGGGGTACGCCTCCGATGCTGGGCGTATCTCGTCGACCTCGACGGCCTTGCCTTCGAGCTGCTTGTAATCCTGAAAAAAGCGGCGCAGCATGAGCAACCTGTGAGGCGGCATCTCTGACGCCTCACGGTAAGAATTAAATTCGGGATCCTCGGTGGCAATGGCGATGATCTTATGATCCTGTTTGCCGGCATCGATCATGGTCATCAGACCGATGGCGCGTGCGTGAATGATCGTTAATGGAACCACCGTTTCCTGGCAGAGGACCAGGACGTCGAGCGGGTCGTCGTCTTCGGCGAGAGTCTGGGGAATGAAACCGTAATTCGCCGGGTAGTAGACCGCAGAGTAGAGGATGCGGTCGAGGCGGATCAGGCCACTCGATTTATCCAGTTCATACTTCACACTGGAGCCGAACGGGATTTCGATAACGCAGTCGAACTCGTGGGGAAGCTTGTCTCCGGGAGTGACGTCGTGCCAAGGATGGATCATAGGAGAGAGTCAATTTACCGAGGACTTATTCTATCGGAGGTGCCGTGACGGTGCAGAGGAGAAGCAGGGAAGCGCGAGACGGCGGCGAGTTGGGACGATGCTAACGTTGATGGCTTGAAGATCTCAGGAGCCGGGGCAGGTGCTGTTTCACAGCGGCGTGCAGTCGCCGGTTCTGTACTGGCACGCTAAACCGCTCCTGCTGAGCAAGGTTGTAAGGACGCATGGAGACTTCGACCAGCATCCGATCCAAGGTTAGTAGATCGTCGAAGATCGGTTTGGGATCACGCTGAGTGCGGATCTGATTTTGCAATTTGCGCCATTTCCGTTGGTTGTGCGGTGTCATGGGGGTTCACTGCTATTTAAATGGCGCAAGCAAGTCAGAAACCGAAATGAAAACAATCGATCTGGCCGGTCGGTAGGAATAGATTGCTGTAAATGCTTGAAAACAAGATGGGCCAACTACGGAAAGAGGCGCTTGGATTCCGGGTCGAATTTTTGAGTTGGATGCAGGCGGCCACGGAATCTTGATTCTGGCCTCCGGGACGCGTAGAGTTTTATTGTGGGGTGCACCCCTCTCGGGGGGATTATGTCGAGTCAAGTCAAGACCTATCTCAAATTCGGTGGAGCGACCGCAGTGATTCTGCTGCTGCTCGGCTATCTTGCGTATACGGGTGTGCAGGACAGCAAGAGTTACTACGTCACTATTAAAGAGCTGCATCAGATGGGCGACGGGGCTTACTCGAAACGCTTGCGGGTTGCCGGGAACGTGCAGCCGGGCTCGATCAAGCGCACCGGGACGCATGTGCAGTTTGTGCTGATGGAAGAGAATCAGACCCTTCACGTGGACTACACCGGGACGGAAGCTCCGCCGGATACGTTCAAAGATGACTCCCAGGCGCTGGCGGACGGGCGTTTTGATCGCGACGGGGTGTTTCATGCCAAGCAACTGCAGGCCAAATGCGCGTCGAAGTATGCTCCGCAACAGCCAGGAACGCCAGCAAACGGGATGCAATCCCCGGAACCAGCAAAGAGTGTGACGCAGGTCCAGCCTGGCACCGCAGGGATACCCAACTAGTTTTCTGCCGCTCCGGAACCGGCGGCGCGGGGCACATGGTAGGTCGCACTGGGAGAACGCCTGCGGATCATCCGGCGCAGCGCCTGCGTAGTCCGGAATCGCCGCCAGAAAAGCCGCAAGAGAGATTCCGGCACAAACCACTGGCCCGGAAGTTCGTGCTGCGTTTCCGGATGACCGAGCACGCCTACGTCGAAGCCCTCTGACCCCGACCACAATCCGATCGTCGAAGGCAAAAAGGGCCTCAGGAATACAGCGAAGGCAAGCGCCAAAGCGGTGACGCAGCCAAATAATGCAACGAAGAAAGTCATCGTTCCCCGTGATCCCGTCCTTGGCCCGTCGCCAACTGGTGCGCCGCAAGAGCCAAGCCAGAGAAACCGCAGCCAGCGTCGGGTGAGTAGACTTTCCGTAGTGCAGCGGCGTGCTAATTCCTCCGGGGTGCCCAGCAATCGGAACACAGGTTCGGTCGCCCCGTTAGGATGGGACGTTCCCGAGACCGAATCATGAATATGGGCGCGGATCTCAACTACGATCTCGTCTCTTTCCGGTGGAGCAACTTGAGATAGGCTCCAATGCCGTCGTCCACCTGTAGATCGGTTGTGGTCATCGCGGTTTTCCTGCCAAGATTGGCTGCATCAGGTCGTCCAGGCTGGCGGCAAAGGTGGGCCACGACTTCGGCCATCTCGCGGGCCCGCCGGCGGCCCGGCGCGGTGAGCCGGTAGTATTTCCGCGGATGCCCGGCTTCGGCTTCGACCCATTCGGATTGCAGAAGACCTTCAGCTTTCAGCCCTGACAGGATCGGATACAAGGTGCGCTCGGCGACGTCGAGTTGCGACCTGACTGAGAGGGAACGCAGGATTTCCAGTCCGTAAAGGCGCGATTGCCAGAGGCTGGCCCGCCTTGCCATCTCGAGACATCCCTTGCGCAACTGGGCTTCCCAGTGCTGCCCGCGGTCGTCGTTATGGTTGTGACGGTTGATCGCAATATACCTTGTATTGCTATGTATAGTGTCGTGGGATGTTTCGAATGTCAGGCGAGTGGAGCCGAGGAGAACGCCTTGCAATTTCCTCACTCTGCGATTCTTGACTTTGCAATTCTTGGCAAAAATGCATAGATTCGCTAACGCGCCTTCCGTGACATCGTGGCCGCGCTCTTCTGGTCCCTGGGACTGACGCCATTTCGCAAAACTTGCCCATCATCGCCGTCCACAACGTCATAAAGCAGTTCGGACGCTTTGCCGCCTTGCGTGGGGTGACGGCCGAGTTTGACACCGGGCGATTCCACGCGATTCTCGGAGAGAACGGTGCAGGGAAGACCACGCTCCTGCGCGCGCTGGCGGGTTTGGCCGAGCCAACGCGTGGAGAGATTTTGATTTTCGGGAAGAGTCCGCAGAATGCCTGCCGCGATATCGGGTATATGGCTCATCCGTCGTTGCTCTACGACGAGATGAGCGGGATGGAGAATCTTCGCTACTTTGCGCGGCTCTACGAAATTGTGGGTGACCAGCGCTGCCAAGAGGTGATTCGGGCCGTGGGGCTCGATCCGGAGTTGACGCGCGCGGTCGGCCAGTATTCGCAGGGAATGAGGCAGCGGATGTCGCTGGCGCGGGCGATCCTGCATGATCCCGGAGTGCTGCTGCTGGATGAGCCGTTTTCCAATGTGGATGTGCATTCCGCGCGGGCCATGGTCGCGCTCCTCAAGGGGATGCGCGATGCGGGGAAGACGGTTTTCGTGATCACGCACCAGGCGCGGCTGCTCGAAGGCGTCGCCGATGAATTCGTGTGGATGCAGGCGGGGCAGATTGTCGATCGAACTCCGAGCCTGGCCCGGGCAGCGAGTTCTGCCGAGGACATTCAATGAACTCGCTCTGGGCGGTAACGCTGGTCACCCTGGTGAAGGATATTCGACTGGAGTGGCGCTCAAAAGATGCGCTGAACTCCATGTTGTTTTTTTCCTTGCTGGTGGTCGTGATCTTCGTATTTTCTTTCGATCCGCTGGCCGAAGAGTCGCGGCATATCGTGGGCGGTTTGGTGTGGGTTGCGTTTCTGTTTGCAGCGGTAGTCGCACTCAACCAAACCTGGGCGCGCGAGTTACGCAACCAGGTGCTCGATGCATATCGCGTTTCTCCAGCCCCGGCGAATGCGCTGTTTCTGGCTAAGGCGCTCGGAAATTTCATTTTTGTGAGCGTGCTGGAAGCTCTGATGACGCCATTGTTCGTGATTTTCTACAACCTGCGAGTGCTAGGTCCGGCGTGGCAGTTGGTTCCGATTGCGGCTTTGGGAACCTGGGCACTGGTGGTGAATGGAACGTTTTTTGCGGCCATGTCGCTACGCACGCGAAGCCGCGAAATCATGTTGCCTCTCCTGCTGTTCCCGATTTCGATCCCGGCTGTACTGGGGATGGTCGCGGGCACAACCTCGATTCTGACCGGAGAGAACTCCGCGCACTTCTACATCGTGTTGCTTCTCACCTACGATGTGGTGTTTACTACAGCTTGTCTGGCGCTGTTCGGAATGATTTTGCACGCAGAATGAAACGGCTCTTCCCCATCCTGTCGGTCTGCACTGCGATTCTGCTGGCCTATGCCCTGTATCAGGCGCTCATCGTTGCCCCCACCGACGCACAGCAGGGCGACGTTTACCGAATCATCTATTACCACGTGCCTTCGGCGTGGACGGCGTTTCTTTTATTTTTCATCAATTTCATCGCGTCGATTCAATACCTGGCGGTACGAAAGCCTTCCACACAAGCTGCCGCGAAATGGATTGTGATTGCGATCGGCGTCTTGGGAGTAATTGCCTGTTTTCTTCCGCAAGTGCAGCAGTCGCTGCCGACGGGAATGCGTCCGAGCGCGGTGGCAACGACGGTGCTGGCGATTCCTGCTTTTTATTTCTTGATTGGAAAGTACTTTCCGGCAGAGCGTCTCGACGTGCTCGCGGTGACAACGGCGGAAGTGGGGGTGGTTTTCTGCACGATCGTTCTGGTCACGGGACCGATCTGGGCGCGGCCAGTGTGGGGCATCTGGTGGGCGCCGGGGGATATCCGGCTGACGTCGACGCTCGTGTTGTGGCTGATTTATGTGAGTTATCTGGTGCTGCGGAAATTTTCGAATAGCGCGCAAACCCAGATGCTGGCTGCGGCCCTGGCGGTTTTCGGGGCGCTGGATGTGCCCCTGGTTTATTTTTCGATCTGGTTCTTCCGCACCCAGCATCCGCAGCCGGTGATCGGCGGCGGCGGATCGATGGATCCACGCATGCTGCACGTGTTGCTGGTCAGTTGGATGGCGTTTCTCTGTTTTGCGTTTCTGGTTTGCTGGTCGAGGTTCCGCCTGGAACTGCTGTACCGCGAGATCGAAGAAGGGCACGCGATCGAATCTTTAGTCGGATCGGGAGCGCCCGCCAAGGCTAGCCTGCCGCTCGGCCGGAGAGCGCGATGAACGCGATCAAGTTTCTCTTCGCCGCTTATATCGCCACCTGGGTGATTCATGGTGTGTATCTGGGCAGCCTGATTCGGAGGTACAGCCGACTGCGCCAGCAGTTGAAGGAATTGGGAAAACAGAAGTAGGAGGTCGGGCCTCCGGATTCATCCGTCCTCGAATGGCAGGTCAGCTTGATCCGTCAGCGCTCCATTCTTTCGCCGCGTCGCGCTTTCGCCGCATCGTGGTTTGCCAAATGCGTCCGTCATGGCCGTCGGAGGAATAAGTCAGTGCTCGTTCGCTAGAGCTAGGAGCAATGAGTCGCGAACCTCGGGCAGACGCCGAGGCGGGAAAGCGAGCGCCGGACGCCCGTTCTTCAGTTCGAACCCTTCCATTCTTTTGGCAGGGCGGAAAGCAAGTCCGGCGCGTCGTTGGAGCGAAGGAATTGGTAGTCCTCGATAATGGCAGCGGTGCCGATGCGCGCGGAAGGAAGGGGATTTTCGACGCGAATGACGCGAGCGGTGAAACGCACGCGGAGGGCGTCGGTAAGGGTGATGTGAGGAGGAAAGGTCAAGGTGACTTCCAACTTCGTTCCTGCTGAGACGGCGCGGTCGAGGTAGAGAAAAACGCCGCGGGCGCTGACATTCTGAGTCTCGGTGTGAACCTCGTCGCTACCTTCGAGGTGAACGATGGCGGGCAGGCGCATATCGAAGCGCCGCATCGTCCGCCGTTCCTGTGGTTCCGATTGCATGCCAGAGCGCTCCGGCCAGGAGCGTGTCATTCTAAAGAAATCGAGCACGGCCAACGGCAATTCTCCCAATCGTCTTCAAAGTCTTGGATGCACTCAGATTTGGCTCCAAGCCCTGAATGTATAGAAGCAACAGCAGTTTGCAACAGCAAAGTACCCATTGGAACTGATTCGGTGAATCTGTTCGGATTTCGGAACAGACGCCGGTTCAGAAGCCGAGGGAGGACGCAGGTTTGCGCAGGGCTTGTCCGGGTAGGAGCAATCCCGCTGCCAGGCTGGAGCGCGAACCGATCCTGGATGTTCTGAGAAGAATGAGCGCCTTAGGGGAGTCGTGACCCGCACCCGATCGGGAGATCATGCACGCGTTTGCGGAAAGAGGACGAACTTTTTCCGCTGGGCGAGAGGGTGAACGACCGCTTGCATTTCGCTGCAACCACTTTTGTGCCAGGAGTCGGCATCTTTCCATACGCTCGACTGCATCTGAGGAATCTTGAGACCGTCCACAGGCCGGGGGTCGCTTGACTTGTCTATCCTTCAGATGTTTAAGTAGTTACTTAATTTTTCCGCCAGTTTCCAGTGACAAGCAAGCCGCGGGCGGGTTCGCCGGCGCGAGGCTCGGTTGACTTGTGCGCCGTCTCGATTAACTCCACTGATCTGAGCGAAAAAGAATCTCATCGAAACGATCGAAGAAAGCCAGTTTTACTGCATCGGAGGAACGAGTGAACGTTGATCGCCGTTGGTTGGGAACATCCGTGGGACGAATTCGTGTTCTGGCCGCCGGGCTGGTGTTGCTAGCGGCAGGATGCATGGTTCTCGGGTTGGGTTCCAGGTCGCGTCAAACTGCCGCGAACGCCGCGGCTCAGCTGCGAGCGGTCCCGGGCTCAGTTTTTGAGCAGCAGTCGACGGTGCCCGGCTGGACGAGCGAGCTACAAGGCGACTTACAATCCCGAGCGCGTTCGCTTTTTAAAGGATTACCGCTGATATTTGAACCGAACCAGGGGCAAGCGAATCTGGACCCATCCGATCGGCGCGCCAGATACGTGAGTCGAGGCTCTGGGTACAGCCTGTTTTTGGGCTCCGACGGTGCAATCTTGAGCATGGTGTCCCGCGGGGCATCAGTCGAATCCCTGCAAATGAAGCTGGCGGGCGCGAATCGCAATGCCGGTATAACGGGCTCGGAGCTGCTGCCCGGCAAGAGCAACTACTTCTTGGGCAATGATGCTGCGAAGTGGCGACGCGGGATACCGCAGTTTGCCCGCGTGCGCTATGAGAACGTTTATCCCGGAATCAATTTGCTGTTCTACGGCAATCAGGGTCGCCTGGAATACGACTTCCAGGTCGAGCCCGGGTCCGATCCCGGGCTAGCCGAACTGGAATTCAACGGAGCCAAACAACTGGAATTGAAAGACGGGGCCCTGGTCATTCACGGCGGGGACAATAGTTTGCGGCTCGAGGCGCCGCGGGTGTATCAGGAGATCGCCGGGAAACAGCAAGCGGTGGAGGGCAACTTCGTTTTGCGGGGCGCGAACCGGGCGGGATTCGCGATTGGATCCTATGACCACTCGCGCGAGCTGGTCATAGATCCGATCTTGGCCTTTTCGTCGTACTTTGGAGGCAGCGGGGACGAACATTCGACATCCATTGCGGTCGATGGCAGCTTCAACATCTACCTCACAGGTTCGACGACGTCGCCAAATTTGCCGGCCTCCGGCAAACAGCCAACGCTCAAAGGCGCCGAGAACGTGTATGTCGCCAGAATCACACCGCCTTTGGGTTCGCTCACGGCGGTGCTGGATTACGTTACTTATCTTGGAGGCACGGGCAGCGATACTCCGGTGGGAATCAAGGTAGACGGCCGCGGCGACCCCTTCGTAGCGGGCACAACCACTTCGACCGACTTTCCCCCTTCCGCCAACGCCTATCAAACGGCACCCCAAGCGGGCAGCGCAGGGACCTCGCACGTCTTCGTGACCGAACTGCTCAACGACGCGTCAAGCTTGTTGTATTCGTCCTATCTTTCTGGCAACGGCACCGACGTCGCCAGTGGAATGACGATCGATTCGTCGGGCAACTTGTACGTTACCGGTACGACGACATCGACAAACGTTGGCGGTACTGGTGGCAGTTCTAACGTGCAATTCCCGGCGAGTTCGCTTCCCGAAGTTTTGCCCTTCCAGAACAGCTCCCGCGCGTCCATTCAATTCTTCGTCACCAAGGTGATCACTACGCAGCCGAAGATCGCCAGCATCGCCTACTCGACTTATTTTGGCGGAGCGAACTTCGACACCCCCCAGCCGGTTGCGGTGGGCGGAGGCATTGCGGTCGACACCAACGGCATCATTTACTTCACGGGCACAACCAACTTTATCTTTACCGGGGGCTCCAGCAACACCGACTTTCCCATCCTGAATCCCTACCAGCCCTGCCTGGATCAGGCGCCTCCGACGACGATCGTCAATCCGCCGTCATGCTCGAATACGACGAATACGGCCAATTCGGATGCGTTTGTGGCCAAGCTGAATCCCAACGTAAACCAGGGAGAGCAACTGATCTGGTCGACCTACGTGGGAGGAACCGGGACCGATTCCGGTACGGGGGTTGCGCTCGATCCTGGAGCCGCGAACGTCTATGTGGTTGGCACCACGAATTCCACCGACATCGCGACCAATATCACCACTCTGAATACCTCTGCGGCGTTTCAGCGATGCCTGGACTTACCGGTGAACCCGGCGTCAACCACAACGCCGTGTCCGTCGCCTAGCGGCACCCCTCCCTTTCCGAACGATGCCTTTGTAGCCCGCCTGACCAATCCGACCTCGACCACCACCACGACGACTCCGGTTAACGTAGCGCTCAACTATTTCTCCTATCTCGGCGGAACCCAGAATGAAGCCGGACTGGCGATTGCAGTGGACAATAGCAGCGGAGCCCTGGTGACGGGCTGGACTCAGTCCCCTGGGGCGCCCGCGAACGGAGGCTTTCCCGTGTTCCCGGCCGCCAATCCCATACAGAGCGCTCTGAACGGCCCGCAGGACGCATTTGTGGCGCGATTGAACGCGGCTGCCGTCTTCGGGCAAACCACCACGGGTTCCTGGGCAAGCTACTTCGGAGGAAGCGGCACTGACCAAGGAACGGCAATTACCCTTGACGTCAATCAGAACACCTATATCGCCGGCGACACCAACTCGACGGACCTGCCTTTCGCAAAAGCGTTGCCCGTCACCTCTGGCGTGAATGGGTCGGCCAACAACGGAGGCTATGACGCGTTCTTCACTCAGTTCGGGCCCGCCTTAAGCATGTCGATCAGCGGAACTCTGACGCTAGGTACGAACCAGACGTTCATCAGCTCCGGCAACCAGGCGACATTCACTTACACGATAACCAATAACGGTCCAGACCTGGCTAACAGCATTACGGTTTCGGACAATCTGAGCCCCACGGTCACCGGGGTGCCGCTGAGTTTTGTTTCTGCCAGCACCTCTGCCGGAACCTGCGGTGGGGCCTCGACCAATACCATTGTGAGCTGTACTCTTCCCTCGCTGCAGTCGGGCTCGGCGGCCACCATTACCATCGTTGTGTCGCCCAACCTCGGCAGCAACGGAAGTCCAGGGACATTCAACGGCGGTTCCGTACAGGTGTCGGGTCCGGGCAACATTGTCCTCGCGGAGACTTCCGTAGCGGCGCAGGTGTCCGACTTCAGCCTCAATGTCACTCCCCCCAACCAGAGCGTGCAAGTCGCGGGAGGCACGGCCACCTATCAAGTGCAACTCACACCCCTTCCGGCCTTTGGAACCAGCATTTCATTGTCGTGTTCGGGGTTGCCAACTTCCTCACAGTGCAACTTCACGAGCAACCCGATCACGCTGCAGGGCCCCGGCGCGTCCACCTTGAACATCACCACCGTGGCGCGACCAATCGTTACTCCCGCCCTGATTTTCCTGACTCGACAGTTCTATGCGATCTGGTTGATCGTGCCGGGATTGACCTTGCTGATCGGTGTCGGCGGGGGACGCCGAGGGAGACGAGTTGCGGGAATGTTGGTTATGGCTACGTTGTTCGCTCTGATCCTGCTGTTGCCGGCGTGCAGCAAAAGCAGCACGCAGGCTCCGGTGAGCGGGACCCCTGCGGGAAACTACACCATCACGGTTAGCGCGACTTCTGGGAATGACACAAAAAGTCAGTCCATCACGCTGACGGTTCCGTAAATTCGCCGCTCCGTCACTCGATTACTTGCTGGTGAGTGGAGAGACTAAGCTCCCGCCGAGAGCTTGTGGTGCCCTTTCGATTCCGCGATTCCATACTGGCGGATCTTGTAGAGCAAGGCTTTGTAGCTGATCTGGAGAATGCTGGCGGCCTGTTTGCGGTTCCAGTTGGTCTGCTCCAAAGCCTGGGTGATAGCCTGCGCCTCGGCTTCATCCTTGGCAGTCCGAGCCAAAGATTTCAAGCCCCCTGAATCCGCTCCGCGAGCCGAAGCATCGTCGGGCGCTCCGCCCGTGCCATCGTTTCTGGGCAGCAGTTCGGTGACGGCCAGCTTTTCGTCCCCGAGAATCAGATAGCGCTTCAGGAAATTATTCAACTCGCGGAGATTGCCCGGCCAGGAATGGTTCTGGCAGGCCTGCAGCAATGCCGGTGAGAGGGGAAGAGGTGCGCGGGCGTAACGCTCGGCCATGCGCGACATGGAGTGCTTGAGCAGGATAGGGATTTCTTCTTTGCGATCGCGCAGCGGCGGAATCTGCATGGTGAAAGCATTCAGCCGGTAATAAAGATCCTCACGCAGACGCTTGTTCGCGAGCGCTTCGGGAATGTTGATGTTGGTCGCTGCCAAGATGCGCACATCGACCTTGATGACGGAACGGCTGCCCAGACGCGAGAACTGCTGATCCTGCAAAACGTGCAGGAGTTTCGCCTGCAACGTCGGGGGCATTTCGCCAATCTCGTCGAGCAGAATGGTTCCGCGGTTGCACAGTTCGAATTTGCCCGGCTTCGCGTGGGTCGCGCCCGTAAAGGCACCCTGTTCGTAGCCGAACAATTCACTCTCGAGAAGGTCGGCAGGAACCGCTGCACAATTGACCTTGAGGAAGGTGCGATGGGCACGCGGTGAAAGCTTGTGAATCAAGCGCCCGAGAACTTCCTTCCCCGTACCGCTCTCGCCGAGAAGTAGCACTGGGATATCGACATTCGCGACCAACGCGGCCTGGGAACGAATCTTGCGCATGGCGGGGCTGGCCGCAATGAAGAAAACGTCATCCGCAAGCTCTTCGACTTCGCCGCTGTAAGTTTGTTTTCCCTGGCCAAGACTGAGATCAATGACAGCGTCCAGTTCGGCTTTCTGGAAGGGCTTGGTCAGATAGTCCTGGGCGCCCAACTTCATCGCGTGGACGACTTTGCGGGTGTCGTTTACGCAAGACAACATCACAACCTTGACGCCCGGCTGAAGTTGACGCAGTTGCTCGAGGGTTTGCAGACCGTCGATGCCGGGCATGAGTACATCGAGCAGCACCAAATCTGGCTGCAGGCCCTTCTCGACGCGCTGCAGCGCCTCTTCGCCAGTGGTCGCGGTTTCTACCCGATAATCGTCCACTTCCAACAGTGTCTTGATGTAGCGGAGCATGCCGGGTTCATCGTCCACCAGCAGGATTTTGGCGGTCTGTTTCATCGGTTTTTCCCCTTGCTGGCGGCCGCAATGGCCGGTTTATAAGGGATCAGGAAAGAAAACTTGCAGCCTGCGCCCACTTCACTCTCGACCCATATTTTACCGCCCATGCCCTGAACCAGTCGACGAGCGATGGCCAAACCTAATCCCATTCCTTCCTGATTGGCAGTACCGGGCAGGCGGAAAAAATCGTCAAAAACTTCCAAGTGAAACTCAGCAGCGATTCCCGGGCCCGTATCCGAAACGCTGACCTTGACGGCGTTGGGTTGACTTACGTTCTGACGGCGACGCTCCGTGGTCGACGGTTGAGCTGCGGCCCGGCGTTCCCACATGTGCGGCTCCGCATGCAACCATACCGTTCCCCCAGAAGGCGTGAACTTGAATGAATTCTCCAGGAGGTTCGAGATCACGCGCTCCAGTTTGGGGGCGTCGAACGGAAACACCGGCAGCTTGTCGTTGGCCAAAAAATAAAGAGCCAGTCCCTTCTGCTGAAAGCGATTCGACCACAGGTGCGACATTTCGGAGAGGCACTCGTTGACGTTGCCGGGCTCGAACTGCATGTGCAGTCCC